>JADMIO011053109.1_pt1 | contig 30389 bp, 28 predicted proteins | sample 8958161 | NCBI WGS metagenome assembly JADMIO01 (sample SAMN16585339, study PRJNA669376) | soil metagenome | isolation source: Crop rotation soil | place: USA: Cullars Rotation, Alabama | collected 2011 | reverse complement strand
GCTCAATTTCACGTGGTGGGTGAACCGCAAGGACCGCGCGGGCAACAACGCTTTCGAGGGGGGGTTCCTCGGGCTCGACAACATCGGAGTGTTCGATCGAAGCAAGCCGCTGCCGACCGGCGGCTACCTCGAACAGGCCGACGGCACGGCGTGGATGGCACTCTTCTGCCAGAACATGCTCGAGATCTCCGTCGAGCTGGCGCGCCATCGGTCCATCTACGAGGACATGTGCGTCAAGTACGTCGAGCACTTCCTGTGGATCGCCAATGCGCTCCTCCGCGCCGGCGACGACACGGGAATGTGGGATGAGGAGGACGGCTTCTTCTACGACGTGCTCAAGCTGCCCGACGGAACGGCGAAGCGGCTGAAAGTGCGCTCGATGGTCGGCTTGCTGCCTTTATGCGCCGCCAACGTGTTCGACGGCAAGTTCCTGCTGGACCGCCCGGAGATGCGCGAGCGGCTGCGGGCGTTCCTGGTGGCGCGGCCGGAGCTGCGGGCGATGATTCACGATCCCGTTCAGGTCGGGCACTCCGGTCGCCGCCTGGCCGCCGTATTGAACGAGACCAAATTGCGCCGCGTGCTCACGTCGATGCTCGACGAGGGTGAATTCCTGAGCACCTACGGCATCCGCGCGCTCTCGCGCTACCACGAGGATCATCCGTACGTGTTCCACGTCGGGAGCGAGGAGTATCGGGTTTCGTACTTGCCGGCCGAGTCCGATTCCGGAATGTTCGGTGGCAATTCGAACTGGCGCGGCCCGATCTGGATGCCGGTCAACGCGCTGATCATTCGCGCGCTCCTTCAGTACTACATGTTCTACGGCGATGCGTTCAAGATCGAGTGCCCGACGGGGTCGGGCAAGCTGATGACGCTCTACGAGGTAGCGGAAGAGGTTTCGCGCCGGCTCACGAGCATCTTCCTCAAGGACGCGAACGGTTGCCGGCCTGTGTACGGAGGGTGCGAGACCTTCCAGCACGATCCGCACTGGCGGGATCTCGTGCTGTTCTACGAATACTTCCACGGCGACAACGGCGCCGGTCTGGGTGCGAGCCATCAGACCGGCTGGACCGGCATCATTGCGCGCGCGATGCACCTCTTCGCAACCAGCACCGGCGAGGAATTTCTCGACTTCGGCAAGGCCGCCGCATTGCTCGAATGCGAACCGGCGAAGGCCGCGCAGCCTGCGCCCTAAATGAGCGTCACCTTCCCCGTCGCGATCTCGTACACGCCGCCGACGATGTCGACCTTCTTGCCCGCGTAGAGCTTCTGCACGATCGGCGGCGAGCTCTTGAGCCGCGCGACCTGCCGCTTCACGTTTTCCCGGGTCGCGTTTTCGAGCAGGTCCTTGCTCTTCTCCTTCCGGGCAATCATCACGGCGGGCTTGAGCGCGGTGATGAGCTCGGGCAGATGACCAGGTAGAACGGCCTTGTCCTTCACGATCTTGATCGCCGCGTCGACGGCCCCGCACGACGAGTGACCCAGCACGACGATCAGCGGGGCGCCGAGGAACTGCAGGCCGTACTCGATGGACGCCAGCAGGTCGTTGTTCACGACGTTGCCTGCGACTCGCACGATGAAGAGATCGCCCGGCGCCTGGTCGAATATCAGCTCCGGCCCAACGCGGGAATCGGCGCAGCTCAGGATCGCGGCGATCGGATATTGGCCTTGCGCGCGAGCGGCGCGTCCAACCGAGAAATCGCGCTCGTTCGGTGTGTTCGCAACGTAACGCGCGTTGCCCTCCATGATCCGCTTCAACGCATCCACAGGTGCAATCGCATTCTGTGGGGGCGTGGCACCGGACGCGGGCGGAGCTGCAGCCAAGGCGCCACCGATGGTCCACGGGGCAAGCGCCGCGAGCGCTCCCGTGCGCAGAAAATCCCGACGGGAAACATCCGGTTCGTGATTCAGGTCGCTGCACAGACCGCACATTTACGCGTTCTCCCGGTTGTCCGGACGTGAGTCTATACCGCGGTCGCATTGCTTGGCCGTCGCAACGGCGATCATGATCGCAGGTACACCAAAGCGCACCGATGCAGACAACTGTGTAAAAGATTGTTTGAAGGACAGGAGGCGTACTGGCATCCGTAATTTACAACGTTGACAAACCAGGAGCCTGCCGCGATACTCGATGCCCTCCGGCCTGCATCCAGAGGGCCGGTGTGCCGGCCGCCCTGACAGGAAAATGCCATGACCGAAGCATCGCTCGCCCCGCCCAAGATCAAACCGACCAACGCGGCGCTGGGGGCCGACGTCGTGGGCGTCAACCTTCAATCGCCCTCGAGCGGCGACATGGCCGTCATCCTCGAGGCGCTGCGCGATCGTCTGGTCATCCGGCTGCGGGGTTACACGCTGGACGACGTCGCGTTCACCCGGCTTGCCGAGCGGTTTGGCGAGCTCGAGGGGTCACCGGACTTCAGCCGCTCGCGCGCGGTGTACGTACCCGAGTCCCCGAAGATGACGGTCGTGTCGAACATCACCGAAGACGGGAAGCCCGTCGGCGACCACGGGGACGGCGAGCTCAACTGGCACACCGACCAGGGCTTCGTCGAGCGCCCATCGGGGTACACGTTCCTGCTGGCGCGCGAAACGCCTCCGAGCGGCGGCAATACGAGCTTCGCCAACATGTACAACGCGTATGAGCGGCTTTCCGACGAAGTGAAGCGCAAGATTGCTCGCTTGAAAATCAAGCACCAGGAAAGTCACACGGCGCAAGGGATTCCGCGCCCTGGGTACCGCGACATCAACACCAGCGATCCGCGAGAGCTGCCCGGTCCGCAGCATCCGCTGGTCCGCACGCATCCGGAATCGAAACGCAAGGCGCTCTATCTCGGCCGCCGGTTCGGAGCCTACATTCCAGGGCTCCCGCTTGCGGAAAGCGAGGCGATGCTGGATCTTCTGTGGGCCAGTGCGGGTCGGGAGGAGGATGTGTGGACCCAGGAATGGCAACCGGGCGATCTCATCGTCTGGGACAATCGCTGCACGATGCATCGTCGCGATGCCTTCGTCGGATTGGGCCGGCGTCGGATGCATCGGCTGACGACGCTCGGCGAGCGGCCGCAGTGAGGATCGACGCCGCATCGCTTCGCACCGATGCTGCGGCACCCGGGGCGCGCGCTCCGCAGCCGCGCAGACTGGCGGATATCGTCCATGAGCAGCTCTTTCGCCTGATCGTGCGCGGAGAATTTCCGAAGGGATGCAAGCTGCCGCCGGAAGGGGCGCTGAGCACGCGGTTCGGCGTCTCGCGGCCGGTGATTCGCGACGCGCTCGGCAAGCTCAAGGATGAAGGGTTCGTCCGGTCGCAGCGAGGCTCGGGCAATGTCGTCGTCCGCGGCGAGTCGCCGGGACAGCACGCGTACCCGCCGATTCGCACCGTATCCGATCTGCTGCGATCGTACGAGTTTCGCATTACCGTCGAATCGGCGACTGCGGCGATGGCGGCGCAGCGACGCGAAGCGAACGACCTCGCCGATCTCGAGCGCACGCTCGATCGCGCGGCGACCGCGCTCGATAACGGCGTCCATCATCTGCTGGCCGACCTCAATTTCGAGTTTCATCGCGCCGTGGCCCGGGCGACGCACAATCCCTTCTATCTCAAGACGGTCGAGATGATCCCGAACTTCATCGGCGCCGAGCGGCTGGACAAGACGACCTTCGGCGACAACGACATGCCGGGTCGCGCACGGCGCATCCATGACGAGCACGTCGCGGTATTCGAGGCGATCCGCCGTCGCAGCCCGGACGAGGCGATACGAAACATGGAAAGCCACATTGCCTCAGCGCGTGATTTCGTCCTCGAGCGCCAGGAGATTGCCGCGCCCGACGAAGACGTGCGGGCGCGCCGCAAGTAACAGTTGCCGAATCCATCGATAACGGCGACCCGATTCAGATCGCAGGAGGAAAACGATGCAAGGACGCAGAGGCATTTTGAAGGGGCTGTCGGCGGCAATGGCAGCTGCAATGGCCGGCCCGTTCGCCGCGAGCCGGGCATTCGCTGCCGATCGACTGACGATCATCGGACACGCGGTGCACAAGGCGGCGGCGACTACCGGGGCAGGGGGCGACGTGACGGCCGCTTGGCGAGCGAAGCAAGGCGTTGAAGTCGAATGGCTGACGTTCGGCGTCGAAGCGGCGAACGAGCGCGCATTCAAAGAAGCAAGCCTCTCCGAGGGCAATGCCGACATCGTGTTCATCCTCGATCGGTATACCGGCCCGCAGTTCGCCGGCCTGTTCGAGGATCTGCGCACGTGGCAGGCGAAGGACCCCATTCCGGATTTCGCGGAGATTCCCGCGGGGATGATCGCGGCGCATACGTTCGGCGGCAAGGTGACGGCGATTCCGTTTCGGCATGCGACCCATGGGCTGCACTACAACACGGAATTCTTCGCCGAGAAGGGTGTGACGGAGCCGCCGAAGACGGTGGAGCAGGCCATTGCCCTTGCGGAAAAGCTGACGTTCAAGCGGGCCGACGGTGTCCAGGTGTACGGCCTCGTCATGAACTTCGACGACCCCGCCACGCCGATCGACTGGATTCGCGCGTTCGGCGGGGACTTCATCACGCCCGACTACAAGGTGGTGATCGACCAGCCGGCGGCAATGCGCGGCGTCACGGCGCTGGTGGATCTCTACAAGAAAGGCGTCCTGCCCAAGAACTCGATGAACCTCAAAACGGAGGATGTCACGACCTTCATGCAGCAGGGCCGTGCCGCGATGACGAACAATCCGTTCAACCGGTACATCAACTACAACGATCCCAAGGCGAGCAAGTATCCCGGGAAGATCGCGGTGGTCGCCTTGCCGCTCGGCGTCGACGGCAAGGCGACGCCGGCGAAGACGTCCGTGTGGGCGATGGCGATTCCGCGCAACGGCCGCAACAAGGAGCGGGCGTGGAGCCTCGTCAAGCTGCTGTCCCAGCCCGACAGCACGATTGCGGAAACATTGAACGGCAACGGTCCCGTCCGGCCCTCGGCGTACGAGGATGCCAAGGTGAAGGCGCTCATCCCCTACGCGGCGGCCGAAAAGCAGGCGCTCGCGAGCGCGCGACTCGTCGTTCCCGGCTTTCCGAATTCGGCGAAAGCGATGGACATCTTCATCGAGGAGCTCGGTAACGCGATGCTCGGCACCAAAGATCCGCAAACCGCGATGAACGACGTCAAGAAGCGCGTGCAACCGCTGCTGCCTGCGTGACGTAACAAGGGAGAACTGGCCAGCATGGCAATGGTCGATGCGGCCCATGCCGTGTCGCGACCCCGCGCGCGCGGCATCGGCGGTGTGGGGGATCGGCGCACGGCCCGGGCCGTGCATTACGTCATGCTGTGCCCGACGCTCCTGCTGTTGCTCGCGTTCCTGGTGCTGCCGGCAATCTACGTGGGATGGCTCAGCTTCAACACGTCGACCTACGGGCAGGACTCGACGTTCGTCGGCCTCGCCAATTACGCGCAGCTCTTCGCCGACCGCATCTTCTGGCGCGCGTTCTGGAACACGTTCTTCGTCGTCAACGGAATCGTCTATGCGGAGCTCCTGCTTGGGCTGGGTCTTGCGCTGCTGCTGAGCGGACCGGTTCCGGGCAAGGCGATCATCATCGCGGTGCTGCTCGCGCCGTATGCAATCACCGAGAGCAGCGGCATCGTCATGTGGCGGTACATGTTCGAGCCCGACGTCGGCCTCGTGTCGTACGCGCTCGGTTACCTGGGTCTGGGACAGCTCGACTGGAGCACCCAGCCGGTCGCAACGCTGCTGCTCGCGTCGATCATCGCGATCTGGCACCACCTGCCGTTCACGTTTCTCATCCTCTATGCCGCGCTGACGACCGTCCCCCAGGACGTGCTCGAGGCGTCCGAGATCGACGGTGCCACGCGCTGGCAGCAGTTCTGGCTCATTACGCTGCGCCTCATCATGCCGGCGGTGCTGATCGCGGTTTTGTTTCGCTACATCTTCGCGATCCGCACGTTCGCCGAAGTCTGGCTGCTGACGGAAGGCGGACCCGCCCGTCTGTCCGAAGTGCTGGCGATCTATCTGTACCGCGAGATGTTCAAGTACCACCAGTTCGGAATGGCCTCGGCCACCGGCTGCTTCATGCTGGTGATGTCGTTGCTGATCGCGTGGCCTTACCTGCGCAAGATGTACCGCGAGGTGATCCGCGGTGCGTAGGCGTTCAGTTCCGATGCAGATGCTGCGGTGGGCGTTCATCGCGCTGGCGATCGCCTGGTCGGCCATTCCGATCCTGCTCGTGGTGTTGTCCTCGTTCAAGGAAGCGAGCCAGATCTTCGAAGTGCCGCCGTCGCTGCTCTTCCGCCCCACGCTCGAGAACTACGAGACGCTCTGGAACGCCCGGCCCGAATTCTTTCGCGCACTGGGCAGCAGTGCCATCGTGACTCTCGGCGCAGTGCTCGTCGCCGTCTGCGCCGCCACGCTCGCGGGCTATGTCTACGCGCGCTATCGCAATCGGCTGTTGAGCGGAACCGCGTTCGGCATGCTGGCGGCGCGGATGCTGCCGCCGATCATCATCACGGTGCCGCTGTTCCCTATTCTCAACGTCCTGCGGATGAACGACACGCACCTGTTGCTGATCCTGCTCTATGCGGCTTTCTACGTCAGCCTGGGCACCTGGATCATGCGCTCCTTCGTCGCTCAGCTTCCCATCGAGCTCGAGGAGGCCGCGGCCGTCGACGGCGCCGGCCTGATGGCGATCCTGGGCCGCGTCGTCCTGCCGTTGGTCATTCCCGGAATCATCACGGTCGCGATCTTCGTGGTGGTCTTCGCGTGGAACGAATACGTGTTCGCGATGATCTTCACCACCCGGAACGCCAAGACCGCGCCCGTGGTGATCGGCGAGATGCTCGGCACGGTCGAAGGTGTCCAGTGGGGCGTCATTTTTGCCGCTGCTACGGTCCAGCTGGTGCCGGTCGTGACGCTGGTCATCGCTTTGCAGCGGTATCTGGTGGCGGGATTGACGGCCGGGGCGGTGAAGCAATAGCGGCGCTCGGGGTGGCGGCTTGCGCTGCAGACACGGTGTTCCCCGAGTAAACTGCGCCTGGCAGTGTTCCGAGCACCTCGCTTCAGAGGATTACGATGCCGCCGTCCGCCGCCGCAACTCCGGAATCCGCACCGTCGAGCGCCGCTCCCCTCGACCTCTCGGACCTCGAGCGCTGGATCGTCGAACAGGGCCTCCGCGGCATCTCGCTCGAGGAGCTCGTCGACGGCTTCTGCCGCCGCATCTTCGACGCGGGATTCCCGGCGCGGCGCTTCAACATGATCATTGGCACGCTGCATCCGCGCCACGGCGCGCGCAGCTACATCTGGCGCCCGACCGGACTCGAGACCGAGGCGTTCGCCCGTCAGCGCACCGACGAGGACAGCGCCGCCTACATGCGCAGTCCGGTCTACTACCTTCGCCGCAGCGGCGAGGCCCGGATGCGCAGGCGGCTCGACACGGGCGAGCCGTTGCAATTCCAGCTGCTCGAGGAGTTGCGGGATGCGGGCATGACCGAATACGCAGCGCGAATCGTCCGCTTCGGCCAGGTCGACACGGCAACGCTCAAGAGCGGGCCGGTCGTGGATAGCCGGTTCGATCCGCTGCAGGGAATCTTCTTCTCGTGCTCGACCGATGTGCCTGGAGGGTTCGACGACGGTCAGCTGGAGCAGATCGCCGGCATCCTGCCCTGCTTCGCCCTGGCCGTGAAATCGCGCTCGACGTTCGATGTCGCGCGGACGCTGCTCGAGACTTATCTCGGCGCCGATGCGGGCCGCCACGTGCTGATCGGCGAGATCGACCGCCATTCCGTACAGCGCATTCGGGCCGTGATCTGGTTCTGCGATCTGCGCGGCTTCTCGCTCGTCGCCAACCGCGTGGGGCAGGAGGAGTTGGTCGAGATCCTCGACGCTTACCTCGAAGCGATGGCGCGCCCCGTGCTCGACCATCAGGGACAGATCCTCAAGTTCATGGGCGATGGTTTTCTCGCCACGTTCGACTTGGCCGAGCGCGACAACGAGGCAGTGTGCCGGGACGCGCTCGACGCGGCGGCGAAGCTGGTCGACCTCTTTCCTGCGTTCAACGCCGAGCGCCGCGACACCGGCAAGCGCACGCTGGATTTCGGCGTCGCATTGCATCTCGGCGAAGTGCTCTACGGCAACATCGGCGCCGCCGAGCGCCTCGATTTCACCGTCGTGGGGTCAGCCGTCAACGAGGCCAGCCGCATCGAGGGGATGTGCCGCACGCTGCAGCGCAAGCTGCTCGTCTCGCAAAGCTTCCGCGACGTGGCGGCGACCAGCGGTGACCGGATGATCTCGCTTGGCTTTCACGCGCTCCGCGGCATCCGGGAGCCGCAGGAGCTCTTCACGCTCGGCGAGGCCTAGCCCGTTTACGAGACGAAGCCACACCGCCGAACCTGGTCGGCTCGGCTTTACTTCAAGCCGTACAGCGCTCCGTACTTGGTGTTGAGATAGGCGAGGTACGGCGCGATCGAAAGCGGCTCGCCCGTCGCGCGCTCGACGAGCTCGGGCGCCGTGAACTTCCGGCCGTGCCGATAGATGTGCGAGGTGAGCCACTCGCGCAGCGGCGCGAATTCGCCGGCGGCGATCTGCTGGTCGAGATCGGGCAGGTCGCGGCGCGCCGCGGCGAAGAACTGGGCGCTCATGATGTTGCCGAGCGTGTAGCTCTGGAACGCGCCGCCGACGATGCCGCCGTACCAATGCACATCCTGCAGAGCGCCATCACGATCGTCCGGAGGCGTCACTCCCAGATCGCTCTGGACGCGCGCCCGCCACGCTTCGGGCAGGTCGGCCACCTTGAGCGTCCCCTCGAGCATCGCGAGCTCGAGATCGAAGCGCAGCATGACGTGAAGGTTGTAGGTGACCTCGTCGGCCTCGGTCCGGATGAGCGACGGAACCACTTTGTTGATCGCGCGGTAGAAGGTGTCGATCGGGACGTCGTCGAGTTCGCCGGGGAACGCAGCCTGCAGCGAGCCGTACCAGTGACTCCAGAACGGAAGGCTGCGGCCGACCAGGTTCTCCCACAGCCGCGACTGGCTCTCGTGCACGCCGGCCGTCGTGCCGCTGAAAAGCGGCGTGCCTTCGAGGTCGTCGGCGATTCCCTGCTCGTACATCGCGTGGCCGGCCTCGTGCAGCGTGGAGAAGAGGCCGTCCGGCAGGAAGTCGTCGCTGTACCGCGTGGTGATGCGGACGTCGCCGCGGCCGAGCTTCGTCATGAACGGATGCGCGGTCTTGTCCTGGCGTCCGCGCGTGTAGTCGTAGCCGAAAGCGCGAATGACTTGCTCGCCGAAGGCTTGCTGAGCGGCTTCCGGAAAATTGCCGGACAGGCAGCCGCCGTCGACCTCCGGCCGCTCGCGAATGGCCTTGATCAGAGGAACGAGGCCAGCGCGCAGCTCGTCGAAGAGCACGCGGACTGCGGCGACCGTCATGCCGTCTTCGGCCAGGTCGATGAGCGGGTCGTAGGGATGCTCGTAGCCGGGGTGGTAGGCCGCGAGCTCGCGGCTCATTTCCACCGTCTTCTCGAGCATCGGCCGCACGGCCGCGAAATCGTTCGCCGGCCGCGCCTGCTCCCAGGTGTGATACGCGGCGGTCATGTGCGACGTCAGCCGCTCGATGAATGACGAGGGCACGCGCGTCGCGCGCTCGTAATCGCGCCGCGTGACACGGACCAGCGCGGCGACGTCGGACTCATCGCCCTGCGCCTGCGCCCACGGCTCGAGCGAATCCAGCAAATGGCCGATGCCTGGATCCGCCTGCTGATCGTGCGCGATGCGATTCAGCAGCGCGAGCTGGCGGCCGCGCGACTCGGCACCGCCCGGCGGCATGTATGTCGCCTGGTCCCATTGCAGCACCGATGCGGCGCCGCGCAAGTCGTCGATCTCCTGCAGGCGCGTCTTGAGCGCGGTCAGTTCGGCTTCGCGGGTCATGGGCAGAAACTTTCGGTCGGGTTCCGGATTTGGGGCGATACGCGAGATCCGGACCGCCGCTGGCTGGAGCAGGATCCGGGTCCGCGATTCTAGCTGAAACCGACTTCCTGCACGCGTCTGCCGAACGTCCGGACGGGAGTCTGTCTCGCTTGACAACGCAAATGCGAATCATTATCGTTTGCTTCTCCCTTGGGGAGTTTCCATGCTCCCTTTGGGAATTCCAATCCAGCGCCAGCCAGCCAGCCGCTTTATCGGGCCGCTTGCCAAGTCTTCGCCAGCCAGCGCACGTAGCTCGCACGTAGTCCATGGCTGCCGCCCATCCCGTCCTGCATCCGCCGTTTTCCGAGCGCCTCGTCTCCGATCGCACTGTGGCGATGCGCACGGAGCTTCGCGCGCCGCGCGATCCTGGCGCCCGCTATGCCGGGATCGCGTTCACGGTTCTGGTCCATGTCGCGCTGATTGCCGCGCTCCTTCAGTACGCGCCGGTGCAACGCGCGCTCGCCAAGGTCAAGCCGATCATGGTGAGCGTGATAGCACCGGAGCCAACGCCGCCGGAGCCGGCGCGCCCGAAGCCGACAATCCCGGCGAAAACGGTGCGCACGCAAGCGCCGCCGCCTGTCCAGAAGGTGGCGGAGCCGCCGCCCGTCGTCGCCGAGACAACTGCGGTTTCGCCGATCACGCTTCCCGTCGTCGAACCGCCGCCGGCGCCGGTGGTGCAAATCGCGGTCGCTCCCGAGCCGCCGCCGATCGTTCCACCCCGCTTCAACGCCGACTACCTGCAAAACCCCGCACCTGCATACCCTCCGCTGGCGCGGCGCATGCACGAGCAGGGCAAGGTGCTGGTCCGCGTGCTGGTGGGCGTCGACGGCATGCCGGAGAGGATCGAGCTCAAGGCGTCGAGCGGCCACGCGCGTCTGGACCAGTCGGCGCTCGAAACCATCCGCAACTGGAAGTTCGTCCCTGCGCGGCAGGGCGACCAGAAGGTCGCGGCCTGGGTCATCGTGCCCATCACATTCACCTTGGACGCGTAGACGCGGCGCGCTCCGGACACCCGCATCAACCCACTCGCTTTCAAGCCAGCACGCCGGCCTTCCGGTGGTTGCCAGCCAAATTTTCAATGGCAATCCACGGGAGGAATTGTGAAGAAGAAACCTTACAAGGTGCGGCCGGTGGCGATCGCCTGCATGGCGCTTGCGCCGCAGCTCGCATTCGCGCAAACGGGCTCCGGCGGCGACACCACGCTGCCCGAAGTCAAGGTGAAAGACGGCGTCGCCGGCCCCGACTACAACCCGCCGACGTCGAGCATTGGCGGAGGCGTCGAGACGCCGCTGCGCGACATACCGCAGTCGGTGACCGTGATCAATAGCGCGCTGATGCAGGCGCAGGGGGCGACAAGCCTGGGCGATGCCTTGCGCAACGTCCCCGGGATCACGATGGGCGCGGCCGAAGGCGGATCCATCGGCAACAACTTCAACCTGCGCGGCTTCTCCGCTCGGACGGACCTGTACCTCGACGGAATGAAAGATCGCGGCCAGTTCTACCGCGACGTCTTCTCGCTCGATGCGGTCGAGGTGCTGCAGGGCCCGTCGTCGATGCTGTTCGGCCGCGGCTCGACCGGTGGCGTCATCAACCAGGTGAGCAAGCTTCCGACGCGCGAACGCTTCGCCACGGTGACGGTGACCGGCGGCACGCAGCCGACCTTCCGCGTGACCGGCGACATGAGCCAGCCGATCGACGAGACGTCGGCTTTGCGCATTGCGGCGATGGGGCAGGACGTCCACTCCACGCGCGACGTGATGCAGAACCACGACTACGGCGTCGCACCGGCGCTGGCGTTCGGGATGGGCACGGCGACCGAGGTCACGCTCAACGCGCTGCTCACGCACAACCACGACATGCCGGACTACGGTTTGCCGCCGGTCAACGGCGCGCCGGCCAGTGTCAACCGCAAGACGTTTTACGGATCGACCGACGATCGCACGATCCAGGACGTGATGAACCTCAACGGCACGATCAAGCACAAGTTCGGCAACGGCGTCACGCTGCGGAACCAGACCTACTATTCCCGCTATTCGATCGATGCCCGCGAGTCCGGGCCGAACAATGTCGGCACGATCAATGCCGCAGGTGTCTATACGGCGTTTCCGGCCGCGAACCTCGGCAATGTCACGCCGCTGCCATTGACGTCGCTCTATGTCGGACTGGGCAGCCACGATCGCTCGATCACGGACACCTCGCTCTACAACCAGACCGACCTGATCTTCGATTTCGCGACCGGCGGGCTGCGTCATCAATTGATTGCCGGCCTCGAGCTCGGACGCGACACCAACGATACGCAGAACTTCTCGCGCAACATCCCGGGCAATCCGAACGCCTACTTCCGTGCGGTTTCGCTCGTCGACCCTGCATATCTGCCGGCGGCGCAGATCAAGGCCATCGCGGGCAACCATGTGCAGGCGGATGCGACCGATGTCGCGCCGTACATCAACGACACGATCGCGTTCACCGACATGTGGAAAGGCGTGATCGGCGTGCGCTACGACCACTACAGCGCGAGCCTCACCAATTCGATCAACCTGCCGCCGTCGGCGAACCAGACCGTCGACTACACGAGCGTTCGCGCCGGGATGATTTTCCAGCCGACCGAGGCGCAGTCGTACTACTTCTCGTACGGCACGTCGTTCAACCCGTCGCTCGAGACACTCGCGCTCACCAGCGGCCAGCAGTCGCTGGAGCCGGAGACGAGCCGCCAGTACGAGCTCGGCGGCAAATGGGACGTGCTCGACGGCAACCTGTCGCTCACCGCCGCACTCTTCAGCATCGAGAAGGACAACACCCGCTCGCAGATCTCCCCCGGCGTCTACGAGCTCAGCGGCAACGTCCGCGTGCGCGGCTTCCAGCTGAGTGCCGCGGGCCGCGTGACGAGCAACTGGCAGATTTTCGGCGGGTACACCTACCTCGACGCGGAAATCGTCAAGGCATCGGTCTTCGACAACACGCAAGGCAAGGTGCCCGCGAACACGCCCAGGAACAGCTTCTCGATGTGGACCACGTACAACTTCACGCGCGATTGGCAGGCGGGAACCGGCGTCACGTACATGTCGGATCGGTTCACCTCCAACACGAATGCGGTCAGGGTCCCCGACTACTTCCGCTGGGACGCGATGGTCGGATACTTCCGGCCGACCTGGGGCCTGCAGCTCAACGTGTTCAACCTGACCGATCGTCTCGCCTACGACGCGCTCATCCCGTCGGATCGCGGGCGCTCGGTGCCGGGCACCAACCGGCAGGCGCTGCTCTCGTTCACCTGCAAGTTCCTGTAGAGCCTTTCGTGCTGATCACCATCCCCACTCTTTTCAACGCCGGGCAGGTGCGGCTTCTGCGGGAACGCCTCGACGGCGCGGGCGACGCGTGGGTCGATGGGCGCGCGACCGCCGGCCACCAGGGCGCGGCGGTCAAGCGCAACCTGCAGCTCGCCGAGGATTCGGCCGTGGCGCAGGAGTTGAGCGCCGTCGTCGTCGGCGCGCTGGAGCGCCATCCGCTGTTCCTGAGCGCGGCGCTGCCGGCGCAGATCTATCCGCCGATGTTCAACCGCTACGACGGCGCCGACGTCATGCACTTCGGGACGCACGTCGACGGTGCCGTGCGGCTCGTTCCCGGCACCGGCACGAGAATTCGCACCGACGTCGCCGCGACGCTCTTCCTGTCGGATCCGCAGAGCTACGACGGCGGCGAGCTCGTGATCGAGGACACGTACGGCACGCAGACGGTGAAGCTGCCAGCGGGCGACATGGTGCTGTATCCGGCGACGAGCCGGCACCGCGTGACGCCGGTGACGCGAGGGGCGCGCATGGCGTCTTTCTTCTGGGTGCAGAGCATGGTCCGGGACGATGCGCGGCGGGCGATCCTGTTCGACCTCGACATGGCGATCGTGCAGCTGTCGCCCGCGGTGCCGGGACACCGGTCGCTCGTCGAGCTGACCGGCTGTTATCACAACCTGCTGCGGATGTGGGCGGAGACTTGAGAGCGATGCGCGTGTCGGCGACGTTGAATGACGACCACGGGACGAGCGTCCCGCGGGTACGTCGCGGCGCGCTGCGGCGGGCATGGCTGCAGATTCATTTGTGGCTCGGCCTGACGCTCGGCGTCCTCGGCGCGGTGGTCGGCGCGACGGGCAGCCTGCTCGTGTTCGACCAGGAGATCGACCGCTCGCTCAATCCGCAGCGTTATGCGACGTCCGGGGCGAATGTCGCGCTGCCGTACAGCGATTACGCGCAGCGAGCAGCACGCGTGGTGGGCGAGCAGTCCCGCACGATCAACCTGCGTTTGCCTGCGGCGGAGGGGGCGCCTGTCGTCGCTTTCGTGCGCCTGCCGGAGGTCGCGAGCCCGCGTCGCGTCTATCTCGACCCGCCCACCGGACGCGTGCTCGACGCACCACCCGGCCGCGGGCTCATCGGCTGGGCGCACGATCTGCACGAGTCGCTCACTCTTCGCGAGTACAGCGGTCGCGAGATCGTCGGTGCGGTGGGCCTTGCGATGCTCGTGTCGTCGCTTTCCGGCATTTACCTGTGGTGGCCGCGCACGCGGATCACGCGCCGTGACTTCGGCTTCCGGCGTGGGTTGGCGCTGTCGCGAAATCTGCATCAGACGCTCGGGCTCTATGCGTCGCTCGTTCTGGCGATGCTGTCGTTCACCGGCGCAGTGATCGCGTTTCCCGACGCGAGCCGCGCGATCGTCGGAGGGCTCTCCGCCGTCTCGCCGCCGCCGCGCGGCATCGAGTCGAAGCCATCCGACAGCCGCGTGATGTCGCCGGATGAGGCGGCCGCCCTGGCGCGCGCCCGTCTACCCGGGGCGATCGTCACCGGCGTCGGTTTTCCTGCGGGGCCGCGTGGCGCCTACCGCATTGCCATGCGTGAGCAAGGAGACGACGGCGAGCGCGGAGCCGCGGCGATCTTCATCGATCCGCGCGCCGGCACGGTGCTGCGGCAGATCGATCGTGCGTCGCGGACGCGCGGCGACGCGTTACTGGCCTACCAGCGACCGCTGCACGAGGGCGATCCGCTCGGGCTTCTCGGACGCATCGTCATCTCGATCGTCGGCTTCCTCCCTGCGTTGTTTGTCGTGACCGGCACGATCATGTGGCTTGCGCCGCGCCGCAGGCGGCGAGCGGGCAGGGACTGAGCAAGGCCTGGTCAGAGGCCGCGGAAGACGAACGGCCACCAGGCGGCGAGCACGCCGCCGATTGCGAGCATCATCGGGCCCATCACTCGAGCTCGCTGGACGATGGACGCGCTGCTATCGAGGCGCCGAAACACGAGATAGAGGCCCCAGCCCGCGCTCAGCGCGAGCAAGGCGGCGCGGACCGCCGGGAGCCACGCCAGGCGAACGCCTTCGCCGTGCGCGAGTCCGGCCGGGAGGGCGCTCAAGCCGATGAACAAACCAGCGCCGGCGAGCGGGATGAGCGTGTACGAAAGCGCATACGCGTGGGCCGACAGCGTCGCACCCGATTCCCGCAGTCCGCGCGCGGCAACCATGAGCCACACGCTGACCCAGCCGCCCACGACGAGGGCCGTCCCGACGATCCAGCCGAGGATCAGCGCGCCGTCGAGCCACGTGAACACGTCGTGCGCATCGGGGTAGTTCGTGAGAATCCACCACGGCGCGTTGTCGGCGAGGACCCATGCGGGGCCGTGCTCGACGAAAAACTCGACGGCCGCGGTCCGCAGCGTCACGAACGCGCTCGTAGCGCTCCACTCGAACGCCCCCAGAGCGAGCCCGATCATCCCGAAGACGATGAGCGCGGCATCCCATCGTTGCGCAGACTCGGCGGGCAGCGATACGACTTCGCGGCTCGGCGAACGAGCGGCCAGTGCAATCGCGCCATGGAGTCCGCTGCAGCGCCCGCACATGTGACACTCGGAAGGTCCGGTCATCCGGCGAATGCGGACGAGCGGCGCGCAGTTGACCGGATGCACCGGAATGCGCGCGACATTCGCGCTCCACGCCGCGGTATCGACCTGAAAGTGGAGCGGGGCCACGCGCGACAAGACTGCAAAGACGCCGTTGACCGGGCACAAGTGGCGGCACCAGACACGCTTTCCGCGGCCGTACACGAGACCGACGCCGATCGCCGCGAGCGTCGATCCGCCCAGCACGAGCAGCGTGGCAGCGGGATACTGGTAGACGCTGACGAGCTGCCCGAACACGGTGGTCAGCGCGAACGCGACGAAGGGCCAGCCGCCCCACTTGAGCCAGCGTGGAACGGCGCGCCCGAGACCGTAGCGGCTCGCCGCTTCGGTCAGCGTTCCCTCAGGGCAGAACAGGCCGCACCACGCGCGGCCGACGACGAACATCGACAGGATGACGAACGGCCACCAGACGCCCCAGAACAGCCACTGCGAGAAGAGCGCGAGATTGTTGAACCAGTGAGCGTCGTCCGCGGGCAGCGGCAGGAACGCCGGGACGATCACGAAGAACGCGTAGGCGAGGACGATCGCCCATTGCAGCGCCGCGACGACCCGCGAGTGCCGTCGCAGCCACTCGCCGGAGGCGGCGAGTGTGGCGCCGATCGCACCTACCGGCCGGCGGTGTGCGACCGCCGGATTCGCGTCGGTCACGGCTTGCGGCTTGGTTGCGACGCGCGCCGCAGCAGCAGGACGACCGACACCCAGTACACCGCCAGCACGAGGATCGGCAGCAGCGCCGGGCGCGCCCGGTAGCCCGTGAACGCCGCGAGCAGACCGCCGGCGCGGGTCGAATCGTCGATCAGCGCCGACGTATCCCACGTCGGGTCAACGAGCGGCGGCAGGAGATCGAGCGCGATCATTTTCTCGACCGCCGACACGAGCAGCGCGCCGGCGAGCAGCAGCAGCAGGATCTCGCTCACGCGAAAGAACGTGCGCCACGAGAAGAAGCGGCTGCCTTGCTGCAGCGCCCAGAACGTGAGCCAGGCGGCGCCGATGCCGAGTGCGAGCACCTGCAGGAAGCTCCACACGCTCGTGTACTGGGCCCCGAGGCCGTAGAGGAAGACCACCGTCTCGGCGCTTTCGCGGCCTACTGCGAGCGCTACGACGACGGAGAGCCCCCACCAGTTCGCGGTGGCGGCGTTGTCCGCCATGTCGGCCTCGAGCTCGCGGCGAAACGTGCGGCCGTGCCGGCGCATCCAGAACACCATCTGCACGATGAGGCCCGAGGCGACCAGCATCATCGCGAGCTGGAAATATTCGAGGCCCTGTTCGGAGAGCAGCTTCGCGACGCCCAGCATGACGGCCGCCAGAGCGAGCGCGAGGCCGACCCCGGCGCCGACGCCGGCCCACAGGTAGCGCATGCCGGTTCGGGCGTCAGGCTGCTTCTTGAGCCACGCGTAGAGGATGCCGACGACGAGCATCGCTTCGGCGGACTCGCGCCAGATGATGAAGAGTGCGTTACCCATGGTGAGAGCGAATCTTTCCGGCCCGATTCAGTTGGCGATGCTCACTTTGGCGAACTCATTTGGCAACAATTCGCCCCTTCGGGGCGTCCATGTGGTACTCGTCGAAGAACGTGTACGTGCCGGGCTTGAGCGCGTTGATGACGATCGACGACTTGGCTCCGGCAGCGAGCACCTTCTCCTGCTTCAAGTCCTTGCTCTCGAACTCCATCGGACCCTTGCCGTCGTTGCTGAGCTCGATCTTGAAGCGCTTGCCGGCGGCGACCTCGATCGTGAGCGGGTCGAACTTGCCGTCCTTCGCGGACAGCTTGAAGACGGCCATTTCTTCAGCCGCATGGGCGAAGGGCGTCGTGAGGGCGAAGAGCGCGGCGCCCGCGATCAGCATCGCGCCGGACAGGGTGCGGCCAGGTTTGCGCAGCGTCGACGACGTCATCTCAGTAACCGCCTTTCTTGCCGGTGCCGGCATAGGTGAACTCGTACTGCACGGTGAAGGGCTTGAACCAGGGGCCCACACCCGTCTCCTTGTCGGTGTGCCGACCGAAGTGGGCGTGCGCCGAAGCGCCGGGCGGCGCGATCGACAGCTTGAGCGTGTACTTTCCGGCGCCGGCGAGCTTCACGTTGTCGCCGTAGTGCGGCCCGTCGCTCGCGACCATCGGCATCATCGAGCCGGTGATCTTCTGGGCGTTGCCGGCCTTGGTGAGCTCGTAGTTGATGTTGAGATAGGGGATCCACGTGCCGTCGGCGAAGCCGTTGGCGTTGTCGCTCTGCGCTCGAATGTCCGCCTCGAGATGGATGTCCGATTCCGCGACGCTCTTCATCATGCCCGGCGGGTCCATCGCGACCGGCTGCAGGTAGACGGCGGCGACCTCCATGCCCGCCTGTTTCTGCGGCTTGCCGATCGGCGTCTCGAGCGCGCTCGCGCTGGTCGCGGCGAGCGCGGCGACCAAGGCTCCCGCCGCCGCGATACCGGATAGCCGATGAGGCTGGCAACCGGAGAATCGTGGGGAATGCATGCTTTGTCCTCTACAGAATGCGCCCGCCCGCCGCCACGCCGCGGGCCTTCGGCAAGATTACCGGGCGGGCCGGTGAATGTAAATAGGAATGATTTGCATTTGTGTTTGCCTCTTGCTAACATTTCTCCCTGGACCCCCGACCTCCGAACCCATGTACATCTGTCTCTGCAACGCGATCACCGAACGCCAGATCATCCAGGCGGCGGAAAGCGGCGCCCGCACACCGCACGATCTCGCCAGTGATCTCGGCGTGGGACTGGGATGCGGCAGTTGCGTTTCCTGCGCGAAAGCGTTGCTCGTGGAGGCCGTCGCTCGCATGACCCCCTCGTCTGGTAAGCTCGCTCCGTCACTCGACGGAGACTAGCCGTGAAAGGCGACGCCAAGGTCCTGAAGCACCTGAACGACGTGCTGACGAACGAGCTCACCGCGATCGACCAGTACTTCCTGCACGCCAAGATGTTCCAGCACTGGGGGTTCGAGCGCCTCGCCAAGCGCGAGCGCGACGCCTCGATCGACGAGATGAAGCACGCCGAGAGCCTGATGGAGCGGATCCTGTTCCTGGAAGGGCTGCCGAATCTGCAGAACCTGCACAAGCTCCTGATCGGCGAGGACATGACCGAGGCGCTCAAGTGCGACTTGAAGCTCGAGCTCGACGCGCACCCGGCGCTCAAGACGGCCATCGCCGATTGCGAGACGTGCGGCGACTACGTGAGCCGCGACCTTTTCCGGCACATCATGGCGTCCGAGGAAGAGCACATCGACTGGCTCGAGACGCAGATCGAGCTCATCGACAAGGTCGGCCTCGCGAACTATCAGCAGTCGCAGATGGGCGATGGCGCCTGAGCACAGCGACATCGCCGTGCCCGATGGCGAGACCGGCGCTGCAGAGGCCGCCGGCAAGGCGGGTTCCGCGGACGCGGCCGCCGGGATGGGCTGCCGGCACGGCGCGCCTCGCGTCGTCACGAGCGAAAGCCTGCTGCACGGCGCCACCCAGCTCGCCATCCTGCACGACCGCACGCTCTACTATCTGCGCCAGACGCGGTACGGCAAGCTGATCCTCACGAAGTAGCGCCTCTCGAGACGAATGCGCCGGCCGCCTGCGACAGGGCGCCGGGATGCGGTAGCATGTCGGGCTCGCCAGGGACCCGCGCTGCCCATGGATTTCGCCTTCATCCTCGATCCGTTGCCCGAGCTCAAGGCCTACAAGGACTCGAGTGTCGCGATGATGCGCTCGCTCGCCGCGCGCGGGCACGCGATCTTCGCGCTGCAGCAGTCGGACATCTTCTGGTACGGGAACTCCACCACCGCGCGCGTCGTCCCGCTCGCCCTCAAGGCCGACGATCACGACTGGTACGTCGAGGGGCCGGCCGAGGACCGCGCGCTCAAGGATTTCGCGGGCGTGATGATGCGCAAGGATCCGCCGTTCGACATGGAGTACGTGTACACGACGTACCTGCTCGAAGCCGCCGAGCGCGAAGGCGCGCGCGTGTTCAACCGGCCGCGGGCGATTCGCGACCACAACGAGAAGTTCGCGATCGCGTCGTTCGGGAAGTTCATCGCGCCGACGCTCGTCACTCGCGATGCGACGAGAATCGACGCCTTCATCGACGAGCACCGCGACACGATCGTCAAGCCGCTCGACGGCATGGGCGGGACGTCGGTGTTCCGCGTGCGCTCCGACGACCCGAACCGCCACGTCATCGTCGAGACCGTCGGCCACCACGGGGCGCGGACGGCGATGGTGCAGCGCTTCATTCCGCAGATCACGGAGGGCGACAAGCGGGTGCTCCTGATCGCCGGCGAGGTGGTGCCGTTCGCGCTGGCCCGCATTCCCAAGGAAGGGGAAACGCGCGGCAACCTGGCCGCCGGCGGTCGCGGCGTCGCGCGACCGCTCACCGCCCGCGATCGCGAGATTGCCGCCGCGCTGGGACCGTCGCTGTGGAAGGAGGGACTCCTCGTCGTCGGGCTCGACGTGATCGGCGACTACCTGACGGAGGTCAACGTCACGAGCCCGACCTGCTTCGTCGAGATCACGGAGCAATCGGGGTTCGACGTCGGCGCGATGTTCGCCGCCGCGCTCGAGAAGGCGGCCGCCCGGGGGAGCTGAAGCCCGTGCTAACATGAATTCCGGCCAGTACGGCATCGCCGGGGGCGGCGTCCGCCGCCGAGTGCTCCGCTGGCGCCGTAACCCATATACGCGGGATTCACGATGATCGGCATCATGATCATTGCGCACGACAGCCTCGCCGAAGGCCTTGCGCGCGCTGTCACACACGTCCTCGGCGCCCGGCCGCCGCAGTTCGAGGTGCTGTCGGTGGCCGCGACCGACGATCCCCTCGCTTTGCTCCCCGCCGCGCGGGAGCTCGTTCGGCAGCTCGATACCGGCAGCGGCGTGTTGGTGTTCTCAGACATCTACGGCGGATCGCCTTCCAACCTCGCGGCGAAGCTCCTCAAGGGCGGCCGGGTGGAAGGGATCGCGGGCGTCAACCTCCCGATGCTGGTGCGCGCGTTCACCTACCGGACGCGGGACATGGAAACGCTGCTCAAGAGAGCGGTGTCAGGCGGCTGTGACGGCGTTCTGCACATGAACGTGGACCCGGTCTATGCCGCAACGAGAAGTTGAGATCGTCAACAAGCTCGGGCTTCACGCACGCGCATCGGCGAAACTGACGCAGCTCGCGGCCAAGTACCAGAGCGACGTCGTGCTGTCGCGCAACAATCGCAAGGTCAACGCGAAGAGCATCATGGGAGTGATGATGCTGGCGGCGGGCAAAGGCACGAAAGTGACGCTCGAGACGAGCGGTCCCGACGAAGCGGAAGCCATGGAGGCGATCGTCGCCCTGATCAACGACTGCTTCGGCGAGGGTCAGTAGCGCTGTGCCGAGCTTTGCGCTCCACGGTCTCGGCGTCTCCGGCGGGATCGCCATCGGGCGGGCGCAGCTGGTCTCGCACGCGACGCTGGAAGTCGCGCACTACAACATCCCGTCGAGCCGTGTGGAGGGCGAGATCGCGCGCCTGGATCACGCGATCTCCGAGGTCCGCGCCGAGCTCCTGGGCCTTCGGGCGATGATGAGCGCGGAGGATGCGCCGGCGGAATTCGGCGCATTCCTCGACGTCCACGCGATGATCCTCTCCGATCCGACGTTGTCGGAGACGCCCAAGCGGCACATCGCCGAGCAGCGCTGCAATGCGGAATGGGCGCTGACGGTGCAGATGAACGTTCTGGTCGAGCAGTTCGAGGACATCGAAGACTCGTACCTGCGCGAGCGCAAGGCCGACGTCGTGCAGGTGGTCGAGCGCATCCTAAAGCGGCTGCTCGGCAAGCCGGGCTCGCTGGTGCCGCAGGGCGCCGAGCAGCACACGATCCTCGTCGCGCATGATCTCTCGCCCGCGGACGTCATCCAGTTCAAGACGCACCGCTACGCCGGCTTCATCACGGACCTGGGCGGCGTGACGTCGCACACGGCGATCGTCGCGCGGAGCCTCGCGGTCCCCGCCGTCGCCGGCACGCACAACGGCCGCGCGCTGATCCGCGAGAACGAGCTCCTGATCCTCGACGGCACGAACCACGTCGTCATCGTCAATCCCGACAAGTCGGTGCTCGCCGAGTACCGGCTGAAGCAGACGGGGCTCGAGCTCGAGCGCGCCAAGCTCCGCCGCCTCAAGACGAAACCCGCGACCACGCTCGACGGGCTGACGATCGAGCTGCAGGCCAACATCGAGCTCCCCGGCGACTTGAGCCAGGCGCTCGACAACGGCGCCACGGGCATCGGGCTGTTCCGCTCGGAGTTCCTGTTCCTCAACCGAGAGGGGCTGCCGTCCGAGGACGAGCAGTTCGAGGCGTATCGCACCGTCGCCGCCGGCATGGATGGGAAGCCGGTGACGATCCGCACGTTCGATCTGGGCGCCGACAAGCACAAGGAAGGGCTTGACGGGCTCGTTCGCGTCGCGCCGAATCCGGCGCTCGGCCTGCGTGCGGTGCGATTCTGCCTCGCTGAGCCGCGGCTGTTCCTGACGCAACTCCGCGCGATCCTGCGCGCGTCCCACTTCGGGCGGGTCAAGATCCTCGTGCCGATGCTGTCCTCGCCGGGTGAGATCGACCAGACGCTCACGATCATCGCGCAGGCGAAGGAGACGCTCCGCGAGCGGGGCGTCCCGTTCGATCCGGCGATCGAGATCGGCGGCATGATCGAGATCCCCGCTGCGGTGCTCGCGATCTCGGCGTTTCTCGAAAAGCTGGATTTCCTGTCGATCGGCACCAACGACCTGATCCAGTACACGCTCGCCGTCGACCGCTCCGACGACGCGGTTGCGCATCTCTACGATCCGCTCCATCCGGCTGTGCTGAAGCTGATCGCGATGGCCATCGCCGAAGCCGACAAGGCCAAGGTGCCGATCGCGGTCTGCGGCGAAATGGCGGGCGACCCGCAACTGACAAGACTGCTGCTGGGGCTCGGCCTGCGCAACCTGTCGATGCACCCGGCGCAGCTTCTCAACATCAAGCAGCGCGTGCTGACCTCGGACGTTTCCGCCGTAACGCCGTACGTCGCGCGCATGCGACGGAGCACGGATCCTGCGAAGCTCGCGCTCCAGCTCGAGAAGCTGAACGAATAGTCCCGTCGAGCTCTAAAGTTGCGTCTCAGTTTGCTTGCTGGCAGGCGGTTCCCGGCGCGCGGAACACCTGGCGCTCGATCTGCTTCGTCTGCATTACCGGGCCCGCCATCGGATCGAGCGTCACCGAATAGGTGAACGTTGCGCGGTTGCCGTGCGTGAACGTCACGGTCGCGGTTCCGAGCTCGGCGCGCATGACCGCACCCGGGTTCCACGGGACAGCGTTGAACGGCGGTCCCGACGTGCGCACCAGCGTCCCGGAGTACCCATGGGTCGTTCCGGCGCGGAACAGCGTCGCCGACATCGGCAGTGGATTGCCGGCGAGGTCGAACGTGAACCATGTTGCGAAGATCGCATTGCTCTGGTGAGCGAAGTTGATGCCCCAGCCCGACTCCGCACCGCCGACGACCCACCACATGTCCGTGTAGTTGGTGGCGAGCGACAGGTCCGCGAGGCCGCCCCACGCGCAGGTGGGCAGCACCCCGAACACCTGACGCGTGATCGCCTTCGTCTGAGTGACGCCGTTGACGGTGTACGTCAACGTGCCGTGGTCGCTGTCGGTGAAAGCCAGCGTGGCGGTGCCGACAGGAGCTGCGTGAACCTGAGATGAATCGAATGGCGTCGAGCCGAACGGCGGCCCCGTCACGACAACCGGCGTCCCGACAAACGTCCCCGGGCCGCTTTGGCCCAGCGTTATCGAGAGGTTCCACGCGTTGCCGTTGACGTCGTGCGTGAACCACGTCGCGAAAATCGTGTCGCCCTGGTGCGCGAGGTTGATGCCCCAGCCCGCTTCCGACTCCGCGGGCGCGGCATACCACATGCCCTGGTAATTCGGACCGGCGGACGGCCCGGTACCCGGCCGGGCGGACGCGGATTTACCGGCGAAATTGGTCGCCAGGTTTTGCATGGCGACGCCGTTGCGGTTGATCGAATTCGTGCCGTCGGTCGGGAGCGCCGCGTACGTCACCTGATCGACGCCGGCGTAGTTGACGGTGCCGCCATCCGTGGGCAAGAAGCCGTTCGGAATGACATAGTCCGGTGCGACGATTCCCAGTGCCTCGAAGCCCAGCGTCGCCACCAGCACGCGCTTGTTGGCGGTGGGGCTCGACGTCGGGGTGCAGTAGTAGCCCGCGCAGTACTGGTCGTCGCCGCGGGGCAGGTCGTTGGGGAACGTGAAGGTGTTCGTGACGCCGGCACGCGTGCTCGTCAATTGCTGACCGTGCCAGAGGTTTTCGCCGTTCGCGCCGGCCGACTCGCGCAGGACAATGAACTGCACGGTGCCGTCGGCGTTCGAGTAGATCTGCTCGATCCGGAACGTGTGGAATGACGCAAACGAGGTTGCCGCCGCGAGCAGCAAGGCGCACGCAGCGCATAGCTTGAGCAATGGGTTCATGCGGATGCCTCCCGCCGGGAACGTCGGCCCTCGCGGCTGCGAACGTCGGCGGCTAATGGAGGCGAACACCGGCCGTCACCGTCATATTCCTGTAGACTTTCGCCTGCGCCGATTTGAGCCAGCTTGCGGGCGCAGGGCGTTCCGGATTTCTCGGCACTGCCCGTACAAATACGGCTAAAGCGGAGTGGCGAGGGCTCCCCCGACACCAACCGGTTAGCGGCAAGCAGGCTGTTGCCGACAGGGGTTCGATGCCGTCGTTCGCCGCCACCACCGGAGGAAGCGCCGCCAGCGCCGGAAACGCAACAACGGGCCGCTCCCTCGGCGCCGTCGTCGCCCAGCGCGCGCAGTTCGACGCTCCGCTCCCGCTGGCCTGCGGGCGCTCGCTGCCGCAGTACGAGCTTGCCTACGAAACCTACGGTGCGCTCGACGCCGCGCGCGCGAACGCCGTGCTCGTCTGCCATGCGCTCAATGCCTCGCATCATGTGGCCGGCCATTACGCCGATGACCCGGACAACATCGGCTGGTGGGACAACATGGTCGGCCCCGGCAAGCCGCTCGACACCGATCGCTTTTTCGTCGTCGGCGTCAACAACCTCGGGAGCTGCTTCGGCTCGTCCGGGCCGCTGTCGACAAATCCCGCGACGGGCGCAGCGTGGGGCGCCGACTTCCCGCTCGTCACCGTCGAGGACTGGGTCGATGCGCAGGCGCGGCTCGCCGACCGACTCGGCATTCGGCAGTGGGCCGCGGTAATGGGAGGCAGCCTCGGCGGCATGCAGGCGCTCGCCTGGGCCACCCGTTATCCCGACCGCATTCGCCACGCGCTGGTGATTGCCGCGGCGCCCAATCTGTCGGCGCAGAACATCGCGTTCAACGAAGTCGCGCGCCAGGCGATCAGGAGCGATCCCGATTTCCACGACGGGCACTTCGAGGCGTCCGGCACGAAGCCGCGGCGCGGGCTCGTGGTTGCGCGAATGATCGGCCACATCACGTATCTGTCCGACGAGCAGATGGAGGAGAAGTTCGGCCGCTCGCTGCGCGAAGGCCTCAAGTTCTCGTTCGAGCCGGAGTTCCAGATCGAATCGTATCTGCGCCACCAGGGGCAGAAATTCGCCGAGTACTACGACGCCAACACGTACCTTCGCATCACCAAGGCGCTCGACTATTTCGATCCCGCCATCGCGACGGACGGCAGCCTCGCCAAGGCGTTGTCGCCCGCAACGTGCCGCTTTCTCGTCGTGTCGTTCACGACCGACTGGCGGTTCGCGCCCGCGCGCTCGCGCGAGATCGTGAAGGCGCTCGTCGACAACAAGCGCGAAGTCTCGTACGCGGAGATCGAAGCGGCGCACGGGCACGATGCGTTCCTGCTCGACAATCCGCAGTACATGGCGATCGTCCGCGCGTATTACGGGCGCATCGCCGCTGAAAATAGGGTCAGAGACGACTTTGGCGATGGGCGGGCATCAACAAGCGCCGAAGCAAGGAAAGTCGTCTCCGCCCCTGTTTTGCCGGCGCCCTACGTGCCTTCCGCCGCCGCGGCCGCCGGCCGTGCCGACTTCGCGACGATCGCGCCCTGGGTCGCGCGCGGCTCGCAGGTGCTCGACCTGGGATGCGGCGACGGCAGCCTTCTCGCGTATCTTGCGCGCGAGCGCGGCATCAAGGGCTACGGCATCGAGATCGACGACGCCGGCGTGCTCGCGTGCGTTGCGGGCGGGATCAACGTGCTGCAGAGCGACCTCGACACCGGGCTCGCCGGATTCGACGACGCGTCGTTCGATTGCGTGCTCCTGTCGCAGACGCTGCAGGCGATGCACCGGATCGACGCCATCGTCGCCGAGATGCTGCGTGTCGGGCGCGAGGCGATCGTGACGTTCCCGAATTTCGGGCACTGGTCGCACCGCTGGCAGATCATGCGCGGCCGGATGCCCGTGTCGACATCGCTGCCCTATCAGTGGTACGACACACCGAACATCCACTTGTGCACGGTCGCCGACTTCGACGCGTTCCTCGCCGAGCGGCGGCTCGACGTGATGAACCGCGTGGTCCTCGCGGGCGGCCGCGCCGTCAACGTTCTGCCCAATCTGACCGGCGAGCTCGCGATCTACCGGTTCCGTCGAGCATGAGCGCTGCCGGGCCGCCAGAATTGGCCAATGAGGGCGCTCGCCCCCCGGGGGGAGGCGACGCGGAGCGCCGCATTGGGGGGGATCAATGACCACGTCCCGGCCGCTGCTCTCCAACAAGCTCTTCTGGGTCGGCATCCTGTACTTCGCCGAAGGCTATCCGCTCGGCGTCTTCTACGAAATCTTCCCGGTCTACTTCCGCCAGCAGGGCGTCGAGCTGCGCCAGATCGGCGTGCTGTCGCTGCTCGGCCTCGCGTGGACGCTCAAGTTCCTCTGGGCGCCCGCCATCGACTACTGGCGGCATCACCGCCGCTGGATGGCGGCCGTGGACGTCGCGATGGGCGGCGCGATGCTCTATTTCGCGATGCAGGCCGGCTTCGGACCGGCGGTGTGGATCGCGATCGGCATCTTCACCGCGCTGTCCGCCACGAACGACGTCGCGATCGACGGCTACACGATCGAATTCCTCGCGAAGGACGAGCTCGGGCTCGCCAACGGTGTCCGGATCGGCATGTATCGCGTCGGCATGCTGGCCTCGGGCTTCGTGCTCATGGCGTCCGAATGGCTCGGCTGGCACGGCGCATTCGTCCTTTCCGCGTCCGTGTTCCTGGTGCTGGCGGCAGCCTGCCTCTTCGCTCCTCGCGAACGGGAGCGGACCACGCCGCGCGGCAACGTGCGCGCCGAGCTCGCGGCGCTGGCGCACTCGCCATGGGCGCTCGTCGTCCTCGCGGCATTCCTGCTCGGGGTGCTGTGGCTGATCGACGGCACGACCAGGTGGTCGCAGCGCATCGACAACTTCTGGGTCTACGCAGCGATCGGCGCCACGCTCGTTGCCGCCGTCATCGCCGCGATCGGCCGCGCGTTACGCGCACCGGAACCCGCTGCTGCGACGTCCGCGACACTCGCGAGCGCGCCGGCCGAAGCACTGACGAGCGGACCGATGTTCGGCGCGCTGATGGAGCTGCTGCGCCGGCCGGGGATCATGCCCGTGCTCGTCTTCATCCTGGTGTTCAAGCTGCCCGACGCGGCGATGGGCTTCATGGTGAAGCCATTCTGGGTCGACGCCGGATTCTCGGCGGCGCAGATCGGGCTCGTGTCCGTCAACATCGGACTCGCGCTGTCGATCGCCGGGGGCATCGGCGGCGGCTGGATCACCGATCGCATCGGTATTTTTCCGAGCCTCTGGATTCTGGGGCTCGCGCAGGCGGTCTCCAATCTGGGTTACTGGATCGCCGCCGGCATCATCCCGCTTTCGGGCCCGGGCACCGTCATTCCGGTCGAGCACATGATGGTTCTGTACGCGGCGAGCGCGACGGAATCGTTCACGGGGGGGCTCGGCACCGCGGCGTTCCTCGCGTTCCTGATGGCGATCGTCGAGAAGGAGCGGGCGGCGACCGAGTACGCGCTCCTGTCCTCGGTGTTCGCGCTGTCGCGCTCGGTCGCGGGCTGGATCGGCGGACTGGGCGCGCAGTCGATGGGCTACGGAAACTGGTTCCTGCTCACGTTCTTCCTGGCCGCTCCCGCCTATCTGCTGCTGCCGTGGGTGCGGAAGATGCTGAATCGCAGCAACGCCCCGTGACCGGCGCTTACTGGCTCGCGGTGACGCCGCCGTCCACGTAGAGAATCTGGCCCGTCAGGAACGCGCCCGCCGGGGCGCAGAAGAGAAGCGCGGGTCCGACGACATCGTCCGGTTCTCCCACGCGGCCCAGCGGAATGCGGTCGAGAATCTGCGTGCGCGTGACGGGATTGTCCAGCCAGTGATTGGCCATGGCCGTGCGCACCACGGTCGGGGCCACTCCGTTGACCGTGATGCCATGGCGGGCCAGCTCCATCGCGTGCTGCTTGACCAGCATGACGAGCCCGCCTTTGGTGCTGCAGTACGCCGAATAGCCGCGATCGCGTAATCCGAGCTGCGCGCGCACCGACAGCAGATGAACGTGGCGACCGCCCGACCTGGCCGCCACCTGGTGCCGCGCGACCGCCTGACCCAGGAACATCGCGGCCTTCAGGTTCACCTCGTAGACTTCGTCATACGCTTCTTCGGTCACGTCGAGCAGCGGCTCCTCACGCTGGATGCCGACGCAATTCATCAGGATGTCGAGACGGCCGCGCCGCGCGAAGGCAACGTCGGCGGCGCTTCGGATCGAAGCGACCGAATGCGCATCCATCTCGATCCCCGCAGCCGCGAGGCCCTGCGCGCACATCTCATCTGCAAGGGCCTGGGCCTTGCCGCCATCGCGGCCCGCAATGACCACCTCCGCGCCATGCATCGCAAGCCCCCATGCGATGGCCGCGCCGATTCCTCCGTACCCGCCCGGAATGAACGCGAGCCGGCCCGTCAATTCGAATGCCGGGGCAGGATTCGCGGCGGGCATGGGCCGTGTCGCTGGCAAATCGTCAGGCATCGAGAACGCTTTTGCGCCCGAAGAGGCCGCGTGCGCGAAACGTGACGATGCCGATGAAAAGCAGATACATCGACATCAGCGACCACTCGGACGCGTACGCGCCCGACAATCCCACGAGCATCCCGACCATCAGCCCCGCGATGACGGCGCCCCAGAGGCTGCCGACCCCACCAAGCACGATGATGAGGAACGCCGGCACGACGGCATCGACGCCGACTTGCGGGCGGATCCCCCAGATCGGCGCCATGATGACGCCGGCGATCGCCGCGAGCCCGACGCCCAGCGCAAAGACGAAGAGCCGCAGCCGGGACAGATTAATGCCGAGCGCCCGCACCATCTCGCTGTCATGCGCGCCTGCCTTGATCATCGCGCCGTAGGGTGTCTTCTCGAGGAAGACCCAGAGGAGCACGATCATCAGGATGGAGAACCCCCCGGCGTAGAGCCGATAGCGCGCATAAAGGAGATCGCCCAGCATGAATGCGCCGGAAATGGCTTCGGGAAGCGGAAGCTGCTTCTCGTTCGAGCCCCAGATCACTCGGATCAGCTCTTCGATGACGAGCGCGGCGCCGAACGTGAGCAGAAGGCCGTAGAGCGGATCCTTGCCGTACGTGCGGCGCATGCAGAGTTCGAGCAGCATGCCGAAGATGCCGACGAAGATCGGCGCCAGCAGGAGGGCCAGGAAATACCGGGTGCCGATCGGCAGCGCGCCGTACCACGCCGTCAGTTCCGGCAACGCTCCCACCTTGGGCGCGATGACGAAGAGCGCGACGTACATCCCCAGCGCGAACAGCGAGCCGTGCGCGAGATTGATCGTCTCCATCACCCCGACGATCAGCATGAATCCCAGCGCGATCAGCGCGAACAGCAGCCCGAGCGAGACACCGTTGACGAGATGCGGCAGGAGGTTGGTCAGGAAATCCACGGACCGGCCTCCCGCCGCCGCCTACATTTCGTACGTCGGTGTCGCGTCGTACGACTCGAGCTTGCACGTCGCCGGCGCGTCGGGGTCCTCGACCTCTTTCGGCGGCAGCTTCGCCAGGATCTTGAAGATGTCGTCCTTCTCGACCGGCGCGTCGTTGTACGTCGCCATGTAGATCGTCTGTTGCAGCTGGTGGGTGACCGGATTCATGTAGGCATCGAAGTCCTGCATCCGGTCGCGCGCGCTGACCTTGAGCGCCTCGAGCTCCTTGATGACGCGGATGTTGTTCGTCGTTCCCGCGCGCTCGACGGCGCGCAGCAGCTCCCGCGTCGCCATGTACCCGTTGTAATACGTATTGCCCGGTACGCGGATCTGCACCCCGGGGTACGTGGTCTGGTAGGCGGCGACGAATTCCTTGACGCCGGGAAGATCGAGTCGGTAATACCAGTTGGTGCCGAACACGCCGAAGATCGCGTCGGGGCCGAGACCGTAGACATCGGGCCAGTCCTGCTGATTGTTGATCCACGCCGGGCTCTTGTTGAGCTTGACCTGGACAACCTGCTGGCGCAGCGATTTGATGTCGTCGCC
>JADMIO010838943.1_pt1 | contig 30390 bp, 30 predicted proteins | sample 8958161 | NCBI WGS metagenome assembly JADMIO01 (sample SAMN16585339, study PRJNA669376) | soil metagenome | isolation source: Crop rotation soil | place: USA: Cullars Rotation, Alabama | collected 2011 | reverse complement strand
CTTTCCCGGCGCCGGCCGCGGGGCCGGACGCGCGCCGGAATCGCTCTCGCCCGACGGCAAGCGGGCCGTGTTCATTCGCGATTGGAATCTCTGGATGCGCGACGTCGCGACCAACCGCGAGATCCAACTCACGACGGACGGCGTCAAAGACTTCGGCTACGGCACGGACAACGCCGGCTGGGCATCGAGCGATCGCGCGGTGCTCGTCTGGTCTCCCGATTCGAAGAAGATCGCGACCTTCCAGCAGGACCAGCGAAACGTTGGCGAGCTGTATTTAGTGAATACTCAAGTCGGCCACCCGGAGCTGCGCGTGCAGAAGTATCCGCTCCCTGGCGACAGCGTCATCCCGATGATCCATCGCGTCATCATCGATGTCTCGAGCGACGCGCCGAAGATGGTTCGCGTTCAGCTCCCGCCCGATCCGCACCGCTCGACACTCTGCGACAACATTGCCTGTCGCGGCGGCGAGTGGTCCGACGTCGAATGGTATCCGGACGGCTCTCACCTCGCGTTCGTCTCGACCTCCCGTGATCACAAACACGAAGTCCTGCGCATTGCCGACGCGACGACGGGCGCCGTTCGGCAGGTGCTCGAGGAACGTGTCGCGACGCAATTCGAGTCCGGCAATGGCCGGGTGAATTGGCACGTCCTCCCGGCGTCGAACGAGGTGATTTGGTTCTCGGAACGCGACAACTGGGGCCAGCTCTACCTCTATGATTTGAACAGCGGTCAGCTCAAGCATCAGATCACGAGCGGCGAGGGCAACGTCACGCAGCTCCTCCGCATCGATCAAAAAACGCGGACGCTCTACTTCCAGGGGGTCGGAAAGGAGAAAGGACGCGACCCGTATTTCCGCCATTTTTATAAAATTGGAATGGACGGAAAGAATCTCACGCTGTTGACCCCGGAGAATGCCGACCACGACATCGGACTCTCGCCGTCCGGAAAATTCTTCGTCGACAACTACTCGCGCCCCGAAGTGCCGACGGTTTCGGTCGTTCGGAACGTCGACGGCAAGGGCATCGTCGAGCTCGAGAAGATGGATGTCTCCCGTCTCGCCGCTACGGGTTGGAAGCCGCCGATCCCGATCACGGTCAAAGCGCGCGACGGAAAGACCGATCTCTATGGCCTGATGTACACGCCGACGAATCTCGATTCGACGAAGAAGTACCCGATCATCAATCACATCTATCCGGGCCCGCAGACAGGCTCTGTCGGCGGTCGCTCCTTCAACGCGACGCGCGGCGACGCGCAGTCGCTCGCGGAGCTCGGCTTCGTCGTCGTCGAGATCGACGGAATGGGCACGCCTTGGCGCTCGAAGTCCTTCCACGACGCCTACTATGGCAACATGGGCGACAACACCCTGCCCGATCAGATCGCGGGCATGAAGGAGCTCGCGAGCCGCTACAAGTGGGTCGACCTCGATCGCGCCGGGATCTACGGACACTCCGGCGGCGGATTCGCGACGGCCGACGCGATGTTCCGTTATCCCGACTTCTTCAAGGTCGGCATCTCGGAATCGGGCAACCACGACAACCGAGTCTACGAAGACGACTGGGGCGAGCGGTATCAGGGCCTGGAAACCCGCGGACCGAACGGCGGGTCGAACTATGACGATGCGGCCAACCAAAATCTTGCGAAGAACCTCAAGGGCAAACTGCTGCTCGCGCACGGAACGATGGACAACAACGTGCCGCCGGTGAACACGATGCTCGTCGTCGATGCGTTGATCAAGGCGAACAAGGATTTCGATTTGCTGATGCTTCCCAACCAAGCGCACGGTTACGGAACAGAGTCGAACTACATGACGCGCCGCCGATGGGACTATTTCGTGAAGAACCTGCTGGGCATGGAGCCCCCGCCGAACTACGAGCTGGGCCCCAAGAACACGGGAAGAGTGACGCCCTAACAGGGTTGGGTTAGGGCACAAAGGACTGCTCTCGAACGCAGCGCCGCGCGCGAGGGGTCAGGACGAGGGCAGTCCTGACCCCTGGCCCCTACCCCCGAAAGTGCTTGCCCACCGAACACAAGCTATTAACTATTTAAGCGTTATGCCCCGCCAACACCGCTGACCGTGCCGAGAGCTGTTACGCTGACCCGACGCGAACTGGACATCATGTCCGTCCTCTGGAAACTCGGCGACGCAACCGTCGGCGAGATCCGCGACGGACTCTCCGACGATCTCGCCTATCCGACCGTCCAGACCATGCTGCGCGTCCTCGAGGCAAAAAAATTCGTCCGTCACAAACTCGACGGACGCGCCTTCCGATTCTATCCGCTCATCGGACCCGACGACGCCGGCGACGGCGCCCTCAAACGCCTCGTGAGCAAAGTTTATCAAGGCTCCCGTGAGCTCCTCATCAGCCGCCTCATCGCCGACGAAGACGTTTCGGCCGAGGAACTCCGCCGTATGAAGAAAATTCTTCAGCAGCGCATTGACGAGGCGGAATCATGATGCTCAGATGGATGGCCTACGCGGCCTTGTGCACCGCGCTCATCGCCCTCACCGCCTGGTCGCTCGATCATGTCTTCGCGGCCCTGCGACGACCGAGACGCCTGCTCTGGATCGCGGCGATCGCGGCGTCCGTGATCGCTCCGCTTGCTCTATCGTTGCGGCCGCACGCACCCGTCGCGTCTCCGTCGACGCCGGCCATCCAGGTCGCGCCGAACGCGGGCCCTGAGAACGTGTCCGCATCGAATCGAGCCGACGTGGCGTTGTTGTCGATCTGGGCGCTCGCGTCGACAGCCTTCGCGCTCGTGCTCGTCGTCGCCCATCGTCGCACCACTGCCGCACTCGAGACCTGCCGTCAGACGACGATCGCTGGAAGCCGCGCGTTCGTCTCTACGGATTTCGGCCCTGCGGTGATTGGGGTCCTTCGTCATCACATCGTTGTGCCTTCCTGGACGCTCGCGCTTCCCGACGACGACCAACGGCTCGTCGTCGCCCATGAGCTCGAGCACGCGCGGTCAGGCGACCCACTGCTCGCTCTCGCTGGTGTCTGCGCCGTCGTCGTCATGCCCTGGAATGCGGCGCTCTGGTGGCAGTTATCCCGGCTTCGTCTCGCCATCGAGCTCGATTGCGACGCACGAGTGATTGCGCGAAAGTCCGGCGACGCGGTCGCGTACAGCCGACTGCTCGTTTCCGTTGGGGAGCGCTCTCTCGCGACGCGGCAGCCGGTCCTCGCGATGTCCCGGTCGCGCTCCTCGCTCGCGAAACGGTTCGACGCCCTCTTGAGGCACGACACGATTCGCCCGCGGCGTGTGCTCGCGCTTGCGCTGCTCGCCGCCGGAACGGCTTCGAGCCTGGCGTTTCTTCCCGCACCCAGCGTTTCGAACGTAGCCGAATTGGTTCGGCGGCATGAAGCGCTGGTCGTGGCATCGCCGTCCGTTGGCGCACCGCAGCCCCGGAATCAGCTCGTGCTTCGCCAACAATCAGAGCCGACGGTGGGCGCCGTCGCCGTCACTCGGCGACCGCCGTCGAGCTCCCGCGCGCGCAACCGGCTGAGCGCCATCGGCGACGCGAGCTCGCTGCCGCCCGTGAACGTCGTCCCCTCGAGGCCGCGCGGGCCCCTCGACTCCGTCGTTGTTACGAGCGCTGAGCGCCCGCCACTACCCAAGCTTCGTGGCGGCGTCATCATGGCCGCGCCAGGCGGGGGCGGTGGTGGTGGAGGACGTGGTGGCTTTCGTGCAACCGCGACACCAGTCGGCGCTGATTCCAACGCGGTGATTCGTGGCGGTCGCGGCGGACGAGCGGTGCTCATTCCCCGTCCCGACACAACCGGCTTCAATCGTCACTGAGTGGCGGAATCTTCGCCCTTCTCGTGGGCACTTGATGAAATTTGAAGCCGGCGTCGAGCGCAGGACGCCTTGTTCGCTCGCGCCGACTTTATACAATCCTAAAATAGGCGCGGCCGCGAACGCATGCTGGCGGGAGAGGTACACGTTGAACGCCTCCCGAGGTTTGCGGTGGCGGGCCTTGGCGCGAGCTACCGTCATACGCCGAGGGCAGAACGAATGGTTTGCACCTCTTCCGCCACGGGCCGCGCGCCGTCGATCCACACGGCGTCCTTCGGCTTCTCGAGCGTTGCGAGTTGGCTCGCCAGGAGGGACGGCCCCGCGTAGTGATGCCGGCGCTCGAGACGCCGCTCCAGTTCTTCCGCCGGAACGTCGAGGTAAACGAACCGGATCGCCGCCGCTGGGATTCCCTCGGGGATGAGCATGAGTCGATAAGCGTGCTTGAGCGCCGAGCAGGCGAGCACCGCATGCCGGCCTTCGCGAATGACTGTGGAGATGAGCCGGCGCAGCGCCTCGAGCCACGGCTGTCGATCGGCATCCGTCAATCCTTCGCCGCGATGCATCTTCGCGATGTTTTCCGCCGAATGGAAATCATCCGCGTCGTGGAACTCCCACGTGATCGCGTCCGCGAGCTCGCGGCCGACGGTCGTCTTCCCCGCCCCGGCAACGCCCATGACGACGATGACGCGCGGTTCACTCGGCGACGAGCTGCTTGGCTGACCGGACACATTCAAACGTTAGCAGGTTTTCATCGTCGCACCTAAGGTGCGATTTCTGCGTAAGACGACCCCATGCCCGTTCGAATCGAGGATTACGCGATCATCGGCGACTGCGAGACCGCCGCGCTGGTTTCGCACCTTGGGTCCATCGATTGGCTGTGCTGGCCGCGGTTCGATTCAGGCGCATGCTTCGCGGCACTGGTCGGCAATCCTGAGAATGGGCGATGGCTTCTCGCCCCGGCCGACGACAACGCGCGATCGACGCGTCGCTACCGCGGTGACACGATGATCCTCGAGACGGAATTCGAGACGACCGAGGGCTGCGTCGTCGTCATCGACTTCATGCCACTGCGGGACGAACGCTCGAACATCGTGCGCACGGTCGTCGGCAAGCGCGGTCGCGTCGCGATGAAAACCGAGATCGTGTTTCGCTTCGACTACGGCTCGGTCGTGCCATGGGTCAGCCGCCTCGACGACGGATCGCTGCGCGCGATCGCGGGACCGGACATGATCGTGATTCGCTCGGATATCGAGCTCCACGGCGCGCATCTCACGACGGTTGGCGAGTTCACCGTGAGCGAGGGCGAGGAAGTGTCCTTCGTCATGACCTGGGGGCCATCCCACCTCGCGCCGCCGAAGTCGGTCGAGCCAAAACGTGCCCTTCGTGTCACGGAAGAGTTCTGGGAGGAATGGGCGCGCGTCTGCAGCTATCGCGGCCAATGGCGCGACCCGGTCATGCGATCGCTGCTGACCCTCAAGTCGCTCACTTACCGGCCGACTGGTGGAATCGTCGCCGCGCCGACGACGTCCCTGCCCGAAGAGTTGGGCGGCGTTCGCAACTGGGACTATCGCTATTGTTGGTTGCGCGACGCGACGCTGACGCTGTTGTCGCTCATGGATGCCGGCTACTACAGCGAAGCCGAACAGTGGCGTGATTGGCTGCTCCGCGCCGCCGCCGGCAGCGCCGACCAAGTGCAGATCATGTATGGACTTGGCGGCGAGCGGTTCCTTCGCGAGTGGGATATCCCGTGGCTCGATGGGTATGAGAACTCTAAACCCGTGCGCGTCGGCAACGCCGCCCACGGACAGATGCAGATCGACGTCTATGGCGAAGTGATGGACGCGCTCCACCAGGCGCGGCTCGGCCAAATTCCGGAGAGCGTCGACGCCTGGGAACTGCAGAAGGCTCTTGCCGCGCACCTCGAAAAAATCTGGGATCGCCCTGATCAGGGCATCTGGGAGACTCGCGGACAACCGCAGCACTTCACACACTCGAAGGTGATGGCGTGGGTCGCGATCGATCGCGCCATTAAAAGCGCGGAGCTCTGCAAGCTCGACGGACCACTCGACCGGTGGCGCGCGTTGCGTGACAGAATTCACGCCGACGTCTGTGAGAAGGCGTTCAATCCGAAAATGAACGCATTTGTTCAGTCGTACGGATCGACCCTGGCCGACGCGAGCGTTCTCCTGATGTCGCTCGTCGGTTTCCTTCCGGCAAGCGACCCGCGCATTCACGGCACTGTCGAATGCGTCGAAAAACATCTGCTCGTCGACGGCTTCGTCTTGCGCTACGACAGCGACGCCACTGACGACGGACTTCCGCCCGGCGAGGGCGCCTTCCTCGCGTGTAGCTTCTGGCTAGCAGACAACTACGTGCTGCTGGGTCGTCGCGACGACGCGCTTCGAATGTTCGAGCGTTTACTCTCTCTTCGAAATGACGTTGGATTGCTGTCGGAGGAGTACGATCCGCGAGTGAAGCGCCAGGTCGGCAATTTTCCGCAAGCCTTCTCACACATCGCGTTGCTCAGCACGGCGTTCAATCTCTCACACGAGCGCGACGCCACCGCGAAGAAACCCGCCGCGCAGCGCGCTGATGGCAATATCAGCCGATGACCTAGACGGCGGCTTCCCGAATCTGCTCCGCGTGCCGCCCCTCGTGCGCGCCCACAAAGGCGACCCAGTGATAGAGGCTGAGCGGCCCAAACACTGGATGCGGATGCATGATCTCGCCGAGGGCTAGGCCATCCGCGGATACGACGGTCGCGCGGAGCGCGGTGTGCGCCGCATCGAGCGCTTGCCACGCCGCGTCTGGCGCTAAATGCGTCGGGTGGAGTCGCTCGTTCGAAACGATCTTTCGTGTCCGGTCGCCGACGGCGTTCGCGATCGCAAAGGTCTCGAGCACGGATGACTGCTCGGTTTCCGCGCCAATCCCGGCCTCTCGGGCCGCGGCAACTCGCGTGTTGATCAGACGGCCAATGCTCGTCTCGACGATCGACAGATGTTCGATGATCCCCGCCGGGGACCACGCTCCGGGCCGTGGCGACGCCTCTCGCTTATCGCTCGGCACCGAATCGAAGGCGGTTCGAAGCGCGTCATATTGCGCGTCCAAATACGTCAAGAGCTCTTGAATTCTTGGGTGCATTCGAGTTTGTGTAATTTCGGAGGTGTCAGCGGATGTGGGCGATCCCGTTCCCCGGCTCCGGAAATCGAACGAAGACGTCCAGGTCGTGTCCTGGGATGATGAGTCGCTCGTTCGACGCGAGCGTCTTCATCCGATCCTGCGTCCGGAGATTCGACTCACGGTCGAGCGTCTGCGCGATCGGGACGTGGCGCGCCATGTTCTCGTACAAGTACATGTTGTCGGATGCGATCACGACCGTTCCACTCGCCGTGTTCACTGTCGCGAGCTGCGATGCGAACGTGTGTTTGCCGCCCGTGTACACGTGAATTCCCGGAATGATCTCCTTTCCATCCCCGTCGACGAGCATCACACGGCCTGCTTTCGCGAGTTCGGCGAGAACCTTCGCGTCAGCGGCATTGATCGCCCGATCCTTCACGGTGCCAGCCGAGTCGAGGTGGTGCTCGAACTCTTCGCGCTGGATCCAGATGCGTGCCTTGGGAAAGAGATCGACGCCATCGAGGTGATCCCAGTGGACGTGCGAGACGATGATGTCGGTCACATCCTCCGGCTTCACGCCCGCGCGCGCGACCGCATCACTCGGCTTCATGAAATCCACCGGCTTCCATTGGCGCACGAAATTGTCGCGATAGAACCCGGCGTCGACGAGCACGTTGCGCCCGTCGGGACCCTTCAAGAGCCAGACTGTCATCGCGATGTCGATTCGCCGACTCGTGTCCGCGCCCTCGAGCAACCCCGACGCCTTGAAGTTCGGAATGGTCGCGTACCGAACCGCGAAGACGTCGTATGTCGGCGGCGCGAATCGAAACGCGCCGAGCGCCACTGTGATCATCGCGGCGGACGTCAGTGCCGCGGTGGATCTGCGCCGAAGCATTGTAAGAGTTCTCTGAAGCATCAGCTATTCTCCGCCATCGTGCGTCAAAAAGTCTTTCGCGTATCGACGCCCGGTGTGGGCGTATCCGAGCCTCTCGTAAAATGCATGCGCACCCGCGCGATCGAGTGCCGTCGTCACCGCGACGCGCTTTGCGCCGCGTTCTTTCGCCCACCCTTCGGCCGCGTCGACGAGCGCACGCCCAGCCCCGCGCGACCGCACCGATTCGTCGACGACCAGCAACGTGATCTGCGCGATCGGCGTCGCATGGTTGAGCGTATTGCGAAGATGAATGGTGATCATCCCGATCACGCGCTCGCCGCTCGAGACGACAAACGCCCGAGCGTTTGAATCTTCGCGCAAGCGATTCACCCGCTCCGGCATGGCAGCGGCGTCCGCCGGATACCCGAGCTGCGTCGCCAGTCGAGCAAGCCCCTCGGCGTCCCCCGCCGTTGCTTCACGAACCGAGTACTGACTCTGCACCGTGATTCGTAGTTCGTGTTTTGTCGCAGTCCCTCGTCCCTGATCCCTAGCCCCTAGCCTCTTCGAACTCCGACCTTCCAACAGCCGCTATCAATCCCGTACCTAATATTTCGCGAGGTAGGACTCGAGTTCCCAGGAGCTGACCTGCGTGATGTAGTCCCTCCACTCTTGTCGTTTCGCTTCGATGAAATGCGACGTGATATGCTTGCCAAGCACGTTGGTGATGACGTCGTCTTTCTCGAGCTCGTCGAGCGCCTCGTTCAGATCGTGTGGCAGGTCGTCGATCCGCAAACGACGCTTTTCCCGAAAGCTCATCTCCCAGATGTTTTCGTTGACCGGCTCTCGGTAGTCCGCGTTCGTTTCGACGCCGTCCAGCCCCGCCGCGAGCATCACCGCGAGCGCGAGATACGGATTTGCCGCGGGATCCGGAGATCGAAGTTCGAGACGCGTCCCCAGGCCCCGCCGATCAGGCACGCGGATGAGCGGCGACCGGTTGCGCATCGACCACGCGACGTTGACGGGCGCCTCGTACCCCGGCACGAGACGCTTGTATGAGTTTACTAATGGATTGGTGATCGCGCACATTCCTCGCGCGTGACGCAACAGCCCGCCGATGTAATACAGCGCCGTCGTCGAAAGCTCCCACTCCGCCGACGCGTCGTGGAACGCATTTTCCTTTCCCTTGAACAGCGACTGATGCGTGTGCATGCCGCTGCCATTCTGCCCGAAAATCGGCTTCGGCATGAATGACGCGAGCAAGCCGAACTCCGTGGCGACGTGCTTCACGACGAACCGGAACGTCGCGATGTTGTCCGCGGTCTTGAGCGCGTCGGCGTACCGGAAGTCGATCTCGTGCTGCCCGTGCGCCACCTCGTGGTGCGCCGCTTCGACCTCGAACCCCATTCGCTCCAGCGTGTCGACCATCGCCCGCCGTGCATCTTCGCCGAGGTCGGCCGGCGCGAGGTCGAAGTAGCCGCCGACGTCGTGCGTCTCCGTGCTCGCCTTGCCGGTCGGATCAGGCTTGAAGAGGAAGAACTCCGCTTCCATCCCCGCGTTCATCGTGTAGCCCATTCCCTTCGCTTTGGACAACACCGACTTGAGCGTGCCACGTGGATCGCCCGCGAACGGTTCGCCACTCGGGCTCTGAATGTCGCAGATCAGTCTGCAGATCCGGTTGTCCTGATCACCCCAGGGGTAGACCAGGAACGTCTCGAGATCGGGCGCGAGGAGCATGTCCGACTCCTCGATCCGCACGAATCCCTCGATCGAGGAGCCGTCGAACATGATGTCGCCGGCCAGCGCCTTCTCGAACTGGGATGTCGGGATCTCGACGTTCTTGTTGATGCCGAGAATGTCGGTGAACTGCAGGCGCATGAATCGGACGTTGAGCTTCTCGGTGAGCTCGAGAATGTCCTTCTTCGACGCGCCCGTCGTATCCGGCGTGAGCGAGCGGCTGCGAGCGGCCAGATGATCCTCTGGGCAAGAGTCGGTTATACGCTAGCGCGCCGTTCGACGACTGCAAAGCTCGAGTCGGCCACAGCCAAGCTTCCTTGCCGAGAGCCCTCCGCGACACGACCAAAGGGCATGCGCTTTGCCCCTCGATCATCGTCTAGTCCTCAACCTTTTGCCCAATCGACCTATGCGCGTTCAAGAGATTATGACGAAGGACCCCAGTTGCGTCACCGCCGACGCGACCGTTCGCGAGGCCGCCCAGGTGATGGGTCGTGAAAACGTCGGCATGGTTCCCGTCGTCGAGCGGCAGTCCAACCGGCGACTCGTCGGCGTTGTGACCGATCGCGACATCGCCATTCGCTGCGTCGCCGAGGGCAAGGACGGCTCGTGCCGCGTGAGTGACGTTATGAGCTCGAGCAAGCTCGCGACCTGCAACGAGAACGACGAAGTCGACAATGTCATGCAAGCCATGCAGACTGAAAAAGTCCGTCGAATTCCGATTGTCGACGAACGAGGGTCGCTCGTCGGGATCGTCTCGCAGGCCGACGTCGTTCGCAAGGCAGCCGACTCGCACGCAGCGGAACGAACGGTCGAGATGATCTCGCAGCCCGGCGGACGTCACGCACAGTAGCGCGAGCCGCGCCGTCGGATCATTCGACTGACGGGGGAGCGACAGCCATGTAGGTTTATCGCATGGCTTCCTCCCCGCCGGCGCCGGACGCCGCGTCGCGCTGCCCATCGTGCGGCGCGCAAGCTACTGGAAAGTTCTGCTCGAACTGCGCGGCTCCGCTCGCCGGAGCGACGTGTCTCGCGTGCAACGCCCCGCTCTCTCCGGGCGCGAAATACTGTCACCGCTGCGGCACGCGAGTCGGCAGCGAAGCGCCACCGGTTGCTCGCACCGGCACAAACGTCGTTCCCTGGAGCATCGCCGGCATCTCCCTGCTCGCCGTGATCGCGTTCATCGCCGCCCAGCGATTCAGCGGCGGGGCGGCGCAGGACACCTCCCCGCGGCAGGCCGACGCCTCCGCCCCCGCCGCGGCTACTGGACAACCGCCGGACATCAGCAGACTCACGCCGGCCGAAGCGGCGTCGCGCCTCTATGATCGCGTCATGGGCCAGCATGAGCGCGGCCGCGCCGATAGCGTGCAGCTCTTCGCCCCCATGGCGATCGCCGCCTATCAGCAGCTCGGCCAGCTGAACCTCGATCAACGGTACGATGTCGGGCGCATTGCCGCCGTGTCCGGCGACGAAACAACCGCACGCGCCGAGGCCGACACGATTCTCGCGCAGAACCCCAACCATCTGCTCGGCCTCATTCTCGCCCGCAATGCCGCCCGTATGCGAAAAGACACAGCGGCGGAACGAACCTACCACGAGAAGTTTCTCGCGGCTGCTACCGCCGAGCGCGCGAAGCAGCTCCCCGAGTACCTCACCCACGAAAACGACATCGCGATCGCGCTCGAAGCCAAGCGTCCATGACGACAATCCACGTTGCCCATAGTCCCGACTCGGACGACGCGTTTATGTTCTATGCGCTCGCGTCCGGAAAGATCGATACGGAAGGTCTCACCTACGTCCATGAGCTTCAGGATATCGAGACTCTGAACCACCGAGCCATGCGCGGGGAGCTCGAGGTCACGGCCGTCTCGATTCACGCGTACGCTTATCTCTCCGACACATACGCCCTGTTGCCGCATGGAGCGTCGATGGGCGACCGGTACGGACCGCGCCTCGTTGCCCGTGCGCCGATGACCCGAGCGGACCTCCGCGACAAGCGTATCGCGATCCCTGGAATGCTCACGAGCGCCTATCTCGCGCTTCGAATTTTCGAGCCGAAGTTCGAGCCTGTGGTAACGCCGTTCGATCAGATCGAGGATGCAGTGGTCGAAGGAAAAGCTGACGTTGGTCTACTCATCCATGAGGGCCAGCTCACCTTCGGCGACCAGGGCCTGCACTTGATCCAAGACCTCGGCGAATGGTGGTATGGCGAAACGGGTCTTCCTCTCCCTCTCGGTGGGAACGTCGTGAGAAAGGACCTTGGAGACAGCCTAACGCGTAAAATTTCGCGGCATCTTCATGACAGTATCGCATATGGCTTGGACCATCGATCAGACGCGCTCGACCATTCTATGAAATACGCACGGGGGCTGGATCGCTCAAAGGCCGACACCTTCGTCGGCATGTATGTGAACGAGTGGACTCTCGACTACGGCCCGCGCGGTCGCAAAGCCGTCAGCGAATTTCTCCAGCGAGGCGTCGACATGGGGCTGATACCGAGGCCGGTAAATGTCGAGTTTGTAGACTGAGGGAAGTCTGTCCCGATCGGTGATTCCCATTCTCGCTCGCTAAATCGTCGAACGTAGGCTCTGCATCAGGCCACGACGACCGCCGTCCGCCTAGTGGTGCGTGTGGTGATGTTCGTGGCTCAGCGCGTGACGAACCCAGCCCGCCACCTTTGCGACGCGCTCGCCGGTTTTTCGCGCCGTGGTTTCCAGATCCGCCGACCCGGTCCGCACTCCCACGACGATTCCGCCGAGACTCGAGACGCGCTGGCTTGTGTCCGCGTCGCTGACTGTCGCGAAAACGCGGTCGACGAACTCACCGTTCGCTGACTGCAAACGTCCCGCAAGCAATCCATTGATTGCGGCCGAAGGCTCGCGGTCCGAAACAACGACGACGACGCCGTCATACTGATCCACCGCATCATCCGAGTCGAGTCGCTTCCGTCGCGAGTCGTCTGCCGACGCGCCCTCTCCGACAACGCGAACGTCGACCTCAGTGAATCGAACATTCTTTGCACCTTCCGCCGCCGACTCCGCGAGTCGTTCGGCGAACTGATCTCCGCTGTCAAAGAGCACTAATACTTTTGGCATGACGTAGTTCTCCAACATTCGCGTATTGTCGCGCGTCTTCTCCTTGACGCAGCGCTTGGGTCAGTATACTAAGGCGTTGAAAACTGGCGATGCGTAGCGCGCATCGTGTTCGTCGGTGTTCGGCATGCGACGTGCACCCGCGTGTGCGGCCGTTTTCCGACAGTTTTTTTGTGTCTGATCATACAACCCCTCAGGAGGCGGGCATGCCGCGAGGTGACGAGTTGCGCGAGCAGTACCGGCTGTCGGATCGGGATGATGATATCGACGATCTTGGATATGGCGGCGGCGGAAGTTCCTCGTACGACGACGATGACGAGGAAGACGGCGGATGGATGACCCACAAGGACGACAGCGACGATCTGTGGGACAGCACCGACGACGTCGATGACGACGATGAAGAGACGGTGACGGTCGAAGCGGTCGAGGAAGAAGACGAGGAGATGGACGCGTTCGCCGGACCACGCCGTCCCGGCCGGCCGGGGCGTCCGCCCGGCTCGAAGTCCGCCCCGAAGACCCCAGCTCCCGCGGCGACAGCGCCTGCGACCGACTCCTCGAAGGAAGCCGCTTCGAAGGCAGCGGCACCCGCGGGAGCCGCCAAGAAGGCGGCGCCTCCGGCACCTGCGAAGGCTGTCGCGAAGCCCGCACCAGCCCCGGCGGCGAAAAAGGCTTCGGCTCCGGCCCCTGCGAAGAAGGCCCCTGCGAAGAAAGCCGCGAAGCCCGCTCCAGCAAACAAGGCAGCCGGGAAGGGCGGCGCGAAGAAAGCCGCCAAGAAGGCCGCACCAAAGAAGGCCGCGAAAGCCGCGCCGAAAAAGGCCGCAAAGAAGGCAGCGAAGAAGGGAAAGACCGCTCGTCGTCGCTAGACGTTCATGGCCAGTTCAGCGGCGGGGCGCATGGCGTGCGCTCCGCCGCATTCTTTTGCTAATATCCAGCATGACCGCCGCGGAATCGGAGCTCAATCAGGAAACCGCCGCCAGCGCTCGCGCGCACAATCGCGAGCGCGTCAAACTCTCGCAGGACATCGCGGCCGGCATCGCACACGAGCTCCGGAATCCGGTGCTCGCCGTTTCGTCCGCCGCGCAACTCCTCCGATACCGAATCACCGATGATCCGGTCGTCGAGAAGAACATCGGACGAATCTTGCGGGAAGTGGAGCGTTTGAATTCTCTAATTTCCGCGTTGCTCGACTACGGGCGGCCGCCCGCAGTCGACCTCGCGCCCGCCGATCCGGACCATGTTTGGGCGACGGTGATCTCCGCGCATCGCGGCGAGTTGGAGAGCAGGGCATTGCTCATCCATCACAGGCCCGCGCATCCGCGAGCAACGTGCGCAATCGACCCCGAGCAATTTGCCGAGGCCTGTTCGAACGCGTTGTCGAACGCCATCGACGCCGCGCCGGAGGGGAGCGACCTCACCATCTCGTCCGATTGCGCCGAGAGTGGGGCGTGGAGCTCTCGCCTCCACAACGACGGGGCTGCGATTCCGCCGTCGCTGCTCGCGAGTGTTTTCGAGCCGCTGGTCGGGACGAAACCGGGCCACGCCGGGGTCGGGCTCGCGGTGGCGCAGCGAGTGCTCGCGGATCACGGAGGCACGATCTCGATCGAAAGCGCCGACGGCGCGGGGACGACCCTGACGCTGACGTTACCGCCTGCGCGGGTGGGCTGACGTCGAGCACTGATCGGCAGAGACTTCGGGCGTTATTGTTCCACTGCCTACCTCTGCAATCCTTCTCCGCCATCCATGGCTGAATCACCCATCGCTCTCCTTCGGGCTCACGCGCGACACGCACCGTGGAACGCTCGTGGACTCGCTGCGCATGTCACGGCGCTCGTCGACGCGGCAGGCGTTCGTCCCACGAACGCATCCGCCCGCGCAGCGCCGAGCGCGCGGTCGATTCGCTTTTACGTAGCGAATGGTTTGCTAGAGCGGCCCGAGGGCACGGGAACAGCGGCCACCTACAACTATCGTCATTTCCTGCAGCTGATCGCGATCAAGATTCGTCAGCGCGAAGGCGCGACGCTCGACGTCATCAAGAAGGAAATGAAAGAGTTCACGGGTGACACGCTGGAGCGTCGTGTCGCGAACTCGCTCGCGGCGGCGCTGGGCGCGACCGTCGAGACCCGCAAACAAGCCAGCGACGATGATCCGCCCCTGAGTTGGCGAAGATTGCCCGTGGCGGATGGCGTCGAGATCCACGTGCGAGACGACTCTCCCGCATCTCGCGGCGAAGCATTGCTCGCGATGCGCGAGGCCGTTCGCGCCGCACTCGGTCGCGAAGACATTCGTTGACGATCAGAGCAAACGCGACAGCAATGTCGCCCCAGCCTCCAGCATCTTCGACCAGACCGACCGGCGCTCGAACTCCGCGAGTTTGATTTCCTTCGCGTAGCGAAGGTCGTCCATGAACGTCACATTCATCTGCGCGCCGAACGTCGAGTCGAGTACGACCAGATTCGACTCATTGTTGAACGCCATCGATCGATTGTCGAAGTTCATCGACCCGACTGAGCTCCACAGGCCGTCGACGACGATGCTCTTCGTGTGAAGCATCGTCGGCTGGTATTCGTAAACTTTGATACCGTTGCGAAGCAATTCCTCGTAGCGGTAGCGACCGGCATACCATGTCGTCTTGACATCCGTCTTGCCGCCGACGGTGAGAATGCGCACGTCGACGCCGCGCTTCGCCGCTCGCTCGAGAAGCCGCCGGAAGTCGTCGTCCGGGACGAAGTAGGAGTTGGAGATGTAGAGCGTTGTCTTCGCGCCGCTGATCGTCAGCGCAAGAAACCGCTCCGCCGGCGTGCTGCCCGTCGTCGGCGCCGTGTATAAGAGGCCCGCGTGCGTCGGCCCGACCGGCTGAAATCCGGCGAGCGGGAAAAACAACGGCCCGGTGACAAGCTCTCCTGTCGCCTCGGCCCACGCAGCGCTGAACGCCGCCTGAAGCTGCATCACCGCCGGTCCCTCGAACCGCACGTTCGACTCGCGCCATTGATCCTCATGGTGCCCGTCGCCAAGCCAATAGTCGGCGATTCCAAAGCCGCCGGTGTAGCCGACTCGCCCGTCCACGACGACGACCCGCACGTGTGAGCGGTCTCCCGCGTCGTGAATCGTGAACCACCGAAGCTTTCGGAGTCGCGCCACCTCGACTCCGGCCTGGCGGAGGGAATCAAGCCAGCCCTTCGACAGATGCTGCGACCCGAACGCGTCGACGAGGAATAGGACCCTGACGTGCGCTCGCGCTCGCTCCCGCAGGATTGTCGCGATGGTGTCGGCGACCTTCCCCGGCAGCGAGTAGTACATCTGGACGGTGATGGTATGCTGCGCCGACCGGAGGTCGGCCCACAGACGCGGGTACGTCCCGTCGCCGTTTAGTGCCGCCTCCACCGTGTTGCCAGGAAAGATGTGTGTGCCGGTGAAGAGCTCGAACGATCGCTCGAACAACGAATCGGTGATGCCAGGCGGCCCGGAATCCGACAGGGTCACGACGGCGCCGACAGGCGTGCCCCGCGTCACCGTGAGGGCGCCGATCAGCGCGAGACCAAGCACGACTATCGCAAGGATACTAAGACCGGCGGTCTTCACTTTTGACATGATGCCATCACCAATAACACGGTTCGTGCCACGCCGAGCTCGGTGCTAGTGCCCCGGCGGGCGCCGTGCCATCCTTATTTCTCGTCCTGGACCTAATTCGCTTCGGAGATCCGTGTACTCAGGTTCGACCGTTGTTTTGACTGGCGTCGGTGCGAAGGGACAGGTCGGCGAGGCCGTGGCGCGCGCGTTCGCTGACCTCGGCGCGTCACTGGTCCTCGTCGACCGAACCGCCGACAAGGTTCAGGAGCGCGTCGCTGAGATCACGACCTTGGGCCGGGCAGCACGTGGGTACGCCTGTGATTTGACGGACGAAGCCTCGGTTGCGTCGCTCGTCGAAGAAATCCGCCGCGATCAGGGTGACCGCATAAACGCGTTGATCCACATGGCCGGTGGGTTCGCGATGAGTGGTCCGGTCGCCGACAGTTCACTCGATGTCTGGCACCGGCAGATCTCGATCAACCTCACGACCGCCTACCTCACGACACGCGCCTTTCTCCCGCTCCTGCGTCCAGCGAGGGGCGCCATCGTCCTCTTTTCGTCCGAGGCGGCGTTGCCCGGCGCAACCGGATCGAACCGTTCCGCGTACGCGATCGCGAAGACTGGCGTCGCAACCTTGATGCGATCGATCGCCAATGAGGAACGCAAGAATGGTGTGCGCGCCAACGCGCTCGCGCCGATTTCCATCCGGACCGCGGCCAACGTGAGCGCCATGGGCGACGGCGCTCGATACATCGAGCGCGAGCAGGTCGCCGCGGTCGTCACGTTCCTCTGCTCGGACGCAGCGAGTGCGATCACGGGCGAATTGCTTCCCCTCTCATGACGTTGGCGGTGAAACGCCGGCTTCATTCGCGCACGATTCTTCTCGATCGCTCGCTCGAGGAATTCCCGCTCTTTCGTCTCAGCGACACGCCCGACGACAACGCGATCTCCTATACCACCGAGGAGGGCGGCCGCTGGCGCGTGCTCGCAAGCCCGGGTGACCGGCTGCCTGGAACGTTTGACCAGGACGTATATGTCGAGCTGATGCGCCGATACCACGAAGCGAACGAACCCGCCGACGGGATGATTTCGTTCACGCTTCATGCGTTTTTGCGCTCGATGGGGCGTCAGGCCGACGGGAGAACCTACGAGCAGCTTCGGACCTCGCTCACGCGTCTCGAACGAACGGTTCTTCAGTCCGAGCAGAGCTACTTCGATGGCGCGACGTCGACGGTGACCGACGCTAACTTCACGTTGCTCAGCTCAGTAATGATCGAGCGACGCCGCTTGTCGGAGCGCGATCAGCTGGCGCTTTTCCCGACGGTCGTCGCCGCTGAACCCGGCGAGGCGAGGGTCGTGATTTCGCCTCCGGTGCGCCAAAACGTTTCAGCACGTCATGTCGTTCCCCTGAGCCTGGCGCGTTATCTGTCACTCCCATCACCTGTCGGCAGGAGACTCTACCGCCTCATCGAAGTCGCGCGGGCTCAGGACATGCTTGCGTGGAGAGTGCGGCTCGATCGCCTTCGCGAACAGCTTCCACTGGCGCAACGGTATCCGTCGCATCTGCAACGCGTCCTACAGCCCGCGCACGACATGTTGAAGCAGGCGGGAGTGATTCGCGAGGCAGTCGTTCGTCAACAGCAAAGGGAATGGTTCGTGGACTACGTGTTAGCGGGACGGAACACAGCAGTCGGCGGCCTATGAAACGGATTGGCTGAATCGACGAGGAGCGTTCTGGGTACTACGTCGATATGTCTACGAAGCTCGAAAAGACGATTCGAAGAGAGATCGAGATTGACGGGGAACCATTCACGATTTCGATCTCGCCCGAAGGGTTTCGCCTGACGAAAAAGCGCTTTCGCTCCGGCGTGGCATTATCCTGGAAGACTCTGTGGTCGAAGCACGCCGGCGACGCGGACAACATGGCGGGATCATCAGATCAACGTTCCGATCGTTGATGCGTTCTTCCGGACATTCCCAGTGAAGTTATCGTTCAAGAACAACGTTACGCTGGACACTTGAATGCAACGCTCTCGAAAACTCGCGCTCGTCGGCGCCCTGATCATACCGATCGGCGCCGGAGGCTTCCTTCTTCAGTCGCGCGAGCGTCGAGAGGGACCCCTTCTCCTACAGCAGGTGATGTCGCTGGTCAGCGATCGTTTCGTCGACACGCTCCAGGCATCCGACGTCTATGAGAAGGCCGCCGAAGGTCTCGTTCGAGAGTTGAACGATCCCTATAGCGAGCTCCTGACGCCGCGCGACGTGAAGCAGTTCAATAGCCGAACAAACGGACGTTACGGCGGTCTCGGCATGTCGATCGAGTTCGACCAGCGTGCGAATTACGTCCGCGTGGCCACGGTCTACCCGAACACACCGGCGGAAGCAGCCGGCATTCGAGAGGGCGACCACATTGCGAAAATTGGCGCGATCTCGACCCAGGGCTGGACGATCAACCAGGTTTCCGATTCGCTCCTCGGTGTCCCCGGGACGAAGGTCGACGTGACCTTCACGCGCCCAGGCGTCACGGCTCCCATCGCCGGCACGTTCACGCGCGCGGAGATTCATATTCCCGCTGTCCCTTACACGCTCTCGTTCGACAACAAGATCGGCTACATCCCGCTTCAGCAGTTCAACGAGAACGCGGCCGAAAACCTCGGCGCGGCCGTCAAGCGGTTCCAAGCCCAGGGTGCCCGCGGGATAATCATCGATCTGCGCGGCGACCCAGGCGGTATTCTCACGGAGAGCCTCGAGATCGCCAACATGTTCCTCTCACAGGGCCAGCAACTCGCCTCGGTGAAAGGACGCGAGGGCGCGGAGGAGAAATACTCGGCGAAGGTTGCGCCGATCGCGGCGAATATCCCGCTCGTCATCCTCACGGATGAACGCACGGCTTCCGCGTCAGAAATCGTTGCCGGCGCGCTGCAGGATCACGATCGCGCGCTCGTCGTCGGCCAGACCAGCTTCGGGAAGGGCCTCGTACAGGGCGTTTATCCGCTCGATGGCGGCTATCAGCTCAAGCTCACAACCGGTAAATGGTTCACGCCGAGCGGGCGTTCGATTCAGCGTCCCCGCAAATTCCTGAACGGTCAGTTCGTCGAAGAACAGCCCGATACCGCTGAAACGAACGCGAGCAAGAAGAACCGTCCCGCGTACAAGTCGGACGCCGGTCGCGTCGTATACGGCGGCGGCGGCATCACTCCGGACGTCATCGTCCAGGACGACACGCTCACGACGATCGAACAGCAGTTCACGAAGGCCATCGCGCCGAAGAGCCAAGAGTTCTTCACGATCCTCAACGACTACGCCGTCGAGCTTGCAAAAACGGCGCAGCCGAGCTTCACCGTCGACCAGGCGTGGATGGACGAGTTCTACAAACGGCTTCAGGAGAAGAGCGTCATCGCCGATCGCAAGGTCTACGACGGCGGAAAGCGCTACATCGCGCGATTCCTCGATCAGCGCGTCGCCCACTACGCGTCGGGCGATTCGACCGCCAAGCGCCGCGACCTCCAGTACGACGCGCCGCTCCGCAAGGCTATCGACCTTCTCGAGAAGGGGACGACTCAGCGCGAGTTGTTTGCGCTCGCGGGTGAACCGTTGGCCGCTGCGCCCGCCGCGAAGAAACCCTAAATTCCCGGGATGAAACCATCCGTCTCGACCGCCGCCGCGATGATCATCGTGGCGGCGGTCTTCGCATGCGCCACTCAGGGCGCCGACAGGACAAAAGCCGCCGACACTTCCAAGGCCTCAGCGGTCACGAAGACCGTTCAGCCTGAATCGGGCGAGAAGCACTTCGGAGAAATTCGTCAACTGACCTTCGGCGGAGAAAATGCCGAAGCCTATTTCAGTCGCGACGGAAAACGCCTGATCTTCCAGTCGACGCGCGACGGGCGCTCATGCGATCAAGAGTTCGTGATGAACGTCGACGGATCGAATGTCCAGCGCGTCTCTACCGGATTCGGCAAGACGACCTGCGGCTACTTCTACGACGGCGACGCGAAGATTTTCTTTGGCTCGACGCACGCCGCCGATACTGCGTGCCCGCCGAAGCCCGACCCCTCGAAGGGTTACGTGTGGGGCCTCGACCCGTACGACATCTACGTCGCCAATCCCGACGGCACGGGCCTCAAGCGCCTGACGAGCTACGGCGTGTACACCGCCGAAGGCACGCTGTCGCCCGACGGCCAGACGATCGTTTTCACTTCTCTAAAGGACGGCGACCTCGACATCTACACGATGAAGATCGATGGCACCGACATCAAACGGCTCACGACGCAGGCCGGCTACGACGGAGGTCCGTTCTTCTCGCCCGATGGAACGAAGATCGTCTACCGCGCCTGGCATCCGACGGATACGGCCCTGACGAACTATCAGGGGTTGCTCAAGCAGCGCCTCGTCCGCCCGAATCGGATGGAGATTTGGGTGATGAACGCCGACGGCAGCAACCAGCATCAGATCACCAACCTCGGCGGCGCGAACTTCGCGCCCTTCTTCACCCCTGATTCGAAGCGAATCATCTTCTCATCCAATTACAAGAATCCTCATAGCCGCAACTTCGAGCTCTACCTGATGAACGAGGACGGATCGGGAATGGAGCAAGTGACGTCTCATCCGGAGTTCGACGGATTTCCGATGTTCAGTCCGGACGGCAAACAGCTCGTGTGGGCATCGGGACGATCGTCGAAGGAAGGCGAGCTGAATCTCTTCATCGCCGACTGGAAACCGTAACGGCTTAGCTGCGCTCCGCGAAGGTACCGAGGTTTTCTTCCACATGCTCGGCGCTCTTCATTCCGACGAGCGCCGACGTCACGCCGGGCAGTGACCGCACGAAAGTGATCGCGCGCTGCGCGTCGGTCGTGCAGCTCGGGAACGCTTCACGAAGCGGGTCGGGAAGACCAGCGGCAAGCCTGGATTGCATGAGGGACGCGCTCGCCACCACCGTGAGCCCAAGCGCGGCCGCGGCGCTCACTGCGGGAACCAACTTACCCTCGACTTGCTGCGTTGGGACGCGAATCGCTTCCTGCATCGCGAGATTGATCGGAAGTTGAACGGCGCGCATTCCGTGTTGCTCCCCGCCAACTTCCTTCGCGAGTCCGACGAGATCCTCGAGACTCATATGGCGAGCTGAGTCCGGCGGGGCTCGCAATTCGTCCCAGGTGGCGACGCCGTACATCCCGATGTCGCCCCGCGAAACCGCCTCTTCCATAGCTGCGAACGCGGCTCGAATTCGATCTCGCAGTTCGTCGATCGGGACGGAGGAGAGCTGCTGCCCGGGATTGTGCAGATAGTACACGTCGATGGTGCGAACGCCGAGGTTCTGGCGACTCGCTGCGATGCAGTACTTCAGAAATCGCGGAGCAAGGCTATGGCCGCCTGCGACGATCTCGCTCGGATGGAGAATTCCGGGCTCGAGGAAACGCGTCTGGACGTAATCGCGGTACTCGTCCCGGCTCGTCGGCGGATTTCTATCGAGCGGGATGTAACCGGCCTTCGAGCAGACCACCAGCTCCGAGCGTTTCGCAAGCCCCTGGCTGATCGCTTGCTGAATCGCCGAACCGACGGCACGTTCGGATCGCTGGCTTCGGTAGTTCAGCGCCGTGTCGATGAGGTTGATTCCGGACCCGATGGCCCGAAGGATCGATTTCACATACGCGGCGTCGTCGGCATCAGTGCTCTCGCCGAGATAAGTGCCAATACCAAGGGAGGACACACAGAGGTCGAACGCAGTCCGACGATACGCTACGCGAGAGTGCCGCTCGGTGAACGCGGAGGTCTCGATCGGCGTGGCGCGAAGCTCGATGTTTTTAGTGCCGGACATTCAGTTCGTTCGGGTCGCGAGAATTGCCACCACAGTATCGCCGCCGGAGCGGCGATGCGGAACCGTACGTTCCCGAATGGCTTACGAAAAACTCTAGGACGAAAGAAGGAGGTCGATCGCGTGCAACGCCTACTTCGTATCTCAGTGCTTGCTATCGCAGGCGGATGCATGCTGCATCGCCCAGAGATTCTGACGCCGGTGCGAATCGATGGGCCGCGAGCCCTGACAGCAATCGGGGAGCCGACGGTGAGCCGCCCGGTGACGACGATCGGGGATGACCCCTTCCGTCGCATCGATCGCCTCGAGTGGCCAGGGCCAAATCAGTATCGCACCGCGACCGGCGCGCCCGGCCCTGACTATTGGCAGCAGCGGGCTGACTACACCGTCGCCGCGACGCTCGATACGACGTCGCGCACCATTCGTGGCACCGTGAGCATTCACTACACCAACAACTCGCCGGACACGCTTCGCTTCATTTGGCTTCAGCTCGACCAGAACCTGTATCGGCAGGGAAGCAAAGGCTCCTCACTCTTTCCCGGCGACTCCCGCTGGGGCGTCCGCGGCTTCAAGGGCGGCTACGACATCACCGGACTTCAGGTGAATGGCCGCGGTGTTTTCGGGAAGACCGACGACACGATGATGCGCATCGATCTCGAGTCGCCGCTCCCGGCTCGAGGAGGAACACTCGATCTCGGACTTCAGTATTCGTTTGCCATTCCTGACCACGGTTCCGATCGAATGGGTCGTGACAGCGCTTTGTACGAGATCGCCCAGTGGTTCCCGCGAATGGCGGTCTACGACGACGTTCGCGGCTGGAATACGGACCCGTATCTCGGCCAAGGGGAGTTCTACCTCGACTACGGCGACATCAATTACTCCGTCACGGTTCCGGCGGGCTACGTCGTGGCCGGCAGCGGCGTCCTCCAAAATCGCAGCGAAGTCCTGACACCGTCCCAGCTCGAGAGGCTGGATCGTGCGTCGCGTTCGCCGAGTGTCGTGCAGATCATCACTGCCGATGAAGCGGCAGCGGGTCGAAAACGCCCAGCCTCCGGGACGAAAACCTGGCGTTTCCGCGCCGAGCGAGTCCGAGATGTCGCATGGGCCGCCGCGCCTGATTTTCGATGGGACGCAACGAGCTGGGATGGAATACTCACTCAGGCGTATTACCAATTTCCTAAAGCCGGTCGCGCCTGGGAGTCTGCCGCTGAACAAACGCAGTGGTCGATCAAGACATATTCCAATCTGTGGATGCGCTACCCGTATCCTCAGGCAACGTCCGTCGCCGGCCCGGTTGGGGGAATGGAGTACCCAATGTTCGTGATGGTGCACACGGGAACCGATGATCCGACGTCGATCTTCAGCACGATCGATCACGAGCAAGGACACGAGTGGTTCCCGATGATCGTCGGCTCCAATGAGCGCCGCTACGCCTGGATGGACGAGGGCTTCAATACCTATCAGAACGCCTTCTCGAACGAACGGCGCGTCGCCGGAAGCAACGCTTTCCCCGATTATGTCGCGAACTGGCGTCAGTCCGTCGAAAACGGCCGCCAGTCGCCTCTGATGACGCCACCCGACCGCATCGATCCCGACGCACTCGGCGCGATAGGATACCGGAAGCCGGCGAGCGTTTTGCTCGCTCTCCGCGATAATGTCATTGGCCGGGAAACCATGGACCGCGCGATGCGCGAGTATGCGCGGCGATGGGCCTTCAAGCACCCGACGCCAGGAGACTTCTTCCGAACCGTCGAGAACGAGTCCGGCGAAGATCTCTCCTGGTTCTGGAGCGCGTTCTTCTACGGGACCGATGTCCTCGACATCGCCGTGGATGGAGTCAGCATGCGACAGGCGAACGGTCAAACGGTCGCCGAGATCGCGCTGCGTCGAGTAACGAGCGTTCCGTTTCCGGTTTCGATGCGGCTCAAACTGAACGACGGCTCGACGCAGGACGTGAAGTTGCCAGTTCAAATCTGGACGCGAACCGATCGGTATCTCGCCATCGTGCCCGTGACCCGAGCGGTCGTGGGCGTGCGGCTCTGGCCAGATCCGACGGTCCCGGACTGGAACGCCGCAAACGACGTCTGGGGATCGCCCCCACCTGCCGATCCCAAGGCTGGTTCGACCATGGGCGGTGCCGTTCCGGGGGTCGGAGCGAGCCCAACCAAGCCCTAGGCGTGAGAAGTGGCGGTCCTGCCCGGCAATCGTCTGTAGCAGGTCGGTCAGAGGGCACTTAGATTTGCAGGCTCGCTCGACCGACCCTTCCTTTCCGATTGCGGAGTCAAGCAATGCCAGGTTTTGGCGCGATGGCAGCTCGATGGTGGATGCCTATCCTCTTCATCGTCGTTGCCGGCCACTTCACGAACGTCTGCGTCACGCTCTTCTTGCACCGCGCGCAGACCCACCGCGGACTTCGCCTCCACTATCTCGCCGCGCTTCCAATGCGGCTCTGGCTCTGGCTAACGACGGCGATCGTCACCAAGGAATGGGTTGCTTGCCACAGAAAGCACCACGCGTTCGCCGATCGCGAAGGTGATCCGCATAGCCCCCTGATGGAGGGCCTCCGGAACATCGTCTTCAAGGGCGCCTTCTACTACCGCAAAGCGGTTCGCCAGCCCGGGATGCTCGAGAAATATGGAAAGGGCACCCCCAATGATTGGATCGAGCGAAATCTCCTCAGCCGTCTGAATTGGGTGGGCATTCTTGTGATGCTCGCGATCGACGTCTACCTCTTCGGCTTCTTCGTCGGACCCGTGGTCTGGGGTGTCCAGATGCTGTGGATTCCCTTCTGGGCCGCGGGCATCGTCAACGGCGTTGGCCATGCGCTCGGCTACCGCAACTACGAGGTCAAGGACGAGAGCCGCAACATCTCTCCGATCGCGATCTGGCTCGGCGGCGAAGAGCTTCACAACAACCACCACGCCGATCCGAAGTCCGCTCGCTTTGCCGCGAAGTGGTTCGAATTCGATATCGGGTGGGTCTACATTCGCGTCCTTCAGTTCTTCCGCCTTGCCAAGGTCGACTATGCGCGACCGAGCGGAACGCTGGGCCGGAAGACTGGTGAGGTCGAAGCCGCAGCCTGATATCGGTCGGGTTGGCAAGAGTCGAAAGGCCAGTCGGCGCGCGCCGGCTGGCCTTTCTTGGTCTCAACGGCCTATCTCTCGCGAGACCAGCGCCGCCTCGGGATCGCTCTGCAGGCGAGGCTGCGGCGACTGCTAGTTTTCGGGTAACAACCGGAGTGTGTAATGATTTCCTGTGTACGCTGCGGGCAAACCAAGCCCCCGCTCGAGCGCGTTCCATTTCCCGGCGAGATCGGTCAGCGAATCGTGCAGCAGATCTGCGCCGATTGTTGGGGTCTTTGGTTGAAACAGCAAACCATGCTGATCAACCACTACGGCCTGAACGTCATGGATCCGCAAGCACGCAACTTCCTCAAGCAGAACATGCAGGCGTTCCTGTTCAAGTCGGGCGCTGAGGAGGATGTCGATACGTCAAAGAAGGGAACCATTCAGTGGTGAAGATGCTGAGCACACGTCGCATCTCGGCTCTACTTCTCGGACCGGCGATCTCCGCATGCACGTCGGCGACTGCCAACTCGCCCGGGGCATCATCGCGTCCTTCGCCGGCCAGTGCCGGTTCGGCCGCGTGGGTTGATTCCGTGATGGCGACGTTGTCGCCGCGGGATAAGGCCGCGCAGCTCGTGTGGCCGCAGCTCTTTGGTGATTACACGCCGGCGTCGAGCTCGGGCTGGCAACGCGTTGCTGGGCTGATCGACAAGGAGCACGTCGGCGGGTTCATCATGTCGATCGGCTCACCGATCGAGACGGCCGAGAAGCTCAACGCCATGCAGCGACTCAGTGCGCTGCCGTTGGTCATCGGCGCGGACTACGAGACTGGCGTCGCGATGCGTCAACGTGGCGGCTATTTCCTTCCAAACAATATCTATCTCGGCGGCGGGACGATGTTTCCGCCGCAGATGGCGCTCGGGGCGACGCGCGACACGTCCCTCGCGTATGAGCAGGGCAGAATCACCGCGATCGAAGGCCGGGCGCTCGGCGTGCACATCGCGTTCGCGCCGGTCCTCGACGTCAATAACAATCCTGGAAACCCGGTGATCGGCGTTCGGTCATTCAGTGAGAATCCGCACCTGGTCGCGACCATGGGCGCCGCCATGATCCGCGGTCTTCAGGACCACGGAATGATGGCGACCGGAAAACACTTTCCAGGCCACGGCGACACGGACGAGAACTCGCATCTCACGATCACCACCGTTCGCGCGAGTCGCGAGCGAATCGACACTGTCGAGTTGGTTCCGTTCCGGCGCGCGATCGCCGCGGGCCTGCAAGGGATGATGACGTTCCACGGCCTCGTTCCGGCGATCGACACGGCGTCCGTGCCGGCGACGCTCAACCCCGCTATCATGACGGGCCTGTTGCGGCGACAGCTCGGCTTCAACGGCCTGCTGATCACCGACGCCATGGACATGAATGGCGTCCTGTCGCGGGTATCCGCGCCCAAGGGTTCGAGCGCTCAGACGACGAGCGGCAACTACGGCGCGATCAACAACAGCATCGGTATCGCGGAGGCGTGCAAGCTCGCCGTCGCGGCAGGGGCCGACATCTTGTTGATGCCGAGCGACGTTCCAGCGGCAATCGACGCGGTCGTTGCTGGAGTGCGCGAGGGTCGATTCACGCAGGCGCGTGTGGATTCGTCCACGCGGCGAGTGCTGGAGATCAAACGACGCCTGAATCTCGATCGGCAGCGAACAGTGAGCCTCGACAGTGTCCGCAGCATCGTTGGTGACACGGCGAACCTCGCCTTGGCCGCGCTCACCGCCCAGCGCTCGATCACGCTCGCGAAGGATTCGCTGAATCTCGTCCCCTTCGCGAGGGCGGGCGGCGCCGTGCCGCGCGTATTGTCGGTGACGATCGCGACACGCACCGACCTGCCGGCCGGCGCGACCTTCAACGCCGAGCTTCGGCGCGAGTATCCGGCGCTCCGCGCCGAGTCGATCATCTCGGACGATCCGGCGCCGAACTTCTCTCGGATCCTCGCGATCGCGGATTCCGTCGATGTCACGATCATTTCGTCGTACCTCGCGACCGGGACGAACGTTGCGAACGCTAGCGCGCCTGAACCGCTTGCGCAGTTTATGAGAGATCTCGCACGGCGTCAGGCTCGTACGGTGCTCGTTGCATTCGGCAACCCGTACTTGTTGCAGCAAGTCCCGTCGGTGCCGACCTACGTCGTGGCCTGGGGTGGATTCCCGGTGTCGCAGACCGCAGCCGCGCGCGCGCTGCTGGGACTGGCACCGATTTCCGGACGGTTGCCGATCAGCATTCCGCCCCTGTTGTCGTTCGGTTCGGGACTGGATCGCGGCTCGAGATCGCGCTCTGTCCCGCGGCGATGACGCCGGCTTGACTTTATTAGCCGTTTGCCACTAATTCGCGTGGCATGCCCGCTCGTTCTTCCGGCGCCCGCAAGCCGGCACGAATCTCTAATATCAATGTTGCCGTCGCGCTGTTCACTCCGCGCGATGGCGCATTGGCGGTGCTTCTCGTTCCGGCGGCGCGGTCCGTTCGTTCGAGAGATCGATGGTCGCTGCCCTCTGACGCTCTCCTCGCGGATGAGACGCTCGACGAGGCAGCGACGCGAATTGCCCGCGGCGTGCTTGGCGCCGTACCGTCGATGCTCGATCAGGCCTACACGAAGGCGGAAACTCGCGGCGCCCACCCAGGGCACCTCACCATCACGTATTTCGGGCTTGCGCCCGAGTCGGGTTCGGCGGCTTCATCAGCTGGTTCGTGGATTCCGGCAAACGATGTTTCGCCGAGCGGCGCGAAGCTGAGCGAAGAGATTGAGGTCGCCCTCAGCGCGATGCGCGCTCGCGTCGATTTGCAACCGATAGCGTTCAAGCTCTTGCCGGCCGCATTTACCCTGAGCGAGTTGCAAAGCGTCTACGAGCTCTTGCTCGGTCGTCGCCTTCACAAGGCGAGCTTCAGAAGATCGCTTCACGCATCGGCGTTGGTCGAGGCGACGGACGAATGGCGCAGCGAGGGACGTGGTCGCCCGGCACAACTCTTCCGCTATTCGCCTCCGCGACGACGCCGTCGCCGTCGCGGCATCCGCTTCGACCTGCTCGGTTAGTCGTCGCGCTGCGGTCCTTCGATCTCCAGCATCGCGCGCGCGATGGCGGCGTTGTCCGCGGCAAGTCGATAGAGATCGCCAAATGCCGGCGAGCGATCGTCGCCGTCGGCTTCGGCGATGATCACTGGGGCATGGCCGTCACGTCGCGCTTCACGGGCGCGGCGTTCGACGCACACGCGACTACGAATCAGTCCGCGCTCCGCGTCGACATTGATCGCGACGTAACCTCCGCCGGGTAACTCTCGGCGGTACACGAGTCCGCTGATTCCGTCGGACGTTCTAGGTTCGATCACGCTCCTCACCTCCCATCGCTCGCGTCTCGCAGAGCACGATCGAGGGCGCGTTTCGAATTGCGCCGCGACATCGCGGTTCCCCACAAATCTCCTACCTTGCCCAGCCGACCTGGCATGGTCTTCAGAGTGAACGTGTCGAGCCGCAGCGTATCGCGCAACTCCGTCCACTCGAGCGGCGCCGAAACGGTTGCGCCGGGTTTTTCCCGCACAGAGTAGGCCGCGACGACGCTCTTGCCCGCTGAGTTTTGTTGAGCGTCGACGTAGATGCTGCCTCGGGGGCGAGCACTCAGGCTTCGCTCCGTCGTCGCCAACCTTGGATTCCGACGAACGACGCGCTCCGCAATCACCTCGGCAACGCGAGCCGCGGCCTCGAACGAGGTTCGCATTGGCAACGGAAGCACGATGTGCAAGCCGCTGGATCCCGACGTCTTCACTCCAGCGCTGAGCTCGAGATCGTCGAGTTCAACTTTGATCAGCTTGGCAAGGGCAACCACTGCCTTGAACGGTACGCGGTCGCCTGGATCGAGATCGATCGTCGTCGTGTCGGCATATCGCGCAGTCTTTATCCGAGATTGCCACGCGTGAACCGCGATCGTACCGATTTGTACCGTGTAGAGGAGGGTCAGCCGGTCGCCACCAATGATCCGCTCTGCTTCAGCCCCGGACTCCGTCCTCACGGAGGCAGTGCGGACACCGGTTGGGATGTGTTCACCGGCGTTCTGCTGAAAGAATGACGAGCCTTTGATTCCGTTCGGATACCGCTTCAGAATGAGCGGTCGATCGTTGATCGCCGGGAGCAGCATGCTCGCCACGGACGCGTAGTAGCGCATCACGTCGCCCTTCGTGATGCCATCGGCCGGGAAAAACACCTTGTCGAGGCTCGAGACGTGAAGCGTGCGCTTTGACGTCAAGCGCAGCGTCCCGTCGCCGCCCTTGCGTTCGATGTCCTCCAGCTGCCGACCAACGGCCAGCGCGCCTCGTGACGAAAACGCCTCGGCATGCGCCGAGGCGTTTTTCGCAGTTCGCGCGCGAGCGATCACAACTTCGTGACGTCGGCCGCCTGTGGACCCTTTTGCCCCTGGACGATCTCGAACTCGACTCGATCCCCCTCGGCCAGTGACTTGAACCCGTTACCCTGGATGGCGCTGAAGTGGACGAAGACGTCGGGGCCGCCTTCGCGCGATAAGAATCCGTATCCCTTTGCGTCGTTGAACCACTTCACGGTGCCGGTAATCCGAGCCATTGAACGTACCTCGTACGGAGAAGCTGTGATCGTTGAGCCGGCGTCCCGGACGGCTGTGTTGCGCCCGGCAGACGCGATCGCACTCGCGTCGCAAGTCTCACCCTGCCTGAGGTGAAACCGCTTGCGACGCGAGCGAGGCAAGTTTTGTGCAACTTGTTGGAAGCCGCCGGGCGATCTGGACTCGTGCGCTCTTGGTCCCGAGATGCGGCAGCGAAGGCGGCGCTAGGCGGCGCCGGCGATGTAGCGGGCGACCCGGCCGCAGTCGCGACAGCGAAGCGTCACGTGCGAGTGCGGAGGCGCTGGAATGTCCGTCGGCGTACGCTCGATCGATCCTGAACACGACGGACAGCTCAGCGGCGTACCAGTTCGGTCGTTCGCAATCAGGTTGAGCGCCTGTGCTGGGTTGTACGTGGCCGGGCGTGGCTTGCGCATACACTCCTCCTCAACAGCAAAACAGAACCGGATGACACGGCGCCGGTTCGCCTATAGAAGATAACCCTCTAATTCTCTAAGACTATCTCGGCCAGTACTTTGTCACGCCGACGCCTCCTCCTAGCAGAGCTCGCCTTTGCGTGCGTTTCCGCGTGCGGGCCCCGTGCACACATCCCACTGCACCCGGCCGCCATTCCCGGAGCGCTGGACCCGAGCGATAGCGCGACGATCTCTTTCCAGCACATTGGGATCCTAAGCTTAGAATTCCACGTGGACAAGTTGTCGCG
>JADMIO011020032.1_pt1 | contig 30392 bp, 26 predicted proteins | sample 8958161 | NCBI WGS metagenome assembly JADMIO01 (sample SAMN16585339, study PRJNA669376) | soil metagenome | isolation source: Crop rotation soil | place: USA: Cullars Rotation, Alabama | collected 2011 | reverse complement strand
AAGTAAATATTATTAAGCTATGGATTCAAAAAGGCGCACCATGGCCGATAGAATCAGACAAGGATAAATTGTATCGTGTAGCAGAACTTAAACCAAGAAACCCGCCCTTGCCAATTGCCACATCAGGTCTCAGTAATCCTATCGATTTATGGGTAAATGAATATTTCACAAAAAATAAGATAGCATGGCCAAAACCGGTAGATGACAGAACTTTCCTGAGAAGAATTTTTTTAGATATAATTGGACTATTGCCCACGCCAGGTGAGGAAGAAAGTTTTGTATCAGATAAAAGCCCCAACAAAAGACAGGCTTGGGTAAGACAGCTTTTAAATCGTAACGACGATTATGCCACTCATTGGCTGAGTTTCTGGAACGACGCTCTGCGTAACGATTATACAGGTACGGGCTATATTACAAAAGGACGATCCAATATCACAGACTGGTTATATAAATCCCTGCAGTCAAATAAACCATACAATCAATTTGTTCAGGAATTAATAAACCCTACTGAAGAATCCAGGGGATTCATTGAAGGCATCAGGTGGCGCGGTGTTGTAAATGCAAGCCAGAAAACCGAAATGCAGGCAGCTCAAAATGTATCGCAGGTTTTCCTGGGACTTAATTTAAAATGTGCTTCCTGTCACAATAGTTTTATCAGCAACTGGAAGCTGACAGATGCCTATGCATTCGCCAGCATTTTTGCTGATAGTTTACTTGAAATAAGTCGCTGTGATAAACCTACAGGAAAATATATTGGGGCTGCTATGCTTTGGAAAGAATTGGGTAGCATCGATAGCACGGCAGGCACCCCGGTAAAAAGAAAACAATTATCTGAAAATATTACCCGACCCGAAAACGGGCGATTATACAGAACAATAGTGAATCGAATCTGGGCGCAGATGATGGGTCGGGGTCTTATTGAGCCGGTAGATATTATGGACAACCCCGCATGGAACCAGGACATGCTGGATTGGCTGGCTTTTAATTTTGTTGAACGAAATGCTGATATCAAAGAGTTGATTTACCTGGTGGCCACATCAAATGCCTATCAGTTGCCTTCTGTTGCATTTGCGGATCCCAATAAAATAAATGCACAGGATTTTGTTTTTAAGGGCATGCTCAGAAAAAGAATGTCGGCAGAACAGTTTACCGATGCGGTTAGTTACCTTATTCATCCTGTATTTGTTGATTCAACGATGGGTTATGATCCGTACGCAAAAAATGTATTGCAAACAGCTAAGCCCCTGTTTGCAAGGGCATCGTTGGTGATTAATAATCCGTTCCTGATCGCCCTGGGAAGACCAAGCCGTGAAAATGTTACTACCAGCCGTGAATCACAGGCAAATTTGCTACAGGCGCTGGAATTAACCAAGGGTGAAAGATTTGCTGAAGCATTGAAAAAGGGAGCGGGTGAATGGAAAAGAAAATATCAAACAGGAGACCTGATAATTAAGGAACTTTATAGTAAGGCATTGAACAGGGAACCCAGTCAAAAGGAATTTGAGATAGCAAAAAAAGCATTAGGTGATAAACCGGCTGTTGAAGCGATAGAGGATTTATTCTGGGCAGTGTTGTTATTGCCAGAGTTTCAAATTATATATTGAAAGTCTCTTACTGGTGCACTTTGTGTCTTCCTTGTGTTCCTTGTGGTTAAAAAAAGCACCATAAGGAACATAAGGAAGACACAAGGCGCACAACAGAAAGTTAACATAATAAAATCTAATTCATAAGGAAATGAACCCATGGAACAGAAGAGAATTTCTTAAAAAAAGTAGTGCAGCAACTTTAGCTACACTGGCGGCAGGTGCACCAGTTACCAGCTTCCTGTCTTCATGTGGCAATAAGAAAATCACCTCAAAGGCCGACACCGTTATCCTGCTTTGGATGGCTGGTGGTATGCCACATACCGAAACTTTTGATCCTAAAAAATTTACACCGTTTTATACCGGCCTGGAAGCAAACAGGGTATTAAGTACTTTTCCCAGCGTACCTACTGCGATCGACGGTATTAATTTTTCACAGGGACTTGAATCTATAGGCAAAGTGATGGACAAGGGAACGGTCATACGTTCATATGTAGCCGCAGATATGGGTTTTATTCTGCATGCGCGGCACCAGTATCATTGGCATACCTGCTACAGGCCGCCACAATCGGTACTGGCTCCTCATATCGGTGCCTGGATAGCAAAACAGTTAGGGCCCGTTAACCCGGTTATTCCTTCGTTTATTGATATTGGACAACGTTTTAATTTGGGTGAAGGCGAAGAGTTGAAAGCTTTTCATAGTGCAGGATTTTTGGGAAATGAATTTGGTCCTTTTATTATTCCTGATCCGTCTGCAGGTTTAGATAGTGTAAGGCCACCTGCAGGAATGTCGAATGCGAGATTTGAAAAAAGAAATCAGTTATATGATGAACTGGTTAAACAAAGTCCGGTAGGGGAGTTCGGCAGCGATTATCAGAAAGAGTCTTTGAAAAGATCGATGGAGCAGGCTTATATTTTATTGAAATCTCCGGAAGCGCAGGCATTTGATCTCAGCAAAGAGCCAAAGGAAATTTATGACATATACAATACCGGTAGGTTTGGTCTCGGTTGCCTGATGGCGCGCCGGCTTACTGAACGGGGCGCACGGTTCATTAGTGTAACCACCGAATACGAGCCTTTCAAAGGTTGGGATACACACGAAAATGGAAATACCCGGGTGTCGGATATGAAGAAGCAGATTGACGGACCTGTTGGGCAGCTCATTAAAGATTTGGAACGTACCGGCCGCTTAGACAGAACCCTGGTTATTTTGGCAAGTGAGTTTAGTCGCGATATGATGGTAGAAGGTCGCCCTGAAGCTAAGGTGCAGGAGCAGGTGAAACAACCGGATGTAATTACTGAAATGAAAAACTATGGCATGCATCGTCATTTTACAGATGGTTGTTCTGTTTTAATGTTTGGCGGAGGCATTAAGAAAGGAAATGTTTATGGAAAGACCGCAGATGAAAGACCTTGCAAAACCATTGAAAATCCTATTGTGATAGACCAGCTTCATCAAACTATTTACCATGCACTCGGCATTCCCGAAGATGCTCATTATGTGGTAGAGAAAAGACCTTTCTATACAACCCCCGACGGTACAGGTAAAGCTGAAATGAAATTGTTTGCATAGTTCTTTTGGCGTCATTTTGAGCGAGCCGGCTGCATCTTCGAATAGTGTAGAATTACGGCGCAGCGAGAAGCCTCCGGACTTTAGGCCGAACTGAATTTAATGGGCTTTATCTCAGCAGTAGTTGGAATTTTTAGTTGATAAACAAGTATAGTCAGTAAACAGGGGGGCTTATTAAATTTATGTGACTAAGCATAATGGGAAAAATGTAACTTCCAATACCCTGATATACCAAAAAACATTTATAAATATATTTTATGAAGAATCTCAGTAGTGTTTTAGTAGTGGTAGGCATTTTAATTCTTACCAGTTGTGCAGTAAAAAGCAGTAAGGCTACGGGAGATGAATGGAAAACCTTATTCAATGGAAAAGACATCAACGATTGGATCGTTAAAATTCATCATCACGAAACCGGTGATAATTTTGGAAATACATTTCGTGTAGTGGATGGAGTGATACAGATCAGGTACGACCAGTATGGTGACTTCAATGATCAGTTTGGTCATCTGTATTATAAAACTCCATTTTCTTATTATCACTTGAAATTTGAATACCGCTTTGTTGGTCAGCAGCAAAAAGGGGCTCCGAGTTATACCTTGTTAAATAGTGGTGTGATGTTCCATTCCCAGGATCCAAAAACAATATTGAAAGAACAGGATTGGCCAATATCGGTTGAAATGCAATTGCTGGCAGGTTTAGGAGATGGTAAACCCCGACCCACAGGTAATATGTGTTCACCCGGAACAGATGTGGAGTACCAGGGAAGAATCTCTCCCGATCATTGTATCAATTCAACATCTAAAACTTATAACGCAGAGGAATGGGTGAAGGGTGAGCTAATTGTAATGGGTGATTCAGTGGTTACACATATTATAAATGGGGATACAGTTTTACGTTATACTCATCCACAAATAGGTGGTGGAGTTGCCCACGGTTATGATCCTAAATACAAGCAGGATGGAAAATTATTAAGCAGCGGCTTCATTGCACTGCAAAGTGAAGGCCAGCCCGTTGATTTCAGGAATATACAGATCAAAGTGCTGCCGCATTGACCTGGTAATTTCGGAAACGTTCCCGGAATAAAGTTGCTTTTTTGCAGCTCCGTTAAACTTGACGGATATCAAGTTTTAAATGTCGATTTAACCTTTATTCGTAAATCTACGATCAAGATCGAGCAAATCTGCTCTTTGCAGGTTAGATGCTTCGTGATAGATTTGATTATCCAATATCCAATAGAAAGATTCGATTCAATATCCTTAGAAAAAGACCAGATATCCTTTAAAACCTAACCGAGAACCCGTCCATGACAAAACTGTTTTATCCAAAGTTCTCTGAAAAACCCCAGGCTAAAACCAGGGGTTTTTTCTTTCCTGCACTTAAGTTCGTTTAGTTCAGCTTAAACTTTCTCAAATCTTTTTTTGTGTTCCTTTGTGTTATTTGTGCTTTCGTGGTTCAAAGAACACAATTATTTTTTTGAACCATGAAGGTACAAATGACACTAAGATTCGCTAAGGCATTTTATATGCAATAATTCCCTAAATGATAATGGAAGGAATGGTGATTTGTTTATTAGCTAAATTTGAATAACACTTATGTCATCCATTCATAAAAAAATCGTTCTCGCCGGATTCTTAGGAATGCTTATATTTCAAAGCTTTTCACAATCCTTTATATATAGCAAATCATCATCGCGGCAGCAATATGCAATTAGTCGATTAAAAAAAGTTTTGAAGAGTGATAAATCTGCTTCGTCTTTCACCATTAAACTGGAAAGGGATACTATTGGACATGCAGTTGAGTCTTATTCCATTAAGAAGAATGGAAACAGGATTATCCTTACAGGTGGCAGTGACCGGGCAATCATTTATGCTGCTCTTTCCATTGTTGAAGATGTTAGGAATGGAATTGCACTTAAGCATTGTAAACAGAGATTAGAAAATGCATTTGCGCCAATGCGGGCTATCAAATTTGATTTGCCCTGGGATAGTTACCGGCATAGCTATGCGCTAGAACTACACGACCAAACCTGCCGCGATACCATGTATTGGAAGGCGTTCCTCGATATGATGGCCGATAACAGGTTTAATACACTTACGCTCTGGAATCTTCATCCCTATACTTTCCTGATCAAACCTAAAAATTTTCCTGAAGCCAGTCCCTGGACTGATAAAGAAATGAAACAATGGCAGGCACTGTTTCACGCCATTATGCGAATGGCTGATGAACGGGCCATTGATACATACATCATTCCCTTCAACATTTTCGTTACCCCCGAATTTGCAAAAGCTCACCAGGTAGCAATGGATAATCTCGGGCACGACTATTTTGTTCGCGGAGATACATCGGAAATCATTAAACGCTATACGCGGGAATGTGTTACCCAGGTGTTTAACGAATATCCCGAACTAACGGGTATGGGGCTTACCCTGGGTGAGGGTATGGCTGAAATGACACCACAACAGCGTGAAGACTGGATGCATGAAACCATCATCGCCGGTATGCGCAATGTAAATCGAAAAACAAAACTCATTCACCGCATTCCCTTTTCCAGCACCACGGGTTCACTGGGTGTTACAAGTATTGAAACCGAGAAACTTACCAGGCGCTCAATGGAAGATGAAGCAGCAATGAATTTTCTCGAAAAACCTATCTGGGCCGACCTTAAATACAATTGGTCGCATGCCCATTCTACACCGCACCTGATGAAAGTTCATGGCGGAAAATTGTACGATACCTATTTTAAACCAGAGTCGGATATTTATAAAATTGTTTGGACTGCACGTAATGAAGATTTCTTTTGCCTGCGCTGGGGTGTGCCATCATTTGTGCGTGAGGTGATACTGAATAATACGCACTCCTGGGGCGGGGGGTTTATTGTTGGTTCAGAAACCTATATTCCTGCTAAAGATTATTTTACTAAAGACAGCACCCATCACTCCTGGCGCTACGCATTTGAAAGGCAATGGCTATTTTATAAGCTTTGGGGAAGGTTGCTGTATAACCCGGCACTGATAGATGATGTATTCCAGGATGAATTTGATCGCCGCTATGCTCAACAGGGTAAGAACCTGCTTGAAGCCTCATCGCTGGCTGGTTCTTCTGCGCTAAGAATTGCTTCTTACTATGACTGTGGCTGGGATTTTACATTGTACACAGAAGGAATGATGGCATTAAATTCTGTTTCTAAAAATGTTGAATACATTTCTGTTGAAAGGCTGATTAACCAACCACCAATGGATACCAATTATATATCCATCCGAAACTATGTTGCTGAAATAGCACACGGGTCAATTAATATTAAAAATAAAATAACACCGGAACAACTCGCTACTGCGTTGGAAAAAGATTGTAACAATGCATTATCAATTGTTCGCAATATTAACGTGAAACAAAATAAAGCGCTTGCTTATGAAGTGGCTGATATTAAAAGCTGGGCCTGGCTGGGCCTGCATTTTTCTGAAAAAATAAGAGCTGGTTTGGCCTTGCAAAAATACAAAACAAACGGAGGTGCAGAAAATAAGCAGGAAGCCATTTTACACCTGAAGAAATCACTCGCTCATTGGGATTCGATCATCGGGATTACAGGCTCCTTATACAATGAAATGCCTTTAGTGCATTTAAGTCAGCAGGGTGGAAAAGAAAATCCGGAGAATTTTTACAGAAAATTTCATTGGAAAAATCTGAGACCAGATGTTTTGAAAGATGTGCAAATGGCTGAAGCACTGAAATAATTGATAGAACAATTGGGCGGGAAAATCTGCAATTTAAGTTGTAATGTGCAGTATTTGCCGGGATAATCTGGAATTTTTGGTTTTGTTTGTTGTGCGTGGAGACACGAACCTCTGCCGCAGACCACGAAGCTACTAAGGCGCGAAGATGCTCAAAAGCAATTATTAGTGAATTGTACGGAATGATTAAATTTACTGTTTCATTTCCGGGTGTTATAAACAAATAGCTGACAGTTACAATTACAGAGCAATGAACCATCGTTATCTAAAAGTAAATTCGCAGCTTACCGACTATGTTCGAACGGTTTTAGTTTTGGAATCTATTCCCAGTGCTGATCATTCCGATTTACCATTATTTACCAGGGGTATGCCCGCTTTACTTTTCAAATCAGAATGCAATAACAATAAGATTATACTCTTTGGTCAAAACGTTCCCGAAGAAGAATGGGCGGTGGGAGATAACACAACGCTTATTGCCTATTTCTTTAAGCCATTTTCAATAGGGCCTATTTTTAAACTACCTGCACCGGAAATGAAAAAAGGATCCGTTGCGCTCAATCTTTGGAATGCGCAAAAGTCAATGGCACTTAATGTGCAATTTTTTCACGCTACATCAACTGAAAAGAGAATTGAAATTCTCGATCATTTTATTCTTAGTCAAATTCAGACCAACCTGCGTGAATGTAAAATTATTCAACATGCTACCGATAAAATAATGGAGGATTCGAATGCAGATGTGTTGTCGCAAATACTTGAAGAGCTTAACCTTACCGAAAGAACATTTCAGCGAATATTTAAAAAGTATGTTGGTATAACAGCGAATGAATACAGGAGGATTTGCCAGTTTTATTTCGCTTTCTCTCAATTAAAAGGTGGCCATTTTGAAAAGCTGACGGATGTTGCCTATTCCAATGGTTATTTTGATCAAAGCCATTACATCCGTTCATTCAAAGAATTTACTGCCACAACTCCAAACGAATACCTGCAATCTGGTTTAAAAAAGAAAAATGAATAATGTCGGTTTTATACAATGCCAGGGTAATGCCCGGAATTAATTTTGGTACAGAATCAAAAATTTAAAAGCGATGAAAAAGAAAATAACACCCTGCCTTTGGTTTAATAACCAGGCAAAAGACGCAGGAGCATTTTATTGTGCACAATTTGCAGATGCTAAAATAGTAGCGCAATCACCTATTGTAACCGAAATAGTAGTTTCGGGGCAAAACATTACCCTGCTCGATGGCGGACCGATGTATAAACCCAATCCGTCTATATCCTTTTTTTACATCTGCGAAACAGAAGATGAAATCAATCGAATTTGGGAAGCATTTTCAAAAGAGGGTAAAGTTTTAATGCCTCTCGACAAATACGACTGGAGTAAAAAATATGGTTGGATAGACGACCAATTCGGAATTTCATGGCAATTTTCTTTAGGAAAAATTGAAGATGTAGGACAGAGAATAACGCCTTGCCTGATGTTTGTTGGTGATCAATATGGCCGTGCTGAAGAAGCGCTTAATCTCTATTCGGAGATCTTTAAGAACGTAGAAGTAGATGGAATTCTTCGTTATGGACCTAATGAGTCACCCGACATAGAAGGTAAAATAAAACATGCGCAACTGGCATTAAATGGTCAGAAATTTATGTTGATGGAAAGCGCGCATGCACATAAGTTCAGTTTTAGTGAAGGTGTATCGCTCACCATTTATTGCGAAACGCAGGATGAAATTGATTATTACTGGGAAAAACTTACAGAGAGTGGAAAAGAAAGTATGTGTGGCTGGGTGAAAGATAAATTTGGGGTGTCCTGGCAAATCATTCCTACAATATTGAGCAAGTTAATGAGTGACCCGGACAAGGCCGGTAAAGCCGCAAAGGCCTTTATGCAGATGCGGAAATTTGACATAGAAAAACTTGTGCAGGCTGCCATTGCTTAAGGTGATTTTCTTTGGTGCCGTTGTGCTATTCCTGCCTTCGTGGTTCTAGAATATACTTCACCTTTTTAACCACGAAGGCACCAATGCACAAAAAAACACGTGGGTAAGATGGTTTTATGTGTGAAACAGATTGTGCTGACTTGCAGTATGAAGATTTCTCCAAACTCTATTGATCTCCATTTCAGGATTTGCAGCCTGCATTCCACAAAAAGGGTATAGTTCATCTACAATCCTTCGTGATGTAATTGCCAGTTGTTTACTTACCCTGCTCACTTCCTCTAAAACTTTTGAAGAAATTGTCAAATGCCTGGAGCATTCTTCCCATGAATTTGTTATAGCCAAGTAAAACTGTTGCCTTACTTCTTCAAGTTGTTGAATTGATGTTTGCAAATGAGATTGGATTGCGTCGTTTGATTTTTGCTGAAATAAGAATCTGCATAAGTCCAAAAACCGAATTGCCATGCCGCAACTGTTTACAGCAAGCGTTGTTTCTGCAAACTGTAAAAAAGGATAGTGATAAACAGGATGGATTAATAACGAAGCCTGCTGATCAATTACAAAAACTTCGGTTAGTTTTTAGCCTTATCCCGTTCACCTCGAAACTATTGCTGCCGGTAGCCAACATTCCCATCATTTTCCAGTTCCTATGTATAGTAACTTCATGGCGCAGGAACAAAAATGATTTTATTACGGTACTTCCATCTTCATTTTTTTGAATAGCACCATTTTCTTCGATTATACAATTAGCAGTAAAAGCTGTTGCGCAATTTGACCCGGTTGCATAGTCCCAATGCCCCGTTATTTCAAAACCATCTTCTACGATCTTTGCAATTCCGGATGTTTTACCGCTGCCTGCAATGCAAATTTTGGGTGTATTAAAAACCAGTGGTATAATACCAGGATCTAAAAAACCAATAAACCAACCAGCTCCCGCACAAAGTGTAACCGTCCAGCCAATTGATCCATCTGTCCATGCCAACGCTTCTTCCAATTGTAAAGCTTTAGGTAATGTTAGTTCGAGTCCATTGAACTGCCTGGGTACGAAAATCTGAAACCATTTTTGTTCATAAATTATAGATAACTGATCGTTGTGCAACTGTTTCAATTGCTCTGCTTCCCTGGCTTCATTTCGCAATGCCGCCGTAATTTCGGGTGTTATAATTGATGATGGATGTTCAATCTTTTTCATGCTATGGCTATTTTTTCTTCAAAGATTTTAGTTCTCCATTCTTTATAACCGAATACAGCAACGATAAATAAGAAAAGCGTCAAGCCCGCAAAAAGCGGCAACTGTTTATAAACAAGGAGAGGAATAGCAAACAGGTTGGAGATATTCAGTAAGATCCAGTTCTCAATTTTTCGCCTCGAGAGCAGCCACATACCGGCCCATGCCGTTGCGCTTACCCACGCGTCCCATACAGGAACCGTTGAAGGAGTATAATATTTCAACAGGAGAGAAAGAATAGCGAAGCTTAATATTATGATCAGGGAAACTATTACCCATTCATTACGACTACAATAGCTGATTTTTATGGCGGGTTTATCTTTCTTTTTTACCCAGTACCACCAACCATAAATGCTCATCGTAATATAATAGAGATTCAAAAGGCACTCGGCATACAAACCAACCGCAAATAGTATATAAACCGAGATTGCTGTACTTGCAATGCCTGCGGGATACAACCAAATCTTATTTGATTTTGCGAGGAATACTTCTGCAATGCCTAAAATAACAGCCAGCCATTGTATTACCCCTGTTTCTTTAATTTGCTGTAAAACCAAAGTCCCCCAGTTATATATACTCATCCTATTTATTTTGTAGGTAGTTTTTAGCATTACTCCAGGTGAGGCCATTCGCAAATACAAAATGCATTATCCTTTTCCTACGCCGGCATTACCCGGATCAGGTGTATGAAAAAATACCTGAGTATTTTTTCAATGGGTATAATCTCAGCCTGTTTTTCATCGCACCAGTCATGCTATCGCAAAACTGATGTGTAAGGCACCCCTTGAGTTGTGACACAAAGTTAATGTTTTAATTTTCCTGCAAGGGAAAAGATGAAATCCTTACTTAATCAAAATCTTAAGTTTCTATGAATGGAAATAAATCCCTTATTAAATGTGCCTGCGGTGGTAGCAGAGAAAGTTTAAATACGTTCAAATATTATCTAACTTGGATTAAAAATATTGGATAATGTGATAAGTAAGTTGTAGGTAATGCTAATCTGGCCAAACAATTTCTAATAGTGAAACTTCAATAAATGAAATACTCAATATTTATCAGTTATCGAAGAGAAGACAGTAGTTCAGCTGTAAGTTCACTTATTGGTAAACTGCAGGATAAATTTGGGAGGAATTCAGTATTTGCAGACAATGCCTCCATTGTACCGGGAGAAGTTTGGCGGGATGAAATAAAGAATGCTTTGGAGCAGGCAAAAATAGTTTTGGCTGTAATCGGACCAAACTGGCTATGTAAAGAAAAAGACAATCCTGATCAGATCAGAATATGTAAAGAAGGTGATTGGGTTAGGAAGGAGATTGAAATGGCCCAAGAATTGAAAAAAATAATTATTCCTATCCTGGCAGATATTTCAGAGATGCCTGATCACCCTGACCTTCCCGAGTCGATAAAAATGCTCCGGAATAATCAATTTAGCAGAATAAAATTTCAGCCGGGAGATGACAAAATAATTGAAACATTCATAGATTTTCTTTCAATCAAATTAAAAGAGCTTGACTCACCAGATGAATTAAAATCTAATCTTCAAACGGTTCTGGCAAAAAAATACCAGGTAATAAAGAATATTGGGGTTGGTGAAAAAACAAAGGTTTATCTCGGTCGCGATATAGGAATTGAAAGAGATGTGATAATTAAAGTGATTTCGAATTCAAATTTTAATAACGAATTTGTTGACAAACTTAGAGTTGCTGCGAAAATAAATGATAACGTCCCCAATTGTATTTCAATACTTGGAGCTTATGTTGACAGGGATCCGTTTCATATCATTACTACATTCTTAAAAAGCGGATCTCTTCGAAAAATATTGCTGGAGAGAAAATGTAAGCCATTACCCTATGTTAATATTAAAAAGATACTGCTGGATATTGCCAATTCACTAAAGCAAACTCACGATATCAATCTCACACATGGAAATATCAAGCCTTCCAATATCATTCTCGATGGCATGTACGACGCATTTGTTAACCACTTAAGCAGGGCACCGGAACTTGAACCTAAAGCCATCATCAACAAGCTATCTGATATTTCGGCTTTTCCTGATGAATCCATTTACCGGGAAGAATTGTGCTACCTGCCTCCCGAAGTATTTGACGACAACCCGGGCAATGATTCATTGATTGAAAGCTATATGAAAATCGATCAGTACATGCTTGGCCTGATTGGATATGAAATGCTTACAGGGTATATTCCAGATACTCTTACAGACATACATGACCTGCAGCAAAATGGGGCAAGGGCATTTAAACCTTTGCGCCTGATTACTGAAATAAGAACCGACTGCCCCAATAAGTTTTCCAGGATAATACACAAGATGATTAACAGGAATCCTAATAGTAGATTTCACAGCATGGGTGAAGTTATCACCGAAATCAACCAGGTTTCCTTCGACAGTTTTGAAGTGGCGAAAGATAGTTACAACAGGTGTATAAACGGTGAGGATTCGGGTAATCTCTTTTTCAAAACGTTTTATGCCAGGCTTGTGAAAAAATTACCTAAAGATGTGGCTGCGCAACTTAAGGCAGGTGGTATTGGCAGGTCTAAAGCGCATCGGCAATATGAAATACTCCGCGAAGCGGTTTTTATTCTTTTGCAGTTTGGTCAAAATCGATTAGGTGAAAACGAGCCTAATATTCTAACCAGGATTGCACAAATGCACAACAAGAGTAATTATAACATTTCGCCCCAGTTATATTCAGTTTTTGTTGAAGCGTTATTGGATTGCATCAGTGGCTTGCCTCCGGATATCCCTAAGCCTTTTGACAATCAATGCAGCATTAGTGTTCATGAGAGAGAGATTATAAGAAATGCATGGACGGAGGCTTTAAGTCCTGGAATTACTTATATGAAAGATAAATATTAAAATTCCCGGTTTGGTTTGCGGTTACATCTTTTATGAATGAACTCTAAATCAGGGCCGCGCTTTTATTATATTTCGCGCGATAATCGAGTGGAGACAAACCAGTGATTTTTTTGAAAACTTCTCTGAAAGCTTTGTCGTCGGAATAGCCAACTTCATTCATCACTTCAAAAATGCTTTTCCTGCCCTTCTCCAGCGTTTTTTTGGCAACCTCCACTTTTACACGCTGTAAGTACTCTACTGGTGTATTGCCAGTAGCTTTAATAAAACGCCTGTCAAAATTTCGCCTGCTGATGGCCAATTTTGAAGCCAGCTGCCCGAAGGAAATCTTTTCACTCAGATTTTCTTCAATAAAAATTTGAGCTTTGTCAATCAAATCATCTCCATGGTTCTTTTGTGTTTGAAAAATAGAAAATGCTGATTGCGATGTCCTGTCTATTTCAATTTGAAATATTTTGGAACAATAAATAGCTGTTGGCCTGTCGAAATATTTTTCTACCAGGAACAGCAACAGGTTTAAAAAGGAGTAAGCACCACCGTTAGTATAAATGCCTTTTTCGGAAGTGATCAGTTTGTCGGGCTGAATATTGATATCTGGATATAACCGTTTGAAATTGGCCGCCAGGTTCCAATGCGTTGAACAGGTCTTACCATCCAGCAATCCTGTAGCGGCGAGTAAAAATGCTCCCGAACACATTGTCGCTATTTCAGACCCGGTTTTATATTGCTCCCTGATCCAGCTTATAAGCGCTGTATTATCCTTTATTAAATTATCGTCATAATTAACAGCAGGAATAATAACCAGGTCGGTGAATTTAATTTCCTTAATATTTACCGGGTAAACTGATATATAGCCATTATCCAATTTCAGTTCGGTTTCGAACCCGGCAATACAAATTTCAATTATTGGCTTATGACCCATTTTTTGCCAGTAAGCGCTCGCGCTATTCAGGATATTTAATGACCCTGTTATGCAGGCCAGGTTAACTCTGCCTTTTGGTGCAACTATAGTAACATGCTTCATGGCGAACATTTTGTCAAAATTAAAGCAATACTTTGTCCAAATCAACCCTAAAGAAAGTCTATTTTACACCCGATTACACAGAAATTAAGACTGTAGCTTTGTTAGATCCAAAACCATTATTATCCGAAACAATTAAATACTACATAAGATGACAGCACCAGATTTCAGCACAACTATTTTGGTAGACCAAACTCCCACAGTCGTATTCAATGCCATCAACAATCCCCGCGCATGGTGGTCAGAAGAAATTGAAGGGGGCACCAATAAACTTAATGATGTGTTCAAATATCATTTCGAAGATTTACATCGCTGTGAAATGAAACTTACAGAACTTATTCCTGGTAAAAAAGTGGTTTGGGATGTCTTATACAACTATTTTAAGTTTACTAAAGACAAAACTGAATGGAAGGACAGCAAAGTGATTTTCGAAATTTCCCAGAAAGACAATAAAACCCGGGTTCGTTTCACGCACCAGGGATTGGTTCCTGAATATGAATGTTACGATATCTGTAAAAATGCCTGGACAAAATACATCCAGGAGAGTTTGTACAACCTGATCACTACCGGTAAGGGTCAACCTAATGCAAAGGGTAAGCCACAAACTGAAGATGAGAAAGTTTTGATGTCTCAAAAATAGGGTGCAAGTGAGGGGAGGCGCCGGATCACACGGAGTGGTTTCCTGACCTTAGAGTATCGGGTGTGTTCTGTTTTATCCCATTAAGTTCATTCGTACCAGTTCGTGGCAAAAAAAACCAAATCTTCTTAAGTAAACAAGATTGCATGCAACGCAATTTTCTTTCGTTAAGCGGGCAGTTTTCAGCAACTTAAAATATAGCAAATGAAAAATAAAGATTATGCCGTAAGCATCACCGTTGATGCAACAGCAAAAGAAGCGTTCAATAGCGTAAACAAGGTTTCGGAATGGTGGACAGAAAATCTTGAAGGGAGTTCTAAAAAACTGAATAACGAGTTCACTGTCCGTTTTGGTGACGTACATGTGTCAACGCAAAAATTAGTTGAAGTGATCCCTGATAAAAAAGTAGTGTGGCTGGTAACCGACAGCCATCTCAATTTTGTCGAAAATAAACAGGAATGGACTGGTTCAAAAATAGTTTTTGAGATAGTTGAAAAGAATAATAAAACGCAAATCACCTTCACCCACCAGGGTTTGACTCCCGAAGTTGAATGCTTTGATGCCTGTTCAAATGCATGGGGCCCTTACATAAAAGAAAGTTTATTTAACCTGATCAAAACAGGAAAAGGCAATCCAACGCCAAAGCAAAAAGTTAGTGCATCATAATGAAATAATTCGGCATCAGTGAAACCTGGTGCCGAATTATTTTAAGCCATCAGTTTTCCTCTCCGGGCATCAACATTTTCCAACCAATAAGTATCTGCTTTAAACGCCTCTTTATCAACAACAGGGTTTTACAATAGAACACAACAACCTTCAACAGCAATATCTTCGTCAACCCATTATGGGGATGGCCAGTCTTTCAAATATTGCCTATCTTGAGAAGACTACTGTTCACACCGAAGCACATTTAGATTTTCTCAATTCTATAATTTTCTTACATGAAACCTAATCTTGTCAGAAAGTTCAAAACCCTTACGCTTATTTGTCTTTTTACCAGTTTAGCTGGAATTCTCTTTCAACTCATCAACGAACACCGCATTGATTATAATAGTGTGTTGATCGGTTTACCACTGGGCCTGGCTTTTGGCCTCCTCGAATTATTTCTTTTCCCAAAAGCAGAAGCACTGTTTCGTCGATGGTCTTTTACACAGATACTGTTGTTCAAAATACTGCTTTACACTACTTTCATTTATCTGGTTACGATTGCTGTAGCGTTGATAGCAGGCTTTTACGAAGGGCGTAAACTGAGTGAATTACCGGCATTTTTAATGTCTGTTGAACAGGTTGTACTGGTAGTTTACACACTTGTGATTTATAGCTTACTGGTATTATTCCTTGCTATTAATCAATTAATGGGTGAGGGAGTTTTGTGGAAATTCATCCGGGGTAAATATCACAAACCCAGGGAAGAGGAACGGATCTTTATGTTTCTTGATATGAAATCGTCAACCAGCATTGCAGAAAAATTGGGGCATGTACGTTTCTATTCATTGTTGAATGAACTATTCCACGAAATTTCGCAACCGGTACTTCAAACAAAAGCAGAAATCTATCAGTATGTTGGTGATGAGGTGGTAATTACCTGGGAAGTAGAGCATGGACTTAAAAATTCGAATTGCCTGAAAACATTTTTTATGTTCCAGGATAGCCTGCTCAGTCATGGTGAGAATTATATAAAGAACTTTGGAGTAAAGCCGGAGTTCAAAGCAGGTTTACATTTCGGAAAAGTTGTAAGCGCTCAAATCGGTGATTTGAAGCGTGAGATCGTTTACAATGGCGATGTGTTAAATACAACTGCAAGGATACAGAGTGAATGCAACAGGTATCAGCGAAATTTCCTCGTTTCAGGTGCGCTAATGAAACGCCTTACACAAATCAACGATTTCCAGTGGGAGAGAATGGACGCTGTGCTTCTTCGTGGCAAAGAAAAAGAAGTGGAGATATTTAGTGTGGTAAATGTAAAGCCCGGATATTCTTCACTTGTTTTATGATGCCTTTAAAAGAATCAAATTTTAAACAATGAAAACAAAATTCATTAGCGAAGTAAAGAGTCAAGCAAAGATTGTAAAACGTGTTATCACGTTAGTATTCTTTTTCCAGGCAATAAGTTCTTTTACTGAACTTTATTCAAAGCCTGTTTACAATACGAGAATATACGGACCGGAAGATAGTGTTCTGATTGACCGAGAGGGTAACCGTTATCCCATAAAGAAAATGTTGGATAATAATATCTGGATGACGGTAAACCTTAAACTGAACATTTCACCTTCTTTTTGTTATGAAAACCTGGATAGGAATTGCGAACAATATGGTCGCTTATACACATGGCAATCGGCCCGGGAGGGTTGCCAGTTACTGGGCGAAGGATGGCATCTTCCAACAAATGCAGAATGGCAGCAATTAAGTAAGTATTACGGCGAATTTCCAAATGACTCTGTTCAAAACCGGAAAAAAGCGTTCAGGGTTTTATTATCAGGTGGCGGTGCTGAGTTTAATGCCGTATTGGGCGGAACCCGCCGCATTTCTGGTGAGTATGCGCGTGTTGAAGCCCATGGATTTTACTGGACCGATACAGAGAATGATAGCAGCACCGCATGGTTTGGAAATTTTGCAAAAGGCAGTCAGTCGCTGTACATTCAAAAAGACGGAGAAAAGCTAATGGCTATATCCGTTCGTTGCGTGAGGAATGCAGGGGAATTAAAAAAATAAATCTATATTCAGTTTATGGAAACAGCCAGATCAAGGTTTAAAAATGCCTGGCCATACCAGCAGGATAAAATGAATTTACCTGTTAGAGATTTGGAATCTGCAGTTCCGTTTTATGAAACTGTAATAGGCTTTCAAATAGTTTCCAGGAAAAACGAACCATATAAAACTGTTATCCTGGGCAGGGACGACGTTCAAATTGGTTTGTCTGAAAACGGCGGAGACCCTACCCAGGACGGATGCTTTTTTGAAGTTGATAATGTTGAACGGGCTTTTGCTGAGTTAAAGTCAAATGGGTTTGAAAAGGAAAACGCATCATTCGATATTCATAAACATGGGGACACTAGCTGGAAAGTTTTTTTTGTAGTAGCACCCGATGGACTTTGTTATTGCATTGGTGAGCGTCAAAGTTGAGAATAAAATTATAGGATATTCATAATGATGCTTCTTGCGTATATAGCCAATGCACTTGTTTTGCCACCTGCTATGTTCTTCATGGGTAACTTTTATAAGTTGAGAGGCAGGGAAATTAATTTTAGAAAGCTGCCTGTTAGCGTGACCATTTTCAGTGTCATTGCCTTTATAACCTGTTTGCAATTTATTTTTCCCCCAATTATAAAAGCTTTGGACAGAAACAAGGATGCCTTGTTATCCGGGGAAATATGGCGTATTATCAGCCCGATTTTTATCCAGCCAATGGGAATCGGTCAATGTATATTTAATGGAATATTTCTAATTGTGTTTATGCCTATTGCAGAATTTATTTATGGAAACAGGCTGATTGTCATTTTTTTTGTTGCTGGATTAGCAGGGCAAATTTTTAATTATTATTGGAACAAAGGCGGGGGAGGATCTTCAACGGCTATTTATGGAGTAATCGGCTCTTTATATACATACATTGTTTTCAAGCGAAACAAATTGCCTAAAGGGTTTATTTTTTTAGCCCTGGCAGGTTTCATGGGCGCGATAATATTGTTTTTTTACAAAGACGGACATTCTCCGGGATTGTTAACGGGAGGAATTTTATCCTGGTTGATGATTTCTATACAACAAACAAAAGCATTGAAAAAAAATGATTAGAAAAATTCTGGGTGTTATAGCGGGTTATGTAATTTTTGTTGTGAGTGCATTAGCGTTTTTCAAACAATCAGGACATGCGCCTCATGCGGATCCGACAATTAATTTTGCCATCTTAACAGCAATTTATGGAGCTGTGTTTTCTTTCCTTTCAGGATTGGTAGTTCAACTCATTGCCAGGACGAACGACCTGAAGGTAAATTACATTCTTGCTTTGATCATTTCAGGGTTTGCTTTGTTTTCACTTTTGAAATCAACTGGAAATCACTGGACACAAATACAGGCTATTTTTATTTTTGCGCCGGTTTCTATTCTTGGTGGTTTGCTTTATCTGAGACGAAAGAATGTTGATTGACCTGGAACTTTCGGAGTGAATGATTTCCAAAACAATAAACACACCCCATACAAAGGAGAGATTGAAATGATAGAATGGACTAAAATAGAATTATCCTCGCTTAATGCTATCGCGCCGAACGTATCTTCCTGTTGTAACCTCCTTATTTAACCAATAAACCAAATAAACAATGAAAAAGATTTCAACCTGGGCACCTGGTGTTTTTATCTGCCTTTTAATTTTTTATGGCTGCAGCAATGCCGATACTTCAAAATCGGTGGAAGTAAAAGAAACCAGTCAGGCAGACACACTTGAATATTTTAGTTTGCGGCCAAAATTAGAAAAGGAATATGGATACACGCACGCGGTAAGAATTGGAGATGACCTGAAAATTTCCGGCGCTGTTAGTATGAACGATTCGGGAGTAATTGTTGCTCCCGGGAATCTCGAGCAGCAAATGAAGAATTGTTATAGCGACCTGGAAAAAATTCTCCAGCATTATGGTTATACGTACGACGATGTTGTGGTAGAAAATATCTATACTACAAATATGGCCGGGTTCATTAAAGTGGCGGGCAGCCGAAATTCTATCTATAAAAAACAATTTCCAACCGGCACCTGGCTGGAAGTAAAAGGGCTTGCTGTAGAAGGGCAGCTGATTGAAATAGATATGGAAGCGCATAAAGCCAGAAAATGATTTTAGTAAATTCAATTTTTGACCATATTTTCAAATTTGAAGTTTAAACAGCGAAAATTAGTTATATTTAATTTTTATAATATTCAGCAAGTCTCTTTTTTAAATGAATATTATTGATCAGTATAATTAATTAAAAACAAGCTTATGCCACAGAAGAAAATTATTGTAGTATTTGGAGCTACAGGAGCCCAGGGCGGAGGATTAGCCAATGCCATTCTTAGTGATAGTAACAGCGAATTTGCTGTTCGCGCTGTAACCCGTGATCCCGATTCCGACAAGGCAAAAGAACTTGCTGCGAAAGGAGCGGAAGTTGTTGCCGGCGATGTTGATGATGTTGAAAGTATGAAAGCCGCACTCAAAGGTGCATACGGAGCTTATTTTGTTACCTTTTTCTGGGCTCATTTTTCTCCCGAAAAAGAAATGGCTGAAGCAAAAAATATGGCCACAGCAGCAAAAGAAGCGGGTTTAAAACATGTGATCTGGTCAACACTGGAAGACGTGCGAAACTATGTTCCACTTTCTGATAACAGCATGCCAACATTGCATGGAAAATATAAGGTTCCACATTTCGATGGAAAGGGTGAATCTGATCAGTTCTTTATTGATGCCGGTCTGCCTGTTACTTTTTTCCTCGCCTCTTACTATTGGGAAAACCTGATTTATTTTGGAATGGGTCCAAAAAGAGGGGCTGATGGAAAACTATCCATTACATTTCCCATGGGGGATAAAAAAATGGCGGGAATAGCTGCCGATGATATCGGTAAATGCGCTTATGGCGTGTTTAAAAAGGGTGAATCCTTAATTGGTGAAAGAGTTGGAGTGGCCGGTGATCAGCTTACCTGTACCGAAATGGCTGCCGCATTATCAAAAGCGCTGGGCGAAACCGTTTCCTATAATGAAATTACACCTGCGCAATACCGTGGTTTTGGTTTCCCTGGTGCAGATGACCTGGGAAATATGTTCCAGTTTTACCGCGATTTTGACGACGTTTGTAATAGTATACGTGATGTAAAGCGCTCTAAAGACCTGAATCCACAATTACAATCTTTCGAAATGTGGCTGAAGGAAAATGCAAAACGTATACCACTTGAATAAAATAGCGCATACACATGTCATTTCCCTGGCTGCATGACCCAATCAGAAATCTCCGAAAATTGATATTGATTATTTTTAGACGGTATCAACGTCCGGAGATTTCTCATTACGCCGCATGTCTCAATACGATAACTAATTCAAAAGGGCTCCATTCGAAATGACGGTTGCTACCTGCATTTTCACATTGTCGTAATTTAGTGACAATGCCTGTTGACTGTGTTCTGCATTAAGGGAACTTCCTCCTGGATTTTTTCGAATTTTTAGGATACCTTAGTTTAGGCATTATGATATTTCACATTCAACATAAATCATAACGGTGAAAAAGTTATTCTTCATTCTGTTCTTTGCCTGCATTACGTTAATCAGTATTGCTCAGTCCTTCGAGGGTAAAATCATTTATGAAAATTCATTTAAAAGCAAGATTCCTGGTGTAACTGATCAACAACTTACTGAAATGATGGGGCCTGTAATTGAATATTATATCAGGGGCGGCGAGTACAAAACCCAATCGAACGGAACAATTGTGCAATGGCAATTGTACAGTGCGGCTGATAGTAAGCTTTACACTAAAATGTCAAACAGCGAGGCCGCGATATGGAACGATGTAACAGAAAATCCCGACTCTGTATTTACTGCTGAAGTTCATCCCAAAGCGGCACAAATAATGGGTTATACCTGTGATGAACTTGTTCTAACCTGCAAAACAGGTGTTCAGAAATATTATTACAATACGAAATTTCCACTTGATCCGGCCTTATTTCAAAAACATGTTTATGCCAACTGGTACGAATTTGTGAAAGTATCCAAAGCTATTCCTTTAAAGATGATCATCGACAGTCCGCAATATACTTTGGAGAGCACCGCGAGTTCTGTTGCGCCTTCAAAGCTGGATGCAAAACTTTTTGTTTTGCCTGAAGGAATTAAAACTATGAAGAGCCCCTATTAAATTTTTGTTTCTATTTTCACGAACGATATAGAGCATCATCGTTTCCTGTCCTCTTTGCAAGTCAACTGCCTGCAAGCTTACTTCCACTTTCTCATTTTACATTTTTCAACATAGAGAAAAGCTTTAATTTTAACTGGCCATCTTTTCATTCTTATCAGTTAACTCATCATCATGAAAACAAAAATTCTCATTTATGGTGGTACAAATATTTATGGTGATATAGAAATATTTCTTGTTTCCCTTGTAAAACATCTTCTCTTATCGGATGAAGTTATTGTTATGAGCGGTGGATTTGATCATTATATAAAATATCCCGGCAGAAAATCTGTTGACAGGATTGTGCTGGAAACAGCCAGGAAGCAGATTAAACCGGAAATATTTAATAACCGGTTTGAAACCTGGCTTCCCCTAACAGACGACAGAGAAAAAAAAGTTGTTCGGTTTAGAGAAGGTACCGTGAAAACAGTTATTGGATCAACACAGGCGCGGCGATTTAATATCGTTAAAGAAGCTGATGCAATTATCACTATTAAAGGTGAGGGACATACGAGAAGCATCATTGAACTGGCCCTGGCAATCGACAAACCTGTTTTGCCTATAGCATTTACAGGCGGTGATTCTGGTAAGATGTGGAAAATTTATGAAGATGATATATTAAGTCTTCTGCCTGTTCCTGGTTCATTAATGGTGGATTTGAAAGAACAGCATACCGGGAAGAAAAAATTAATTGCTATGGGCAAAGCCGTTGCAGGATTTATTAAATCTGCTATACCCAAAAAATGCCTGGTGCTGATGCCATTTAGTGCAGTGCATAATAATTTTTACGATAATGCTTTAAAGCCAGCAATCGAAAAAGCAAATTGCATACCTCACCGCATTGATCGCAATGATGCAGCTGGTCATATTCCTGCACTATTCCAAACGAGTTTGGAAAATTCACATGCTGTTATAGTTGATATCACCGGTTTAAATCCCAATGTTTTGTATGAACTGGGTTACCTGTATGCACTTAAAAAAGTTCCGCTGATTATATCCCGCAATGAAACTTCCGGGACAATAAAGCCCGCGGATATTCCCTTTTATCTAAAACAGGAAATGATCATTAATCAAACGGAAAGTAAACCGGGCTATGAAAAAATTGCTGACCAGGTTACTAAATATCTGTTGGAAAGTATCCATTGAAATAATTATTGGTACCAACAAATTAATTACTTCTAATCCTCAAACATGACAGATTTAAAACCCCAGATCTTTATCGGTTCTTCAGGTAGCGGTATTGAAATCGCAAAAATTGTCAGGGAAGAATTAAATAAGATGGGCGATGCTTATTTATGGTCGGAGGGAGATTTGTGGGAACCTAATCAAAGCACTTTCGATAATCTCTTACGCATGACAGGTTATTTTGATTTTGGCGTTTTCGTGGGAACGCAGGATGACTTAACGTTAACATCAAAAGGTGAATATGGATTTGAAGCAAGAGATAACGTGATTTTAGAAATGACACTTTTTGTTGGTGCTTTGGGTAAAAGCAAATCCTTTTTATTGACTGAAAAAGATCTCGACAAGCCAACTGATTTTAGTGGAATTTATATGCCTGAATTTATAAAAGGAGATGAAGCGTCGGTAAGACAGGCCTGTAGTGAAATTTCGAAAATGATGATAGAAAATTATCAGAAAGGTTATCTGAGCCTGTATCCAACAACAGCATTGGCAATTGGGTACTATAAAAATTTTGTGGCAGACCTTGTTGAAAGTATGAAACTGGTAAAAGATTTAATTATAGGAGGTGTGAGATATAAGGATTTTAAACTTAAAGTTGTAATACCAAATAATTTAAAGGGAAGAGTAAAAGAAAAAGCAGATTTATTTTATAAACGTCATGGCTTTGTTGAAAATAGTTTGAAAACGGCTATCAGGAAACATCCTATCTGGTTTCAGCTGGATCCAAAAGCAAATCCTCCAAATGCCATTATGTACGATATGCCGAGCACGTTAACAGGTATTGATGACGCAATAGAACTAAAGCTGGAAAAATCATATAAGGGAAGAACAAAACTCCAGGAAATTATTGAGCAAAGAGAATTGAACAATTTTAGAAAAGTATTGCAGATAATGCTCGATACAAGCCCGTACGCGGAAGCAAACGTTAAGATTATTGACGAATTTTAAATGCAGAAATTGAAAGAATATAAATATGCTGTTGTAACTGATACTTGAATAACATACTACCAACCCAAGTGAATAATATAGAAATTTTATCAAATCGAAAAAAATGCCGGAATCAAAAACATATGGATTGACACATTTAGCAATTGCTGTAAATGATATTGAGCGTACACTTAAATTTTATTCACAGGTTTTTGATATGCAAACGATGTATCATGAAAAAGGATTTATCCAGCTAACCACACCTGGATCAAATGATATTTTGGTTTTTGAAGAAAAAAAAGATAAGCCCATTGGTGAAACCGGTGGAATTGCACATTTTGGATTCAGGCTTAAAAACCCGGCTGATATCGATGAAATTACTAATAGAGTAATTAATGCTGGTGGAAAAATTATCGGTAAAGGGGAATTTGTTCCGGGGTCACCTTATGTATTCTTCAAAGACCCTGATGGCTATGAAGTAGAAATTTGGTTTGAACTTTTAAAATAAAAGCCTGTAGCTTCCAGTAAAACAGCCATAACCAACGTTTTAACTCAAGAGCTGTTAATTCATTGAAAGTTTAATTTCAGCGTAAAAGATATTCTTTATGATAAGGCAAATAAATCGAAATAAAAATACTAAAAAATTTAGTAAAAATTGCTAAAGTTTGCGATCTTTGACTTCCGATGCAAACGAATAAATCTCATATTATTTCCCAGCTTCAGAAAGATATCCTATCTCTCCAGGGTCTGCATGCACCAAAACCAGGAAGGGAAATTAATTTTGGATTAAGCGTTATCAACTCTTCTTTTCCCAATAATTGTTTTCCTGTAAATGCTATACATGAATTTATTAGTGATTCAGCAGAGAATTCTGCTGCTACGGGAGGCTTTGTTTCATGCCTCTTATCTGCGCTTATGTGTAAGGGTGGTGTGAGTATCTGGGTTAGTGCATCAAGAAAGGTTTTTCCACCCGGATTAACTGTTTATGGTATTCAGCCTGATCAAATTATTTTTGTTGATGTTCAAAAAGAAAAAGATGTACGCTGGGCTATGGAAGAAGCGTTGAAATGTGAGGGCCTTGCAGCTGTTATCGGGGAAATAAAAGAAATTAGTTTCACTGATTCGCGGCGTTTTCAACTGGCGGTTGAACAAAGCAGGGTAACAGGTTTATTGCTTCGTCAGCAGCCACGGATGATGAACACAATTGCTGCAGTAGCACGCTGGAAAATATCTGCTTTGCCCAGTCATACAGAAGATAAATTACCAGGCGTTGGTTTTCCCCGTTGGAATGTTGAACTATTAAAGATCCGAAATGGCAAGCCGGGTTCCTGGCAATTCGAATGGGTTGCAGGAAAATTCAGGCATCTTTCACCAATTATTGCCACACTTCCTCAGGAGCAAAGAAGGAAAACCGGTTGATATGCCTAAACGATTTATCGCTATATGGTTCCGTCATTTAAATACGGATTGGTTCACCCTCCGCCGACCCCTCCTGGCTAACGCACCCTTTGTATTATGCGCACCCGAACATGGACGAATGATGATCACTGCTGCAAATGCAATTGCACAATCACAGGGGATTGATAAAGGCATGGTGCTGGCAGATGCAAGGGCAATATTCCCTGGACTTGAAGTATTGGATGATAAACCAACACTATCAGGTAAATTATTACGCGGCTTAGCCAAATGGTGCATTCGTTTCACACCCCTGGCAGCTGTTGATCCTCCCGATGGAATAATGCTGGATGTTTCGGGCTGTTCACATCTCTGGGGGGGAGATAAGCCTTATGTAACAGAAATAATTAGCCGATTAAATAAACAGGGTTATAGTGTTAGAATTGGAATGGCAGATACTATAGGGGCAGCCTGGGCAATGGCAAGATTTGCAGACCGATCCGTTATTATTGAAAAAGGAAGACATCTGGAAGCTCTTCTTACATTACCGCCCGTCTCTCTGCGATTGGAAACCGAAACGATAGAACGGTTACAAAAACTCGGACTAAGACAGGTTAAAGATTTTATTGGTATACCCCGTTCTGCATTAAGACGACGTTTTGGTAAACATTTAATTCAAAGATTAGATCAGGCATTAGGACAGGAAGAGGAAGCTATCATTCCCATTATACCTGTCGAACCTTACCAGGAAAGGTTGCCCTGTCTTGAACCGATTTCTACAGCAACGGGAATTGAAATAGCCTTAAAACGATTATTGGAAATTCTTTGCCTGCGTTTGAAGCAGGAAGAGAAGGGCCTTCGCATAGCATCGTTTAAGGGTTACCGTTTAGATGGAAAGTTGGAAGAGATTACTATCGGAACAACCCGGCCAACACATAATACAAGCCACCTGTTTAAATTATTTGAAAATAAACTGTGTGCTTTTGAACCAGCTTTGGGTATTGAATTATTTGTGTTGGAAGCATCTGGTGTTGAAGATTTATCCCCGTTGCAGGAAAAATTATGGGAGGGAACCGGTGGATTGGAAGATAGCAAGATAGCAGAACTTATTGATCGTTTGGCCGGAAAGTTGGGTGCGGATATAATTCACCGTTATCTACCTGATGAGCATCACTGGCCCGAACGATCACTGAAACCGGCATCTTCTTTCCTGGAAAAACCTATTACTCCCTGGAAAACAGATCGTTTAAGACCTGTTACCCTTTTACCTAAACCTGAGCCTATTGAAGTAGCTGCCCCTATCCCTGATTACCCGCCGATGTTGTTTCGTTATAAGGGGAAAGTACATAATATTAAAAAGGCCGATGGGCCCGAGCGTATTGAAAGGGAATGGTGGCTGGATCCCGGGGAACTCCGTGATTATTATTGTGTGGAAGATGAAGAGGGTTTTCGCTACTGGGTTTTTCGTTCAGGGCATTATGAAGAGAATAAAAAGTATCAATGGTTTTTATATGGCTTTTTTGGATGAAGTTTTTTCATAATCATTGCGCTCACAGGTTGTTATCCTGAGCTTGTCGAAGGGCGCTCACAGGATGACAACCCAATTATTTAAGATGACAGTCTTCTGTGTAAATGACAAAATATAAATCATGCCTTACACCGAATTACAGATTACCACAAACTTCAGCTTTCTCCGTGGGGCTTCGCACCCCGAAGAACTGGTGGAGCAGGCATTACAGCTAGGGTATAAAGAAATTGCTATTACAGATCGTAATAGTTTTGCCGGAATTGTTCGGGCGTATGCAGCTGCAAAAAAAAGAAATATCCGTGTTATCCCTGCTTGTAGGCTGGATTTATTGGATGGGCCCAGTTTATTGGCTTATCCCACAAACATTGATGCCTATGCGCAAATATGCTCATTACTTACCCTCGGGAATCTTCGTACAGAAAAAGGAGATTGTCATTTGTATAAAGCTGATGTATTTCAACATAAAAAAGGAGTGAAATTTATTGCTGTTCTGCCTAATGCGTTAAATGAGCAATTTGATTTTGACGGATCATTGAAGCAAAGCATGCAGCAGTATCGGGATGTATTTGGAGAGGATTTTTATCTCGGTGCATCCCGTTCTTATAATGGCAATGATGCTAAGCTCCTACATCTTATTTATCAATTATCCCTGTTACTTCATGTTCCTATGGTGGCTACAAATGATGTTCATTATCATCATCCTGACCGTCGCGAGCTGCAGGATATAGTAACCTGTATTCGTGAAAAATGCACTATTCAAACTGCAGGGTTTCGCCTGTATGAAAATGCCGAACGATACCTGAAGCCTAAAGCTGAAATGTTACGTCTCTTTAGTAAATATCCCAATGCTATTGCCCGCACACAGGAAATTGCGGAAGCTTGTCAGTTTTCATTAAGCGAATTGAAATATGTTTATCCCGAAGAAATTACAAGTGGCGATCGTAGTCCGCAGGAAGAATTAACCCGGCTTACCTGGCTTGGTGCTAAGGAAATTTTCGGGGATAAAATTTCGGAAAAAGCAATTGCCACCATTAATCATGAGCTGGCGTTTATAGGGCAAATGAATTATGCTGCTTATTTTTTAACCGTGCATGATATTGTTCGTTTTGCGAGAAGCCAGGGAATACTTTGCCAGGGAAGAGGTTCGGCGGCTAATTCAACAGTTTGTTATTGTTTAGGTATTACATCAATTGATCCTATCAAGTTTGATTTATTATTTGAAAGATTTCTTTCTGCTGCAAGAAACGAACCCCCGGATATTGATGTGGATTTTGAACACGAACGAAGAGAAGAAGTCATTCAATATATTTTTCAGAAATACGGAAGAGATCGTGCAGCTATTGTTGCAACAGTTACGCAGCAACATCAGAAAGGTTCGATAAGAGATGTAGGAAAAGCTATGGGGCTTTCGGTGGATACCATCAATCGTTTATCCGGTTCTATCTGGAATTTTACCGAAGGATTTGACGATAAGCGAATCATTGAACAGGGTTTTAATCCGGGAGATAAACACCTCCAGAAAGTATTACAACTAACGCAGCAATTTATGGGATTTCCAAGGCAGTTGGGGCAGCATACGGGTGGCTTTGTGATAACACAGGATAAGCTTTCACATCTTTGTCCAATCCTGAATGCCCGCATGGAGAACCGAACCTGTATTGAATGGAACAAAGATGATATTGATGCGCTGGGTTTTTTAAAAATAGATGTGTTGGCATTGGGAATGCTTACCTGTATCCGGAAAGCTTTTGATAAAGTGAGAGATCATTATGGGAGAAATCTGACACTGGCAAATATCCCACAAGATGATCCGGAAGTATATGAAATGATTTGTCATGCAGATACTATTGGTGTTTTCCAGATAGAAAGCCGTGCACAACAATCTATGTTACCCCGATTAAAACCTAGATCATTTTACGACCTGGTGATAGAAGTAGCAATTGTCAGGCCGGGACCCATACAGGGTGATATGGTGCATCCTTATTTGCGCAGGCGAAATGGCGAAGAAGCTGTAGAATATCCTTCAAAAGCCCTTGAAGAAATATTGAAACGTACTTTAGGTGTTCCGCTTTTCCAGGAACAGGCGATGAAAATTGCAATAGTAGCAGCAGGATTCACAGCTGCTGAGGCAGATGAATTACGTAGAAGTATGGCTACTTTTAAGGCAAAGGGGATGGTCTCAAATTTCCATGAAAAACTAACCAGGGGGATGATGCAGAATGGCTATACGCATGAATATGCTCAACGTGTATTTAAACAACTCGAAGGATTTGGAAGTTATGGGTTTCCTGAAAGTCATGCAGCGAGTTTTGCATTACTGGTGTATGTTTCTTCATGGCTCAAATGGTATTTCCCCGATGTGTTTGCCTGTGCTTTATTGAATAGTATGCCGATGGGTTTCTATCAGCCCGCACAGATTATTATCGATGCAAAGAATCATGGGGTAGAAGTGAAACCCGTAGATATCAATTATTCTGACTGGGATAATACCCTCGAAGAAAAATCCGGAAAATATTGTGTGCTTCGGTTGGGTTTCAGGCAGGTAAAAGGATTGCGGGAAGAAGATATGCGAATATTAATTACTTCAAGAAAAGAAAAATATACATGTATTGATGAATTAAGAAATGCAGGTATATCGGAAACTACCTTAGAAAAATTAGCAGATGCAGATGCTTTCAGATCAATTGGTCTGGATCGCAGGCAGGCTTTATGGGAAGTGTCGAATAAGGATCGGCCATTTGCATTATTTTCTGGCCAGGCTTCAGAAAATATCGGAGAGAAAGTAATTCTTCCCGCGATGAGTATGTCGGAACATGTGGTTCATGATTATGCCGCTACAGCTTTGTCATTAAAAGCGCATCCCGTAAGTTTTGTGAGAGAGAAATTGCAGCAACTACATATTCAATCAGCCAAATCTTTAGAAACTTTTGCTGATGGAGAGTTACTGAAAGTTGCAGGATTGGTTTTAGTAAGACAGCGACCGGGAACGGCAGGAGGCATTTGTTTTATGACAATTGAAGATGAAACCGGCTGTGCCAACCTGGTGATCTTTGAGAACCTTTTTGAAAAATACAGGAAACCCATTCTTCAATCGAGATTGATTATGGTTGAAGGAAAATTACAGCGGGAGGGAGAAGTTATTCATGTAATTGTGCATCACTGCTATGATCTCACAAAATTTCTGAAGCATTTAACTGCTTCCCAGGATGAGAATCTACCCTTATTAACCCTTTCGCGCGCCGATGAAAAAACGATACCGGCTGAAGTGCAAAAAAAGATGATGGAAAAGGAAACCGAGAAGATTTTTTATGGAGGTAGGAATTTTAGATAGATCTCTGTGAAACTCTGTGTGATCTCTGTGTAATTAGTAGTTGATCTAAAAGTATGTAAGACCAGTTACACAGAGCTTCTCAGAGATCACACAGAGTTTCACAGAGAACCCACTATTTGTCGTATTTACACCCTGCAGTATAAAAAATTTTGTTGCAAGTTTGTTGTACCAAATCAAATTTTCTAATGCAAATGAAACAAACCATAATTACTTTTCTCTTAACAATAACTTTTTTACAAATGAATGCACAGCAGCAGGCACCAGGAAAATATGCAAACATAAACGGGTTAAAACTGTACTATGAAATTCATGGAGCAGGTAGTCCGCTGGTATTACTTCATGGTGGCGGATCAACCATTCAATCTACATTTGGCCGTATTCTCCCGGAACTTAAAAAAACTCACCTGGTCATCGCAATTGAATTGCAAGCCCACGGGCATACTGCAGATATCAATCGTCCTTTAAGTTTTGAACAGGATGCTGATGACGTAGCAGCCTTACTCAAATTTCTTAATATTCAAAAAGCAGATATCATGGGTTTCAGTAATGGCGGTACAAC
>JADMIO011583420.1_pt1 | contig 30393 bp, 23 predicted proteins | sample 8958161 | NCBI WGS metagenome assembly JADMIO01 (sample SAMN16585339, study PRJNA669376) | soil metagenome | isolation source: Crop rotation soil | place: USA: Cullars Rotation, Alabama | collected 2011 | reverse complement strand
ATCCTCTCTATACCGGTTTTACAGCCGACATGAATCCGTCGACATTCGTTGCAAACCAGCCGAACGAGCCTATCGATGCAGCGACGATCGGGCGCCATCTGGAGCCGGAAGGCGTAATTCCGGACTATATCTACATGCAAGCGGTTGTCTCGGAAATGGCTGACAGAGCCAAAACCAATACTGTCGCTTCGCCTTTGCGATCAGTATTCGTCCAGTACTACAACGATTCGATGAAAGAGTACAAAGCTCATATGTCGAACGACGAGGACATCAAGTATCAGCGATACACAAGCTCGGCGCACGAAGCATTCGTCAATCGCGCCAAACGAGGCAACATAGATTTGCTCTTCATCGGCGATTCGACGGCTGCCTCCTGGGTAGCTGAAGGCAAGTCCGTATTCGACAGAGAGTTCGCCGGTCTTTCAGCAGAGAGCTTCGGAATCGGAAAAGAGACCTCCGGAGAACTTCTCAAACGAATGATCGACCACGAACTCGACAACATCAGCCCGAAAGCCGTCGTCGTTCAAACGGGAACCAACGATGTCGATCAGGAGATTCCACCCTCAGTCGTCATCGCGAAGATGACCACAATCGTTGAAGAGTTGAAGAATCGCTTGCCGTCCACGCGTATTGTCCTCGTTGGCATCATGCCTAGAGGTTCTTCCCCAGATGATTCATATCAAGCGGAAATCAAAAAAATCAATGATGCCATGGCGAAGCTGGCTAACGGCAAGGATATTCGCTACTTGAATCCCGCTCCTGTACTGACCAAGAAGGACGGCGACCTTATGGAATCCTTCTATAAGACCGATCGCCTGCACCTTTCAACGAAAGGGTATGAGGCGCTCGAAAAGGCGCTTCGAACACATCTACAAGATATAAAGGCCGTCAAGCCAGCCCCGGGCAAAGCTCTGGCGGGCTTTTGAGGCGGCTTTGCCGGGTGTGTTACGATCTAAGTTAGATTCAGTGGAAAACTGCTAGTGAGTTCAATCAAAGAAGTGAGGCGAGACGTATGTTAAGTAGCCCAATCGAATGGGGAGTCGTAGCGGCCGTAGCGCTTCTTGTGTTCGGACCGAAGAAATTTCCGGAGCTCGGACGCGCGCTGGGACAGGGAATCGGCAACTTCAAAAAAGCGATCAATGAAGCGCAAGAGCAAGTAACTGCCGGCATCGACGATGTAGAGAAGAAAGATGCAAAGGCCAAAGGCGACGCCAAAGCCGATAAAGCCGATGACGACGCACCGCAAAGCTCTGCCAGTGAAAGCCAGACAAGCGACGGAGGCAAAGAGAAAGCCTCCAGCTCAGGCTGAAGCCAGTATTCCTCCAATTCGCGCCTATGAAAAGGGGAACGAATTAGTTGCGTTCCTAGTAGCGCCGAATCCAGGTGCAAAATGAGTATCCGGAGACCGACCGATACAGTTTGCAGCGTAAGGCGCACGAAGGCGTTCTTTGCTGTAATCCTGATCCCTTGTAGCGGATCGCCACTGATCGCGTTATAAATATAGAACTATGCCTGAATTCCAAATTGTTTCGAAATTCGCACCAGCAGGCGATCAACCAAAAGCCGTCTCGCAGCTGGCCGCCGGCGTGGAGAAGGAGTATCGCTATCAAACGCTACTCGGCGTGACGGGAAGCGGTAAAACGATGACTATGGCTCAGGTGATCGCCGATACCAAGAAGCCATCGTTGATTCTGGCGCACAACAAGACGCTTGCAGCGCAGCTGTGCAACGAATTTCGCGAGATGTTTCCTCACAATGCCGTCGAGTACTTCATCAGTTATTACGACTACTACCAGCCCGAATCGTACATTCCATCGTCGGATACGTTCATTGAAAAGGAAGCGAGCATCAACGATGAGATCGAGCGGCTCAGGCACGCGACGACTCGCAACTTGTGGGAACGCGACGATGTAATCGTTGTGGCATCGGTGAGTTGCATTTACGGTCTTGGAGTTCCGGAACGCTATCTGTCCGCGGCGTTAGATCTGGCTGTCGGCATGGAAATAGATCGTGCGCAGTTTTTGCGTGATCTGGTTGGAATTTATTACGAAAGAAACGATATGGTGGTTGAACGCTCGCGCTTTCGCGCTCGCGGCGACGTCATCGAGGTTTATCCCGCTTACGAAGAGCGTATCGTGCGTGTCGAGCTTTTCGGCGATGAAGTTGAAAGGCTGTGCCTGATTAATCCGACAACGGGCGAAGTCGAAGAGATGCCGCCTGAGGTGCGCATTTATCCGGCAAAGCACTATGTCACTGATGATGAAACTCTCGAGCGAGCCATCGCTCAAATTGAAGTTGAACTTGAAGAGCGTGTTGGAGAGCTGGTTTCACAGCAGAAATTGCTGGAAGCTCAACGGCTGAAAATGCGCACTCGTTTTGATATTGAAATGCTCAAGGAAGTCGGTTACTGCAACGGGATCGAAAATTACTCGAGAGTGCTCGACGGAAGGGCACCAGGGGAGCCACCACAAACTCTGGTGGATTACTTTGTAAGACGGTTCGGCAGAGACGGTTTCCTCACATTTATAGATGAATCGCACGTCACGGTGCCGCAAGTGCAGGGTATGTTTGCGGGCGACCGTTCGCGCAAAGATACGCTTATCGATTTCGGATTCAGGCTGCCCTGCGCAAGAGACAACCGACCGCTTACGTATGATGAGTTCTTCGCCAAAGTCGGCAAGACAATCTTTGTCTCCGCCACACCAGGCGACTGGGAGCTCAAGGTCAGCGATCAAGTCGCCGAGCAGATAATCAGACCTACGGGTCTTATTGACCCTGAAGTCGAAGTGCGACCTATCCAGGGACAGATTGACGATCTTATTAAAGAGATAAAGGAACGCTCCGCAAGACAAGAACGCGTCCTGATTACGACCTTGACCAAACGAATGGCTGAGGATCTTACAGAATATCTACAGGAAATCGGAATTCGCGTCAGGTGGTTGCACAGCGAAATCACTGCCCTTGACCGGATTGAGCTCCTGCAGGACTTGCGTTTAGGTAAATTCGACGTACTTGTTGGAGTCAACCTATTAAGAGAAGGTCTCGACCTTCCGGAGGTCTCGCTTGTTTGCATCATGGAAGCCGACAAAGAGGGCTTCCTGCGCGCCGAGCGCGCCCTGGTCCAAACGATCGGCAGAGCGGCAAGAAACTCAGCCGGTCGTGTAATTCTTTATGCCGACCGCATGACCAAGTCCATGGATAAAGCGATCAAAGAGACCGAAAGAAGGCGAGATATCCAACTTGCATACAACAAAGAGCACAATATAGTCCCGACGACTATCATCAAGGAGTCCACCAACAGCCTGCTTGATAGCCTTCGGGGCGTGCGAGAGCAGTCGGTTCCATACGAAATGGAGAAGAAGGCTGTGTCCGCAAAAGAGCTCAAGGAAACCGTTTACAAGGGTCTCAATATCCCGCAGGTGATTCGCAAGCTCGAAAAAGAAATGAAGGAGGCAGCCAAGAACCTTGATTTCGAGCGGGCTGCCGAGATCCGTGACCAGTTAAAAGTCTTACAGGAAGATGTCATGAGCCGACGAAAAGGCTCTTGAGATAAGCGGTTCGGGACTTTTTCTACATAGCTTTACGGTTAAACAACCTTAACACGACGCGCACAACTGACCTTTCACACTTATACTAGGTTTGAGGTTGTTGACAAGCAACTCGTAATTGGCGTGTCCGTCAGCGTTGGCAGGAATTTCATCTACGTCCAGAATCGTCATTTTTAGACAAAAATTGCATCGAGTTAATGCAAATATAAAGGGACTGTGTAGAAACCTCTTGAATACGAAAAACGGACATACAGTGTCTAAAGACTACCGAAGCGAACTAATCCATAAAAAAGGTCCTACGGGGACAAACAAGTAAGTCATTGTATAAAACGGATTAGCTAGAGTTCATCGAGTAGTTAGTTTTGTTGCCGCAAAAAATCATTTGCGTTCCCTTCGCTCTTAAAGAGGAAACCAATGGCTAAAACGAAGTCCCCGGACAGAGAAGCTACAAGCCGTGGTGGCATGTTCGTCGAAGACGAAAATGCTGCAAAAAGAAACGAGCTTGAAGAACTCGATCTCCTCGATGATCAGTTCACGATTCTCGACGATGATGACAATTCAATGGATGACGACGATGAACCCGTTGAAATGCCGTCCACTCGCGAAATCGCAACAGAGGACTCTGTCCGACTGTACCTTAGAGAAATCGGCCGAATTCAACTGTTGAAGCCGGACGAAGAAATTGAACTCGCTCGAAGAATTCTTCAGGGCGACATGATGGCGAAACGTAAGTTGGTTCAAGCCAACCTCAGATTGGTCGTTTCGATCGCGAAGAAATACATAGGTAGAGGTCTATCGTTCCTTGACCTGATCCAGGAAGGCAACCTCGGTCTAATTCGCGCATCCGAAAAGTTCGATCACGAGCGTGGCTACAAATTCTCGACCTATGCAACATGGTGGATCAGACAAGCAATCACCAGAGCGCTTGCCGACAAATCGCGCACAATCCGCGTGCCGGTCCACATGGTTGAAACAATCAATAAACTGAAAAAGGTAACCCGTCAGCTTGCACAAGAGCTGAATCGCAAACCCACCGAGCAAGAATTGGCAGCTAACATGGATGTTTCGATCGTTAAACTCCATGAAATCATCAAGGCAGCTAAGGAACCTATTTCCCTTGAAACACCAATCGGGAAAGAAGAAGATAGCCGTCTCGGTGACTTCATCGAAGACGCTGAAACAGACAGACCTGAAACAACCGTCACCCACGAGTTGCTCAGACAGGACCTCGCAAAAATGCTCAACGAGCTAACCCCTCGCGAGCGCGATGTTCTCAGACTGCGCTTCGGTCTGGATGATGGCAGACAAAGAACGCTGGAAGAAGTTGGACAATTGTTCAACGTAACCCGCGAACGTGTAAGACAAATTGAATTCAAAGCTCTTAGAAAGCTGAGACAGCCTGGTCGGTCGTCTCGTCTACGGGAGTATCTTTAGCTAGGCTCGTAGCTTAAGTTAAGGAGATTCAAAAGCATTTAGAGCGGTACGGTCGTATCGCTCTTTTGTTTTGCGCTTTTCTTTTGGAATGCTCCAGTGCGCTGGAAGCGAATCAGTCGTCTAGTGCGCCGGGAGAGATCAGTCGCCTATCGTAAAGAATGACCGATTAAACGACTTCACCTTCAGATTCTTCGGCACTTGATTCGGCGTGACTTCAGGAATCTCAGCCTTCTTGAGCTCATAATAGTTGTTCATTGGTTTAACGTCGGCAACAAGCTGACCGAATTGAAGGTTTTGCAAACCCAGGTACTCGAGTTTCGAAGGAGCGGGGGAGCTTCTAACAGTTTTGAAGTACTCGTCGCCACCAAATGTAGTACCGTTAACAAGGTTAGCTGGCCGGCCGTTTGATTCGACTTTGCTTGCGGCGCTGGCTGGCTGGGTTCGCTCGTTTTGCGCCAGCAACCAGGTGAAATCTAAAGACTCTGGTCTTTGATCTTCGACGTCCGGCTCTTTGAAATGAGTCAACGCGTCATAACGGCGCGATTGACTAGCGTCAATGTAGTCTGTCATTTGCGGTTTTTCCATGCGAGTGAGTGAATGTATACGGGCACTATCGGTTTTGGACAAAATCGCCAAAGAATGGCTCGAAACGCCCAAGCATTCGGGATTAGAGCCCGAGTCAGATTAGACACTCCTAATCTGACAAACGTTCTATCTACATTTGGAAACGAGAGCAGGCTAACTTCCGTCATCTAAGGCTTTATGAGGCACCTGCCCACTTGCGAGCGCAGATATACAAATGTCTCCAACTGGCGATCCCTAGCTCGTTCTCAGGACAAATCAAGAGATCCCCGATAAACTACATACTCCAGACTCTATCCGGCTTTCGCTTAGCTCCGATTAAGCGGCCGTGTATGGCAACCACTAAATTTCGAGGAATGGAACTGTGACCTACTCCGACGACTACGCACCATCCACTTCATCCTTCTCCGGCGACCAGACCGGCGATATCTTCGGTACACCAGATACGGTGCCGCAATCACCAGTGGCCGCTGCCAGAGTCGTTGATACGCAGTCTGGATACATGGTCGTCATCAAGAAGAAAGAAGAGCGTTTGGCCCTTTCTGTAAAACGCAGAATCGGAACCCCGCCGGCGAGTCATGTTCTGCTTACAGCTGATGAGTCTCTCCAGCTGTCGCATGTTTTGGATGACTCGGTAAAATGCCTGGCAACACCCGGCGACTACTTCCCCAATACTCTTGCCTCGCAATCGCCCACTCAACAGGGACGTCGCGTCAGACACGCTCGCAAAGCGGCGTTGGAAGCCTCCCTTGACACCGCAGACAGTACTGCAGAATCGACCTCCCAGGAAGAGACATACTCAGGTCACGGTCCTCATTGGGACGATCTCAATCCTTCCGGCAAAAAGCGCAAGCGTAAGCAAGAGGATCATCTCGACAATCTGACCGACCTCGAAGATCCGCTGAATCTCGATGGACCACCAAGAACGCTCAAGTCGATGGCAACAAAATATGGCGCAATCGCCATCGGCGTAATTCTTGTGGCCTGCGTCTCCATTCCAATGATTCTTGCTCCATCGAAATATTTGAATGCAGCGCCTCCAGCGGCTATCGACACGGTTCAGCAGCAGCAGCCTGACGAGTTTGCCACTAAAGAAGCTCCGGCGACTGCCTCGGAAGAGAATCAACAACCGAAAGAACTCAACACAATCGACGATCCTGCCAACCCGATGAATACGACGGCAGTCGATACTTTCGTTCGCGCCTACGTTAAAAACATGCTCAACTTCTCGCCAAAAGGTTATAGACGCGCTCAGATCGAAGCGATGGCAGCGATGAATCCAGTGTTGATGGAAAAGTATTGGAATGAGACAAACTTTCCGCTAAGTATCAAAGACCTGCCAAACGAACAAAAAGATGTAAAAATTAGGAAAGTAGTGCAGGAAAAACCAACAGGCAAACAGATGACCGTTACGGTCAAAGGTGCATTAGGCACGGATAGCCCAATTTCCTTGAGACTGACTCTCGGTGTAACCCCTGCCGGCGAATTGAGAGTACGCCAGCAGAAGGATCTCAAAAAGTAGAAGAGGAACGTCTGGACAAGAATGCAGCAAGGGTTTTTCAAAATTCACAAAACCCTGCGCGGTAGTCTCGTATTCGGTCTGCTCCTTAGTTGCACAACAATCGCTCTAGCCGGGCACTATGTGATGACGCGCATGGAAAGCGTCGAGCAAGACGCCGGTCAGTTCGTTCCGGATGCGGTAATCGCAATTCTCGTTGTGGCGTCGCTGTACTCTGCGTTTCATTCGCTCAGATCCGTATTTCTTCGCCAACGCGCGTTGCAATCGGAGCCAAAAGAAGAGCGCGCCAAGTTTGAGAGAACTGGCAACCTGGCAGCGAGGTTTGCAATTACACTTTCGCCGGATAGTGCAAGCGCAGTTAAAACGTTTCGGGTCACGCCTAAAGAACGCGCCGCTGTCAGACTCTTCGATAACGCCGAAAAGACCGCACAAATTTACTACGACAAAAAATCAACATTTCCGGTAGCTACCAAAGTAGGTGAGAGTATCGTCTACTCTGATCTCAACGCCACTACAACCGGTGTCAAAGCAATACAACCACTGATGGTTGTGCTTAAAAGAGCCGGCATCATAGCTGGTGCTATTGCCGCATTGTTCGTGATTTTAGTAATTTGCGTTCGCGAAGATTGGCAGTGGTGGACTGCCATGACTGCTGCGCGTTCTGCCGATCTTCCCGAGTCTAAATATTCGGACGTACCGACCGACAAACAGTCAACAATCAATCGACTGCTCGAACTTTCATGTGCCTTCGATGCAAACGATCTGAGGCATTCATACGGGCAAGTGGTCGCGGCCATGGAGTACACCAAACTCGGTGATTACTCTCAAGCCGAGGAGATTTTAGATCGAGCTTCCACCGAAGCAAAGAGAGCGAACGATCCAATTCCTCACCTTGCGTTGCTTACTTTTGCGCAGGCAACGTTAGCGAGCAAGAAAGGTGAGACGCAAAAGGCGATTACTCTCTACGAAGAGTCGACAAAGCTGTGGCAACAGTTGAAGGAGAGAGGGGTAAAAAACCTCGAGTTCAACGCGCTTGGCTGGTACAAGTTTACGACCTACTCTCCCAACGAGCAGATCGCTGCTATTGTTCAGAAATTAGCAACTCTCCACGATGACCTTGGAGAACCCGATGCCGCCGAGCGCAACTATAAAGAAGCGATCCAATCGCTCAAGAAAAAGAAGAAGGCCACACATCAATACTTCTGCGCGATAATTTCGTTGGAGCGTTTCTACCGTCGTCATGGAATGCCGGACAAAGCGGCAGCAGAAGCTAAAGTTCTCCTTTCCGAACTCGAAGAAGAGTTCTGGAATAGCAATGAAGAGTTGGCGAACGGATTAGAACGATATGGCGGCATCTGCACCATATATGGTGAGTACGTGCCAGGCGATCTCTTGTTGAAGAAGGCTGTCGGTCTGCGCGAAAAAGCGCTTATAAAAGAGAATAAAGAGTCAGTCCTCGCATATGCCCAGGCACTATGCATGTTGGCCGACAACTATCGAAATGCCGGACGAGAGAAAAAAGATTTCTCAGCAGCCATTCCGCTCTATCAGAAAGCGGTTGGAATTTATAAAGGAACTGAGATCGACTCGGCAAGCTACACGTGGCCGATGCTAGGTCTGGCGGAGATCGCACTGCTTGGTGGCGAGGTTCCTGTGGCAACGGAAAAGCAGCCGGTTACTCAGGATAAGTCGCAAGGAACTTCAGACAAGCGACCAGCTGAGCCGGACAAACCGCCAGCAACTTCCGATAAGCAACCAGCTACGCCGGACAAACAGCCCGCAATCGCTACTCCCGAAATCAAAAAACCGGCAGTGACGAAACTCGACGTTGCCACTACTATCAACACCATCGAAAAGATTTTGCGCGTCAGGACAAATGCTCGGGGCGAAAACCATATCGATCTCATCTGGCCGATGTATGTTCTCGCAAACTACTACCGTGACGCAGGTGATCTGAAGAAGGCTGAGCCGTATTACACGAAGGCGCTTTTGATCAGCGCACATCGGGTTCCTCCAAAGCAAATCGAATTTATCAGGCTCCGCCGCGACTATGCCGACTTTTTGCGACGCGCAAATAGACCTCAGGAAGCTGCTAACTTCGACGAGCAAGTCAAGAAACTTGAAGCCAGTTCTGTCTGGTAATAGCTGGTCCGGCTGTAGCACTTGAGCCAAACACAGGACCTAGAAGTGGCAGCCGTTGCCGGAAAAATAAAACGATATCGTTTAATTTTTCAGTCGTCGACCGCCCAGATCAGCCCTGCTGACAACCGCGATTTCATGAAGAAATCGCCCGAAAGTGCTATTTATCTTGCTATCAGAACACCCGCTGGAGGAACCTATGACGCCGGTAAGTTCAACCACAGCTATTGAATATGCTGCCTACGAGTTGACGACCTTTGACCTCGAGTCGATTCGCGAGACCAAGCGCACAACACAGCCGCTTGGACCTCTCGATGTTTTGATTCGCATGAAGGCCGTGTCGTTGAACTACCGAGACCTGCTTGTAGCATCCGGCCGGTACAACCCAAGCCTCAAACTTCCTAGGATTCCTCTCTCCGACGGTGCCGGCGAAGTCATTGAAGTTGGAGAAGCTGTTTCGAAGTTCAAGCCCGGTGACCGCGTTTCGCCTAACTTCTTTAGCGAGTGGGTGAGCGGACCGATCGCAGGCTCTTATGTGAAAAGCGATCTTGGCGGCACAGTAGACGGCGTTCTGCGCGAGTTTGCCGTGTTCAATGAAAAGTCGCTTGTGCGCATTCCGGATTACTTGACCTTCGAAGAAGCAGCCACACTGCCTTGTGCAGCCGTAACAGCATGGAACGGGCTGATCGAACAAGGACAACTCAAAGCCGGTGAATCCGTTCTGGTAATGGGAACAGGCGGCGTCTCTGTCTTCGCACTCCAATTTGCAAAGATGAGCGGATGCGAAGTAATCGCCACATCGAGCAGCGATGAAAAACTCGAGCGCCTGAAAAAACTTGGCGCTTCGCACGTCATCAACTACAAGAAAAATCCTGACTGGGAAAAAGAAGTAGTTAAGATCACCTGCGGACGCGGTGTCGATCACGTAGTGGAAGTTGGCGGCGCAGGAACACTCTATAAATCGACGACATCCGTCAAGTTTGGCGGGCATATAAGTTTGATCGGAGTGCTTGCAAATCCTGAGGATCAAGGACCGTTCACCATCTCAGTATTGATGAAGGCGATCAGGTTGCACGGCGTGTTCGTAGGTTCCGTCGAAATGTACGAACGGATGAATGCTGCCATCAGTGTGCACAAACTGCGTCCGGTGATCGATCAGATGTTCCAGGCGCGCGATATTGTTGATGCGCTCAAGTATCAGCAAAGCGGAAGTCACTTCGGCAAAATCGTAGTGCAGATTTAAGAGCTAAAATCGTAAGTGCAGGTCTAAAAACCAAATTCGTCGGTTGAACCAAAATCACCGGCACATCTAACGCACCAGAAACACCGAGAGCAAAACAGCACAGTTGTGCAATGCGTGTCCGAGCATATTCGGCACGAGGCTTCCAGTTCTTTCATAACTGATCGCAAAAACAAATCCGACGACAAACAGGCTTGGAAGCAACTGCACGTCGAGGTGAATAAGCGCGAAGAAAAACGCACTGATTATCGCTGCGACATACAGTGAATGACGGCGTCTCAACCAACCAAACAAGAGTCCTCGACACAATAGTTCTTCAGAAATCGGAGCGATGATTGCAATAGCCACCGTATTCAATATCACGGCTTCGATGTGGAAGTCCGATGCAAGTTGTGGAAGTGAAATGTTAAAGGCGTTTTTAGTTCCTATTGGCCCGCAAAGATTCCATTGAATTATAAAAACTATGGAGCTTAGCGAGGTGCTAGCAACAAACGTTAAGAAGGCTTGCATAATGCGAAGCGGCCATTCGGCGGGAGCAACCTGGAGTGGAAAGGCTTCGCGTATGGTCAATCCGGCTTTGTCGAGAATGAGCGCTTTCGTCGCAACCAAACTGCCGATGAAAATGCCGAGGCAACCGCACAATGACGAGACTGCCGTCGCACTCACTTTCGAGATCGACTCCTTGAAAATGAAGTTGAAGATCTCGGATGGAATGGTCATTACCATCGAACCGTAAATGGCGATTACAAACACCGAGTAAACTGTTCTTGCACTTGCGGTGAGAAGAATTGCCGGATTCGGAGCTTTGTCCGCAGTTTTTAGCCATAGTACTGCATTCGATACTACCACCAGACCCGATATCACCACGGCGAGGTAGTACAGCGTATAAAGCGCCATGACAGGCGCGAATCGCTCTCCCTCCTCCGTGCGCTTCTGCTCCAACTCATCGACGTATTTCGGATTTGGCGTATCTGAGTAAATAGCGTTGAATCGAAGCGCTTCGTCTTTCAGCCAGCCAGGAGGAAGCTGATTGAGTATCGGATATTCAATGGCGTTTATCTTAAGTGTCCTCTCTTTCGAGGTGTGCTCGCTCGTGAGGCCGACAATCGTCTCCATAATTTCGTCATTTGCATAAGAATGTTCGCCCAGGTCGGACCCATCTATCTCCTCTGAAAAAGTCATCGTTGGATCCCGAAAGGGAAATTCGAGGATAGTTCCAATTCTTAAAGCGGGATACTGTTTTTGTGCATACTCGATCCTGCAAGCTTCATCGAGCGTCCGGGACCACTTCTTTAAGCCGTCAGCCAGTTTTGCGTCCTGCTCCTTGCCGGGAGCCTTAGGAAGCGACAGATAAGGCACGACCGCAATCATAAAAATGTTGCAGGTAGCGAAAAGCAGCAGGAAGTTCACGCCAACGGACCGAGCTTTGCCTTTCAGACAAAGCGTTAGAATCAAGGTGCCGAGAGTAAAGAAGGCGCTGAATATGAAGCCTACAGCCCACAGCATTAGTAAGATTCGGTCCACAATCCCTCGCGAGCAGGGCTCACATACAAATACCATTAACATTTTGCCCCTATTTAAAGAAGACCTGTTACTGGCCTTCCAAATTCAGGCATTACCTACAATAGGTCCTTGTTTTGACAGTTGGCGGACTGGTTGATGTTAAAGGTCTGGCAAAAGGCAGCTTCAAGAAAACGGCGGAAGGCGCCGTTGCGGTTGGCTTTGCGGAATTCAGCGGGTATCTACATGGTGGAGCTTCTGGTCTCCATCGTGATCGGAACGATGATCTTGTTCACGCTGACGAGCATGCTTGGCACTACATTGCGGCTGGGCTCTAAGAGCCAAAATGAAGTGTATGCGCAAGAAACGCTCAGTGAGCTAATGGAGTTCACGAGAGGTGTTGGTTATGCCTATTTGGACAGTAGGCGTGGCACCCATGTATTGCTAGCAAACAAGATTCTTGAATCAGAAGTAGGACCTAACGTCCGAACTTCGCCTGTACAGCTGGACTTCGTAAGCCAAACTTGGAGTCCCAGCACAAAGACCAACAGGTTTAATGGCACTGTAACCTATAAGGTCGAACTTGGGCCTGAGGCAAATACGCTCAAAGTTACAATTAGTCTTGGCTGGCAGGATAGTACATCATTCAATACTTCATCGGAAACCGGTCAAGGCAGAACCGTTTCGGCTTCAACGATCATTACGAAGGATGGTTCTGACAAATACGTATCTGAGGACATGCTACCGTGAGATTTGTGTACCAGAAACGCAGAAAACTTCAGAGAGTATACTCGCCTAGATCTGCCGTCGGAGTGTCTCTTACAGAACTACTGATTGCATCTCTATTTATTGGCTTAACGACTGCGCTTATTGGTGAGTTGGTCGTAACAACCACTCTTGCTTCCGTTAAGTGCAACAACCAGTCGTCACTACTAGGTTCGGCCAAAGTGTCAACTGAAAGGCTAGTGTCTGACATCGAAATGGCTCGTTCAATTGGCGACTATTATGGACTATCGAATGGGACTTCCGAGCCCATAGACTTTCCCAATCCAAGCAACCCCCTTTATGGAACGACTGGGTTCCTAAGCGGCTTTCCAGGTGCACCAGTTCTAGACCAACCCTTTCACCTAGGAAGCCAATGCTTAATCCTACAGCAACCAATAATCTATTGGGCTAAAGAGAATCACCCTATGGAACCCACATTCGACCCAAACGCACAGTCGTCTCCCCTTAACGGATTTCCAGTTAGAATCAGGGCCAACGCTTATTCTAGCGGAGCCCCCCCTGTCGCAGTAGAAAATCTTGACACTGTAATCTACCAAGTTGTCCCCGACTCAAGACCTGGTGAGTTTCTTTTGCAGGTATTGCGTATCCCAGGTTATAGCGACCCGAGCGTAAATACACATTACGAGGGCGCGATTTATCCGGCTGCGACGGTAGCAAGCGGAATAATTGGACCGAAACCCATCGACAATCCGAGTGGAGTACCACAAGTTTTTCGATATCTAACACGCACCGCCAGTGGTATCAGAGAATTATCCACTGCTGAGCTAGCCGATGACAATAATATTAAGTACGTGGTGGGTGTAGCTATAGATCTTGAATTCAAGAAGTCTACTATTTCAAGTTCAGCAACAGACGCAAACTCCCAGAACATTGGTATTCACAATGAAGCATTCATAAAAGGGAATCGATTGAAGTTGGTGAACAATGATTAGGCACAGGAAGAAAAACCACCGCAGGCTAAGAGCAATCAAGGGATACGCGTTGATTGCTACACTAATTATTGGTTCATGCTCGATGATGTTTCTCCTTGCTCTAGGTGGAACTCTAATTGCAATCAACAGAGCTACAGGCACCTATAAGTCAAAAAGACTTCTCGAAGAGGCAGCGGAAATTGGCTTGGACTATGCGGTGAAAGATCTAAACAATGCAATAACAGCAGGTACTGCATCAGCCTTCGACATACCTAGTAATAGCTTCGAGACCGTACAAACTCTTCCTTCGAGCTATCTTTCAAATCTTTTAGCCGACACAACAGTACGAATTCGAGTCAGGAAACTGAACAACAACAACCTTGAGGCGATAAAAGAATTCTCGACTTTGTATAAATCAGAGTACGGACCAGGCGAAACACCTGATTATAACAATCCGGGTGTTCCTGCTGCCCTAGACTGCTTAAGAATCGCGGAGGTCACCGCCAGTAATGGCACCTACTCAAGAAGCATCAGGGCAATCCTTGAGCCTCAAATCGATCAGGAGGATGACGGCGGCGGCGGTAGTAGCTCGCCTCCCCAGCAACAAGGTTTATTCCCCTCTGCCGGAATTTTCGCAAATAGAAATTTGTCCTTGAATGGAACGGTGACAGCACAAATCCATCCCGCCTCCACGCCTTTGTCGGGATACACCCAACCCGAACGAGGAATCGATAATCCCGATAATCCTGCAACACCAGAGTACGATCCAAGTAAAAACTACCGACTTGATGTCCAGACGAACAGATTTGCGAACATAAGCGGTGGCGCTAAAATCATTGGAAATCTGAAAATTAGCAATTCGCCCGTTAATGCACCTGCGACAGTAGGTGTCGCGGAAGATGGGACGCAAATCTATGGTAGAGCTCTGACGAGCAGCGGCAGTCCGGATACTTTGCAGGGAACCGCTGGCGATACGCCGTCAGCGCAGGACGAGATTTTGGCACAGGCGGACAGAGATGCGGCACTCGGCGGAACATCAATGATGAACAGGCAAGGCATAAACAAATATGTTCCTGTAAGCACAAGTAGTCAATCAGAACTACCGCAATTCATTCCGTCGTCTGTTCCGACAGACTCACAAGCAATTGATCCATATTCTTCATCTGCTGTTGCTGCTACATACGGTACTACCCGCTACGTGGCTGTAAATGCGGGTCAACAAGCGTTCAGAGTAAATGGCCTGGACCTCACAAGCAGTGCGGCCTCACCAACAGCCTTATCATTCCTACCAAGCGGAAATTTTGCTGCGAAGGTCTATATTGAGGGCGGTGCTGTAATGGACGCGAATGGTGATCCGCTTCCAGTACTGAACATCGACTCGAATATGTTCAGAATTTCCGACGCCACCTCCAATCCACTTCAAATGCAAATCTACTATGGCGGCACACAGGAAATTAGAGTGAATGTGACTGATGGAGCTAATGGCTTTGGGAGATTCGATGGAATTATTTATGCCCCCAAAGCAAAGGTTTCTATAACCGGTAAAGGAAACTTCAATGGAAGCGTTGTTGCAGATAATCTCAATGTATCGTCAAATAATCCGCTTACGCTCAATCTCGTAACCAATCTCAACGATGTCAATGCGACATCAGTATATGGCTCAACAGGGCTACCACCCACCACTGGTGGTACCACAAGCACCAGCAGTGGCAGCGTATCGCCACCAAAAGGCTACTCTCCGGTCACTTATCAAAAGTCATACGGGAAGCTTGTGAATTGACAGGTTTACCCAGCCAAATTCAACCCAGCAATCGCCACACAGCACAAAGCTATAAACGACACCTGCAATCTGGTCAGCTTTTCCTTGTAGAGCAAGAAAGCAAGTATCGCTGACACCACGCTACCGACGCTGAGAATCGCAGAGACTATACCGATGAATCCAAGCTTCACGGCGACCGAGAAGGCCATCGTTCCAATGATCGTTGGTGAAGAAAACAGCGCAATCTTGAAGAACGATTGTCTATCGATTTTCGCAAAATAATTGCCGGTGCATAATCCACGATAGACAGCCGCAGACAAGAGAATCGCGGTAATCGTGTTCTCCCAAACGACGGTCAGAAGAATCGAATTCATCCCCTTCGTCTCAGCGGCGATCATGGTCATAGACCAACCAATCACAACGCCAACCAGCAGAGTCATCGCGACGCCGGCGAAATACGCAGATGCATTCACGCCCTCGAAATCGCTCTTCTTATTCGAAAGGCTCAAGAGAATTACGCACACCATCAAAGCGCCGACGAGCGCGAACTGAAATCCAGTGAGCACTTCGCCTAACATATAAACTGCCATCGCAAGTGCGGTCATCGTTCTAAAACTGGTCGACAACGCGCTTGCAATGCCGATAGGCAAATGCCTGATCGAATACGCGCCAACAATATTTCCTATGGCAACCAGTATGGAACCATAGAAAATCGGAGGAAGATACTGAGGTATTGTCGCAAAATCTTGGATGGGCACGAACAACAGCATTGGCAGCATTACGCACGCCAGAGCCAGTCCCCGATACGAGCTAGCAGACACTACATCTAACTTTCGATAAAAGCCGGCCATGAGCGTTCCGGACAGAGCCCAAGCGCACGCTGCCAGCACAGACAAAAAGATATACATTGGATGAACTCCAATTCCACCCATCCAATTTGATATCTACCCTTGGCAAGGCAAGACTAACCTCAGCAATGGTTAAAAGCAGGAATGCTGGCGGGGTTAGGGTTGCTGAGCAACCGGCCCGCTTTCGTGTTGGAAGAACAGCCCAGTTCAGTCCAGTATTGGAGATTAAATTGGGTCTGCTGGCTGATGTTTTTGATCTCGCCGAATTCAATTTGGAAAGGAACTGCTATGACCTCGCGGAATCAGCTTCACTCGCGGCTTTCCAATCGTTCCTATTTAACCGATAAAGAACATGCCACCGCAGGTGATGCCCATCCAGAAGAGACGGATGTTCAAAATCTTCAGCGGGATCGGTCTTCATGCCGATCTTCTCCATAACACGAATGGATTTTGTGTTTTGCCGCGCCGTAAACGAGACAATCTCATCTAAACCCAATCGCTCGAAGCCATCACGAAGCGCTTCTCTTGCCGCTTCAGGAGCATACCCTTTGCCCCAGTGCTTGTGAGCAAGACGCCATCCGACCTCGATGCACGGAGTAAAATGAGCCTGGAATCTGGGTTTGCTTAGTCCGACAAATCCAGCGAACTCGCCGGTCTCAGGCAGTTCTACAACCCACAATCCGCACTTTTCGCGTTCGAAATGCATCTCGACTGTGGCGATAAACGATCTGGTCTCATTTTCAGTTAAAGTCTTCGGAAAGTATTCCATGACTTTGTTATCTGAATTCAGTTGAGAGAACGGCTCCAAGTCAGCCTTCTGCCAACGGCGCAAAATGAGGCGAGCAGTCTTCAGTGTCGGAGGCGGATCCTTGTAAGGCATATCAATACAGGGCGTTCGGTCTTCAGCGTTCCGTCCGCTGAAGGCAAGGTGTATATTAGTAGTGTACTACCACATAGTACCCAACTCGCACTGAACCCCGCCCCTTCTCCCGCCAGACGGCGCCCTTTTGGCGCCTATATTTTAGCCTTCCTATGGCAACCACGGTACCCGATAAGAAAACGTGTCCGGAGTGCCGCCGCGAATACGCCGGCGATGTCGTCTCGTGCCCGCAGGACAAAAGCTTACTGATGGGCGCCATCAGCGATCCTCTTGTCGGAACCAAGCTGGGAAAGTATGAGATTCTGTCGATTCTCGGTCGTGGTGCGGTCGGCAACGTCTACAAAGGACGCCAGGACGAAATTGACCGGATTGTCGCATTGAAAGTTTTGCAGTCGCGACACCTGTCTGACGCGCTGAGTCTCAAGCGCTTCCAGCGGGAAGGCAAGGCGACATGCCGCCTCTATCATCCGCACATAATTACGGTTTACGATTTCAACGTTCAAGAAGAGACGGGTCAACCGTACATCGTCATGGATTACCTCAAGGGAGTGAGCCTCTCAGAGGTAATCAGAACCGAAGAACGAGTAAAGGTAGCACGTGCCATCAACATCTTCCTGCAGTGCTGCGAGGCTCTTGATCATGCACACGATCAAGGCATCATTCACCGCGATTTCAAACCAAGCAATATTGTCTTGATTGACTTCGACGGAGATCGCGACTTCGTCAAAGTTCTCGATTTCGGAATCGCACATTTGATCAATGACGGCAGTCGCACGACGATGCAGCGCCTTACAGGATCTGGTGACGTCTGCGGAAGTCCTTTATATATGTCGCCGGAACAATGCCGCGGCACCGAATTAGACTTTCGCTCGGACATCTATGCGATGGGAGTGGTGATGTACGAAACGATCATCGGCAAACTTCCGTTCACCGGCAAGACAGTTATGGAGACCATGCGCCTGCATAGCGAAGAGCCGGTTCCGAAGTTCTCGACTGTGAGACCGGATCTCTACATTCCACAACAACTGGAATCAATTGTTCGAAGAGCTCTTGCGAAGCATCCTGCCGATCGCCATCAATCAATGAAAGAACTTGCTGCCGAACTCAACGCAATCGCCCCTGACGTAAAGCGGTCAAGTATTTTGCCGGCGTATCAAGGCAAAAATTTTCACAAGATACAACCGTATGAACAAACCTTCGGGAGCTTAATTAAGCTGGCGAAATCATCGGGCGGTGCCACCGGATTCATGCTAACGCAGTTGGTCAAAGCACTGAAGGCGATTAAGAGAGCTGTGAAAAGAAACTAGAACGCCGGTACTATATACGGTGCCGGACAGTTTCCATCCCATGCGATTGATAACTATCGCTGTAAATAATAGGCTTCTTCTTCGCTTGCAGATCCTTGATCTGCCCTTCGATTAGTTTGCGGAAAGCAGGATCGTGCCCAGCGTTTGCGCTCGTCTTTTCCTTTGCTTCAATCTCTTCGATAGCTTTTTCGTAGTAGAACTCTGCCATGTCGAAGTTAGATTTCGTCTCCATCTCCTTGGCTTTCTTGTAGTAGTTGAGAGCCGTTTCGTCAGCGAAGCGATTGAACTCAGCATAAAGCTTATAATAGCCGTTTCCATCTTCCGGATTGTTAGCTACTTCCTTCGGATTTTTCTTCGGTCCGACTTTCACTATCTTCACCGGAGTGGTATCAATCTGAAGCGGCGGTTCGCCCATTATTACTGGTTGAGTGACGTTCCTGATTGGCATAGCGACGTCGCCCTGATAGGCAGGAGTTGTTTGAGGGTCACGAATCAACATCGGTCCTCCGGCAGCATAGTTGTAGTGGTGCCCCGGTGGTGGTACTAACTTTGGTCCTTGCATATTCATATCCATGGTGGCAGGTCTGACGGCAGGCTTGCCACGCAGCGCCGAAGATTCCGACTGCGCGGACGCAGATGGAAAGGAGAGGACGAGAGCAACAAAACCAGCTGCCACTCTCCCGATATTACGAACGCGATCTCGAATCTTGCGCAAACCAACCGGGCAGTTGTCGGTCATGATCGTCCCATCGGTGCGTCTATAAAAACGCATGCATTGCGTGGCACCATTTACTTGCAGAAAGTTCTCTGCTTCCTTCTCGGTCATCGCCGAAATGTTGTAGACGTTTTTCGAGCAGCCGCCGCAATGACGCACTTTGTCGTCGCCTTCCATCGATTCCCAAGAAAAAGGACATGGAGCAGCAATGACGACCTGGTCGAGAAGTTTTTCAGAAGTCTTTTGTGAAGAACCTTTTGAGCCGCCGCCAGCTTCACGCTTCTTAGATTTAAGTGCAGTCAGTAATTTCATAGAAAACACCCGCAAACGCCGATGTCTCTACACTATCCGGCTGTGGAACGATCACACAGGGGTTTTTCCCGGGTTTCCGTCCGGGAAAGGAACTGACTTGACTTCGGGACTGGCGCTTACTTCTTCATGAAAATGCCACGGGCGCGCGTTTCATACTTCGTGGCTTCTTTCTCGCGTCCAGCCGCCTTGAGCATTTTGGCGTAGTTCTCCAGTATCGACACCAGCCCGTCGTGAAACGGCCCGTCCGACGCTTCCTTCGCTTGAATCGCCCGTAGATAGACTGGTTCTGCCTCCGCAAACTTGCCCTGCGCACGCAGGCAGTTGGCGAGGTTGTTCAGGCTTGTCGCAAGCCTGTTGTCCGTTTTAGGGAATTTTTCGGCTTCCTGCACCGCCATCTTGAATTGGTTTTCGGCATCACCTTGCCTGCCTGCCGACATTGCTTGTTGCCCGGCTACATTGAATCGTTCCCACATGTGCATGACCTCGCTACGCCGTCCCGAATTTCGGTTTCCTAGTAAATGATCGCTAGTTTCTAACTACCCGAATCGATCAGGCCTCACGCATGATTCTGCGGCAAAACTCACCTTTCGAAAGCGCCGCCTTCTTAAGCTTCTAAACGCCCCAAACTAGGGAATTTTCAGGTTGACAAGAGGGCATTTTAGACGCATTATTTAACCACCATTTCGCCGAGGAAAGTTCACCGTGAAAAAGATGCAAATTCTCAATGCAATTTATTTTGGGCTTGCATGTAATCTCCTTTTTAATCTGGCGCCACATGTACCAGAAAATTTGGCAATTGCAGCAAATACTGTGGCAGGTGTTTTTTCGCTTCTGGTAATCGCCGCTCTTTTCTCGATTCGCAATCGTCCGACTTCCGGAAACGCCTATGAGCTACCTCAAACAGCACGTCGACTGCTTAGAGCTATTGCGTTAGTAGTTCCCTTCGTTTCTGTCTGTGCAGTGGCACCCCTCGCTTACTGCAACATTCAGTACGACAGAGGAGTCAAACTTTTCGATGATGACAGATACGACGAAGCGAAAATCTGCTTCGATCGCGCACTTGCAATTTGGTCGGACGATCAAAGTTCCTTGCAATACCGCGCCCATATCAACAACGACCAAGAGCGGTATAAAGAGGCGCTTCTCGACGCTGACCGAGCAATTGCATTGTCAGCCGATGATGCATACTCATATTCAGAGCGAGCATGGGCTCTGGACAGACTGCAGAGATATCAGGAAGCATACGACGCCGCGACAATTTCTATCGGGCTCGACAACACAGATGGACGGCCATACAACGCTTTATCTGATGCGGCGTATATGCTCGGCAAGTACGACGAAGCGCTGGCAGCAGGCAATAAGCACTGCCAACTTCACGATCATTGTTCGCAGGCCTTCGAGATGCGTGCTGTGTTCCACGAAGAGCTTGGTCACTTAAAGGCAGCAGAACTCGATCGCCAACATGCGGCAGAACTCGATCGAGCGAACGCAAAATAACCCAGAATTCGATCGAGCAAACGAAGCAAACAAATAGAGGCAGCTACACTCTGCACCAATCGAGACAAATAAAGTCTTTATCGTCTGTTCGCGAGAAAATGACTGCAAGCCAAATCGGGTTGCCGTCCTCTTCCATGCACGCTGTTCCCGGTCCTACCAAAAAGCGAGAACCGATCAACTTCAATTGCGCGTTCAAGTTGTCGATTGCGAAGTCAACCGCCTTCAATCCACCAGCATAGAAAGCCGTTTTCATTAGCTCGCACAAAGCGTCCAAAATCGGTTTGCGTGACGCTATGGATTCCTTTCTAAAGTTCGAAGCAACCTCATCACGGATCGCATCAATCCGCACTCGCATCTTTGGAGAGATACTTCCATACTGGTATCGCCGATGGAGCAGCAAGCCGTTCTCGTCTCCGAACTCATCTTTCAACTTCATCGTAAACGCTTTCATGAAGTCACCAGATACGGCATCACATGCCTGGTCGGATGATGGGTCGAGGAAGTCCATTGCGCCTTCCTTCGCAAGACTTACCACACGCCCAATCGTATGCTCGATCGGACCAAGAGTCGCTATGGGCGACATACAATCAGTTATTGTTACTTTCATATTTTTTCAACCGCAACTCTCACCGCGTTGCTAATACTGCATACGGTGCCTGACAAAAAAAAGAATTACCGCAATAGAATACATCGATCGCAATGGACCGCAATCGAAATCTTAGGGATGGGGACTTATCTGGCAGTATGCCAAAATTGTCGACCCAAGGCAAATTAAATAGATGCGAAAACCCGCACTAATAGCCGGTTTTGGCGCAATATCAAAACCAAACTAGAACTTGAGCCGAATCAGACTTCCACTCGAACCGCATACCAGCTAGACCTGTGTCGTCGAATCCGTCGTTCTTTTTCGATTTGGAAAGGAACGGCTGACAGCCAACCACAAGACAAGTCCAAGAAAGATTCCGCAGGTATCAACTCCAACGTCCGACAATGACGCGCTTCGTCCGGGCACATAACTCTGATGCCACTCGTCGAGACCGGCATAGACGACCGCTGCAAGAAAAGCGATAACATCAAGCGGCACGAAACCTGTTGCGATAGTCGCTAGAGTTCCAGAACTTGGTGGGGCACCGCCAGCGGTAGCTGGTTCTTTTATATCATTACCTGCCTTTTTGCCACTGTACCTTTCTCGCGAGCCATCGATAGCCCAGCGCACTAAAACAAAGAGAACGAGATACTCCGTGATGTGGCCTGCCTTTCGAACTGGAACGTTGTAATCATGCAGAACTTTTTCCGACTCGCGACCGGAATAAGGCTGCTGCGAAAACGCGAAGATAACTATCATCCATACAAGTACGGCTATCCACCTGAGGCGTTTGTCTATGGTTCCAAGTTTGCTTAGAACTCCAAGTCCCTCAACTCGGCTGGCTGAGCTCATCTAAACATCGCTCCGCTTGCGCTTCTTGCGTGGTACGGCCGCGACCACGCGTGGTCCGGAAACAGACGGATGCCCCTTGACCGTAAAGCGCCAGAGGTTCTCCACTGCGACGGAAAGTCCGATGCGAGGCGTGATTGCGATGTCTTTGTCCGACACCGACGTTCCTTTCGCTATCCAAATCGGTGAGGTTGAGTCCATCAAATTGGCGCCATAGAGCGATTTATCGATACTCCAGGCGCGGCACAACTTCCCTGGTCCATTCGCTCCATCAGCAGCGACACCACGGATCAAAACCGCGCCGGCTGTGTTCTCCGCCTCAGTCACAACGTTGAAGCAGTGGTACATTCCGTAGATAAAGTAGACGTACGAAAAGCCGCCAGGTCCGAACATAACCTCACAGCGACTCGTTTTTCCGCGAAATGCGTGACAGGCAGGATCATCCTCGGTGTACGCTTCCGTCTCGACGATCGCGCCGCTGAGCACGGTTCCGTCCTTCAGACGCCGGCACAAAAAAGTGCCCAAAAGGTCGCGCGCCACGTCTACTGTGCCTCTCGTGAAAAACTCGGCAGGCAGCGTATCGGCTAAAGATCGTGATTCCAAGATGGGAAGGGGCATTGATTATCTGCCGCAACGATTTGGCGGGATGTTCCGTTACCCTTTATATCTTAGTCCGGTTAATACTCGAATCCGCATTGTTAACGGTTTTTGAGGTGTTCGTAAAGCATCATTGCCGATCCGCACCTCCTGACTTCCGCGCGGCGCGGTTTAGAATCTTAGAGAGGGTAGATATACATATAGAGTTTAGCAAGGTTCTTTTCTGTTAGACTCAACTATGGAACGCGACTCTTACTACATCTAGCTTTACGAGACTCAAGTGGCTGCAATCGATAACGAGAATACTTCTTCAAATCAGGCTAAACGTGACAACCTGGAATCTAAGACTGAATTTCTGGATGCTGTTCGCCGTCATATCTGCCAGATTCTTGCTTTTGACTATGGTTTCATCGACGTAGCTAGCGGCCACGAAATCGCAAACCTGGCCACCTTTTCGGTGGACGACGAGGATGACGTCGCCAATGAGTTTGTTGAGTCTCTCGTAGACGAGCACAAACAGCCGATTACGGGCACAAACACTCTCGGCGCTCAAAAGGTAAAACAGACGCAACGAGCCTGGATTGGCAAAGCTTACACACCTGAAGATCTCGAAGGTGTTACAGATGCTTCCGAAATCGAGGCAGATGGCTTCCCTTACGCGATCGTTCCTGTCATGGACAATCCGATGGGTGGCACGGGGCAAGTCAATGGGCTGATTCGCGTGATTTCATTCGATCCTTCGCGCGCCATCACAACGCAGGACGTAACCACACTCAAGCTGATGGGCGAGCATCTCGCCAGCCGCACCGGTTTGTTCGGAACCAGCTCCGTCGACTTCGATGACGAAAACGAGGCATCTGGCGAACATGGTGATTTAGACACGGTTCTCATCGTTCATAGCAACCGTCCGGTGCGCCGACGATTCAGCCGCATTCTTATCAAAATGTATAAGGTGCTCGAGGCGGAGACCAGCGAAAAAGCGCTCGAGCTGCTGGACGCAAACCGCGTTGATGTAATACTTCTCGATGGCGAGATGCAAGGAAGCGCAGGATTTGGATTCTGCAAGGTTCTCAAAGAGAGCGTCAAGTGGAAGCATATTCCAGTCATACTGCTCGTTTCAGACGACAAGCCGTCGGCGCGCGTAGAAGGGCTGAATGTCGGAGCGGATGATTGTGTTCCGGATTCGTGCTTCGACTCCGAGCTGGTGGCACGCGTGAAGTCGTCGTTGCGTCATCGCAAGGTCGAGCGCGAGCAGGCTGTGCAGTTGCAACTGCTGGAAGATTACGCGCAGCGTCTTGAAAAGGCGCATGAACAGCTGTCAATCGACAGACAGACTCAAATCCAGAAAAACTCTCAACTCGAACAACTGCGTCGTGAGTCCGACATGATGCGGCATCAAGACAACCTGCTGCACCGGATCAGCAATATTATCCGGCGCTCCTTCGACATCCGGGAAAACCTCGAAGAGATGCTCGAGGCGCTTGCAGGATGGTTCTCGCTTGATTGCTGCTTTATAGTCATGCCGAGCGAAGACGAACCTGATGACACCATTCGTGTTGAATTCGTATCGAGCAAAGAGTACAAGGTTGTCGACTACGACCGCGACCTCGACACCTTCAAAATTTTCGAAGCCAAGTTCGACGCAAATCAAGCGCTCATTTGCAATGATGCCGCCAACGACCGGAGATTGGATCCGTTCCACAAGATCCTCAAATCTGGATTCAAGGTGCAGTCGCTGTTTTACATTCCGATTAGCTACGAGCAAAAACTGCAAGGACTTCTGGTCGGTTACAAGTGCGAGACGAAAGCAAACTGGAGCCGGATCAACGAAACATTCATGAAATCCGTCTCGGATCAAGTAGCCGCCGGCGTAGTCAACGCACGCCTCTACGCGCGGGTACAACGGCAAGCCACCACGGATGGTTTGACGATGTTGTTCAACCATAGAACCGGACAGGAAAAATTAGCAGAACAACTTAAGCTCGCCGAACGTTATCAGCGTCACCTTGCTGTAATCATGCTGGACGTCGATCACTTCAAGTCGATCAACGATACTTACGGTCACCCCGCCGGCGACTCTGTGTTGAAGGCAATGTCGCGCCTCATCAAGAGCAGTTGCCGTGACGTTGACATTCCAGTCAGATATGGCGGCGAAGAGTTCTTGCTTGTTCTGCCCGAAGTCACGCAAGATGGCGCCGTCGTGGTGGCAGAACGTATTCGCAAGGCATTGCAAGAAGAGACGATCAGCCACGAAGATCTTCGCATAAATGTCACCGGAAGCTTCGGAGTGGCAGCATTCCCTGATGACGCAGACGGTCAGCAGTCGCTGCTCGACCTGGCGGACAAATCACTCTATTTATCGAAGCGGATGGGAAGAAACCGCGTCAGCACCGCTGCGGATCTCCTTTTCCACGAAGCTGAAATGGAAACGAAGTCGGCTGACGAGATCGCAAAAGAGGATGAAGAATCAGCCTCAGAGCGCTTCACACCGCCGGCGATATCAAAGGAAGCGCGAGAACAGGAAGAACTTGTTCCCGAAGTCGTCGATATGGTCAAGTCGCTCGCGGCATCTTTGTACGCGCGTTCTGCCTACAACAAGCAGCACCACCTCGAGGTAGCGCGTTTGAGCGAACTGCTTGCGAAAGTAATGGGTCTTTCCGCGCAACAAGTCGAACAAATTCGTGTCGCCGGTCTTCTGCACGACGTCGGCATTCTCAACTTGCCCGAAGAGATCCTCGAAAAAGAAGGACCGATTTCTAAGCAAGAACGCGAGATTCTCAATCAGCACCCCCTTCTCGGCGCGCAGATGTTGCGACCTGTGCGCGCTCTCAAAGACATCTGCGAGATTCTCGAGAACCACCATGAGCGGTGGGACGGCACCGGCTATCCGCGCGGTATCAAAGGTGAAGATATTCCCCTGCCTGCTCGCATAGTAGCAATTGTCGACTCTTATCACGCTCTTGTGAGCGACCGTCCGTACAGAAGAGCTCTGACTCATGAAGACGCGCTAAAAACATTGCGGCACGGTGCCGGTACACAATGGGATCCGTTTTTAGTCGAAATTTTCTCAGCCGTGATGAAGAGCATGAAAGAGACGGTTGCTAAATCCGGAGGTGAAACCGCCGACGGTGCAGCAAAACCCGTCCCCACCAATGGTGCTCAAAAGGCGGAGCGAGCCGATGAGGGTCATAAACACGATCACGAACCTGGACGGCAAGACAAACAAATTGATGAAGAAGAAGACGAGTCAGATAAAGGAGAATTTGAAGATGATTCAGAACTCAAAAAGGAAAACGTAGAACCTTCGGCTCCTGCCACCAAAGCTGAGGCTCCGACCGCAGAGGAATCCGACGAAGATGAGTCGGATGAGTCTGAGGAAGAAGAGTCAGACGAAGACGAAGAGTCGGACGAGGACGAAGACGATGAGTCCGATGAAGACGAAGGCGGCGAGGAGGACGAAGCTGAGGATGAAGAGTCCGATGAGGAAGACGAATCCGAAGACAAATCGAGCAACGCAAAATCGCCTATTGCCGAAGATGAAGACGAAGATGAAGACGAGGACGAAGATAGCGATGACGAAGAACTCGACGATGAGGATCTCGATGAAGACGACCTTGACGACGAGGATGAAGATGTCGAAGAATCTGGATCTAAATCTGTAAAGGAACCGTCAGCACCACCTGCAGTGGCGCAAGCAAAAGTCGATTCAGCGCCACTAAATAAAGAATTGGTTAGCAATACACCAAAGGCGGTGCCGGCACAAGAAGCTGCCGCCGGTTCGAAGTTGGACGTCAGGCTGTTTCCTCGCGCTCCAGTCGATTTGGATGAACCCAGCAGCCCTGTAGCGAGTCCGCCTAAAGTGGACAATGCACCGCCGCTACCGGCGCCTGTCATTAAGCCGATTGAATCGCGTCATGATCATGCGCACGGCCATCAGCGCCCCGACTCTGTAGAACACGCCACTCCTCAGGAGCCACCCACCGGCTTCGATATGTTCGATACGAGCGGACAACCAAAGAGCGGTCCACCGATGACGCTGGATGACTGGCATAAGCAAATTGAGAGTGGACAACACAACCAGAATCCGCCGTTACCGCAAGATCAGTCGCAACAGTCGGGTTACCAACAATTCAGTCAGCCACCAACTGGTTCACCGATCGGAGGAACCCTCACGACGCAGGTTCCACCCGCTCAGTATCAAGGATCACCGCCTGGTCAGCCAATTCAAGGGCCTTTACAAGGGCAACTGCCACCGCCAACTGGTCCAGTTCCAGGACAGCCTGTTCCGCAACAATTGCCAGGCCAGCCGCAACCACAAGCCGGTCCCCCAGCTCAAGGACAACCTCTTCCACAAATGCCTGGACAACCGCAACCACAAGTTGGTCTGCCAGTTCAAGGACAACCTGTTACACAAATGCCTGGACAACCGCAGCCACAAGCCGGTCCAATTCCAGGGCAACCTGTTCCACAACAGATGCCTGGTCAGCCGCAGCCACAAGCCGGTCTGCCAGCTCCAGGTCAACCAGTTCCGCAACCAATGTCTGGTCAACCGCAACCACTAGCGGGTCAGCCAGTTCAAGGACAACCTGTTTCGCAACAAATGCCTGGTCAACCGCAGTCACCAGCGGGTCAGCCAATGCAAGGACAACCTGCTCCGCAATTGATGCCTGGACAACCGCAGCCACAGCCTGGTCAGCCAATGCAAGGACAACCTGCTCCGCAACCGATGCCTGGACAACCGCAGCCACAGCCCGGTCAGCCAATGCAAGGACAATCTGCTCCGCAACCGATGCCTGGACAACCGCAGCTACAGCCTGGGCAACCGATGCCTGGTCAACCGCAGCCACAGCTCGGTCAACCAATGCAAGGACAACCTGGTCCGCAACCGATGCCCGGTCAACCGCAGCCACAAGCCGGTCAGCCAGTTCCAGGACAACCTCTTCCGCAACCGATGCCAGGTCAACTGCCACAAGCCGGTCAGCCATTGCAAGGACAACCAGCTTCAGGACAACCTGTCCCGCAACAAATGCCTGGTCAACCGCAACCACAAGGTAATCCGCCTCCACCACCTCCATTCGGAGTGACACAAACTGCTCAAGCGCAGTTGAATGCAGCCACTCACACAGGACAACAACCGCCACAGCCAACCACTGAGGCGCTACGACCGCAAGTGCAGGAACTTCAGCCCGGACCACCGCCTGGAGATCAGCCACCACAGATGATACCGCCGCTCGAGGCTCCGAGACCTGCTGTTCCAACCCAAGAGCTACCGCAGCCTGCTATCGATCAATCAGGCGAAGTACCATCAGCGCAACAGCCCCAGCCGCCCGCGCTACAACAGCGAACAGGCGACCAGCCCGCTGGTACGACTTCGCCGCCACCTGCAAATCCATTCCTGATGGCGCCTCAACAGGCACAAGCGCAACTTCAACAGCAACAGCTTCAGCAGGCTGCTGCTCGGCCACAGCCACCAGTTACGCAGCAGGCGCCACCAGCCGCGATGCCAGGTCAGGCACCGGCAGCTAACCCCTTCGTACATGCACAAGAACAAGCACCATTCTTGCAAGCGTCTGTCGGGCAGGGTGGTCCAGAGAAAAAACCAGCCTATGACTTCGATGAAGAAGACGACATAGAAAGCGACCTCTAAAGGAGTAGTGAGCATGGCCGATGACTCCGCATCTGGTGCCGAGCCCGCGAAGAAGGAACGCACCCGAAAAGAAAAGATTTTTCATCTCATCGGCTTTGCATTTTTCAGCTTGTTCACCCTTGTTCCACTCGTTGGGTACTTTTACCTATGTCCACGATTCAACAGCAATTTCGTGAACTTGATACTGTTCCATCCCGACACTTATAAATCGCCCGTCGGCATCAAGAAGGTTTTTGACGGTATTGCAGGTGAGGAAGTAGCCTTTCAATCGCACAAGTCTTCTGAAGAAACCACTGCTCCGATGTTGGATGGGTGGCTGTTTCGAAGGCCAGGAGTAAAGGAGATTGTGCTTGTAAGTCATGGCAATGCAGGCAATCTTCACCATCGAGATTGGAAAATCGAAGCCATCTTAGGTAGTGGCGCATCTGTATTCGAATACGACTACAGAGGTTATGGAAAAAGCGAAGGTGCACCATATCTTCATGGTGTCATCAACGATGCCGTTGGTGCGTACGACTATTTGGTCGAGAAACAAGGCTACCAACCAGAAGACATTATTCTCTATGGCGAATCGATTGGAACGGGCTTCTCCTGCGAACTCGCACGCCAACGAAAAAGCAAGGCGATAATTCTGGAATCCGGATTCTTGTCTACGGAGCGCCTCGGGAAAGACAAAATCGCTCCTTTGAATTTGTATCCATCGTTCCTTTTCTTCTCACCAATTCTCGATAATCTCGAATACGTCAAAGGAAATCATCCGCCGCTCCTTATCATGGCAGGACGGCTCGACAACATAATTCCGGTCAGGCACAGTCAAACAATGTTCGAGCAAGGCAGCGAACCAAAGCAGCTCCACATCTTTGAACACAGTGGACACAATGACTTTAGTAAGGACTTCGCGGCATACAAGAAGTGTGTTGTGGACTTCGTACAACAGCTCGACTCGCAACCCGGACGGGCTACAGCCAAAACCAGCGAGACCACAGCCGCCGCAGATTAGTGATCCACTCGATGCTTCGAGCTGGGACCGCTGATTAAGATTCGTTCACGCGCCCGTGGTCTAGCTCTGCAGTTGTCGAGTACCGATGCCCGAAACGTTCCACCAATAGCTAATTTCAGCCACGCTGCCTCCAGGCATCGACCAGTCCGGATCTATATCGAGTGAATTTCTAATAAGAGAGTCTAACAAGCATCGATCAACCGGTCTTATACATGTTATGCATATGCATGCAGGCATCGTTTTCGGCTGCCGGCCAACTCCCGGACATGAGCGGTTCTCTCAGGGATTCCAATCATTCCGGTAGCGTCACTCCTTTGATTGGATAACAGGAAAGAAAATGAGCATTAAAGATTTCATCGATCATCATTACAGGCACTTCAACGCCGCATCGCTGAAAGACGCCGCTGAGGCGTATGTGACGCACCTCGACAAGGGCGGCAAAATGCTTGTCACCCTCGGCGGTGCCATGAGCACAGCTGAGATGGGACTCTCTCTTGCTGAGATGATCAGACAAGATAAAGTCCACGCAATCTGCTGCACCGGAGCCAACCTCGAAGAAGACATCTTCAATCTGGTGGCACACAACGAGTACGTTCGCATTCCGAAATGGCGCGAACTCTCCGGCAAGGAAGAAGAAGAACTCAGAGATAAAGGTCTCAACCGCGTCACCGACACCTGCATTCTTTCCAGCACAGTGGGATCCGAAGCTTGGAATTCACGTGACTTGAAGTCGCGGC
>JADMIO010833514.1_pt1 | contig 30394 bp, 17 predicted proteins | sample 8958161 | NCBI WGS metagenome assembly JADMIO01 (sample SAMN16585339, study PRJNA669376) | soil metagenome | isolation source: Crop rotation soil | place: USA: Cullars Rotation, Alabama | collected 2011 | reverse complement strand
GACAACTTGTCCACGTGGAATTCTAAGCTTAGGATCCCAATGTGCTGGAAAGGATGATCAAGCGCGAGCGGCGGCGTCGCTGCATCCCCGCTGGCGGCGTCCCACAGCCCAAAACCCTGGCCTGCCGTCGCCAGGCGCTGGCTGTCCGGGCTCCACGCCACCGACAGGACCGTCCCGGAGCTCGCGAGCGGCGACGTTCTTGCCTGCCCGCTAGCCGCGTCCCACACCTGAACCCTACCGGAGCTCCTCGTCACGAGCCGCTGCCCATTCGGGCTCCACGCCACTGCCAGGACCGCATCCCCGTGCACGAGCGGCGGCATTCTGGCCTGCCCGCTGACCGCGTCCCAGATCCGCACGGTATGGTCGGAGCTCGCCGTCGCCACGCGCGTCCCGTCCGGACTCCACGCCACATCATAGACCTCCTCCTGGTGCACGAGCGGCGGCGTCACGGTCTGGCCCGCCGCGGCCCACAGCTCCACGGTCGCATCGCTCACCGTCGCCACCCGGCTCCCATCAGGGCTCCACGCCACCGCCGCGACGGCACGCTGGTGCACGAGCGGCGGCATCACCGCGTGACCACTGACCGCGTCCCAGATCCGCGCGGTCCGGTCGTCACTCGCCGTTGCCAGGTTCCGGCCGTCCGGGCTCCACGCCACCGCAGTTACTTGATCCTGGTGCAAGAGTGGCGGCGCCGCCGCCTGCCCGCTGACCGCGTCCCACACCCGCGCGGTCCCGTCGCCACTCGCCGTCGCCACGCGCGTCCCGTCCGGGCTCCACGCTACCGCGACGACGATGGCCTTGTGCGCAAGCGGCGGGGTCACCGCCTGCCCGCTGGCCGCGTCCCACACGCGCGCGGTCCCGTCCTCGCTCGCGGTCGCCACGCGCGTCCCATCTGGGCTCCACGCCACCATCAGAACCTGGTTCTTGTGCGCGAGCGGAGGCGTCACCGCCCGCCCACTGACCGCGTCCCACACCCGCGCGGTCACGTCATTGGCCGTTGCCACGCGCGTCCCGTCCGGACTCCATGCTGCGCTGTGCGTAACTTGGGGCTTCGGCGGAACCTGCATCACCACCTGCCCGCTGGCTGCATCCCACACCCGCGCGGCATTGCTTGCGGTCACGAACTGACGCCCATCCGGTCGCCACACCACGCCAAAGATGAAGTCCGAGTGGACGAGCGGCGACGTCACCGCCTGCCCACTATCCGCGTCCCACACCCGCGCGGTGTGATCGACGCTCGCGGTCGCCACGCGGTGCCCATCTGGACGAAAGGCGACCGCCGCCACCGACGCCTGGTGCACGAGCGGTGAGGTCACTTCCTGTCCACTGACCGCATCCCAGATCCGCGCGGTCTTGTCGTCGCTGGCCGTCGCCACGTGCCGGCCATCTGGGCTCCACGCGACGGCCCTGACCGTGCGATCGTGCACCAGCCGCTGGAGCGGCACGCTCTGCGCTGCCCATCGGAACAGCGTGCGGAGCGGTACATCCTCCGTCCCGGCCTCGCGGGCTGCGAGCAGAAACGGCAGCGCCTGCGTGGGCTGGTTGGCCATGAGCCGCGCGTGCGCCTGCGACACGTAGCTGCGAGCGAGCAGCTGCCGCGCCCGCTGCGACTGCTCCTCTACCGCGGCTGCCTCCCGCTTCGCATCCGCCGACGCCTTGTCGGCCACGTCAGCCTGTCGCCGCGCCTCTGCCGACTGGCGCGCGGCGATCACCGCCAGCGTCGATACCGACACCACCGCGGCGGTCAGCGTGACGAGCGCGGCCGTGACCCATCGCCGCAAGCGACGGCGACGCCCCTCGGCCTCCGCGCGCTGCGCCGCCAGCGCGGCCTCGCTGTGGGCGAGCAGGCGCTGGATGTCGTCGCTCACGCCGAGATCGCGCGCCTTGTCGTCGCTGAGCCAGCCGCGCGCCTCGCGCACCTCGTCGGCATCCAGGAGGTGCGACGCGCCACGACCATGGTTCGCCCAGACGACCGCTCGATCTTCCAGCGCGCGCCGGCGTTGCTCGTCTTGCCGCCGCGAGGCAATCCACTCGCCCAGCACCGGCCAGGCGGACAGCAAGACCTCGTGCGCCAGATCGACGTGCGCCGCCGGGTCCGCGCCGTCACCGCCGCTGGTCGTGATCAGGCGACGGTCGGCCAGGTGATGAATCACCGCGTCGATCTCGCCGGGTGCATCGCCGGCGGTCGCGAGCGCGGCCCGCGTTTGCTGGCGGCGCGTCGTCGCGGCTCCGTCGCCGAACTGGACCAGGCGCAACAGCACACGCCGCGCGATATCCCGCCGTGCCGCCGACAGCTCGTTCAGCGCACCGTCGGCCCGCCGCGCCATCGTCACCGCGAGCCCCGTCCGCGCCCCGTCGCTCATCGCCTCGTAGTCGGCGAGCCGCAACAACCCGTGCACCCGGTGCTGCCAGAGCTCCAGCAGGGTGTCCTGCAAGAGCGGCAGCGCGCCGGGCTCGCCGGCCACGTCGTGTAGAAGGCGCTCGAGGAGCACCGGCTCGAAGTAGACGCCTAGCGCCCGCGCCGGCGCCTCGATCGCCATCCGCAGCTGCTCGCCGCGCAACGGACCCACGTCGAGCCGCGACAGCCGCCCGTCGAGATCGGCCCACAGCGCGGACTCCATCAGCTGGGCATAGAAATCGGCGCGCAGCGTGAGCACGAGCGCCACCCGCGCATCCGGACGCAGCGCGCGAACGCCGGCCATGAACGCCGCGTGCGCCTGGCTGTCGGCGAGCGTGAAGAGCTCCTCGAGCTGATCGACGAAGATCAGCAAGCGGTGACCAGGGTCGTTGGCGAGCAACCGGCCGGCGGCGTCGCCCAGCCAGCGCATCGTAGCGTCGCCTCGCTCGCCGGCCGTCGCCTCGAGCGCGCCCGCCAGCCGTGCCGCGGGGTCGGTGCCCGGACGCATCTGCACGACGACAAATGCGCCGCCGGCGCGCTCGGGCGACCGGTGCACGCTCGGGATCAGGCCCGCCGCCACCAGCGACGACTTACCCGAGCCAGACGGCCCGATCACGTAGAGCTCGCGCTGGCCGTCGCGCAGCCGGCCCAGGAGCTCCGTGACTTCCTTGTCCCGGCCATGGAACCGCGCCGCATCCTCCGTCGAGAACGGCCGCATCCCGGGATACGGACACGGCACGGCCGCCGGGGCCCGCTCCGGAGCTGCGAGCCGCTGGCGCAACCTCGCCACCTCCTGCTCCCAGTGCCCGCGGTTGGAATTGCGAAAGTCCAGCTTGACGCGAAACCGCGACAGCAGCGGCAGCTCGCAGTCGGCGAGTAACACCGGGACCACCGCCGCCTTCCCCGTGCCGGCCTCCTCGATGCTCACCTGCGTGGCGAGCTGGTTGGCCAGCTGTGCCCACGGTGACGCCACGAACGCCGGGCTCATCACCACCACCGTGACCGGGCTCAGCGCCCCGCGCTCGATCTCGCCGGCGATCGCCGCCCCCGGCGTGAGCTTGCTCGATACCAGCACCTCGGCGTCGGCAAGCCCCACGGCCGGCAGGAGAAATCCCTCGACGAACGTTGCGTCCTCGGGAGCATGCACGACGAACAACCGCACGCCGGACGCTGGCGCCGCGCCCGGCGCTGCCGGCTTGGTCGCCTCACCAGGCTCTCCGGGCTCCCCGGGCTCCGCAGAACTCGCGGTCGTGGCCGGACCGTGATCGGCGCCCGCGGCCGCGCTCGGATCTCGCTCCGTCATGCCTACAGGTACTCCATGGCGGCAATCCTACCGTCGGGCCGCTGCGAACAGCTCCGCGCATGCGCGATAGTTTCCGGGATGGCCCGGACGATCGCGCGATGGAGGCTATGGCGTGCAGGTGACAGGGCCATTACCGCATTGACTGCAGCAACGGTTGACGTGGCAACACGAAGCGCATTCGCCGCCCGAGACGCAGCCCAGCTGCGGTTTGGCGCCGCACGCACCTGGTCCGTCGAACCTGTGAGTAGGTTGATATCGGGCACGACTTCGTTCGCCCGAAGCGACGATACGGCTGCCTCGAGGCGAGACACGTTATCTTCCTGGCCTTGAGTAACGTTGTCCGTGTGGCCGGTGTCGACGCAGCCGACCACGGTCAGCAAACAAAGCAGACAGTCGCCAGTATTCCCTTCATAGGTCCCTCCTGAATGGTGATGATTTCGCCACCGTCCGCGTGAGGGGTGGCCAAAGGCAGTCGAAGCACGAGATATGCCGGAGTCGCTGCGGCACCCAAGCCTTGCGCGGCCAGCATCAACAACCGGTATCTCGCCAGCGCGATTCGAGACGGCACGCGGGGTTGGCTGCCAGGCAGAACGGTCAGACATGATCTTGGGTGTCATCGGAGAAGAGCGAGGCGCCCGCCGACAGAAACAGTCCGGCGACATGTCTCGGAGACATGCCTCCGGGCATGCGCGATACTCCACGTAGATGGCCCGGACGATCACGCGCGATGGAGACGCCTCTCCCGTAGTTGCGGAGAGGATCGCCACCCGCCTCGTGTTCCTGGCCAGCGCGGATGACCTGGCGTTGCCCTCTTCGTCGCACATGCTCGACGGTCTGGACGAGGTGCGGTTCCTGCGCGGGTCCCGCGACGTGGCGCGCACCGAGCATTCGCTGGTGCTCGCGTTCCCCGATCGGCGGATGTCGAGCAACAATGGCGCGCTCGTTCGCCACGGCGACCGCTGGGTGCTCAATGACCCAGCATCGAAGAATGGCGCGGTCATCGACGGCGCGGTCACCCGGCGTGCGGTGCTCAGGGACGGCGCGGTCTTAGAACTCGGGCATAGCTTCTTCGTGTTCCGGCACGGCAGGCTCGCGGCCATCCCGCCTCACCTCGAGGGCGACGTCGGCCACCTGCCGCCGGGCCCGCCCGGCATGGCGACCTTCGCTCCCGAGCTCGCGGCCCAGCTGGCCGCGCTCCCGAAGCTCGCGGCATCGCCGGTGTCGATCCTCGTGCGCGGCGAGACCGGCACCGGCAAGGAGCTCGTGGCACGCGCCATCCACGCGCTGTCGCAACGGCCGGGCTCGTTCGTCGCGGTGAACTGCGGCGCGCTACCGGCAACGCTCGTTGGATCCGAGCTGTTCGGCCACAAGCGTGGTGCGTTCTCGGGGGCGCTCGCCGACCGCAAGGGGCTTGTCCGCAACGCGGACCGGGGCACCCTGTTCCTCGACGAAGTGGCCGAGCTGGATCTACCCGCGCAGGCGGCACTGCTGCGCGTCTTGCAGGAGCGCGAGGTGCAGGTGGTCGGCGAGGATCGGCCGGTCAAGGTCGATCTGCGGGTCGTCGCGGCGACCCATCGCGATCTCGGAGCCGCGATCGCCGAGGGTCAGTTTCGCCTCGATCTGTACGCCCGCATCGCCGGGCACGAGATCGCCCTGCCGCCGCTGCGCGAGCGTCGAGAGGATCTCGGGCTCTTGCTGCGCGATCTCCTGGCGCGCCATGCAGACCGTCCGCTGGGCATCGCGGTATCCGCGCTGCGTGCGCTGGCCCTGCACGACTGGCCGCGCAACGTCCGGGAGCTCGAGCAGGCGATCGCGGCCGCCGCGAAGCTTGCCGGCGACACGATCGAGCAAGCGAACCTCCCGGTGAGCGTGCGTACGCCCGCTCAGCCATTGCCCGATGTGCCCGTCCCAGCACCGCCTGTGGCTCCTCCACGAAGCGCCGGAGGCGGCGACGACCAGCTGCGCGCGCAGATCATCGCCGCTCTGACCGAGCACGGCGGCAACATCGTCGCGGTCGCGAAGGCGCTCGGCAAGCGGCGTACGACGATCTACAAGTGGGTCAAGCGGCTCGCCATCGATCTCGACGCGTTCCGCTGACGAGCCCCGCCGTGCGGTTCTGCCGGGCCTTCAATGGTGTTTCTTGTGGGGGCCGTGCGGGGCCGTGGGGCGGTTCGAAGCCGGCGAGGCGTCCCTGTTGATCTTGAAGAACTCCTTAATCTTATCGAGCGATGCGCCTGGTTCCAGCGCCATCGCCGCGAGCTTGGGATCAGGCGGGATGTCCTTGCCGTGGAGCCCGGTCACGACCTCCAGGTTGCTGCCGCTCACCACCACTTCGCCGAACGACACGACCATGTAGATTCCAGGGTCGAGCTTGTGCGTGCCGATCGCCGCCTGACCGGTGCCGGGGTAGCGGTAGAGCACTGCGCCGCCGTCGTCCGATCGCGTTGCGCTGATGGTGACGCTCGATGGTTGATAGACGTAGAGGATGGTGCGTGTGTCGGGTTCCATGGTGTCCTCGTGGTTCACGGCGGTGAGATGCAAGTAGCTCGCCCGAAAGCGGCGAACCCGAGCCACTGGTCATCAGCCTCTCCAGAACGGTCCTCAGCGGCCTGCAGGCGGGCGAGCGCGCGAACGAGATCAGGAGCATCCGCGCGAACCAGCTGCTCCGTGAGCCGCTCGGTCATCGCGCGCGACACCGGGCGGACCGCCGCGATGACCTGATCGGCGCCCCCGGCGAGGAACGCCATCGCGAGCGGGGTCGTGCCGGTGGAGCCCGTGTCGCCTTCCGCGAGGACGACCCGTGCCGCGGACGCGCTGTGCCCGGCGATCTCGAGGGCTCGCACGCGGCCATCGTGCAACACCAGCGCGTCGCCCAGGGCATCGCGCTCGATCCGGGCCGTGACGTGGAGCAGGTCGCCGGGCGCCGCGCCGAACAGCGATGCCCGCGTGGCACCGGGCGACACCGCCGCGCCACGGGCCGCGAGATCGCCGGCCTCGCCGATCATGACCACGCGAGCCGGGCCTTGCGGCCGCGCAGCGCAGCCGAGATCCGAGGGCCGTGCAGCGCGCACGATCGGGCGCGCCGCGATCAGCCGGCGGCCGCCGACCCGCAGCGCCGCGACGGGGAGCCACGCGAGCGGGTCGTCGAGCACGACATGGAGCACCCGCTCGCTCGGCCGGGCGAGCTCCGCCGGCACGAGGAGATCGCCCAGCGCGGCAGCGATCGTTCGATCACCGGGCGTGGCTCGCAGCTGGTCGAGCCGCGGACGCAGCGCCTCGAGCTGGCCCAGCGGCGCGATCTGGAGCCGGCCGGCCTCGGCGGTGATCCGCCATAGCTCGCCGTGGGCGACCACGAGCACCAGCAGCGACGCGGCACGCACCGCATCGAGCGTCGCCGCCTCGGGCGCCGGCGTGGCCAGGGTGCTGGCCTGGAGCGACGAGAACCCCCGCGCCAGCTCGGCGACCGGGAACGCGAGGCCCGCCAGCCCGGAAGGCCCCGGAGCGGGCGCGCCATCGCCGTCGCCGTGAACCAACCCGGCGAGCACGCCGAGGCCCCGGTAGCGATCGAACACGACCAGCGCCCCCGCCGCGTCGCCGCGGCGCGCCAGGGTCACGAACAAGAGCTCGTACGGGATGCGCCGTTCGGTCAGCATCCACGACCGCAGCTCGATCGGCGGGCGGGTCGATCGCAGCGCTTCGATGCGGCCGATCGCGCGACGCGCCGACTGCTCGGCGGTGGCCAGCTCGCCTCGCTCGAGCGCGATCTCGGCACGGTCGACGTCGCCGTCGAGCAGATCCTCGGTGTCGTCCTTGTCGGCCGCCGCGATCGCGCGATCGATGAGCTCCGCCGCGCGGACCAGATCGCCGCCGCGCCGGGCGATCTGGGCCTCGAGCGCCAGCCGGATCGTGAGCTGCTGATCGTCCGGATCGAGGGCGCTCGCGGCCTGGAGCTCTACGGCGGCGTCCGCGAGGCGCCCCGACTCGACGAGCGAGTACGCCAGGTTGAGCCGCGCCGACCGCGCGAACCGGGCGCTCGTCACGGCCTCGGCGCGCACGCGCGCGCGCTCGAAGGCGGCAGCGGCGAGCGCGTGGTTGCCGAGGTTCTGGTAGACGTTGCCGCGCGCGAGCTCGAGCTGCAGCAGGTCAGCCGCATCGGACAGCAGCGGCCCGGCGCGCTCGAGCTCGCCCAGCGCGCCGCTGCGGGCGCCGATCGTCGACAGGATGTCCGCTGCCGAAAGGTGACAGTACGCCTCGATCCTCGCGTCGCCACCGCGGCGCGCGTCGCTCACCGCCTGATCGAAGCCGACCAGCTGATCGACGAAGTCGTTCGACACCCCGGCCAGCGCCTGCAGATCGGTCGCCGAGTCGGCCCAGCGCGCCAGCTTGCGATGCAGCTCGCTGGCACGCCGCAGCGCGCGCTCGGCGTCGTCGCGGCGATCCTCGTCGATGGCGATCTTGCCGAGCGTGTACAGCGCGTCCGCCTGCGCCGGCGTGGCGAGCAGCTCCCTGGCCACGGTCTCGGCCTCGCGCCGCTTGCCGGTGCGGCGCAGGGCGTTGGCGAGTTCCGAGCCCACCTGGGGATCGTTGGTGCGCACGTACTCGTCCTGGCAGACCAGGATCGTCGTGGCATCGTTGGCCCTTGCTGCCACGTCCACGCAGCGAGCGGATGCGGCGCGCTCCCGGCCGCGCGACCGCGCCACGGCGATGCTGCCCGCCACGGCGATGATCGCCAGCGCCGAGGCAAGCCCGATCGCGCCGAGCCGGCGGCGCCGGCGAAGCCCGCGCTCGATCGCGCCGACCAGCGCGCGCATCGATGGCCAGCGCTCGTCGGGATCGAAGGCGAGCCCGCGCACGACCACCGCATGCAGCCAGCCTGGGATGGAGCCGGGCGCGGCGGGCTTCACGATCCGGCCGGCGCGGATCGCGGCGATCAAGCCATCGAAGCGCGGCTCGCGCGGGAACGGCCGGGTGCCGTACAGCACCTCGAACAGCGCGACGCAGAAGCTGAACTGATCGGCCCTGGGACCGCCCGGGTGCCCGAGCAGCTGCTCGGGTGCCATGTACGCCGGGGTCCCGGCGACGCCCCCGGTCGCGGTGACCTGCGAGAGCTCGCCACCCTGCCCCGCGGCGCCGGCGGTGGCCGCGACGTCCTCGTCGAACTCGCGCGCCAGCCCGAAGTCGGTGATCCGCGGCACGTCGCCGGGGCCGATCATCACGTTGTCGGGCTTGAAGTCCCGGTGCAAGAGCCCCGCGGCGTGAGCGGCCTCGAGCCCGCGCCCCGCCTTGACGAACAGCGACACCACGGCGGGCCACGGCCGCGGGCTGCCGACCCACGACCGCAGCGTGTCGCCGGCGACGAGCTCCATCGCCAGGAACAGCTGGCCCTCGTGGGTGCCGATGTCGAACACCGGCACCACGTTCGGGTGCGACAGCCGGGCCATCGCCTGGGCCTCACGACGCAGCCGCTCCTGCATCACGCCGACCTCCGCGCGGGGCCGGACGATCTTCAGGGCGACGTCGCGGGCCAGCTCGGTGTCACGCGCCGCGTAGACCACGCCCATCCCGCCTGCGCCGAGGCGCCGCTCGACGAGGTAGCGACCGATCGTCGTACCGATCGCGAGCTCCGGCACCGGCAGAGCCGGCTCGGCCGGTCGCTCGGCGGCGGTCAACGTGATGTCGCCTTCGGGCCCCGACATGCGTACGAACGAAGCTGTGTACCATCGCGGTGGCGAGTTGTGTAATCGTGCCATCGCCATGGCGGTTCCAGCGATCATCCTCGAAGACGCGCACGCCCTCGTGATCGGTATCTCACGCTACGTGCACCTGGAGACCCTGCCTCCCACCCAGGACGCGCAGGACGTCGCGGCCGTGCTGCAAGACCCCGCGTGCTGCGGCTACCCGCCTTCCAGGGTCCACCTGCTCGGCGAGGAGGCCGCCACCCGCGCCGCGACCCTCGACGCGCTCGACGCGCTCGCCCACGCCACGAGCGAGGCCTCCACGGTGTTCATCTACTACTCGGGGCACGGCGCGCGCGCCGACAGCGGCCGCGCCAGCCACTACTACCTGATCCCGGTCGACGCCATGAACGCCTCGTATGACGAGCTCGAGCGCACCGCGATCTCGGACACCGAGCTGACCGCTCGCCTGCGCAAGATCCCGGCGGGTCGGCTCACCCTCGTGCTCGACTGCTGCCACGCCGCCGACATGGCCGAGCCGCGGCTCGCCGAGGCAGTCTCTCCGATGGCCCAGGGGCGGGGCCGTGCCGTGCTCGCGGGCTCGCGCGCCTCGGGCTCTGCGTACCAGCTGCCGGGCCAGCGTGACAGTTACCTCGCCGGGCCCCTGGTCGAGGGCCTGCGGGGCGCCGCGCCGGGGATCGGCGGCGTGATCCGGATCTGCGACCTGTTTCACTACGTGCAGCAGCGCATCACCGCGGGGCCGGTGCATCCGCACCCGGTGTTCAAGGCCGAGCTCGAGGAGAACTATCCGATCGCGCAGTTTCACGGCGGCGCCGCCGCTCCGCTCGTGCTCCCGCCACCCCCCGACGACGCACCCTACGACGCGTTCGTCAGCTACTGCCAGGAAGACCCGGACGACGACACGTGGGTCACGAGCACCCTGGTGCCCTTCCTCGAGGGGCACGGCCTGAAGCTCTGCCTGGAGTACCGCGACTTCCAGATCGGCGAACCGCTCCCCATCGCAATGGACTGGGCGGTCACCCAGAGCCGCTACACCGTCGCCGTGTTCACTCCGAAGTACCTGGCGGACCCGGTCAGGCGCTACCAGGGACTGCTCGCGGCTTACAACGCGAGCGAGGCCGGTGCGCCTCGTTTCATGCCGCTGCGCCGGCGTCCGTGTCAGCTCGCGCTGCATGAGCGCATGGCCAGCGTGCTCGATGTCAGCAACGACGCGCACGTTCCAGCGGCGCTTGCGCGCCTCGCGGTTGCGCTGCGGCAGGTACCGCAGTATCGCCTCACCACGTGACCGGCTGCCGGCCCGCGCATGTCTCCACGCACGGAGACATGTCTCCAGGTACGAAGACATGTCTCCACGTAGCGCGCTGCCTGTCGCCTCGAGACAGGGCGGACGCGACGTTCCGTGTGCATGTGGCCCGCACCTGAGCGGTGGATCTGCGGACCGCCGCGGCACACGCCTTGCGAAGACCGTCCGGCGCCGCCCGGTTTGGGCCAACGACGGAGTTCATCACCGTCGCGTGCACCTATTTTGTGTGGAGGTAGCCATGGTGTCTCGTGTGATTCATGCGTGGGTTTTGCTGGGGAACGCGCTGGCGGTGGTCGCGGCTGGCGCTTGCGCCAACGATTTCGAGGATTCGACGACGCTGCCCGATCCGCCGGTGAGGAACCGGCCGCCGGTGCTAGGCAACCCGAGCGCCGCCACGCGTCAGGGCAAGGCGGTCACGTTCGACCTCTTGGCCGGCGCCCGCGATCCGGATGGTGATGCGCTGACCGTCGAGTATGCCAGCCTCTCCTCGGACGACTTCCCGGACACTTTTCACCGGCCCACCGTGACCCTTCCAAACGGTGACCGGAATGTCACGGTGACGCCAGCGTCTGGCTTCATCGGCACGATACCCGTCCATTACACGGTCCGGGACCAGGCTTACAACTTCGTGAAAGGAACCGCGCTCGTGACGGTACGGCCCGAGCACGCACCGTATGCCCTTGACGACTATGTGAGCGTAGCCAGGGACACCTCGCTTCCGCTGATCTTGCAGGCCAGCGATTCCGACGGCGATCCGCTCACGTTCACGATCGTCACGTCGCCGCGGCATGGCGCGCTGAGCGGCACCGCGCCGAACCTCGTCTACACGCCGGCGCCGGGCTTCAGTGGCACGGACTTCCTGGTCTTCGAGGTCAGCGATACGATCCTGACGTCTTCGGACGTTACCGTGACATTCAACGTCACAGCCCTCGCCCCCACGGCCACGCCGCAGGCGATCCAGGCGACCGAGGACACCAGCATCGCTATCACGCTGGCGGGCGTCGACCCGTACGGGGAAACGCTGAGCTTCCAGGTGCAATCACCGGCGCACGGTACCGTGTCTGGTTCCGGGGCTAACTGGACGTACAGGCCGGCCGCGAACTACCACGGCCCCGACAGCTTCACGTTCACCGTCCGTGACGCCGCGTTGACCTCGGCGCCGGCGACAGTGACGATCGATGTCGCGTCGGTCAATGATCCGCCGGTTGCCGGGGCGCTGCAGCGCAGCCTCTACGAGGACACGCTGCTGTCGATCACGCTGCTCGGCGCCGACGCCGACGGGGACTCACTCAGCTTCACCATCGACAGCCAGCCGCAGCACGGCACCTTGCGCGGCACGCCGCCGGCCGTGACGTACACGCCCGCGGCCAACTACAACGGCCCGGACTCGTTTACCTATACCGTCGCGGATGCTGTCGCGACCTCCGCGCCCGCCACGGTCACGCTCTCGATCGCTGCGGTGGACGACGCGCCGGTCGCGCTCACCGACGCGGTGACCACCGCCGAGGACACGCCGGTTGCGATCACGCTGCGCGCCAGCGACATCGACAACCAGACACTCACGTTCACGCTCGTTTCCATGCCGAGCGATGGCACGATGAACGGGAGCGGAGCGAACTGGACGTATACGCCGGCGCCGAACGTGAACGGAGTGCGGAGCTTCACGTTCCGTGCATCCGACGGCACACTCAGCTCTACCGCCACCGTCACGATCACGATCACGCCGGTCAACGATCCGCCCAGGGCCGTCGACGACTTCGTGGCAACCGATCCCGGCGTGCCGCTGGCGTTCAACGCGATCGCCAACGACACTGACGTTGACGGCGATACGCTGGCGGTCGCCTCGGCCGCAGCGCCAGCGCACGGCAGCATCGATATTGTCGGCGGGCAGCTGGTCTACACGCCCGATGCGGGCTTCACCGGGGTGGACGTGTTTGCCTACACCGTCGAGGATCCCGCCGGCGCCTCGTCGACCGCCACCGTGCACGTCGGTGTGGGCCAGTTCCCGCAGGGCGCGCCGACGGAGACGATCCTGGCGCTGGCCGTTACCACCAGCGACAGCCGCAACGCGGCCAGCATGTCCGACGACGGGCGCTATATCGCGTTCACCACGATGTTCCCGCTGGTCCCCGGGGACACCAACGGCGTGTCCGACGTGTACCTCTATGACCGCGGTACCCGGACCGTGACCCACGTCAGCGAGAGCAGCAGCGGTGGGCAGGCCAACAGCGTAAGCCGCAACCCGCGGATCTCGGCCGATGGGCGCTACGTCGTGTTCGAGTCGTTCGCGAGCACCCTGGTCCCGGGCGATACCAACCGCGCCTTCGACGTGTTCCGCCACGACCGCCTGACCGGCGAGACCGTGCGGGTCAGCGTAACCACCAGCGGTGGCCAGGCCAGCGGCAACAGCACCGATCCCAGGATCTCCGATGACGGCAACCTGATCGCCTTCGCCTCCAGCGCGTTTGATCTCGTCGCCAACGACGCGAACGGCGCCTCGGACATCTTCGTCCACGACATGACCGCGGGGACCACGACGCGCGTCAGCGTGAGCACCACCGGCGGCGACGCGGATCTGTCATCGACCGAGCCAGCGATCAGCGGCGATGGGCGATTCGTGGCGTTCACCTCGCTGGCGACCAACCTGGTGGCGGGTGATACCAACAGCGTGAGCGATATCTTCGTGCGCGATGTCATCGCCGGCACCACCACGCGCGCCAGCGTGAGCTCGACGGGGGTGGAAGCCAACCAGCCGTCCACCGGCGCGTCGCTGTCGCGCGATGGCCGGTTCGTCTCGTTGCTATCGAGCGCGACCAACCTGGTGTCCGGCGCATCGGGTACGCAGGTCTACGTGCGCGACACGCAGGCGCTGACCACGACGCGGCCTCTGTCATCCTCGACGATGACGTGGGCACGGCTGTCTTCCGACGGCCGCTACCTCGCCGCGCTCGGCGCGAGCGGCGTCTCGATCTGCGATCGGTTCGCGACCATCACCGTGACACCGCCGGGCTCGTCGACCTGGCTCTGGCCCAGCTTTTCCGGCGATGGCCGGTACGTGGTCGTGCTCAACGCACCGAGCGCGGGCAGCCTGGTCGTGACGCCGAACCCGCTGTGACCGCCGGGTGATCACGTGCTCTACACGGTGGTATCAAGCCGGCAAGTGCTCGGACATCGGTGTCGGCAAGCTGATCAGCAGGTGATGGACGGTGACCTTCGCGGCGATGCCCTTGTTCGGATCGACCATCGAATCATCGTGAGGGTTCGCCTTGGAGATGTCGCTCGGCACACCCGCGAGCGGCAAGGATCGGGTCTGTTTTAACAACTTCCCGACGCCCCAACAGAGCCGCGCCACCTGCACCGCGCTGAATGACCAGGTCGAGCAAGGCGAAGACCTGTGCTGCCTGCCCCGCGTTCCGCCGCCGCCTCCCGGTGATGGCGGCGTGGGTGCAGATGCCGGCTCGGGCGCGGGCTCCGATGCGACCGTCGACGCAGGTTCAGGCTCGAGCTCGGACGCAGGTTCAGGCTCGAGCTCGGGTTCCGCTTCCGCGTGGCCGTGACTCGACCGTCGCGGAACGCCCGACCGAAAGGCCTAACAGCGGCGCCCTCGAGGTCTTCGCCACCACGGTGACTGGCACGCTGCACCACAACTTTCTCAACTCCGGCGGATGGCACGGCTGGGCGAATAGTTCTAGCCCCCGGTAAACATGAGATCCGAGGAACGTGCTTGACCGGCATCGACGAACTTGTCCGGCCTGGACGCGCTGGCTACGCCGTGCACTCGGCCGCGCATTGCTGATAGGATGAAGCATGCGCAAATTGAAGCTCCTGTCGTGTGTCGCGTTGTTCGCAATACCGCTATTGGCCCGCGCTGATTCGGTTGACTGCTCCGGCGTGCCGCACTGGAACTCGGACCATCGGTACAAGAAAGGCGATCGCGTCTGGCACCACGAAGGCGGAACCGTCTACGAATTGTACAGCTGCGACCAAGACACGTGCGTGGGATCGGGCAGCAACGAACCCGGCAGCGGCAGCACGTGGAAACGCCGCGGCCTCTGCAAGGAGACGCCGCACTGAGCCGGCAGGTTCATCGAAGGTCTGCCGTGATGCGTCGATCGGATGCCGGTGATCTCATCGAAGCCGATGTCGTCCGGGCGTCGGAGATGACCCGCTCACCTGCATGTCGCACGATTGTTCGGGGTCGGTGCCCAGCTGAACCTCGTCGTTCCCAGCTCTGACATCCTGCAGGCATCAGCAAGCAGCTGAGCAGCGATTGCCAGCCTTTTACATGTAGCGTCGAGTGCAGCCTGGGCGGGAGCGCACGGTGTGGCCGGAGTGAACGAAGCACCGAGCTGACTTTTTGACGCACTGTGAAACTGCCCTTGACGCGGGCGGTCGTTGCCCATAGCTTGTGATGGAAGACGATAAAAAGGCGGTCGTCGCGAGCCGGGGGCATCCCGGTTCGCCGTGACCGTGGGCGATAGGGGAAGTGGTGTGGTGCGGCGTGCGTGGTGTCTGTGGTGACGGCGTTGGGCCGGGGGGATGTGTATGGTCGCGAAGGTTGAAGCTGTAGTCATTGGCACCGGATTCGGCGGATCCGTGGCTGCGTGTCGGCTCGCGCAAGCTGGCCTGAAGGTAGCGGTCCTCGAACGCGGCCGGCGTTATGGCCAGGGACACAGCCGCTTTCCGCGTAACTGGAAAGATCCGACGGATGGCTGGCTGTGGCAGCACGGTCAGGGTTTGTTCGACATCAAACCCATCTCCGAGATGATGGTCGTGCAGTCGGCCGGTTACGGCGGGGGCTCGCTCATCTATGCGAATGTCCATCTGCGCGTGACGCCGGACGCGTTCTCGCGCGGCTGGCCTGCGCCGTATAGCCGGCAGATGCTGGATCCTTATTACGATCTGGTGGCGTACATGCTGGATATCGCGCCGATCGGGCCCACGCCCTATCATGATCTGCCGCCCAAGACCCGGCTCATGCGCGACGTCGCCGCCAAGCTCGGGCGCGGCGATCAGTTCATCTATCCGAACCTCGCCGTCCATTTCGGCGATCCGAAGGTCGCCAAGCCCAACAAGTTCGGTGCGCTGCAGAGCGGCTGCAACTATTGCGGCGAATGCGACATCGGCTGTAACCAGCAAGCCAAGAACACTCTCGATCTGAACTATCTGAAGGTCGCCGAGGCCACCGGCAATCTCGAGCTATCGCTGCAGACGTCCGCAACCAAGATCGAACCGAGCGGCGATGGCTACCGTGTGCACTACCGCGATCACGCACGCGGGCTCGACGGGCAGCTCGAGGCCGCGGCGGTGTTCGTGTGCGCAGGTGCGGTCAACACGACCGAGCTCTTGCTGCGCTGCCGCGACGTGTTCGGCACCCTGCCCCGACTGAGCCCCGCGCTCGGCCATCGCTATTCAGGAAACGGTGATTATCTCGCGTTCGCGTTCGAGACCGCCCAGAAGTTCGAGCCGTCGGTGGGCCCGACGATCACCACCGGCATCGTCTACGATCACGGCACCGGCGACGATCGCACGTGGTTCATCCTCGAGGAAGGCGGATTTCCCAAGGAACTCGCCTGGCTCTTGCAGAACCTCGATCCGGGCACGAGCCCGCTGCGGCAGATAACGGCGCTCGCCCGGCGCGATCTCGAGCGGGTCGGCGCGGCGCTGGGCAAGCAGCACATCGGCAAGCAACTCGACGCCGGTGCCAACTCGGCGGTGTTCCTGGCCATGGGGCGAGATCTCGCGAATGGCAAGATCGACGTGCTCCCCGCGACTCACCACCTGCGCATCCGGTGGGACGTGCCCTCGAACATGCCGCTCTACGGCGCGGAGCAGCGCCTGAGCAACGACGTCGCCAAGGCCCTCGGCGGCAAGCTGGGTCACAACCCGCTCTGGAAGTTCTTGCACCAGCCGGTCTCGGTTCACAACCTGGGCGGCTGCGTCATGGCCGAGCATCCCGCAGACGGGGTGCTGGATCCGGGCGGCGAGGCATTTGGCTATCCGAACCTGTTCGTGCTCGACGGCGCCGCGCTCCCGGCCTCGACCGGAACGAATCCGTCCCACACGATCGCCGCGGTCGCCGAGCGCAACATCGAGCGCTTCCTCCAGCGCTACAAGCACGAGCCCACCTGGCGCAGCCGCGAGGCAGCCCTGGCAAGGCCCATCGAAGAACCGCTGGATCGGCTCACGATCCCCAAGCGCGGCACCGCGCTGCCGGAGACACCGAGCATCGGCATCAAGTTCACCGAGACGATGAAGGGCTTCCTGTCGCCCGCATCCGCGGCGCCCGCCACGCTCGCAGACTACGTGGCCCTGGCCAACCAGGGCGAGGCTGCCCGCAGCGATGCGCAGTTCACCCTGACGATCACGGTGCCCGATATCGAGGCGTTCATCGCCGACAAGAACCACGCGGCGATCGCGGTCGGCCAGGTCCGCGCGGCCGGGTTCACGGCCGGTGACGGCGCGCCGGTGACCGCAGGCGTCTTCCACCTGTTCGAGCCCACAGACGATTTCTACGCGCGCAAGATGCTCTACGCGCTTCCGTTCTACGGCGCCGACGGGAATCCTTATCTGCTCACCGGCTGGAAGGACGTCCGCGACCACGGCGCCCTCGACGTCTGGGCCGCGACCAGCACGCTGTACACCGTGATTCGCAAGGGTCACGATTCGCAGGGCCCGGTCGCCGCGGCCGGCGTCCTTCACATCCTTCCGCAAGACTTCGCGCACCAGCTGACCACGTTTCGCGCGGTCGGCGAAGGCTCGGTGCGCGCCAAGGCCGACGCACTCACGCGGTTCGGCCGGGTCTTCGCGGGCACCCTGTTCGACGTGTTCATCCGGCCACGCCTCGAGCATTGACCGCGATCGCCGTATTGGAGAACAACCATGATCAGCATATCACCCGAGCACTTCGAGCTCGAAACACCCGACCACGTCCAGATTCGCCTCACCCGGCTGCGCGGTGGCACGAAGGGCCCCGTGCTCGTGGCCCACGGCGTGGGTGTGGAGCGGGATGTTCACGCTGGAGACCATCCGCGAGAACTTTGCACAGTTCCTCGTGAACCACGGATTTGACGTCTGGCTACTCGACTGGAGAGGCAGCATCCAGCTCCCGCTCACCCAGTTCACGCTCGACGAGGTCGCCGAGAACGACTTCCCCGCGGCCGTCGACTACATCCTCGATAAGACCAAGGCCGATTCGCTGCAAGCGGTCGTGCACTGCGCCGGCTCGGCGGCATTCTTCATGTCGCTCGCGTCGGGGCGACTCGCGAACAAGATCCGCTGCGTGGCATGCTCGCAGGTCGCGCTGCACTTCGCCGTCCCCGCGGCGACGGAGTTCAAGTCGCTCATCCGACTCCCGGCGCTGCTCGACGCTATGGGCGTCCGCTACATGACGCCCACGGACGACACCGAGTACCGAGTGTTCCAGGAGGCATTCGGCAGCTTCGTCGATCTGATCCACCACGAATGCACCAGCACGATCTGCCATCGCCTCACGTTCCTGTACGGCCACCTCTACGAACACGCGACCACGAACCCCGCGACGCACGATCGGCTCGCCGAGCAGTACGGCAAGTGCAACATCACGGCCTTCCGGCACCTTGCCCAGCTCGCGCGCCACGGGGTCGCCACGCGTTACGACTATGGCCGGCGGGAGAACCTCCAGCGCTATCAGCGCCCCACGCCGCCGAATTACCTGCAACCGGAGCATCTCCAGATCCCGATCGCGTTCGTGTCCGGTGCCAAGAACGGCACGTTCGTGCCCCGGTCGACGGAGCTGACCTACGACTGGCTGGTGCAACAGAATGGGCCCGAGCGCTACAAGCGGCACGTGATTGCCGACTACGGCCACATCGACTCGTTCATGGGCAGCGCCGCGAACCGCGACGTCTATCCCCACTTCCTCGAACAGCTCGAAGCCTACCCCGCCTAGGAATCCCCGTGGACGAACGCCAAGCAACCAAGCTCGCAACTTCGAACGACATGGTCCCCGTCGCCGGCTCGGTGGAAGTCGAGATACCCGCCGATGTGCTGTGGGATCTATTCGCACTGCCCAACCTGTGGCCGCGCTGGAATCCATGCTTTCTGTGGGCCCTGAACTCGACGCTGGTGAAGGACGAGAGCCTCATCTGGTGCTTCGGGCCGATCAAGAAATATTACCCCTACGTGATGCCGGCGACGGCAACGATCATCGAGCTCGAACCTGGGCGAAAGGTCACCTGGGAAGTCACCGCCCTGCCCGGCTTCTACGCGCATCACACGTACTCGATCGAGCCGGTCGGCGCCAACCGCGCGCGGTTCCGCTCGTGGGAGAACGCCACCGGCACGGGCTTTCTCCGCATGAAGCGGTTCTGGCTGGCGCACTTCAACTTCGTGAAGGAGCGCTCGCTCGCCGGCGCGCGCACGCTCGAACAGATCTACCAGCGTGATGGCAACCTGTACTCCCTGATCGAGCCCAAAGACCGGCTCGTGGCGCTCAAGGACAACGCCTTGACCGCGATCTCCGCCGCGGCGCCGCTGTGGTTCTACCAGATGTACGTGCGGCCCTCGGTCGCCACGCTGGCGCCCGGCGTGCATGCCGTGCTGGGCGGCGGCGGCAACAGCCTGGTCGTTGAGAGCGCAGGTGAGGCGCTGATCGTCGATACGAAGTTTCCGCCCGGCTCCAACCACCTGGCCAAGTGGGTGAAGAAGCACATCCAATCACCGGTCACCAAGATCGTCAATACCCACTATCACTACGATCACACGCAGGGCAACGAGAACTACCCGCAGGCGTCGATCATCGCCCACGCGCTGGCGCCAGACCTGATGCTCCAGCAAGACGGCGAGTTCTGGAGCCGCCACGAGGCCGGGCTGCCCTCCGTCGGCGTGAGCGACGCAGGGCAGACGATCACCATTGGCAAGAAGTCGGTTCAGCTGTTCTATCCAGGGCCCGCGCACACGCGCGCCGACCTCGTGGCCTATCTGCCCGATGACAACATCCTGGCCACCGGCGATCTGTTCTTCCACACCTACTATCCGTTCTTCGATCCGTCGCGCGCCGGTGTGTCGATCCCTGGCATCGTGACGGCGATCCGGACCGTGGCGGACCGGTTCCCCACCGCGCGGGTGGTGCCGGGGCACGGGCCGATCGCGACCATCAATGACCTGCGCGCGTATGCCGCATACCTCGAGCACCTGTTCGACGCGGTGGCCCGCGCGATCGCCGCCGGGCAGAGCGAGCACGAGGCCGTGCGCACGATCACGCTCTCGGGCTGGAAGCGCAAGGTTCTGCCGTCGTTCCACGGCGCGCGGCTGGCCTGGGGAACGCGCGAGAACAACATCCGCAACGTCTACCGCGTGCTCGTCGCGCAGCGGGTGGCCGGGCCGGCAAAGCCCGGTATGCCCTTCGCCGCGACAGGCTCGCAGATCACCTCGGAGGGGAACCCGTCATGACGCACTCATTCGAAGCAGGCGCAGCGAACACCGCCAGCGCGGAGCTGGTGAATCGCGCCGCGGCCAGCGTCCCCGAGCGTCACCCCGGCCTCGAGCGTGTACTGCGCTATTCGCTGTTCGACGCGCTGAGGCATCGCCGATCGAGGCGCATCAGCCGCGGCATCGCCATGGTGGGCGCCGGCGACCTGACCTACCGCTCCACCGAGCAGCCGCAACCGCTGACCGCGCTCGAAGAGGCCCTGCTGATCCTGGCCACCGGCGTGACCGGCATGACCATGCCAGACATGCCGTTCAAGACCGAGACCGGCGAAGATCTGGTGGGCTCGCCGATGCTGGAGGTGCTCGGCAGGGCGGCGAGCAGCCCCGACAACGCACAGGGCACCCACTTCTTCTTGATCAACGACCATGGGACGTACCTCTTGCGGCGCCCCAAGGCGATCGACCCGGCCGCGCTGCATGGCGAGCTGACCCCGGCGAAGTTGATCGCGCTCGCCGAGGCTTGCAAGCATCGAGTGCTCGACAAGCGACTCGACTTCCCTCGCGAGTATCCGTGCTACTTCGGCCGGAATCGCTACGTATCGAATGTTCCCGGGAGCACCATCTTGTTCCCCGTTGTCGATCTGACCCGCCAGTACATCAATGGAATGATGTACTTGCTGACCGAACCCGAGGGCTTTCGCCCGACGTTCATCGACGACTGGAATTTCTATCGCCCGGCCGGCGTGTCGAAGTGGGTCAAGCGCAAGTTCCTCAACAAAGACTTGCCCATTCCGCTCGGCATCGCCGGCACGTTCCGGATCCACGTCGAGGCGGAACTGCTCGTGCAGAACCTGCTCCTGATGATCCAGGCGATGGGCCTCGGTGGCTGGGTGCACGCCGGCTTCATCAGCCAGATCGCCCTCGGGCATCCCGACTACCGGAGCAAGTACGGCCCCGGCCTGGGATTCCGCTACGAACAACCACGCAACTTCTTGCGCCGTACCCTGCTCCGCCCGATCACGCCGCTTCCAGCCTGGCAGCCCAACCCCGTGGGGCTCGATGGGCTGATCGAGGGCATGTGCCCGCCGTACTACCCAGACATGTCGGCCGCGGTCGACGCGCTCATCGATGCGAAGTATGGCCCCAATGGCATCTATCGCGACGTGGCCCTGTTCGATCGCGCGTTCAAGCCGGGCAAGGCCAAGCAGTTCCTCGACGAAGTCCCGCACTACAAAGCCGACATCGTCGCCTGCGTCAAGGACGTGTGCAATTACATCTACGACCATTACGGCCGGTTCCCCGCCCACGTCGATGCGATGTTCGTGCCCGGCATCTGGGTGCAGGCCCATCACCTCGATCTGGCGTACTACGACAGCCTCTATAAAGGCGGCTACAGCGAAACCCAGGCCGAGCATCAGCGCGTCTGGCACGCGCACGGTACCGAGCCATGACCGACATGACCTCTTCGGTGCTCGTGGCACGCTGGGTCTCGTGGCTGCAGCGCGGGGCCATCGGGCTCGCCGCGGTGCTCCTGGCCGCGACGATTGCCCTGGTGGTGGCCGAGCGAACCTGGCAGTCGGCCGCGCCGCCAACTCCCGAGGAGGCCTTCTATTCCGCGTCCACCGGAACCGAGCTGATGCCACTCGTCGTGTTCCGCGTGATCTTCGATCTGTTCCCGGACCAGTTCCAGCCAGCCGGGCCGGCCGCGGGTGACTGGATCGACCAGTTCGGCTTGATCCGTGGCACGCCCGAGCGCAACGCCGGGCTGCCGATGGGCTTCAGCCTGTCGCGTCACCGGCCGCGCTCCGGGTCGCCATCGCCGGTCGACTTCGTCGGCCTGAACTGTTCGCTGTGCCACAGCGCGCGCATCAAGCGCCGCGACGACGATCCGGGCGTCATCGTGCCCGGCATGGGGACCACCTCGCTCGACTTCATCGCCTGGGTCGACGCGTTCAAGACCGCCGTGCTCGACGAGCGCCGGCTCACGGTCGCGGCGATCGACGACAGGTACCGGGCCAAGTACGGCCGCGGCCTCACCCTCGCAGAATCGATCATGGTGCGCCTGTGGCTCGCGAGCGTGCGGAGCACCATGGCGGCCAACCTGCCCAAGACCGACCTGCCCTACCACGGCGCGGAGCTCCGCAACGCCGAGCTCCTGCCCAACGGCCCGTCGCGCACCCAGCCGTTCCGCAACCTGGTGCGCAACGTTCTAGATCTCCCGGCGGCGACTGATCGCGCGTATTGCAAGATCCCCACGCTCTACGAGCAGCAAGATCGCGAGTGGGGGCAGTTCGACGGTAGCGTCCGCGATCGCTTGACGCGCAGCGTGCTGGCGGCGGTCGCCATCGGCGCGACGCCTCACAACCTGACCCTCGAAGACATCAGCGAAGGCGTCACGCGCTCGATCGACTTCACGATGACGCTCGCCGGGCCGTCGTATGCCGCGGTGTTCCCCTCCGAGTTCGCCCAGCTCGATGCGGCGTCGATCGCGCGCGGCGCCGCGGTCTACCAGCAGCACTGCGATCGTTGCCACGGCCACCCCGAAGCCGGTCGCTGGATCAAGGGTGCCCAGCAAGGCCAGATCGTGCCGGTGGACGAGCTCGGCACCGACCCCGAGCGCGTGAGCTTTCGCTACATGGCGACACTGCCCGACTCGCTGGTCGCGTCCTTCGACGAGAAGAACCCGCTCCGGCCCAGGCGCGAAGATCTCCGGCCGGGGCCGCTCGGGACCACGCGGGGATATCTCAACACGCCGATCCATGCTGCCTTCAGCCACAGCCCGTTCTTGCACAACGGCAGCGTGCTCACGCTCGCGGAGCTCATCAACCTGCAGCCTCGACGAGCGCTGTTCTACCGCGGCGCCAACAACTATGACCCGGTGGCGGCCGGCCTGGTGGCCCCCGAGGTCCCCGATGCAAAACGCTACTACCGCTTCGATACGCGGCGCCCCGGCAACTCGAACGCCGGGCACGACTTCCCCTGGCGCTACCACGGCCCAGGCTGGGACCAAGTCGCACTCGAAGACTTGCTCGCATACCTGAAGACCATCTGAGGCCAGAACCGGCCAGAACCAGAGGGGCCATGCGCCCGAAGCTTTCCCAGACCGCTGTCACGTTGACCTTCGTTCCCTTTGCCATCCTGCTGTCCGCCGCGCTGCTCGCGGCCGAGCAAGCCGAAGCGCTGGACCACGCCCGGCTCGTGTACGCGAGCTGGGTCTCGCTTGCCTTCGCGACCCCGGCGCTCGCGCTGTTCGTGTTTCCGCGCACCCGCACCGGCGCGTACGCCCTGCTCACCTGGACGTTCTCGCTGGCCGCGTACCTGGTGCACTTCTACTATGCCTTCGGCGTGAACTACCATGGGAGCGTTGCCGCGACCTACGCGGGCCAGGGCCCGATCATCGCGACCAGCAACTTCACGTTGACCGCGCTGTGGATCGTCGATGTCGTGACCAGCTGGACCGTCCGCCGCGAGCTGCGCTGGCTCGCGATCGAACGCGCCGTAGCACGCGGCCTGGTGCTCGTGACCTTCGTCTCCGCGGTGATCATCTTCGGAGGCTTCGTCCGCGTGCTAGGAAGTGCGATGATCGCCATCATTGCGTCATCCATCACCATCCGGATCATCGAGTTCGTGCGCCACCGCGGCGGCGCGCCGCGATCCGCGCTGGCGCCCGACGCCACGGCGAGCTGAACCGGCGAGGAAACCCATGCCATTCGACGACGTCGTCCTGCTTGTCCCCGGGTTCCTGGGGTTTTCCCGCCTGGGCGAGTTCTACTACTTCGCCGATCGCGTCAGTGCCGCGCTGCGCGGCGCGCTGCAGGCCACCATGCAGCGCACGATCCCGGTGGTGCCGGTGTCCAGCTTGCCGAGCGATCGGCTCGCCAACCGGCAAGAATGGCTGATCCGCTCGATCGCCGGCCTGTGCGACCGCATGGGCGGCGTGTCCCGGCTCCACCTCGTCGGCCACAGCGCCGGCGGCGTCGATGCGCAACTGCTCACCTGCGATCGGCCGCTCGGCCGCAGCTGGTGGAGCGCGGACGAACACCGGCTCCGCGCCAAGATCAAATCAGTGGTCAGCATCGCATCGCCGCACCACGGAACGTGCCTGTCGAACGCACCGCTTGCCAAGCTCATCGCGGACCCGCTGCGGCAGATCGCGGCCGACCCGATCGCCCAGGTCGGCTTGCTGCCGGTGGTCGCGCGCCAGCTCTGGGATTTTTCCCGGCTCGCGAGATCCGAGTCGGAGATGATCTACACCTCGCTCCTGGCACGCATGCAGGAGAGCAGCGCCTTCCTCTGGAATGTGATCCGCCACCGCGGGCTTATCAATGACCTCGCGCCGCGACCGATGGAGTCGATCCGTCACCACTGGGGCAAGGGCAGCGCGCCCCTGCGCAGCTTCGTCACCGTGACCCCGCTGCCACGCGACGCCGATCCATTCTTCGAGGATCTCTATCGCCTGACCTCGGACACCAGCGCGTCGCCCACGAGCGGCATCCTCCACCGAGCCGCGGCGCTGCTGAACGAGCGGCGCCCGGACGCCATCCGCTCGAGCCAGGAGGTCCCTCGCTTCGACGACCGCGTGAACGACGGCGTGGTCAACAGCGCGCGGCAGCTCCTGGACCCCAGCGATCCCGACGAACTGGCGGGCATCGTGGTCGCCGATCACGCCGACGTGCTCGGCCACTACGATCGCACCGACATCTTCATGGATGGCGCGCCGCTCAACCTAGGCCTGTTCCACAGCGGCGCGGGGTTCACCGACAACCAGTTCTATACGCTGTACGGCCGCGTCGCCGAGGCCCTCACGCCGTTCATGTGCTGAGCAGCAAACAGGAGGCATCTCGATGAGCACGCCGTACTCCGAGTCTGCGGAGCTCTACGACCGCATCTACAGCAAGAAAGACTATCAGGCCGAGGCCGAGACGGTGCGCGCGATCATCGAGCGGGCCCGGCCCGGCGCGCGGCGGCTCCTCGAGGTCGCGTGCGGCACGGGCGGCCACCTGGCGTGGCTCGCGCGCTGGTTCGAAGTCGAGGGCGTCGACGCCTCCGCCGACATGATCGCCGTCGCGCGCGCCAAGCTTCCGGACGCGCCGCTTCACGTCGCGGACATGCGCGGCCTGGCGCTCGGCCGCACGTTCGATGCGGTCACGTGCCTGTTCAGCGGCATCGGCTACGTCCGATCGATCGACGAGCTGAACCAGGCGATCGCCGCGATGGCCGCGCACCTGGTCGATGGCGGCGTGTTGATCGTCGAGCCATGGATCACGCCGGAAGCCTGGCGGCCCGGCACGATCCACGGCGCGCTCCTGGTCGACGAGCCAGATCTCAAGGTCGCACGCATGGTCGTATCGTCGACCCGCGATCGGTTCGCGGTGACGCCGATGCACCACCTGGTCGCGCGACCATCGGGGGTGACCCACTTTATCGAGACCCACGAGCTGTTGCTCGCGACGGCCGACGAGTATCGCGCGGCGTTCACCAGGGCCAACCTCGATGTTCGTTACGAACCCGACATCCTGGTGCGCGGCGCATGGATCGGGCAGCGAGCCAGCTAACTACCGAGCCGCGCCGTGAGTGCGATGCCGATGCCTGGCCCGTACCGCACCGGGTCCGCGACCACGTCCTGATGAATCACGACGAGCGCCGTCAGCCAGTGGTCGAGTTCGACCTCGACTCCCGCGTTGAGCAGGAGGTTGAACGGGCCACTCTGGACGTCACCCACGGGCTCCTCTGGAAGATCCACGTCGATGGACTTGCGCTCGATGGTCGGGTGGTTGCGGAGGAACACACCGCCGAAGTACGTGAGGCGGCCGTGGCGATAGCTCGGGGCGAAGCCCAGGCCGAGCGTCATCGGAACGGTCCGGCCGTGCAAGATGGTGGTCGGGCAGCCGAGGCAGGTGCGGTACTCGACATACGGAACCGACCAGCCCATCACCTCGAACGTCGTGCCGATCGAGAACCCCGGCGTCGACGTGGCAAATGAGTAGCCGATCGACGCACCGTAACCGCGCACGTCACCGGGGCCGACCGGTGCCTGCGTCGCGTCGGGCTGGTGCGAGGTACCCGCGAAGCCCTGCTCGTAGATCAGTGCGAGCTGCGCGCGCTGCCCGAGCCGGAGCCGCAGCTCGTCGCGCATCTGGATCGAGGGGACCTCGACGGCCTGGGTCTCGTTACCCACGCCGGGCTTGATCACATCGGTGACGTTGCTGAGCCCTGCACTGAGCTCGGCGGGAGTATCGAGCGGCTGACCGGCGCTCAGCGGCACCCCAGGATGCGGCACGCGCGCGTTGCGCTGAATGTTGCCAAGATTGGGCGTACAGCCGGCAATTACCGGCAAGACCACGACCATCACACGAAGTATCCACATGAAGACGCATGAGAGCAATCGGTGTGCCCGCCCCGGCGCGCGGCCATCGGCCGGCGCCGCGCTTCCGTGCGCGACCAAGTGGTCGAGGTCATACGGAGCTCAGGCGCGATGTCAGGCGCCTCGCTGTCCGGTATTCACCGCCCACACCCTTTCTGCGCTGAAGAGCTGACTGCGGACGATCGGCCAGGTACCTCGATCGCCAAGGAGCAAGGATGGACGCTAGACACCGTGCTCTATGGCGTCGTGCAGGACCATCTCACCATGCTGCTCGCCACCGCGCGCGAGCAGTCGGAGCACGGTGAGCTGGTCGTGTTGACCAGCACCCTAGAGTCTATGGAAGTTACATACGATCGTCAACCATGCGATGCCGGGATGGCTCCACCGCGTTGAGTAAGGGAGCACGAGCCAGCACGAGCACGGCCTTGGCCTGGGCCGAGAGCTGCTTAGAACGCTGCAGCGTTAATCCTCATCGCCCACATCGTCTTCGTCTTCGTCTTCGTCTTCATCGGCAACACGTGCTTGAAACCAAGGCGCGGAGACATCGACCGTTCGAGTCCGCAACGTTCGAATCGCGGCTTCAGTCGCGAGCGTGAGCCCCAGACGGATGCCTTTGGCAGAATCGAGAACCTCATTTTTACCCGAAACACTTGTCAACAGCTGTGCCGGAAGCTGCAGCGCCTGCACTAGAAGTTTTGTACCAATGTCTGGCACTAATCCAGCATCTGTTAATAGTGCATCTGCAATGTGCGCAAAACCTCGCCCGGCTCCAGGCAAGACACCTTCGACTGTCGCGCCGTTTGCAGCATGATATGCATCCTGAAATTCACTCTCAAACATCTTAGCTTCTTGGTCGGAAATTCCTATGGCATTTACTGTAACATAAGAACCAACCAAGCGCGCGAGCCGCAACTGAAACAAGTCTTTCTCGTAAGGTGAGGCTGAGTTATCCCTCCGAGATCTCAACAATTCGACCGTTTCCATGAGACGGTCTTTGGATAGATCGGCGCTCGGAACCACCAAAATTTCATCTCGATTTATGGCAATAGATTTCGCATTTCCGATATCATTCAGGGAAATTGTACTAATATCGTCATCATATCTCGGATTAAAAATACGTGCACCGCTCAACAACGACAGATCCAAGAGCGTGCCGTCATGGCGCAGTCCACCACAAGCAAAAGGAATGCAAGAAATCGTCTTGCGGCGTGCATTGATCTCCAGCATGGCGAGCGATTCTTCATCAAACTTCCTTGCGAATATTAGTATTGGCCTTTCAGTTTTGATTAGACAATGCAGGGCTTCAATGAGTGGCCGCATGGCAACCTCAAGACCGAGCGACACCAACTCGGCCCATAGCAGCATGGCCGTTTTGCGTCCGTCGCCGGCTTCACTTGCCACTTCTTGGGCCAGATTACGAACCACACCAAGCATACGATTTTGTATGGGATCCTCTACCTTAAGAGAGCCAGCGACCTTCTCCCCATCTCGTACATGACTGATACCACTCATGTCTACGATCAAACGAAGTCCGCCAGATGGGCCGTATGCCTCTGTAACTACGCGCTTGATTGCCTGTGCAGTGTTGCGGGTCAGTGCGCGCACTTCGGTAACCGTTGGCTCTCGATGTGATCGAGCGGATGGGATGGCGTTCGTCGCGTATGTGCCTCCTGCTTCACGAACGAATTGCACCCGCCGTGCCTCTGAAAAGCGACGCTCTTCAGTAAATTCTCGAACTGACACTGTGATATTGCGGCCATCGAGTTGTATCACATGATACCCATTTCGACCTTGCGGAGGCAGATCCTTGGCAGCTGCGCTAGGAGCACCTGCAACTAGGAGGGGGCCACCTATCTGTGTGGTCAAATGAAACGTTGCCAAGAATGATTGGTGCTGGTGCCCGTGCAAAATCATGGCGAAGCCATGTTCTTGAGCCCATGACAAGACAGAGGATGCCTCCAGCGTAAGGCTAGGAATACCTTCGGGGTAAGCTGGCTCGATCCAGGCTACGGGCAATAAATGATGATGAATAACAAGAATTCTTATGGCGGATTTCTTTGGCCCCGAAGCAAGGAGTTGTTCGGCAGAGCGCAATTGTTCCGTGCCGATGAGCCCGATACCTGAGGCTGATTGACGTTGGAGGCGAGTTGTGTCAAGACCAATGATGGCGATTTCATCATCTATGATTTGGGCTGGCTCACTGTCTTGAACTGGAATACGAAAGAAGCTAGAAATAAAGGCTTCGAATTCGCCACGTGAAACTGAATCATGGCCTGATCCCCAATATACATCATGATTTTCCACATACGATCAGGAAATCACTTGATTTGAGACCGAATGTCTTCTTTAGTGTTTCGAGAGCAATCTTCGCGTATCTATACTCCTCGCGCATACCTATGGAGACTAAATCTCCACTGATTATAATTTGATTGGGTTTAAGATTCGATGACTCGAGATCCTTGATAATCGCATCTAACAGTGTCGGACCACCTATCGGCGTGCGTTCTTGCGGAAGCGCGTGGTCTCGCCCGAAATGAATATCTGAGAGGTGGAGTAATGTGCGAGGCGCCTGCTTCACACTAGAACAGTCTCACGGCGGTCGACTTAGCAATATAGCTGCGGGCCACTAACTGCACAGTGTTACTACTCTTTATGCAATTTGGCTGGCAACTTATTGATGGGCACATCTGTGCGCATATGTGCCACAGTTGAGCACAGCGGATGACATTCGCGAGTTGGCTTGGTAGGTCTCCTGATCTCCTATCATTGACAGGTCTCCTATCATATGAGGACAACGTGCTCCATGCATGAGAGGATCACGTCGTTGCCTGGCACGTTCGTCGAGATGACATTGTAGCGGAGGTGGATCGCGAGGATGTTCTCGTCGTCCCGCCACTCTTGGGTGACCTGCAAGCTGATAATGACGACCCTTGGCTCCCATCGCTTCAGGGCATCAATGACGTAGACGCGAGCTATGCGCGCGCGTGCGTTGCACGACGTGCCATGACGAGATCGTCGTCGCGTTCAGCTGCAAGCGCCGCGGCCTGTGTCCGTCGTGTACGGCTCGACGGATGGCGGACACCGCAACGCACCTGGTCGACCACGTGTTGCCCCGCGCGCCCTATCGCCAGTGGGTGTTCACGGTCCCCAAGGCGCTGCGGCTCCGGCTCGCGCGAGACCCCGCGTGGACCACCTGGGTCGGCAACCTCGCCGTGCGCGCGATCGGGGTATGGCAGCGGCGGGTCGCCCGCCAGCGCGGTCTCCACGCACCGCGGACCGGGGCAATCACGTTCGTGCAGCGGTTCGGGGGCCTGGTCAACCTCAACGTGCACTTCCACCTCGTGGTGCCCGACGGCGTGTTCGTCGATGACGACGACCGGCTCGCGTTCGCGCTCCATCCAGTGCCCACCAGCGCCGACGTCCTGGCGATCCTCGATCGCATCGTGCGTCGGATCGCGCGGCGGCTTGCCGACGAGGCGCGCGACGACAGCGTGGAGGAGGGCGGCGACATATTCGCACAGGTCCAGGCCGAGGCGGCGGCGACGTGGCGCTCGCCCCACAACCGCAAGCCGACCGTGCGCGGAGTGGAACGCTTGCGCGCGCGGTGTGAGGGGTTCTCGGTGCACGCCGGCGTCGTGATCGCGGACCACGACCGCGACGCCCTCGAGCGCTTGTGCCGCTACGGCACGCGCCCGGCGTTCGCGCAGGAGCGGCTGGCCTGGACCGCCGATGGCCAGATCACCTACCGGCTCAAGCGGCCGTGGCCCGACGGCCGCACCGAGCTGGTGCTGCCGCCGGTGGCGTTCCTGCGGCGACTGTGCGGGATCATCCCGCCACCCCGTCGCCATCTGGTTCGCTACGCGGGGGTGTTCGGCCCGGCCAGCCAGCGGCGCGCGCAGCTCCGCGGGCTGGGGGAAAG
>JADMIO010928622.1_pt1 | contig 30414 bp, 25 predicted proteins | sample 8958161 | NCBI WGS metagenome assembly JADMIO01 (sample SAMN16585339, study PRJNA669376) | soil metagenome | isolation source: Crop rotation soil | place: USA: Cullars Rotation, Alabama | collected 2011 | reverse complement strand
ATAGGGCATAGGGCACAGGGCACAGGGCATAGGGCATAGGGCATAGGGCATAGGGCAACAGGGCAACACTCATTGTTAAAGTACCGCGTCAGGTGAATGGTTCTGACACGGTCGGTTCAGGAAAGCGATCGCAGCCACTTGAGCGTAAATGCGAGCGCCAGCCACGGCGCGAGTTGCAGCGCCTGCCAGGCTGGCCAGCGATAGGTCAGCGCCAGGCCACTGACGACAAACCCCGCTCCCGCGGGAGCTATCGCGATCGCGACCAACACTGGTCCGGCAAAGTGGCTGACTGGCTGTCGGAGATTGAGGGAGTACAAATAGGCCGCGAACCCGAGAAGCGCGAGGCCCAGGACGACTTGCAGCGTCCCGATCAGGCGTGTCGCAGCGGTGGCTGATTGAGCCGGAACAGTTTCAGACGCGTCAGGCGACACACCTCGTTCGTGGAGAATGGCGTACACCGCGTCGACGGTGTCCTTGGGATATTCGGACCGCCGATGCCAATACTCGAGAAGCTCCTCGGACGTCCTCTCACGAAGAATCTCCCGTGCACGTGACATCTTTGCGGACCTCTAACTGGCCGTCACCGGCCAGACCTTCTTTGTTGCGGCGACGCCGCCCTTCAGGATTTTCTCGAGCACCCCGATATCGACGTCTGCGAGCGTATTGATGTGCAGACACGATTTGAGACCGCCTTTGTGTTTGCCGAGTTTCTCGAGGAGCTGCGCTTTACCAGGGAAGCCGAAGACATAGATGACCAGATTCCCCGTGCGCGGACTGAAACCGACGACGCAGCTCGTACCTGAATGCCCGGACTCGTAGGTGTAGTGATACACACCGCAGCCGACGATCGTCGGGCCCCACATCCGCGCCTTCCAGCCGGTCGCTTTCTCGAAAACCTTTAACAGTGTTTTTGCATCCTCTCGGCGAGTGTCGTTCTTGACCGAGGCAATGAAGTTCCTGACGCTGACTTTCGTGGGCTTGGTCTTTGTTTTGGCCATGTGATGGTCTGATGGTTAATCGGCGCGACCGCCACATTCGACGTCAGTCTTACATCTATGTAAGATAGAGCCGATGTCTCGTCGCCCGCGCATGCTGACGCTCTCCGCAAAGGAGTCGCTCATCCTGGAACTGCTTGTCCAGGAGGATGAATTGTACGGCTTGGAGCTGGTCGCGCGATCACGACGCCGGCTGAAACGGGGCACCGTCTACGTGACGCTGGGGCGGATGGAGGAGAAGGGGTACATCACGTCCCGGCTGGAGCCTCCGCCGGCTGACGCCGGTGGCCTGCCGCGCCGCATGTACCAGCCGACCCCACTCGGGCGCCGTGTGCTCACCCTGTGGACCGACGCCCCGCAATATCTGATGCCGGAGTTCAGCCGATGACGCCCCCGGGCGCCCGCCTTCGGCGCATTGCCGTCCGCGTTTTCAACGAGACGACGATGGAGCGGCTGATTGACCCGGTGCTTTCGGATGTTCAGGTCGAGTATGCGAGTGCGCGTGAACGCGGGAAGAGGTGGATCAGCCGCTGGGTGCGGCTCACCGGCTATATCGCACTGACCAAGGTCGTCGTCCTTCACGCCTATCGGTGCTCAATTCTGGCAGTTAGCGACCGGGCTTCTGACGAGCAGATGGCGGTGCGCCGCGCACTCGCATGGTCCGCTGTTGCGAGCGCAGTCACGCTACTTTTCCAGTTGTTGCCCATTGTTCTCAGGTTCGCCGATACACGAGTGTCACTGCTTGCTTACCCGTCTCTGCTCATCTTCTTGATTCCGCCGAACCTTGTGTCCGCTTTACCGGTGGGATTGTTACTTGGCATTCTCCTGGGGTTGAGAGGCGGAATGATCTCGAGGCGATCGCAAGCAATAATTCTGACCATCGCTCTCGCCGCCTCTGTCGGGTCATTCGTTACAACAGATCGGCTGCTTCCAGTAGCCAATCAAGCATTTCGGACCACGATCTGGGGAATGAGCAACGTCACGCAGGTGTCTCTTCGTCGTGGGCCCCATGAGTTGACACTCTCGGAATTGAGCCATGAGATGGACTTGGACACCAGCGATAGCAGGGACCGAAGATTGCTCGCAGTGCTTTACCACAGCCGGTGGGCGTGGCCCTGCGCATCGCTGGTGTTCGCGTTCTTTGCGCTCTCCCTGCTGGGTAAAGGGCGGGGCCGATTCACGCTGGGCGCCTCTGCAGTCGGCGTGATCTGTCTTTACGACGTGCTGATCTTTGTCGGGCGCGCGTTCGCAACCGCCGGCTCGATGCCACCCTTTGAGGCTGCGTGGCTGCCGAATGTCGTGGTCGCCGCGATTTCGATCGCGAACTCTTTTTCAGTTTTTAGTTTTGAGTCTTGGGTTTGTGCGTTACTTTCCGAGCACGACGAGGAGATCGCGTGCTTCGACGACAAGCCCCGGCGTCACGAGGACCTCAGCAACCACCGCATCCCTCGGACTGTAGACCGCCGTTTCCATCTTCATCGCTTCAATCGACAGCAATCGTTCGCCAGCCGCAATCGACTGCCCCGGTTTGACAGCCACCGACGATACCTTGCCGGGCATCGGCGCCGGAATATGGTCGGCATTCGTGGATTCCGCCTTGGGATGACGCTTGAGGATCGATTCCACCGACTTGTCCGCGACGCGAACCTCGCGCGGTTGGCCGTTGAGCTCAAAGAACACCGTCCGCGTGCCGTCCTCACGCACGTCGCCGGTGGTGAGGAACTTCACGATGAGCGTCTTGCCCCGCTCGATCTCGACCGACACCTCTTCGCCCGGCGCGAGACCATAGAAAAAATTCGCCGTGGGAATGGTCGACGTATCGCCGTACTCGAGACGATGCTGCTGGTAATCGAGAAAGACCTGCGGATAGAGGAGGAACGAAAGTACGTCCTCCTCACGAGGCTCACGTTTGGTCTTGGTGTGAAGTTCTCGAGCCGCAGCCGCGAAATCGGCAGGGGGCAGCGCCGCGCCAGGCCGCCCGACAATCGGCTCGGCATGCGCGGACTTCAGGACAATCTCCTGAAAACGCTTCGGCCATCCACCTTCGGGCTCGCCGAGCCATCCCTGCATCATCTCCACAACACTGCGTGGAAAACCAAGCGGTCCCTTCGCATTCATCACGTCGTCTGCCGACAGATCGTTCGTGACGAGAAACAACGCCAGGTCGCCGACCACCTTGCTCGACGGTGTCACCTTGACGATGTCGCCAAAGAGCTGGTTTGCCGTGGCATAGGCCGCGCACACTTCCGGCCAGCGATCCTCGAGCCCCAGGTTCCGTGCCTGCTGCCGAAGATTGGTAAATTGCCCGCCAGGCATTTCGTGCTGATAGACGTCTGGCCCAGGCGCACGCAACCCTTCCTCGAAGGGGTAGTACAAATCGCGCACAGCGGACCAGTAGCGGCTGATTTCGTCGAGCGCCTCTTCGTCCAGATGGGTGTCACGCTCGGTGTTTCGAAGCGACGCGGCCAGGCTGTTCAAACACGGCTGACTCGTCATTCCACTCATCGACGCAATGGCGGCGTCGGCAATGTCGACGCCGGCATCGGCGGCGCGGAGAATACTGCCCGCGTTGATCCCGCTCGTGTCGTGGGTGTGAAAATGAATCGGCACGCCGACTTCATTGCGCAGCGCCTTCACCAGCTCGTAGGCCGCATACGGCTTGCACAGGCCAGCCATGTCCTTGATGCCAAGGACGTGCGTGCCCATGTCGACCAGCTGCTTCGCGAGGCGGATGTAGTAGTCGAGTGAGTACTTGGGTCTCTTTGGATCAAGGATGTCGCCCGTGTAGCAAATCGCCGCTTCACACAACGCGCCAGTATCCTCGCGTACGGCTTCGATCGCCAGGCGCATGTTCGCGGTCGAATTCAGCGAATCGAAAATCCTGAAGACATCGATCCCTGAGTCGGCGCTGCGCTTGATGAACGCTCGGACGACGTTGTCGGGATACGTCGTGTAGCCGACGGCGTTGCTCGCGCGAAGGAGCATCTGAAAGAGGATGTTTGGCACCCGCCGCCGCAGCTCTTCCAACCGTTCCCATGGATCCTCCTGCAGGAATCGCATGGAGGTATCGAAGGTGGCTCCGCCCCACATCTCGAGACTGAACAACCCGGGAAGCCGTCTCGCGACGGTATCCGCGATCCTCAGCATGTCGTAGGTACGCACGCGCGTGGCGAGGAGCGACTGATGGGCATCGCGAAGCGTCGTATCGGTGATGAACAGCCGGCGCTCGTTTCGAATCCACGTGGCGAATGCGTCGGGACCCAACGCGACGAGTTTCTGGCGCATTCCGTCAGGCGGGGGCACCGCGACCTGAACGACAGGGGCCAGCGGGGGCACAGGCGTCTTGAGCTTGCGGCCCTCATCGATACTCCCCCTCACATCGTCACGCCCGTTGACGATGACGTTGCCGATATAGGTGAGCACTTTCGTCGCGCGATCGCGCGGGGCGCGGAAGAGAAAGAGCGCCGGCGTATCGTCAATAAACGTGGTCGTCGCCTGACCTGACCGGAACGTGGCGTGGCCGATCAGGTTCAGGAGGAAGGCGATGTTCGTTTTGACACCGCGGATCCGGAACTCGCGCAGCGCCCGATCGGCGCGCTGCGCCGATTCTTCGAGCGTGCTGCCCCAGGTGGTGACTTTCACCAGCAGGGAATCGAAGTACGGCGTAATCACCGACCCGCCAAAGCCATTCCCGCCGTCAAGTCGGACGGCGAACCCCCCGGCGGATCGATAGGTGGTAATGCGGCCGTAATCGGGAACGAAATGGCGATCCGGATCTTCGGTGGTGATTCGGCATTGCATCGCAACGCCGCGGCGCTCGATGGCATTCTGTTGCGGAATGCCGAGCGGTGCGTCGTGGAGCCTGTGCCCCTGGGCAACGAGAAACTGACTGCGGACGAGGTCGATGCCGGTGATGACTTCGGTAACCGTATGCTCGACCTGAATCCGGGGGTTGACCTCGATGAAGTAGAAGGAGCTCTGATCGACGTCGTAAAGAAATTCGACGGTTCCCGCGCTGCGATAATTCACCGACTTGCAGAGTCGAACGGCGGCGTCGCAAATCGCCTCGCGCATGTGATCTGAGAGGGTAATGCTCGGCGCCACCTCGACCACTTTCTGATGCCGGCGTTGGACCGAACAGTCGCGTTCCCACAGATGAACGATGGTGCCGTGCGCGTCGCCAAGAATCTGCACTTCGATGTGTTTCGCGCGCGCAATATAGCGCTCGAGAAACACGTCGGGCCGGCCGAACGCGGCGCCAGCTTCACGCTGCGCCTCCTCGAGCTTATTGGCCAGGTCGCCTGCGGTCTGGACGACACGCATGCCTCGGCCACCACCGCCGAAGCTCGCCTTGATCATCAGCGGATAGCCGATCTTCTCCGCGGCAGCGGCCACCGATCCGATGTCTTGAAGGGCCTGATCCGTGCCGGGAACCGTCGGTACGCCTGCGGCAGCGGCGATCCGCTTTGCGACAGTCTTGTCGCCGAACATGTCAAGTTGCTCAGGGGTTGGTCCAACGAACTGAATACCGGCGTCCTGGCAGGCGCGAGCCAGTTCGGCGCGCTCGGCGAGGAAGCCGTAGCCCGGGTGGATGGCATCCACGCCCTGCTGCCGCGCTACCGCGATGAGCGCGTCAATGTTCAAGTAGGATCGAACCGGCTCACCGCCCGTGGGTGGGCCAATGAGGAACGCCTCGTCTGCCTTGAAACGGTGCAGCGAGAAACGATCTTCGTAACTGTAGACGGCCACGGTCCTGAGACCGAGTTCGGTCGCAGCCCGGAAACAGCGAATCGCTATTTCCGAGCGATTGGCAACGAGGATTTTTTTCATACCCGCAGTCGGACGATCTTAATTGATCCAGCGATAAGATTCCTTTCGTGGCCTCTACCACCGACATCATCGTCGTCGGCGCAGGGATTGTCGGGTGCGCCGTCGCCTACGAGCTCGCCAGCCGGGGCGCATCGGTCGAGGTCGTCGACGATCGACCGGCGGGCATGGGAGCGACGCAGGCGTCTGCAGGCGTCCTGGCGCCGTATATCGAAGGCCGTGAGGCCAGTCAGCTGCTGGAGTTCGGTGCGCGCAGCCTGGAGATGTTCGACACCTTTGTCGCTCGTGTGTCTGCCGACGCGCGAATGGACGTCGGTTATCGGCGGACCGGTACGCTCGATGTCGCCCTCAGCGAAGATGGGATGCTGCACCTCGAGAAGGCGGCGCGCGCGTTGAGCGTTCGCGGCGTGCCGGCGGAGTTGTTCGACGCTCGCACCGTCAGGCTCGAGGAACCGCACATCAGCGCCGACGCAATTGGCGGATTGCGCATCCCCGTCCATGGATTCGTTGCGGTTGGCAACTTCATGCAGGCCTTAACGAGTGCGGCGATGCGTCATGGTGCCCGGTTTCAGCAAGCCGGCCGCGTCACACGCATCGTGCGCAGTGGCACCGACATCGCTGTTGAAACCGATCAGGGCGATGTCGACGCGGGTGCGATCGTATTGGCCGCCGGTAGTTGGTCGGGACAGGTCGAAGTCGAAGACGCGATCGATCGGCTGCCTGTCCGCCCGGTTCGCGGTCAACTTCTCCATCTCGGGTGGCGGGGCGCACCCCTCAAGCGGGTCATCTGGGGTGAGCGCTGCTATCTCGTCCCGTGGGACGATGGAACACTGCTGGTGGGGGCGACTGTGGAAGATGCGGGGTTCGACGAGCGGAACACCGTCGCCGGCGTGCGCGATTTGATCGAGGCCGCCTGTGAACTCGTGCCGCACGCGTGGACGGCGAGCGTGCTTTCGACGCGTGCCGGCCTCCGTCCGGCGAGCGGTGACGCGCTGCCGATCATCGGCGCGTCGAGCGTCCTGCCCAAGCTGATGTACGCGACGGGGCACTATCGGAATGGGGTCCTTCTTTCGCCGCTGACGGCCCAGCTCGTGGCGGATGTCATCCTCGCAGGAAAAACAGATCCGTTGCTGGAGCTCACGCGGCCGGATCGTTTCGGAAGCTTGTAACGTGGACTGGCGGATTCGGGCGATTCAACGAGGAGCTGAATGGATCGCGCGAGCCGAGCACGAAACCACGGGGCGTGCGTTCGGCATCGAGGTCCACGGCGTATCAGAAGATGAGGTTGTGCAACGATTGACACGATGGCTCGAGTGGCAGAGCGCACACACCGCCGCGCTTGAAGCCCTTCAGCAGGCAGAACGATTACATCTTCGAGCCATTACCGACGGTGCGTTTCTCGAGCCGAAGCTGACCGAAACGGTCGCCGCATTGCAGAGTGATTCGCTGAACCAGGTTGATGAGGCGCGCCGACGGCTTGACATCATTCGCGCCCAACGACCGGAATAGCGCTTCGGGCGGACTAGCGTCAGCTGGACCTGACCGAATGGCTTTAGCCGACTGACAGGAGCATACATGCCACTTTCAGCCCACGAGATTCAGCAGAACCTGAAAAGTGTGGACGGCTGGACCCTTGATGGCAATGCGATCAAGAAGCAGTTCACCTTCGCAGGTTTTCCAGAAGCGGTCGCTTTCGTCGCGCGACTGGTGCCAGGCGCCGAGTCCGCCGATCATCATCCCGACATCACGATCAACTACAAGCGGGTGACGCTGTCGTACTCGACGCACAGCGAAGGCGGCCTGACCCACAAGGACTTCGATGGCGCCTCCATGGCCGACCACCTCGCTACGTAGATGACGTCGGGGGCAACCCACGTCATGCACTTGAATGCGCCTGAAACGCACCTACAGTTCGCGCGAAGTTGCCGCGCTGACGGGACTGAGTGCCCGTCAACTTCAGTTGTGGGACGCGAGCGGGCTCATCACGCCCGCGATCCCATCACATAAGACTGATGCCGGCGGGTATACAGAGCGGCGTTACACGCCCATTGAACTCTTCGAGTTGCTCGTTCTGGCGGACCTGCGCCGACGCGGCTTCTCAGTCCATCAGCTCCATCTCGTCAAAGACGTGCTGAAGCAGCGTTTCGGCTCGCGGCTGTTTGAAGCCACCGGGGGTGGAGGTCCCGTGCAGTTGCTCACCGATGGAAGGGAGATTTACGCCCGAACGGCGCGCGGAGAGTTCTACAACCTGCTCAAAGAACCCACGCAGCCGCTGCTCGTGGTGGGCAATGAAGGATTGTTGAAGGAGCTTGGCGGAAAAGTCCGCGCGCGTCAGCGCAAGAAACGCTGATTTCTCAACGAGCGGCAGCCAGGCAGCACCGTGCCCTCTGACGGTCAATTGTTTACTGTCGAAGACGGACGCGGGAGCGCCGCCGAGAGCTACCGAATCGGAAATACGCGCTCGAGGTCGTCCGCCGGCCGCGGAATGACATGAACCCCGATCAACTCGCCGACGCGGCGAGCGGCCGCTGCCCCGGCATCCGTCGCCGCCTTGACCGACCCGACGTCGCCTCGCACGATGGCGGTCACGAGACCGGCGTCCACTTTTTGCCAGCCGACGAAGACGACATTCGCCGTCTTGACCATGGCGTCCGCTGCCTCGATCATCCCGATAAGGCCTCGCGTTTCCACCATACCGAGCGCATCGCCGACCTCGCGCTTGTCGTCTTTGTCCGCCATGACGGCCGTACTCTACCACGCGGTGAAGGGGTACGTAGATTGGTTTCGGAAGTACGCAGGCCGGGTCCTGTTGGACCCGGCCTGCGAAGACCTCGTGCGGTGTGAGGAACTTGATCTAAGCCAGGAGGCCAGGGAACTTCGACGACTGGATCGCGTAGCCCGGGAAAATGGGCTGCGGATTCTGCAGACCAAGATGGCGTACGACGATTTCACCGAAGACATCGCGGAAGTCGGTCGTAACGGCAAGATCTCGTCCCTCGTACCGTTTTTCAACCGACAGTCCCGGCCACTTGCCGTAGACTTTTCCGCCGCGGACGCCCCCGCCCATCACGAGCATGGCATTGCCGTGGCCATGATCGGTGCCGCGGTTGCCGTTCTCGTTCACGGCGCGTCCGAACTCCGACATCGTGATGACGATGGTATCGGCCATCCGCTCGCCGAGATCCGTGACAAGGGCGGCGATGCTCTGCGAGAAGTCGCTCAGCTTTGTCGACAGCTGGCCTTGCGCGGCGCCCTGGTTGACGTGCGTGTCCCACCCGCCAATATCGGCGAAGGCGATCTCCAACCCGACGTTCGCCTTGCTCAACTGCGCGATCTGCAAGAGCGCCTGGCCAAACGGGCTGCGCGGGTAGTTCGCGCCGTTTGCCGGCTGGTATTTCGTCGGGTCCGCTGTCTTCAACGTCTTCATGGCGTCAAAGGCTTCGCGCCCGACCCCCTTCAACATCGCATCGGCTGCGCCCGCATACTGGGCCTCGAACGACAGGCTCAGCATGTCGCCGGTCGCGCCGCCGCCGCGGATGCCGAACTTGTCGATCTGGTTCATCGCCAGCGCGGGAGCGTTGCCCTGCAGCATACGCGGCAGTTGCTGCGTGAGCGCCACGGCGCGGAAGGTGGATTCCGTCTGTTCGTGACGCGCTTGCATATAGCGATTCAGCCAGCCGTCCTGCGTGCTCTTCACCCCGGGCGTTCCGGTTTCCATGTAATCCTGGGCATCGAAATGCGACCTGGTGGAATCCGGTGATCCGCACGCGTGTACGACGGCCAGCTCATGACGATCCCAGAGCGGCTTGAGCGAGGAGAGGCTTGGATTGAAGCCGAAGAAGCCGTCGAGATCGAGTGCGCCATCCGCGCTGCGCGGGCGCGGCACCGCGATACTCGGACGCGCCTTGTAATAGTCCGCTTCGCCGTACGGGACGACCACGTTCAAGCCGTCCACGGCGCCGCGCTGAAAAATTGCAATCAGCTGCTTTGCGCGCCCGTTCGCGGCATACGCCGTGCGCGCCAGGAATGACGGCGCGAAGCCAAGGCTGACGAGTGCGAAGCCGCCGTTCTTGAGAAAAACCCTGCGTGACACCATAAGTCACCGCCTCTGGAATTCGGGGGAGCCGAGCGTCAGAGCAATCATCTGCGGCGTCGTCGTCGCTTTGGCGATCGTCGCGCGAGTGGATTCCGAGATGTCGTTGCCGAGGGCATTGGCAATCAGCGTGTCGCGATCCACCGTCGGCGTCTGCGGCGCGAACTGGGGAGCGCCCACGGCGGCGCGCCCGCGCGCGGCTCGTCCCGCGTTCGGTCGGACCGCGGCATTCGGGCGATTCGCGGCATTCGGCCTCTGGAGAGCGTTCTGGCCCGCACGACCCGCCCCCGGCATCGCGAGCTGATTCGTCGCGAGGGTCTGCGCAAAGTTCATCCGTTCCACGAGCGCGCCTGTATTCGTCCATGCGTCGGCCGTGTCTTTGTATCCCGTTGGCGGCTGGCACTGATACAGGGGCATGCCGAGGTCCGCCATGGCGCGGACAAGTGGCATGCCGTTCACGACATCCGTGCCGAGCGCGCGGACGGAGCTCGCCACGAATTCGAGCGGCGTCTTCACCTTGGCCCGATAGGCGTTCGCGCCCAGGAACTCAGGCGAGGTCAGGATCGTTCGCATCACTTCCCGCAGGTCACCGTTGGTTTCGGTGAACCGCGCCGCCACGCGATCGACGAGCGATGGTGGAGGAGTGTCGGCCACGAACCGTCGCGTGAGCTTCGTCGCGATGAACTTCGCCGTCGACGGGTGCGACGCGAGGATGTCGAGCACTTCCTCGCCGTCCTTCATGCCCCCCGCGTTGATCTTGTGACCGAGAACAATCTTTTCCCGCTCGTCGTGCATCCGCGGCTGGAAGATGAAGCCCGCGCCCATGCGCGGATTGTCGATGGACCACCCGGTGAACGCGCGCGCCACTTCGGTGACGTCCTTCTGTGTATACCCTCCGTCGACGCCGAGCGTGTGAAGCTCCATCAACTCACGGCCGTAGTTCTCGTTGAGACCGCGCGGTGCGTTCTTCGCCTGCGCCTGCGGCGGGCGTGGGAGCGGTATCTGGATTCCGGCGCCAAAACGGCCACGCGCACCAGGACGTCCCTGGATGCCTGGCTGCAGTCCGCGGCCGCGCCCCATGTTGTTGGCCGCCGCGTTTGGATCCACGCTCTGGAAGTTATCGAGGTAGAAAAGCATCGCGGGACTCTTCGCCGTGGCGCCGAGCAGATCGCGGAATTTCCCGAGCACGTTCGGACGGATGACGTCGCGCTCGTACGAGGTGAGGAGATAACGATCGCGGCCCTTTTTCGCGTCGACGTTGAAATGGTTGAACCAGAAGTCGGTGAGCACTTCCTGCAGCTGCCGCTCGCTGTAGACGGCGCGCAGCATTTTCTGTTCGGACAGCTCGTTCATGATCGCCGCCTGCTGCGGTCCACCCGCTTGCTGCAGGGCGAGACGCTGCTGCGGCGTGAGGTTCTGGGCGCCGCCTGGCAGCTGACCGCGTGCTGCGAGCTGTTGCTGACGACGCATGGTCGGGTCAGGCGCAGCGTTGGGATCCGCCGGCCTGTCGGGATTCGCGGGATTCGCGCCCCGGGCCGCCTGTTGCTGCTGCCGCAGGCGCTTCTGCTCCTGCTGCGGTTGTTCGTACTGCTCTGAGATCTCCCGATTGCTCAGATTGAGGGTGGTGAACCTGGCGAGCCGCGCGTCCATCGCGGCATCAGGAATCCGGTCGGGATAAAGCTGCTGTTCGATGTACGCCTGCAGGCCCATCTTCTGAACCGCCGCCACGTCACCGGCGCGTGGACCGTATCCAATCCGATTCAGGACGTGGATGATGGTCTTTTCATCGTTCGGGAAGGTGGCGGCGGCGACCGCACTTGGCGCAGACGTCTGCGGCGGGTGCAGAATCGTCAACGTGGCAAGGGCGAGAAGCCCGGCAGTTTTTGCTCTCATAGCGTTATCCCTTGCCCTTATTAGACATCAGCGCCCTGAGAACGTTTAAAAAGATGCCATTGGGATCTGACCGGAGTCTGATCTCATGGTGTCTCTTCGGCTGAGCACCCCTAGAGGTAGGGGTTACCGCGTTGGAGCAAACCGCAGGTCAAGCGTCTTCACTTCACCGTCCGTCAGCGAAAAAGACGCCGCACGCGCACGCATGTGATCGAGAAAATCGGGATCCAGCACGTTCACGGTCTGGCGGTTGTCGACAACCACGATGAAGTAGCGGCCGGGAGGAAGCGTGCGGATACGGTACCGGCCCTGGGCATCGGAGCGCACGGTCACGACCAGCCGGGAATCAGGAATCCAGAGTTGGCGATCCTCCGGTAATGCGAGGATCGTAAACTCCTTGAGCGGCTCGCCTGAGGCACCGGTCACCGTTCCCGTTATCTCGGGCGGATGATTCGTCAGCTCAACTTCAACGGTGATGTCCTGCGCGTTTCGCAGGTCGACGCCGGAATCAGTCACATCGAGATTCCCGATTTTGATCGTTTTGACGACCCACTCGGGCATCGCGACGAGCGCGCGAAACGCAATCTCTGCCGCCGGCACGGCGACTTGAAACGAAAAATCCGGATTGATCGTGATTGGTTGTCCCACGAGCGCGAGCGTAGCCTCGGTGCTCCTGGGCAGGATGTTCAGGCGGATCATCGAGCTTTGTGGCTGCCGACCATTCAGTGCATCGAACACGATGCGTCCGGTGACGTTGACGCGACGAAGAGGCGTCAAGACGACGCCGGCGACGTCTGCACCGTTGACCGACGCGTACCCGATCAGTATCTCGGAAGAGTCGGGTGCCCGCGTCGCGAAGCCTGGAGCGGTCGGCAACGGGGAGGGCAGCGGCGTCATCATCGTGGCACGCAGCACGTAGTCGCCCGGCGGCAGTGGAGCGACTGTAAACGTTCCGTCCGATCGCACCGGCGATCCATTCAACGCCGCGGTGTTCCCTGCCCGGCTGAACGCTGTCACATTACCCGCGCGAGGTGTCGCGCTCAGCGAGCTCAACACTGATCCCGAGATCGTGGCGAGGCGTGTGACAACGAGCGAAAGGTCAATGCCATTGACCGTCTCTCCCGCCCCGACCGTCACCGGAACCGCGTTCGCGAAGACGGGCGTCGACGGATAGTACGTCGGCGCATATCCGGTGCGACGTTCTACATCGTCCGACGATGTAATGACGGGGTGCGCCGTGACAGAGACGAAGTACTGGCCTGGCGGCAGCCCGAAGATTCGGTATTCGCCGATGTCGTTCGTCATGGCCGCACGACCGGTCGGCATTGGTTGGAGCTGTCCCTGCGAGTAAAGCTTCCGCATCGGGACAACCTGCAGGTCCGTGACGGGCTCGCCGTATTCGTCCAGGACGCGACCCGCGATCACGCCGCCGCGCGGTAACGCGATGTTCACGCCGTCGACTCGCTGCCCCGCCGCGAGATCGATGAGCCGGGTCACGTCGTACGGATCGGCCTGGCCGTAATTCAGCTGGATGAAGTTCGGTTTCACTGCGGTGACGGCAAAGTGCCCCGCCGGAAGATTATCGAACGCGTAGCGCCCGTCAGCCTCAGTGGTTACGGTTTTACTCCCGCCGAGTTCCGACCCGCTGACGATGACCGACGCTTCCCGTAACGGCAGACCATTCGTGCCCACAATCTGGCCGCGGATTTGAGACGTTCCGGTCTTGAGCGGCGGCGTATTTCTCGGGGGCGCAGCGCCTTGCGCCGCGGCAAGGCCCGCGGCGCGGCCCGCCTCGAAACTTGAAACCGCGCGCCGGACTGCGTCATCCAGTTCGGCCGGGGACTGTGCGGTCACCGTGATTTGCCCGCCGCTCGGCGTAGTGACGGTGGTGCGCACCTGCTGCGCGAGCAATATTGACGTCGCGGCGGCCGCCATGACGCACGGCCCGCCAAAACGGGCGCCGATCTGGAAAAAACGTCGACCCATCCAGTACTGATTATCGTCCGCTCATCGTCGAGACGTATCGACTCGCAGATCGAGGACTTTCGTCTCGCCGTCTCCAAGGGTGAAGGGCGTGGATTGACCGCGCAGCGTTTCGAGGACGTCAGGATCCTGCACGCTCATCGACGATTGGATGACGGCCGCAAAGTAGCGGCCCGGCGGAAGCGTGCGCACTCTGTAGCGACCATCGCGATCGCCGCGCGCGGACGTGATCAAACGCGAGTCGAGGAACCAGCGCTCGCGTTCCTGAGGGAACAGGACGATCGTGTAGTCCGTGACCACCTCACCGCGCGCGTTGAGCACCACCCCCGACACTTCCGGCGGACGATTCGTGAGCTCGATCTCGATGTCTGCGTCTCGTCCGTTACGAAAATCGACGCCGAGATCGGTGATGTCGACGTTGCTCATCCGGATCGCCTTTACGACCCACTCCTGATTCGGCGAGCTCACTACGGCGCGAATCGCAATCTCTGACGCGGGAGCGAGCAATTGAAAGGTGAAGTCATCCTTCACGACAACCGTCGGATTGTTCAGCATCTGAGCCGCTTCAGGGCTTCGGGCGTTCATCATCACGCGCACCATGTTCCCGCGCAGTGATCGACCGGCAATGGAATCGAACGTGACGCGTCCGTTCAGCGTCACGCGTTTCATTGGCGCAAGGACGACGCCCGTCACGTCACTCCCACTCAGGGTGACGGTGGCCAGTAGTACTTCAGGTTGATTGAACACCCGCAGCGGCTCTCCCTGCATCGTCGTGATCCCGCCGACGATTCCGCCGCCCGCGATTCCACCCGCCAGTGCGGTGATCGTGACTCGATCGGGAGGGAGTGGAGGCGGGGGTGGGGGCGCGGGCGGAGCGGCCACGCCAACACCGCCGGCCGCGACAGGGACTGGTGCGGGCGGCGGAACGCTGGCGCGCACAATGTACTCGCCGGGAGCGAGGCCAGGAATCGTGAAGCTTCCGTCCGGTTTGATCTGACCGTTTCCTGAAACAGTGGGACTGCCGTATCGATCCATAGCGGTCACCGACCCCCGCGACAGCGGTGCGCCCTTGCCGTCGATCGCGATGCCGGAGATCGACGACAGCCGCGTCGTCAAGAGCGACAGGTCGATGCTGCCGATGGTTTCTCCCAGACCGACGGTAATCGGCTGCGCGTTCGCGGCGAGCGCCGTACCCGGGTAATACGTCGGTGCATAGCCGGATCGAATATCGGTGTTCTCCATGATCGGAACATTTGAACGCGAGTACGCCGAGATGTAGTACTGGCCGGGTGCCAGTCCGTACAGCCGATACTCCCCGATGTCGTTGGTCATTCCGTTCCGGCCGATTTGCATCAACCGCATCTGACCCTGCGTCAGACGCTTCTGCATGGGGTAGACGACGGCATCCGTCACCGGCTCGCCGTACTCGTCGAGAAGCCGTCCGGTGATGACGCCGCCGCGCGGCAGGACGATATCCACCCTGTCCAACTGCTGATTCGCCCCGAGCTCGAGGGGCTTCGAAATATCACTCGGCTTTGTTTGCCCGTAGTTGAGCCGCAGGTAGTTCGCTTTGTTCGCGTTCACCACGAAATGCCCAGCCGGAAGGTCCCGGAATTCGTAGCGGCCGTCGCCGTCAGTCATCGTTGTCTTGTTGACGTTCGCATCCTGCCCGTTGATTTGGACCGTCGCCATTCGTACCGGCGCTCCATTCGTTGAGGTGACGCGCCCGGTGATCCGCGAGGTACCGCTGCTCGGCCGTGTATCACGCGCCTGAGCCACGCTCGCCGGTTGCGGCAGAACGAAAGAGCCCGGAACGGGCGGAACAACGATTTGTGTACCGTCACTCGTCGTGAATACGGATTGCTGCGCGCCAGAAACCGCGCCCAGGGCCAGGACGACGAGGAGGGCGCCAACGGCGGTTCGGTGCATGATCGGCCTCGCTGAAGAGTACTACTTAGACGCCAATTCCGGCCGATCGGCCCTGGTTATTCGGCACCCATGAACGGATACCGGTAGTCCCTCGGCGGATTGAAGTTTTCCTTGACCGTCCGGGCGCTCACCCAGCGGACCAGGTTCAGCTTCGAGCCCGCCTTGTCGTTCGTGCCCGACGCTCGCGCGCCGCCAAATGGCTGTTGACCGACGACGGCACCGGTCGGTTTGTCGTTGATGTAGAAGTTGCCCGCCGCGTAGCGAAGGGCGGAAGCCGCCTCGCGCACGGCCTGGCGATCCTGGGAGAAGATGGCACCGGTCAGTGCGTATGGCGAGGTCGAATCGACCAACGTCAGCGTCTCGGTCCACTTCGCGTCGTCATAGACATAGACGGTGAGGACAGGACCAAAAATCTCCTCACACAGCGTTCGATAGCCAGGGTCCTGGGTCTCGATTAACGTCGGACGAATGAAGTATCCCTTCGACGCATCAGACGTTCCGCCGGCGATGATCTTGGCGGTCGTTCGCGCACCCTCGATGTAGCTCGTAATCTTGTCGAAGGCGCGTTTATCGATCACGGCGCCCATGAAGTTGCGAAAATCACGAACGTCGCCAACCGTGATCTCGTCCATCATCGCGACCATTCGGTCGCGGACATTCGCCCACAGCGACCGCGGAATGTAGATGCGGCTGGCTGCCGAACACTTCTGCCCCTGATACTCAAAGCCGCCGCGGACACAGGCTACGGCAAGGGCGGCGGGGTCAGCCGACGGATGGGCAAGGATGAAGTCCTTGCCGCCTGTTTCGCCCACCATGCGGGGGTACGATCGATACCTCGCCACGTTTTCCCCGACGGTCTTCCACATCGATTGGAACACGTCCGTGCTACCGGTGAAGTGCACGCCCGCGAGATCGCGGTGCGACAACAACACATTCGAGATGGAGACCGGATCGCCAGTGACGAAGTTGATGACGCCCGGCGGGAGCCCAGCCTCCTCGAGCAGCTGCATCAGAAAGTGCGCGGAGTACATGGCGCTCGATGCCGGCTTCCACACGACCGTATTTCCCAGCAAGGCGGGCGCGGTGGGAAGGTTCGCGCCAATGGATGTGAAATTGAACGGCGTGACCGCGTACACAAATCCTTCGAGCGCGCGGTATTCCACCTGATTCCACATCGTGTGTTCGCTGATGGGCTGTTCGCTCAGCAGCTCTTCGCCGTAGTGAACGTTGAAGCGCCAGAAATCGATGCTCTCGCACGCCGCGTCAATTTCCGACTGAAACACCGTCTTGGACTGCCCCAGCATCGTGGCGGCGTTGATCGTGTCGCGCCAGCTCGTCGTCAGGAGTTCGGCAGCCTTGAGCAGCACCGCGGCGCGATCGTCGAACGACCAGCGCGACCACTCCTGGTGCGCCGCGCGAGCCGCTTCGACGGCCTGCAGTACGAGCTCCGGCGTCGCCTTGTGATAGTCCGCAAGAACGTGATGATGATCGTGCGGCATCACGCTCTTCGCCGTGGCGCCGCTGCGGATATCTTTGCCTCCGATGACGAGAGGAATCTCGATCTTGTCCGCGGCCATTTCCCCCAGACGGGACTTGAGCGACGCCCGTTCGGGCGAGCCGGGCGCGTACGAGCGAATCGGTTCGTTGACGGGCGGGGGGACTCGCCGCCGTCCAGCAAACGCAGCGGGTGAAGACATGGATCGAGTCTAACGCGAATCGGGTGCTCGGGCGCACGACGCACGGTGTGCGGGTGCAACGGTGCAAAGTCGGGTGGAAGGAGGTGGAACGGGGCCGCGAGATACGCGCACCTGTGCGAAAGAGCGTGCGCGGTCCTAGAGGAGTGGTTCGTTCAAAAACCTGATGAGGGGTGCGACCTGACGAAAGACTTGTGTCACGCCGGCGTAGAAGCGCGGACTCGTGGAGAAGCTCGACGGGAACTCTCTGCCTGCGAGAAACTGGCGGTACTTCAGGTACTCAGCCGCAGGGTGATCTTTGGCGAATCCACGCGGCACACGCTGGAGGCGCTCTCCGTCGAGTGACCCGACACTGCGGCGAAACGCCGGCGATTCGACAATCGTTCGAAGCCGTCGCGTATTCACCGCGATGTGTTCTCGAACGGCCTGCAGCTGCGACGTCTCTGGCGCGTACATCCCGCCGCCGACCCAGACCCAACCGGGCGCGACTTCGAAATACAATCCCGCGCCCTGGTGCTTCCCGAGGCCCTTGCATGGAAAGACTGCCGCGACGTGCGTTTTGAGCGGCGCCTTGTTTTCGGAGAAGCGCGTGTCGCGATAAATTCGATAGAGCGATGTCTTCGGCGAGGCAAGAAGTTCCGGTGCAAAACTCCGAAAATCGATCGAGAGCTGTTCGATCAACGCGATCATCGGCTCGCGCAGGAGCAGATCGTACTGCTCCCGGCGAGCCTTGAACCACTCCCGATCGTTGTTTCGCTTCAACTGCCGGAGAAACGACAGCGCTTTCGGGCTGAAACCGAGCGCCGTCGATCGGGGTGCCATCGTTACCTGGCCGCTCCAGCCGCGGCCGGATTGCTGTGTCCGGCGGCCTGCATCGCGGCCATCCGCTCCTGCATCTGCCGCGTGAGGTGCGGCACGACGCCAATCATCCGCTCCATGGTCATCAGCTGGGCTCGGTGGTGCATTTCATGCTCCTTCATGCCGAGCAACATCTCGAACCGGCTCTTGGTCGGCGTCTCGGCGCCGGGAGGCATGGTCACCGGCTCGGCGAGGAATGCCTCGGAAAGGCTCTCGAGAAATGACCCGACGTGGTCACGTTCCTTCGTCAACAGCGCGATGATTTCCGCCTTCGTGCGGGGTTTGGCTTCCTCGGCCATCACGTTGCGCATCAATTCGGGGAAGTTGACGAGCTTGAGGTCCGCTATCTTGTTGCTCTGAATGTGCATTTGGAACGCCGTTCCATACGCGATGTGCACGAGTGTCTGCGCAATGCTTCGAGTCTCTGGCGATGCCTTGAAGTGGTATTGATTCTCGGGAATGTCGTTCGCGATGGTGAGCGTGTTGTTGCGAACTCTCCGAAAGGCCGCTGCCAGTTCCTTCCCGCCGTAGTACGTCATCGGTCTCTCCTCCTGCTGTCAATCACATTCTCGAACAGACTTATATACCATTGACGCGCAGGCGTTGTCGCGACCAAGATGATGGCTTCCTACAGGCCACGTAAGCCCCGGGCAATGCTCGTCGAAGGAGAAGAGGCATGTCGAACACACAGAATGTTCTGGTCACGACTGAGTGGGTTGCAGCGCACGCCAAGGATGACGGTGTCCGCGTTGTAGAGGTCGATGTCGATACGACCGCGTACGATCAAGGTCACGTGCCGGGCGCGGTCGGCTGGAACTGGACGACCGAACTGTGCGACACGCTGGTCCGCGACATCGTCCCGCAGGCGAAGCTCGAAGAGCTGCTCGGCCGCGCCGGCATCGACAACAACACGACCATTATTCTCTACGGCGACAACAACAACTGGTTTGCCGCCTGGGCCTTCTGGCAGTTGAAGATTTACGGGCACGGCGATGTGCGCATCATGGACGGCGGTCGCAAGAAGTGGCTTGCCGAGAGTCGTGAGCTCAGCACGGAGAAGCCTTCAGTCCCGGCGAAGACATACAAGGCAAAGAGTGCGGACAACAGTCTGCGCGCCTTCCTGCCAGAGGTACAGAAGGCGGTTGCCGCCAGGAGCGCGGCGCTCGTCGACGTCCGCAGTCCGCAGGAATTCACCGGCGAAATTCTCGCGCCGCCCGGACTTCCCGAAACGTGCCAGCGCGGTGGACATATTCCCGGCGCGAAGAGCATCCCGTGGGCCAAGGCCTGCAACGACGACGGGACGTTCAAGAGCGTGGATGACCTGAAGGCACTGTACGGCGGCGTTGGAATTACGGGCGACAAACCGGTCATCGCCTACTGCCGAATCGGTGAACGATCCAGCCACACGTGGTTCGTGCTGAAGTATCTCCTCGGATTTGGCAACGTGAAGAATTACGACGGGTCGTGGACGGAGTGGGGCAACCTCGTCGGCGCGGCCGTCGAAAAACCTTAGACGTCCGCCCTTTCTTCGATTCGACAACAGTGAGTCCGCACCGCGATGTCAACCGCGCTGCGGACTTTCTTCAATCCCGTTTCACCTCGTCATTGGTTTTTCTCAATCTCGCCCGCCGCCTCCGCGCGTTCGCTCTATTGTCGCTGATGACGACGGTCGGAGCTGGGTCAGCGACTGCCGCTCCCATCTTTACAATCAATCCGGTGCCGACCGTCGGTGGCTTCACGTACGTCACCTCGGTTTCCAACTTCACGACCCCCTATCAGACGGATGGCGCGGGTCCCGCAACCGCCATCATTGGCGCCCCCGACAGTTTTGGGAATCCGAATCCGAATACGCCGGGCATGGTCGACTATGGCGGCGGTAATCTCGCTGATCCATGGACGGTCACGGCTGGTTTCGGTTCCACGTTCGCCGACGGCGTCGGCTTTGACGTGCGCATCTTCACAACGCAATTGGATCCGACGGAAGGATGGGACCTGTACGCAAGCCCTGATGGGTCAGCGATGACATTCATGGGCACGTTCGTTCCGCCGGCAAGTCAGGTGACGCCGTATATCTCCATCGACGTGGACTTCAACGGGACACCTCTTCCAGCAGGCGCCACGTTCCTGCGATTCGTCGGTACGCAAGTGCCGATCAGTTCATTCACGCGCGGGTTCGATTTCGACGCCGTTGGCGTGAGATACCTCGCGACCGACGCAGTGCCCGAGCCAGGCACCTTCGGGCTGGTCATTCTGGGTGTCGTTGCCAGCCGGCGCGTCCGTCGTCGTCTCGGCCTTCGCGCCTGAGCGTCGCGACAGATTCCGTTGGGCACGACGGCTCGGTGATATCGAGCTATAGTGTTCCCGCGGAGCGCGAGATTGATGAAGGCCGAAGATTACTCACGACGGGAACAGGAACTATCAGGCTGGCCAATTTCCATCGAAACGTACAAGGCCGGCGACGTCTACCACTGCACGATTTCCAACGTGGATCCGGGCGCGCGTTTTGCGCGCGCCGACGGCGCGACGAAGGAAGAAGCGGAAACCCGGGCGCTCGAGAAGGCGCAGCGGTACCTCGCTCAGACGCGACGATTCCCCACAACTTGAAATCGCACGGAGAGCCGGTCTTTTGAGACCGTTCGTCAGGCCGTCAGATTCTGACTTGGTCCAAGGGACCGCGTTCTACGTACGGATCCGTTTGAACAGGGCCAGCGCTTCTGCACGCTCCTCGGCCGGTACGAGCGGGAACGTCTTCAGAATGTGCTCGAATTGTTCGCCGGTGAGTTGGTACAGCGCAGCCACGCGCGCATTCAGACGTGCACGCGCGTGCGGGATCCGCGCACGTGTCAGCAATTTGGCAAGAGCGGCAATTTCTTCGAGCGCCGCGGGAGCATGGTCGCGGGGCGGAACGGGCAGTCGTTCGACGATCGCCGTTGTGACGTGCGTGGTCACGCGAAGTCGCACGAGGTAATTGAGAACGAAACTGTTGAACAGTCCGCAGAGATAGAAAAGCGCCCGCTTGTCGAGCGGCTGCTTCGAACAGAACACGGTGTGCGTGGAGACGCACCCACCCGGAAGGACCGCGGCGATGAGCGTCAGACGATTCGTTGCGCTGGCCACATCACGATAGCCGAGCCGCGGTCGCTCATGGTGTGTGCCGATGAGACGACGTGCGTCTCTGGGAGCGATCCAATTGCCGACGCGGTTGAAATCGACGTGAAATGGTTCGAGGAATTTACCCTCAACAATCGGTAGACCCTTTCCGGTAGTGACGAAATGCTGCCGGTCCTCTGTCGCATTCAGCTCGCGGCCAAACCGCTGGTTCCACCCGCGAGCATCACCGAGCGGCGGAAACAGCGTCGCGATCTGTTCGACGATCGTTACATCCAAAGGCGAACGCAGATCCGGAATGCTCAAGTCGTCGCCCGACACGTGCTGAAGGAACGCCGGATTCAGCCGGACGGGAAACCACGATTCGTGGCCGCTCGCCTCGTCGCCGGCGCGTTCAAGCGCCGCCGGGTCCACTTCGCCCAACCGGCAGCTGATGTCGGCCGTGGGAGTGCCACGTGTCGCCGTGACGAGCAGGAACCTGACACTTCGGTGGATCGGAAACACCGCCTGCCGGTTTTCGAAACCGACGAGTGCATCAATTGCGCATTGTGAGAACAGGTGCCGGCGGAGTGACGCGCTGCCGTGATCAGTGGCCAGGCCGGACGGCACGACGAGGCCAATCCGTCCGCCGGTTCGCGTGAGCGCGACGGCTCGTTCGACGAACAGCTGATAGAGATTGGCGTGTCCGCTCGAATGGCATGTATAGACGCCGGAGTCGCGGGCGAAGCGCAGCCTGCCGTGCAGATCGATCCGGGCTTTGGAGCGGGCGTCCCGAGGACCGAGATCCGCGCGGATCATGTCCCACGGCGGATTTCCAATGATGGCGTCGAAGCCGGGCGCGTGCGATCGTTGTCCTGACGCATCGAAGAACACCTCCGGGAATTCAAGTTCCCAATGAAACAGGCGATGTGTCGCAGCGATGCGCTCGACCGCCGCCAGGGCGCCAGCAGCCGTCTTTGCCGGCAGCGTCGATCGGCCGGTGAGAATCGCGTCTGAAAGGACGTTGAATCTCGATATCACCGGATCGGACGAGAACCAGCGCGCGCACCAGACATCAGCGACACGTTTCCATCTCGATATCGCTGATTTGCGGTCATTCAACGCGGCAAGTGCGCGTTCCTTGTTACGGACGTCAGCCGCGGTGTCGTTGGGAAGACTGGCGAGTGAAAATCGAACCGGCAACGCCTCGCGAACGATGTCGGTGACCGCGGCCCCTTCAAACAGCGCCATCGCCTTCAGGTCGCGCCGAGGAGCTCGAGAGCGCCGCGAGGGGGCCGTATGAAGAGCAGACAGCCAGGTGCCGAGGACGCTGTCTCCCGCGACGAGATGATGATCGAGAAAGCTGAGTGGTTTGTCGCCCGCCAGCGTTGCAAGCCAGAGTGAAAGGCGCGCCAGTTGGACAGCCATCGGATTGACGTCGACACCAAACAGACAACGCTCGGCGATCGTTCGCCGAATGGCGATGCGTTCGGGGCGTCCGATATCGGACGGATGACAAGCGCCCGCTCGTACGAGCGCCGTCTCATACGCTTCTGCGAGATACCGGCAGGACGCGACGAGAAACGCGCCGCTACCCATTGACGGATCCAGCACTTTGAGATCGAGAATCTCTTCGGGAGAGCGACCGATCACCAGCGGGGCGAGCGTGCGTCGGACGAGGAACTGCGCCATGACATGCGGCGTGTAAAACGTCCCGGACGCTTTGCGGCGGTTGGAACCGGCTTCGAGCGCCGCGCCATGGCGGCCGCTGATGGGCTCGTAGTCCAGCAGCGTTTCGTAGACCGCACCAATCTGATCCACGCCGAGATCGCGATACGCAATCAGCTCCCGGCCTCCGTGGTCCGCCGCGGCACGAGTCGTGAGGGCGAGAATCGCTCGACGCGCGGCGTCGTCGTCCAGGTCCCGGCGGTCCGCCAGCGGCGTGCGCGCCGGAGCGAACAACCGGCCATTAAATGCCGTCACGCGAAATGTGCCGGTGCGGCAGCCTGCATGCACCAGTCGGCTGACCGCACGGACTGCGTCCCACAAGCCTGCCGATGTCCGACCTCCTTCCGCCTGATCGCGCATCGCCTCTACGCTGTAACTCTCGCGATAAATCGGATGCCAGATCGGCATGAGGCCGCGCGCTTCGGCAAACAAGAGAAACAGGAGGCGATAGACGAGCGTCAGCGCCTGTTCAAATGTGTCATCGAGTGGTGGCCGGATGGCACGCGTCAGTAACGCGTTGAGGATCTCGCCCGATGCGGTGAGCACGCCATCTTTGAGCGAACGGCTGACGCCATTGGCGTGACGGTCCGACTGCGCAAGGAGCTGATGGATCGACGACAGACGGCCATTACCTGACCCGCACAGCTCGCTCGCCGTGAGGAGAGTCCACAGCGCAACGATCGTTCTCTCGTCGTCGAGCGCGAGGTCCAGATCGAATTCGGCATACCGGCGTGAATACACGCGTCGTGTTTCCAGCAGCCTCACGGTGGTGCCGTTGAACAGTACACACCACGATGTCGTACGACGTCCGGATTCGACGATCGCTTGGCGCCAAAGCGGATCGAGATGCTCTCCCCAATTGGTGACGAGCAGGGTGGCGACCGGTTGAAACGTACAAAGCGTCGCTGAGGCGACCGGACTCGCGAGATCGACATCCTCAATACTCGCGTAGCCGAGTGCTTTCGAAAACGGTAAGGCTGCCGTTTCGACGATTGTTCGAAGGTTCGATGCCGGGCCAAGGCCAGCACAGCCGCGCCGCCATTCAAACAGTCGACGACGATCGAAAAGCGAAATGGCTCGAGAATGAGCGACAAGATACTCCTCAAGGAAGGACTCGGAAATGAGATGGCCACCGAACCCAGGCAGCATGACGCGTCAGTAACGGGGGACGAGCACCAGGAGAGGGCGGATGCGAACGGCCGGCGCGCTCAGATGCGCTTCGAGGGCGGCAAGGCGGCCTGCCACGTCGCGCTCGACGTCCGCATCGGCGCACCGGTTGGCCGAATGGCGGCGGAGCTCACGTTGATCGAACAGGCCACTTTGAAAGAGTGCCGCTCGAGCAGGCCGTTGATCGGCTGCGATGGCACGTTCCCGATTGATGCGCGTCGACCAGAATGCCGCGTAGGACGGCAGAGTCGCCGCGCTCCAGTTCCGCAAAGATGGATCGACTGATGCGAGGTGTTCCGGCTGCAACGAATCGGAAGCCTTCAACCATCCCCGAATGTGTTCGCGGGTGACGGTGTTGGTCGTCCGCGTTTGTAGAAGAGGCGTGAGATGAGTTGCGATGACGCGCCCGCACGAGTCCTCAGCCGTCACCTGAAGAATCAACAGCGCGTTCACACCGATGAGCGATCGGATCTTGTGCCGGCGAACGTGCGTCGCACGAACGATATGGTGATCGGTCGCAGGAAAATTGGCAGGTGAGTTCGTCGTCAGTAACCGAAGATGTTTCAAGCGCTGATATTCGCCTGCGGCTTCGGACCTGAGCCGCAAGCTGGTGACGTCGGTGCCGGGCCGCATGAGGGGATCATCGGCGTTGCAGCTCAAAGGATCGGGCGCGCTGATGTCGGCGCTCGCGCGAGCCACGCGTTCACGCAAGCGGCGAAGGATGTGACCTTCGCCGGTATCCCGGGCCACCAAATAGAAACTATGAACGGTTCGTCGCTGGCCGATGCGATCGACACGGCCAATCCGCTGTTCGAGCCGCATCGGGTTCCACGGCAGCTCCAGATGGATCACGACGCGGCAGTTGCTCTGAAGATTGAGGCCTTCACCGGCCGCATCGGTCGCGAGAAGCAGCGAGCGGCGCCCGTCGATGAAACTGGTGATGGCGGATAACCGGGCCGCCCGGTCCAGCCCACCGTGCAGGACGGCATGTGTGCCTGGCACGTGCTCCTCGAGGTGGAGCAACGTGTCTCGATACTCGGTGAAGATGATCGCCGGTTCGTGACGGCGATTGAGTCGTGTAACAAGGTCTGCGAGCCGCGATCGCTTCGTGTCTGTCGCAACGGCCGCTCGAGCAGCGTTGAGTAGTGACGTCAGGAGGTGGCGTTCGCGATCGATGTCATCGAGCAAGACCGTTCGAAGGGCTGGCGGCTCGTCAGCGCGATCCCGGTCGCCGTCCTCATCGAGCGGAAGGAACAGCTGGTGATACGGATGATCGGCCGTTTCAGGTGAAAGGAATGCCAGACGTCGCGCGAGTGATTCCGCGAGCGCGTGGGGACTGGAAAAGGCGCGTTTCTGAAGGATGTTGAGGGCGAGCCACGCGTCGCCCGCAAATGAGCTCGAGCCCGGGCCCGCGGCGCGATCGATGCGAACCGCGCGCATAAAGGCGGCAAGAAGCGCATGCATTTCTGCTTCTTCCGGGCTGGGACGAACGAGCAACCGATGAATGCGGCGGCGGGACCCAAGCGAGACCTCATCACGGCGCCGCCGAAACACCAGAAGCGGATCCTGCCGCGCACCCAAATCGCACAAAGACACGAACGCTTCTCGATCGCCGTTGTGTGGAGTCGCCGTGAGCAGAAGGATGTACGCCGTGCGTTCTGCGAGCGCATGCACGGCCGCGCGGCGATCGCTTCCCGCGGTGACGCCGTGCGCCTCGTCGACAACCAGTACGTCCCACCGCGATGTGAGGAGGCCCGGCAACACCTCTGGTCGTTTGATGAAGTCGGTCGACGCGATGACGATCGGGATCGTCGACCAGGGATTCAGCCCAACAGGCAATGACGCGGTCCGTCGCCGAAGATCGGCCGCATCAACAATTGCCGGCTCGAGATGAAAGCGGGATGTGAGTTCCGACTGCCATTGATCACGGAGCCCGGCGGGAGACAGAATCAGAATTCGTTCCGCCGCAGCACGCGCCGTGAGTTCCGCGATGACGAGCCCCGCCTGAATCGTCTTTCCCAGCCCCACATCGTCGGACAGGAGAATCCGTGAGCCGCGTCCCTGCACGAGTGCGAGCGTGGGTTCGAGCTGGTGGGGAAGGAGCTCGATGTGCGCGCTGAGCGCGGCCTTGAGCGTGTTCCAGGGTCCGTGCTGAATGAGCGCCTGAACGAAGAGGCGCCGCCAGCCTCGCATCCCGGTGAGCCGTAGCTGTCTCGTTCGATCCAGGGATTCGATGTGGTCGAAGGGCGTGAAGACCCGACGAATCAGGTTCGCGTTGGCTCCACCAATACCGGCGAGGGTGAAAAGCTGATGGCCGGCATGCGGCTCGGCGGCGACGACGAGCCACGGCTGTTTCCTGACCCTGACGCGGTCCCCGACACGTACGGAACTCGTCGCGAATTTGTCCGATGAATAAATCTGCACAGCACTCCAGAGGCGCGCGCGCAGATTCTGCGCAGCCGTCTAGTGCGCAGTGAATGGAATCAAGGAGTTACCGAACGCGCGGCTTCTGAGACGGCTTGGAAGGCAAAGGGAGTGCCGGTTTCCTGTCATCGTCTTTCGTGATCTCTTCGAGCTTGTCGAGAAGTGCCGCGAAGCCGCATTGGAGCGGATCAAAAAATCCCCATTCGTCCTGAACGGGCTTCGATGTCCGCTGTGTTCGTTTCTTCTGCGTGGAACGCGGCGTCAGAGAGAATTCTGTAAGGGGATCCGGCCCCGTGCCGGCTGCATCCGGCGAATCAAGCGGCATCGTGTCCGCTCCGGTCGCGTTCGCCGTGAGGGCTGCTTCAATCGCTGCTGCTTCGGACAATCGCGACCCAGCGAAGCCTTCTACCTTTGTCTGGACGAAAGCATTTGAGCCAGGCGATCCGCCGCCGGTACGTCGCGAGGTGGTGCGTGAAATCGGTGCCTTTGGCGCAACACTCTGAATCGTCGTCGCCACCGTTGCCACGGCGGTCGGCTGTGGCACCACAGGTGGCGTCAGATTGTCGGTGGCAGCCATCGAGGCCGGCGCTGACGTGGCTGCCGACGACGTTGTCGAGGCTGCCGCGGCGACGGCCCTCGCGATGTTTAAAGACGGTTGAACGGGTCTCGCCGACGACGGGGTCACTGGTCGCGCGATGGGCGACGGCGCAACTGATGCGGCAACTGATGGGGCCTGCGCGGGAGCTGAACGGACGATCGGTGGCTCGAGGTGAGGCCAGGCGGCGCGCGTCGCCACCGGCAGCGGCATCCAAAGGTCACGTTCCGGGTCGCTGTCGACCACAAACGAGCCAACATCCTCGAACGAATCGTGAGGATCGGCCGCCTGCGCGATGGCCGCAGGCGCATCGGTGGGTTGTTCTAACTGGATGACCGCTTCGAGATCCACCGACGGTTCGGTTGCTGTTTTTACCGTAACATCCGATTCCAACATTTGTTCGAGGTGCGCAAGCCGGCGCGTCCCGAGATGCGCGTGCTCGCGAGCAATCCGCTCGAGCGCTTCCGCGGCGGGCGCCTTCCGTTCTGACCGAACGCTCGCCGTTTCGACCTCGGCGACGGTTTCGGCGACGACGATCGTATCAATGACGGCGGCGTTGACCACCGCTGCGCCGTCAAGTGATGCCGTGTCGGCTGCCGCAATGTCGGCTGCCGCAACGTCGGCGAAAGGCTGACCGCGTTCAACGAGCTCGCTGGGCTCCGTGGTGTCGGGCACGTCGATACGCGAGGCGGACGTGGCAACGTCGATTGGCGCAGGCTCGAATTCGATCGGCGACAATGCCACCGCATCCGGCGCTTCGGGTTGCACGTCCCACATGGGCTCGGCGATGGGTTCGGCGACGGCTTCGGCGATGGGCTCGACGATGGCTTCGGCGATGGGCTCGGCTCCGGAGTCGACGACACGTTCCTCGGGTGTCGCGGGCTCCAACCATTCAGCGATCGCGGGATCGATCGCAGTCGGCACCTCGACTTCTGTTACCGCGGCGCGGACGGCTTGCGTCGTCGTCGGCGACTTGCGATTTCGCGTTCCCCGCTGAAGGAGATGCGGGTCGTACGGCTGGTCGTCTTCGAACTTCGCCGCTTGCGCGACGCGCTCGGCTGCCGCCCGCTCGAGGTATTCGGCGATCTGTGCCGCGAAGACCGCAGGCTCGCACCCATGTGATGTCGATGCCGGCCGGGAACGTCGCAAACGGGTCAAGAGACCGGCCCCGGTGCCGCTCTCGGCCGATCGACGGCCGGTTGCCAGGACGGGAATGGCGAGCGTCTGCACCCGCGTACCGGCTGCATCCAGTTCCCGCAGACGTTCGGCGAGCGCCGCTTCATCTTTGGGCAACATCAGCATCGGCGTGAGCACCACGTCAGGTGTCTGCGTCGAAAGGATCTCGAGCGCGCGCTCGACAGACTCCGACACGAGCAGGTCCACCTTGAGCGGACGCGCAAGCGCACCAAGCCGTGACGCCTGACGACGGTCGGGTTCGATCGCAAGAATGAGCGGCATTTCGGTCGCAGAGTCTCCGGTTTCAGGTTCGCAGCATGAAGAGCACCAGCACGAGCGCCGCGAGCGAAAAAATCGTCAGGGGCGCGTGCTCGATGCTTTGGTCACGCACAGCCTGCAGGACGAGCGAGAGAACGTCCTGCACTTTTGCGCTGGCGCTTGCAAAATCATGCGTGGACCCGCCGCCGTGTGCCAGGCTGACGAGTTCGTTTCGAACTCGTTCATCGACGATCGCCAGCCCGCCCACAACTGCACAGATTCCACCTGCGGCCGTTATCCAACTTGCCGGACGCATCAGTTCTGACTCACCTCTAAGATCTTTGATATCGCAAAGGCCGTTCCGAGGAACCCTTTTCTCTATGGAGACTGCGCGAAGCCGGTCACATAGAGGGACTTAAGCGCACGCCAGCTCCGGCGCGAAACGCCCTGTTCCGTTTCATCACAAGGGGCCCACGAACGAAACTCGCGCCGTCACTTACGAATCTGCGCTAGCGCTCACTCACCGCACACCGGGGATTGATTCAAAACCGGAGGGGCGCGGCTCGCGCTAAACGCACGGCACATCGATGGTTGCGCCGTGTTTCGCGCATGCGAATCGGGACCGTGGCACAGCCGTTGCCCTTAGTCACCCCGTCATGCAGGTCGTCGACGCCAGCGTGACTTCAATTCGCACACGCGACTTTTTGCGCGTCAGAGACGCGCCCAAGGAGACGACATGAATCTCATCAATCGTATGCGCGCTCTGGTGAAGGACGATTCCGGCCAGGACATGCTCGAGTACGCGTTGCTTACCGCGTTGATCGCCCTCGCGGCGGTGGTTGCGGTTCGCGCGGCAGGCGTCGAAGTCAGCAACATCTTCGACAACATCAAGACCGAACTCACCCAGTAGTGAGCAGGTCGGTGAGGCGGTCATGACGACCGCCTCACCAGTCATCTCGAGTTCAGGAGAAGACCGCATGTCACGCACGATTGCTGCACTCGGTTATCTGATTCGCGATGACCAGGGACAGGACCTTCTGGAATACGGCCTCGTCATCACCCTGATTGCGATCGCCTGCATGCTGGTTGTGACGCAGGTGGGCGACGTAATCGATCGCATCTGGTGGGGACCCATTGCTGACGTCTTCTGACACGGTCGTCGTTCTCACGGTGGCCGCCACGGGCGTCGCCAGCGCCGTCGTCGATATGTGGACGCGGCGGGTGCCGAATCCGATCACCCTGGGAATCGCCACGCTCGGCGTCACGCTCGCCGCGCTTCATCAAGGCAACCTGTCGGTTGGCGCGGCCTTGATTGGATTCGTCGTCGGCCTGCTGTTCATGCTGCCGGGGTACATCCTCGGTGCGACCGGCGGCGGCGACGTCAAGCTGTTCGCCGCATTTGGCACCCTGCTGGGGCCGAGAGCGATCGGCTTTGCTTTTCTGTACACCGTGATCGCGGGTGGCGTGATTGCGGTGGCCGTGGCGCTCTGGCGCCGGCGGCTGCTCGAAACGGTCGAACGGACCGCCGCGCTCGTCGGGACGCGCGGCGCCAACGTCGCCGAAATCGAGAGTTCGGCACGAGACAACCGATTCGCCTACGCACCGGCGATTGCCGTGGGCGTACTCGTTGCGGCGCTCGGATTTTAGGCAGGTCAGGCAGGTTAGCGAAAGTAACACGTAGGAATTCAGAGGGACCTTATGGCTCGCATG
>JADMIO011621105.1_pt1 | contig 30419 bp, 26 predicted proteins | sample 8958161 | NCBI WGS metagenome assembly JADMIO01 (sample SAMN16585339, study PRJNA669376) | soil metagenome | isolation source: Crop rotation soil | place: USA: Cullars Rotation, Alabama | collected 2011 | reverse complement strand
GCCAGGGGGCCACATGGCCCCCTGGACCCCCAATCTTAAGCTCGCGACAATGCACAAAGCGCTGCGCGCCTCGTGGCATTTTTGTTGGGGGAGATGTCAACCGGACCCGCTACCCTGAATTCAAGGGAGCAATCGCCGGATCGGGGCCGACAGGCTGGCGCATCGGCAGCGTGATAATGAATCGGGAGCCTTCGCCGGGCGTGCTCTCGGCCTTGATGGCCCCTTGATGGCGCTCGACGATTTTTTTGCAGATGGCAAGGCCCATGCCGGTGCCGGGGTATTGGCTGACGCCGTTCAGGCGCTCGAAAACCTCGAAAATACGCTCAGCAAATTCGGCCTTAAAGCCGATACCGTTATCTTCCACCGTAATCCGGTAGCTATCTTCGGTGGCCAGCTTTGCGCCATGGATTCGGATATGGGGCGCCACCCCTTCCTGGGAGAATTTCAGCGCGTTCTCAATCAGATTGCACAGCAGGGCCTGAATCTGGAGGGCATCGATCTCGGGTTGCAGCGACGGATCAGGGATATCCACCTCAACCCGCGCGCCCAGGGTCTGAATCACGTCCTCCTGGTCTCGCACCGTCTCTTGAATCAGCGGCGCGATCGCAACGGGCGCGAAGGGCTTACCCTTGCGGTTGACGCGGGAAAAAGCCAGCAAGTCCTGAATCATCTCCTGCATTTTTTGTACCGCGCGCTGGATGCGCACAATATCCTCGGCGGCCTCGGGGCTGAGTTGGCCCTGGGTAACGCTTTGCAGATGGTTACTGAACATCTGCACCTTGCGAAGCGGCGACTGCAAATCGTGAGACGCGATGGTGGCAAAATGCTCCAGCTCTTTGTTGCTTTGCTCCAGCTTCTGGGTGTAATGCGCCAGTATGGCGTGGCTCTTCTCCAGGTCCCGCTCGGCTTGGCGTCGTGCCAGCCGCTCCTTGGCGTCTTGCAACTCGCGAGAAATCGCGGGCAGCAGGCGCAACAGCTGGCCCTTCACCAAAAAATCGCTGGCCCCGGCCTTGAGTGAAGCCACGGCGATGTCTTCGCCCACCGTGCCCGAAATCATGATAAACGGAACGTCCAATGCGTGCTGTTTCAGCATGGATAAGGCCTCGGGGCCGCTGAAACGGGGCATGGTGTAATCCGAGAGAATCAAATCCCACTGCCGGTCTTGTAACGCAGCCAGCATCGCCTCGGGCGTATCGACCCGAACGGCAGACGGCTCGAAATCGCCCCGGCGCAACTCCTCGAGAACCAACTCGGCATCGTACTCCGAATCTTCGATCATTAAAACGTTCAGCGGGCGGCTCATCGCTACGGCATCTCGTTTAACAGGATCCAGTAAACCTCCAGTTGCTTGACCGCCTCGACGAAGGCGGAAAAGTCGACGGGTTTACGAACGTAGCTGTTGGCGCCCCGCTTGTAGCTTTTCACCAGGTCCTCCTGCTCTTTAGAAGAGGTCAGGACCACCACGGGAATCAACTGGGTGCGCTCATCGGCGCGGATTTCCTGCAAGACTTCGAAGCCATCGACCTTGGGCAGCTTGAGATCCAGCAGAATCAAGGCGGGCGACTCTTCTTCGGAGCGGCCGGCGAACGAGCCCCGCTTGAACAGGTAATCCAGCGCTTCCACGCCATCGTGGGCCACCACAACCTGATTGGCCATCCGGCTGGCTTTGAAGGCTTCCAGGGTTAACGCCTCGTCGTAGGGGTTGTCTTCCACCAGTAGAATCACGCGGTTGTCGAGCACGTAGCAACCTCCTCTGTGTTTAGGGTTTGAGAGCCTGGCTGAGCCTGCAGGGTGAACCGGAAAACAGCCCCACGGTCTAGCTCGCTTTCGGCCCAGACTCTGCCGCCATGGCGGTGGATGACCCGCTGCACGATGGCCAGCCCGATGCCCGTGCCGGGGAACTCGTGCATAGCATGCAGGCGCTGAAACGCGCCGAAGAGCTTGTCGGCGTACTGAAGATCGAAGCCGGCACCGTTATCGCTTACGAAATAGGCCGGCTCACCCTCTATTATCTCACGGCCGAACCGAATGACCGGCTTATCGATGTGGCCGGTAAACTTCCAGGCGTTGCTCAGCAGGTTTTGCAAACCGATACGCATCAGGTTGGCATCGGCAAAAACCGTCACACCGGGCTGAATATCGAAGACGACCTGCCGGTCAGGCTCCTGTTCACGGAGCTCGCTCAGCACGGCTTCGGCGATTGCGCTCAGGTCAACGGTCTCGCAGCGCATCTCGCTGCGGCTCAGGCGCGAGAGGTTGAGCAGATCGTCAATCAAATGCCCCATCCGCTGGCTGTTTTCGCACATGAAATGCAGGTAGCGCGTCCCGTCTTCGTCGAGCAGGTCGGCGTAACGCCCCAGAATAATCTTGCTGAAGCCATCAATACTGCGCAGGGGGGCCCGCAGATCGTGGGAAACCGAGTACGAGAACGCCTCCAGCTCGTGATTCACCGCCTGCAACTGAGTGGTAAACGCCCCTAGCGTCTCGGCGGTCTGGCGATAGCGCTCTTCGTTTCGGCGGCTTTCCTCCTGCGCCTTGATACGCTCCTGGATCTCTTTTTGCAGGGTTTCGTTGGTTGCCTGCCGCAGGCGAATTTCGCGATTCAGCAGCCAGAAAATGGTACTCAACAGGCCGATGGCGAAAATGCTACCGGCCAGCGCGATAAACAAGGTATTGTGGGTGTTATTGGCAACGCCCCGCTCATGCAAGGCCAGCGAGCGCACTTCGGCGACTTCAATCCGGTGGGTGATTCGGCGGATAGCTTCCATCGCCTGCTGGCCCCGGTCCGTCAGCACCACGTTCTGCGCGGCGATAAAGCCCCGCGCGTGGCGTAAATCGATGGTTTGCTGAAGCTCGCTCAGCTTGACTTTCACCAGGGGCAACAGCGCCTGCAAATTGGCCTCCTGAGCCAGGTTGCCCCGCAGATGCGCACCAAGGCTTGCCAGGTCTCTCTTAACCGCTTGGGTACCCAGGGTGTAGGGCACCAGATATTGGGTCCGGCCCGTAATAATAAAGCCGCGCTGCCCCGTTTCCGCGTCTTTGATATGCGAGAGAAACTGGCTGAGGGTTTCGATAACCTGGTGGGTATGGCCGCGCAGGCGGGTCGATTCAAGAACGGCGCCCAGGTTCTGGTAAAACCGCCAGCCAATAAACAACAGTATCAGGCAAGCCAGCCAAAAACCAATCGTTAACTGTTTATGCAAGTCCAAGGTCTTTACCACGGGTTCGTCTGCCACAGGGCAAGGTTAAACCGAACCGCGGTGTTGCTTCGCATTCTGAAAAGCCCCCAAACTATCAGCCCATTTTTAACGAGAAGCCGTATTATAAACGATAATTCCAGGCCGGGGGAGGCGAAACCATACGGTTTTATACGAATCAGGCAAACAGATTCAAGGTAACGGCAACCGGGTCATGATCGGAGGCCGTACGAAACAACTGGGTGTCTTCGGCACTGTTTTCGTCGCGCACCAGGGGCAGATGGGCCCGGTTAATCTCGGCATCCGGCGAAACAAAAAGATAGTCGAGCTGGGTATCGGGGAATGGCTGGCCGTAATACGCCGCAAGATTGGTTGGCTTGCCGTTGAGGTCGACTTCTTTTAGCGGGATCGGTTTCATACCGGGACTGGGAAACTGCTGCCCGGTGCCCCAGGGCTGTTTCTCATCGACCCATGCAATGGTATCGGTTTGGGGTGTGTAGACGGGCGGCACCTGCACCTGGGAATCCCCGGCCACAATGGTTTTAATGCCGGGGGTGCTCAGCATATTGGCGCCCATATTCAAATCGCCGCCCAAAACCACAACGGGTTTACCGGCGCTCGGATAAGACGCGTAAAAATTCGCGAGAACCTGGTTTAAGACGACTTGCGCGCCATACGCCTGGTTGGCGCGCAGCGCGGCAGCTTGCGACTGTACCGCGTTGACCGTGCCACCACGCCGGGTATCGCTCGACTTCCAATGCTGGTTAATCACCAAGACGTGGCGATCGTTGCCGCCGTGGGTTTTAACAATAAAATGGCCCAGCAGGGCATCTTTATCGAAATACGGTTTATGGGTTGCCGGGTTCACCAGGTTGAAAAACGATTGCTGCCCGGCCAGCCTGGCCGGTTCGCGGTAGAGCATGCCAAGCCGCAAGGCGCGGCCGTGATTCGTCCCTTCCGAGACGATGGCTTGATAGGGGGGCAAGCCTTGGGATTTCAAATAGGGGTTTAGCGTTTCTGTTAAAAATTGCTGCAGACTTTCGGCCGTTTGCAACTCCTGCACCATCAGCACATCGGCATTTACCCGCGCAATAACCTGTGCCAGGGCTTTCAGTTCGGCCGGGGTCTTGAATTTTTCTTTTTGATTGACGGGCAGGTTGGGGTCCAGAAAATCAAACAGGTTATAGGTCGCAACGCGCAATGCGGTTTTATTCCCCGCGCTATGGCCGAATGTCAGCGAGATATCGGCGTGGTGTCCGGCGGGAATCGCCCGGATGTCCGGAGGCTGTTGGGCGTGTAAAGGGTTTGAAAGCGCAGATAGGTTTGCCGTGTGTGGGCCCAGGGTCATGCGAATACCTCCGAAAGTGCTGTGGGGTTATAATGCCCTCATGCTTTAACAGAATCAAAGCACAGAGGCAAGCCCATCGACGCTTCAGAACACGAAACAGACCCCCACACTTGTTGTCGGCCGCATCCGGCAACCGAAGCCAACGACTCAGCGCTTCACGCCGGTGCGTCGTATACCTGCCCCATGCATCCGGCGGTGGTTGCGTCTGCGCCGGGCGCCTGCCCGCAATGCGGCATGGCGCTGGAGCCCACGGAGGCCGCGCCCGAAGCGCCGGATAACCCGGAGCTCAGCGCGATGGGCCGGCGGTTCTGGGTGTGCCTGGCACTCACGCTGCCGCTGCTGGCGATTGCCATGGGCGCTATGCTGCCGGGCGTGAATCAAGTGCTGGGCCTGGTTTCGCCACGGGGACGGCAGTGGGTTGAGCTGGCGCTGGCGACTCCGGTGGTGTTTTGGGGCGCCGGGCCGTTTTTCCGGCGGGCGTGGGCCTCGGTTTTGCATCGCAGCCCCACTATGTTTACACTGATTGGCATCGGCGTGGGCATCACTTACCTCGATAGCCTGGCTGTGACCCTTTTCCCCGCCTGGATCCCCGCCGTGATGCGCGGTCACGGCGGCGTGGCGGATGTGTATTACGAATCGGCCGCTATGATTACCACCCTGGTGCTGCTGGGGCAGGTGCTCGAACTCCGGGCACGGGGGCAAACCGGCGATGCCATCCGGGCTTTGCTCGCCCTGGCGCCAAAAACCGCGCGCCGAATCGACGAAAGCGGCCGCGAGCTAGACGTTCCGCTAACGTCGCTCCGGCCCGGCGACCGGCTGCGCATCCTGCCGGGCGCGAAAATCCCGGTGGATGGCGTTGTCATTGAAGGCACCAGCACCGTGGATGCGTCTATGGTCACCGGCGAGCCGGTTCCGGTGGAAAAACGCCCCGACGATCCCCTCGTGGGTGGTACGGTCAACGGCACGGGCAGCCTGATAATGCGCGTCGAACGTGTGGGCCGCGATACCCTGCTGGCGCAGATTGTGCGGCTGGTCAGCGAGGCGCAGCGCAGCCAGGCGCCCATTCAGCGGCTGGCCGACCGGGTTTCGGCGTATTTTGTTCCGGCGGTTCTCGTCGTTTCGGTTTTAACTTTTATTCTCTGGGCCTGGCTGGGGCCGGCACCACGACTCCCCCATGCGCTGGTCAATTCGGTGGCGGTGCTTATTATTGCCTGCCCTTGCGCACTGGGGCTGGCGACGCCCATGTCGGTAATGGTTGCCACCGGTCGCGGTGCGCGCGCCGGCATTTTAATCAAGCAGGCCGCGGCGCTGGAATCTATGGCCCGGGTGACCACGCTGGCCGTGGATAAGACCGGCACGCTCACCGAGGGCAAACCCCGGCTGACGACGGTGATTGCCCACGCCGGCTTTTGCGAAAACGACCTGCTGCGCCTGGCCGCCGGCCTGGAAAAAGCCAGCGAGCATGCCCTGGCTGCCGCCGTGATTCAGGGCGCCACCGAGCGCGGCATTGCGCCGGCCGAGGCACATGGCGTTCAATCCATAACTGGCCGGGGGATTCGCGGCACGGTCGCCGGGCAGTCGGTTCTGATGGGTAACCGTGGCTTCCTGACTTCGCAGGCCATCGACTGGCAGCCGCTGGACGACGCGGCCCAGGCGCTGGAGCGGCAAGGGACCACGGTGGTCTTGGTGGCCGTCGATAACCAGCCGGCCGGGCTTCTGGGGATTCAAGACCCTATCAAGGCGTCGGCGCCGGTGGCCATTGCGCAATTGCAGCATTTGGGCCTCGAGATTGTGATGCTGAGCGGCGACAGCGGGGCAACGGCATCGGCCGTGGCGCGTCAGCTGGGTATCGCTCAGGTGGAGGCCGAACAAATGCCGGCCGATAAAAGCCGCCTGATTCAGCAAATGCAGGCCCGGGGGTGCATCGTGGCCATGGCGGGCGATGGCATCAACGACGCGCCGGCCCTGGCCCGGGCCGATGTGGGCATCGCCATGGGCACCGGCACGGATATCGCCATCGAGCGTGGGGATTTGATTCTGGTTCGGGGCGATCTGCACGGCCTCGTTCAAGCCCGGCGCTTGAGCGAGGCCGCCTTGCACAATATCCGCCAGAACCTGTTTTTGGCGTTTGCGTATAACGGCCTGGGCATTCCCATTGCGGCCGGGGCGTTATACCCGCTTTTCGGCATTCTGCTCAACCCCATGATGGCCGCCGCCGCCATGAGCCTGAGCTCGGTCTGTGTCATCGGCAACGCGCTGCGGCTGCGTAATCTGCGCCTGTAAAAAAGAGAAAAACCCCATTGCGAGCAATGGGGCTGTATACCATGAGTGATTTGGCTAGTGATCTTGAATATGGCCTTATCCTGGCACAGATGGCGGCGCGTAAGCATTACAATTCTTTCATGTTGAACAAGCCGGCGGCATTCCACTGCCCGGCAGAATCCTCTAGAATGGGAAGTGTTCGGAACTCCGCTTGTTAATACATGGGATGGATACAGATGCAGCCTGGTGTCAAAGCTTTTTTCGACCGCGTGAGCGATGAATACGACGCGCTGATTCAGGTCGCGATACCGCGCTGCGCCGAGGCGTTCTGGATGATGCTGTATTACCTGCCCGATGGCTTTGCGCCCCAAACGATTCTCGAGCTGGGCTGCGGCACCGGCAATTTAACCCGTCACCTGGCAGAAAAATGGCCGAATGCCGCGATTACCGTGGTGGATATTTCGGCCGAAATGCTGCAAAAAACCCGCGAAAACGTTCAGGCGGCCGAATTGAACACGGTGGAATGCGCCTTTGAAACCCTGGCTTTCGACACGCCCCGCTTCGACCTGGTGGCCTCCAGCTTCGCGATTCATCACCTGCACGATGCCGACAAGGCGCGCCTGATTCAAAAAATCCACGGCTGGCTCAAGCCGGGCGGGTTTATGGTTTGGGCCGATGGGTTCAACAGCGGCAACCCGCGCCTGCATCAGGCCAATATGGATTTATACGAAGCGCTGGCCCGGGAAAAAGGGGCGACGGAAGCCCAGATTGTCGAATGGCGCGACCATCGCGCCGTGCTGGATCATTATCCCAAGCTGAGCGAGGCGCTGGCCTGGTTTCAGGCGGCGGGCTTCGACTCGGTGGATGTGCTTTGGCGCTATTGCCAGAACGCCATCTTGCAAGGCCAAAAGCCTTAGCCCGAATACCCCCCCCAGCAGGCCCGGGGAAGGGGTTTCCCCGGGCCTGCTGGGGGGGGTTGAGTTTCTGTTAGCGCCAATAGCGGTTGTTTTGCCCGGGCCCGTTGCGCCGGTTGTCGTTATCATAAAATCCGCGATGCCGGTTATAGTGCCAGAAGCCGCCCTGGGCTAAACGGGAATTTTGACCCGGGCGGAAATAAGGGTGATTCTGCCCCATGGCGTGGCGCGTCGCCTCGCGGTGCGTGTTTGAAAACGGGTTATAAGCCTCGGCCGGCGTACTCAGCAGCCCGCCAGTCACCAGGGTAAGCAGCCCCAATGCCAAAAATTGTTTCATTATAGAAAACCTCCTCGTCCACTTATTAAATGATTACTTTCGGGTGAAATTACCACCGGGAGAGATAGCCTTTTTGCTTCAGGTATTCGTATCCCAGGCCGGCCCCGGCGCCCAGCAGGCCGCCTTTAATGGCACCATCCATCCGGCTGCCGTCGCCCGCCAGGATACCGCCCAGCAAAGCGCCCGCGCCCCCGCCGATGGCGGCTTTCTTCACATAGGGGTGATTATCCCGATAATTCACATAGCCGCGCTGATAATTCTGGTATTGATTGTAATAGCGGCTTGAATGGGCAGCCATTGCGGGCGCGATGCCCGAGCCTGTCAAGAACGTCATCACCATAAGTCCAGAAAGTAGCTTTTGCCGTTTCATCACACGGTCCTCCTGCGTTTGGGATTATCTGAAATAGGCAACCCGTTGCTCTAACCAAGGTAAATTGGTTTGCACCGCAGAAAAAGTTTCAAGCCCTCTTGCCCGATGCCCTGATCGGCCCTTTTAAGAAAATGCCGGGTTGAAAGCGAACCCAGGCAATTTCTCCGCATTGATTTTTTTATTTTTATAAGACGAATATAGAGAGGATGGGTTGATGGGGTTTGAACAAGGCAGCGGGCAGCCGTGGAGCCAGGCGCGTGTTCCGGGTGCCGTTAACCCGCTTTTGGCTTTCGCCGATTCAGACGATGGAGACCCGACCCATCGCCTTTTATCGGAGGATTTCCCCGGATTTATGGATTGGCGCGGGCTCGACAGCCCCGTGGATGGCGGTGTTTTCAATACCGCTTTTTCCGCGAGCCCGGCGCCATTGCCAGAAACCGCGTTAAAGCCCTCCAACACCGGCGTAGACGATCCGGGCGCTCTGGAAAACTGGCTGCAAGGCCAATTGGGCGGCCTGTACAACGCTACCGGCGCCTCTGCCAGAGAGTCAAGCCCGACACCCGGCGATTCGCAAGACCCGATTATTGCAACCGGCGATAATCCTCCCGAAATACCCGGTTTGCCGGTGCCGATGCAGACCCGGGCGTATCCGCACCCCGAGTTGAAAGGCGCTGCGCCCGTCGCCGTCATCGATGTCCCCGTCGATCCGCAGGAAACCGACGCGAACGTGAAATTTCATGCCGAGCTGACCGAAGATGTCATCAAGCAACGGGCCCAGGGGGCAAAAACCCGAATTTATCGGCTCCGAGACGCTTTAACACTGGATTCGAGCAAACATAACACTGCCGCGATGAAAGAAATTCTCGTCAATACCTTCGATTCGCTCACCAACACGCTGACGGATATCGATAAGACCGATCACCCCAAGGTGATGAATTTATCCATCGAAACCGCCAAAACAGACATCTACCAAGCTATCCAGGAGGAATTACTGAACGGCGAAACGAAAGAGGCCTTCGCCAAGGAGGTTTTCGGCTCGAACCCGCCTAAAACCAACCTGCAATGGGGCGCGGGCATTATACGCTACGTGGAAACGCTGCTGCAAACCCCCGAAATCGCCGCGGCCCGCAGCCGATACGAAGCCACCCTGACTCGGCTGGACCATCAGGGCACCATCGTGGTGGCGGCAGCCGGCAATAATCACGAGACCTGGCTGAACCTGCAAGGCATGTGGGGTTTCAACGAGGCGTCGCCCGAAGAGCAGGCCATGCTCCGGCAGATAATGCCACAAGACGCCGAAATGTCGCTGGATGCCTTGAGCACCCATGTGATTACCGTCGCCGCCAGCACGGGCAATGCCGATACCACGGTAAACCCGCAGGCCGCGCCGTTTTCATCCCAGGCCGGCCCCGGCGCGGGCTTGATTCCCGATCTCTCGGCCGCGGGTTTCGGCGTGGCGGCCCGGGAGCCCAGCGGCAAAGCGGTTTCCTTCGTAGGCACTTCCGCCGCCACGCCGGTGGTTTCGGCGCTGGTCTCCAGGCTGGCCGGCCTGGTTCCGTCGCTTACCAAAGACCAAGCCCTGCAAGTGCTGAATGGGAGCGGCACCGACAACCCCGAAATACCGCCTGAGGTCGAAGGCCAAGTCACCATTAACCCCACAAACGCCATGAGCCTGATGGCAAAGCTCCTTAAACTGATGCCCTCGGAGCCCAACGGCTCACACTAAGGCGTGTTTGGCGAGGACTTCGGCGTAGAGCTGTTGATAGTGGTTCACGAACGGTTCCAGGTCGAAGGCATGGGCGCGTTGCCGTAAGGTTGCCGCCGTGGCCTGCTTGGCCTGGGCGTCGAAGGCCAGGAAGGTCCGGATTCGCAGGGCCAGCGCATCCAGGTCGCCGGCCGGCGCCAGAAAATGGGCTTGCAGCACCGGATCTTCGTAGAGCTCGGGCAGCGCGCCGATGGCATAGGCCAGGCAGGGTTTGCCCGCCGCCATCGCCTCGACGATGCGCAGGCCGAAGGCCTCAATCAGCGAAACGCTCACCGTGCAGTCGCAGCAGGCCAGCAGCTCGGCCACATCCTCGCGAAAGCCCAGCACGGTGCCGTGGCCTTTCAGGGGCGGCCGGTTAAAGGCGTCGCGAAAAGCCGCCTCGTGCACGCCGGAGCCCGCGACGACGAGCTGCATCGCCCCCGGTGCTTCAACCAGGCGCTTGGCCAGCTCCAAAAACGTGATGGCGTTGTTGTCGGCGTCGAGCCGCCCCAAAAAGAGCACTATCGGCTTATCGGGGTCAAGCCCGAGTTCGGCACGCTTGGCCGCCACGTCGGTTGCGTCGATCTTGGCTTGCAGCGGGCCGATGGGAAGGCCGTTGTGGATAACGCGCCCGGCGTCCTCCGCTCGCACGAAGCCCTGGCGGACGAAGCGCGCCTGCTCGGTACGGCTGACGAAGACCATGGCGTCCAGATGCCGGGCCATCTGCCGAAACAGCGGAATGAAGGCGACATTGAGGGCGCGCTTGTAGCGGTTGGCCTCCCGGTAGGGGTCCATGGGCAAGCCGTAGCCGTGAAACACGTAAATGGTAGGGTAACCCCAGAGCTTGAAATAAAGGGTCTCAAACCGTCCGAAGTTCGCCTGGATGATATCGGGCCGCACCGTCCGCACGATGCGCTCCAGGGCGTTCCAGGTCAGTACGTCGATGGGGCGAAACAGCAGGCGCTGAGTTTGGCGATAGAGTCCGGGTGGCAGGAATTTTTTCCACGAAGGAATGCCATGCACCTCGATGCCCGCCTCTTGCAGCCGTCGGTAGAGTTCTTCGCCCTCGGTACAGGCAACAACGGGGTGATAAATCCCTTTTTGCTGCAGCAACAGGCTCAGGCGCAGCACATACATCTCGATACCGCCATACCCGCCCATATCCAGGATGTAAAGCAGAATCTTCGGCTTGCCGGCGGCCGATGGCGGAGTGGAGTTACCCATGCCTTTTCTATCCTCTGATTCGATGCATTCGGGGGATACACAGGCGCTGCGCTTCCCGTACCATAATCTTACGTACAAACGCCCTAAAATGGAAAACGCGACTTGGTGACTTCCCATTCTCAGTTCCCGCCCGCGGCTTTTGCCTGCTTAATCATCGTGGGTCCGCGCGAGCAGACCATCGCGCTGGATACGCTGGACAGTGTCAAGGCCTATTACCCCCATGCCGACTGCTGGATTGTGGATGACGCCACCACGGACGGGACGTTCGAACGGTTGCAAGGCTGGGTCGCCGGTCATGGCGGCACGCTTCTGCGGAACGCCCAGCCCAACGGCTACCTCGGCCTGGTTAACAGCGTGCTTTTCGGGCTCGACGCTATTGCCCGCTCGGGTATCCCTTATGCCTTCGTCTGTAAAATCGATACCGATACCTGTTTCTGCGGCCCCGGCCTGGATGAACGGCTGCTGGCGCGCTTCACCGAACATGGCCCCGGTATCGCCGGCGCTGTGCGCATTAATCCAGAAGGTGCGCCCCGATATAAAGCCCACTTCGTGCGCCGCCTGCTGCTGGATATGCTGCCCGCGGGGATTTCGAAGCAGGCGCCGAAACTGCGCCTGGGCTGGCCTTTTTTCGTGCCCACGCTCTTCAGGGCGCTGGCGCGGGGCTATCACTTGGGCGAGAGCGCCTTTGGCGCGTGCTATGCCGTGCATGCCGAAACCCTGCAGGCGCTGCGCTGCGCGGGTTTTCTGAAGCATCACCAAACGCCGCTCAGGGCGCTTTGCTGTGAGGAGGATCTCCTTCTGTCTATTGCCGCGGTGTCGGTGGGGCACCGGCTCATCGAGCTGGATTTACGCCGAGATGAGGCCATTACCTGGCTGGGATTTAAAGAAAAACCCGATTTCTCGGCGACACAGGCCCGCGCCCTGGGTTACGCCGTCATCCATCCACTGAAACAAACCCCCGAGGCCCTGCCGCTTCGCGAGGATTTAAAACAACTCCGCCCCGGCTGATTTAGTATTGAATGTAAAGTGAAGTGGCTGCCATTACTGCTCAGTTGCACGGTTTCGAGCTTAAACCTAGCCAGTTGGCTAGTTGAAAAAACCCAAATATGTGCAATAAATAAAATAAGGGAGATAGCTTGTTCGTATCATAAGTGTATCCAGGTCTCCTCTGTACGCTTTATTTTACGAATAATACTCACCCGATTTCAGGGGAACGTGGCATACTGACGTCACGAGGGGTGTTCCAATCCGTATTTTTTGCTCGGAATCTGATGATTGGCGGCGTTATCAAGCTGAAACCGCTAATGTGTGTGGCTAATGGCTTTCAGGCAATTAACGGAGCGGGGTTAACCTGGGCGAGCGGAACTCAGCCATAAGGTTAAGCAAGATTAAGGCGCCTCTTTAATAATTTTAAAAAAACACTAGAATAAGAACAGACTGCAAAAACTGTCGAGCAATGGAGGGACTATCGATGTTCGGGATGTCACATCAATTAGCGTCCAAACCATCGAAGAGCAAGCATAAACAAATTTTCAGCCTGGGGAGCCTTCCTCAGCCTGGTGAATTTGCCGCCGTGCGCGGGCCGCTCATCGGCTCTTACCTGCGGCGCCTGCTTCAATCGCCCGTGGGCGAAAACGGCCATGCCTCGGAAGGCTGGGTGTTTCCCTCCGCTCTAGAACTTTCTGGATTTTTCCACTGTTCGGAATGCGATGTGTTGGCGGCTTTCAACGAGCTGAAGCACAGCGGCTACGATTACGAGATCAAGGGCCTGGATGCGCCGGTGGTGATGCACTCGCCCGCTTATTCTCAGCAACGGGAGCAACCTTGGAAGCAACCCGGCCTCGGTCAGATGCTCTCGGTAGCAGCTTCCAAAGCCTGATTCTCATACCTCTCTCTACCTGATACGAAAAACGCCCGGTGCTAACAAACCGGGCGTTTTTATGGCTTTTTACCACACCGCCATCTGGGCGAACGAGAGACGAATGATTTCCAGCGATTCGGAATCGCCTTTGAGCATGGCCTGGGCAAAGTGCCGGGCCTGCTTAATGGAAATATGGGGCGGCAGCGGCGGTACGTTGGGATTGGTCACAATTTCGAGCACGCAGGGTTTATCGCTGTGCAGGGCATCGTGCCAGGCTTGGCTCAGCATGGCCGGGTCGCTCACCTTGATGCCCCTTAACCCGATGGAAGCGGCATACTGGGCGTAAGGAAACCCCGGCAGGTCTTGGGAGGTAGGGTATTTGCGGTCGCCATCCATCACCCGCATTTCCCAACTGACGAAATCCAGTTCGCCGTTGTTGAGCACCATAATCACCAGGCGCGGGTCCTCCCATTCCTGCCAGTGCCTGGCAATGGTGACCAGCTCGCCGTTTCCGTTCATCTGCATGGCGCCGTCGCCCACCACGGCCACCACGGGCCGATTCGGGAACGCGAACTTGGCAGCAATGGCATAGGGCACGCCGGCACCCATCGAGGCCAGCCGGCCCGAGGCGGAGAACATCATACCCCGGCGAAACCGGTGATACTGGGCCATCCAGACGGTAGAGGTTCCGGTATCGGCCGTCACAATGGCTTCGTCGGGCAGTTGGTTGAACAGTTCTCTAAAGGCGTACTGGGGGTTAATCGGCCCGGCTTCGAGCTTGGCCCGTTTTTCCACCAGGGTCTGCCAGTCGCGTACGCTACGGCTGATTTGGGTTTGCCAGCGCCGGTCTCCCTTGGGCTGAAGCATGGGTAGCAGCGCCTGTAGCGTCTCGCGGGCATCGCCGGCCAGGTTGACCTCCATTGGGTAGCGCATGCTCAGCTTGCGCGGCCGCACGTCAATCTGTACGCCGCGCGCATGCCCCTCTTTGGGTAAAAACTCGGCGTAGGGAAAGTCGCTGCCCACCATCAGCAGCGTATCGCACTGATTCATCAGCTCCCACGACGGGCGAGTGCCCAGCAAGCCGATAGAGCCGGTGCAATACGGCACCTCCGCGGGGATTACGGCCAGACCCAGCAACGCCTTGGCGATGCCGGCCCCCAAAAGCTCCGCCGTGGCCAGCACCTCATTAACGGCGCCCAGGGCACCCGCACCCACCAGCATGGCAACCCGCTTACCCTCGTTCAGCACGGCGGCGGCTTTTCGGAGCTCCCGTTCGGTGGGAATCATGCGAGGGGTGGCATCGCTAATGCCCGAAACCGTGTAGTGATGGCTTTGCTTAGGGCGTTTGACCGCCGGCATGGCCTGCACGTCGTGGGGCAAAATCAGGCATGTCACGGTAGATTCCGCCTTGGCGATGCGCACGGCCTGATCCACCAGGTGCCGCGCCTGAGACGGGTCATTCATCACCTGGATATAATCGCCGGCCACGTCTTTCAGCACCGTCTGCAGGTCGACTTCCTGCTGATAATAGGTGCCCATGCTGGCGCGGGGCAATTGGCCCACAATGGCCACCACGGGCTGATGATCCATCTTGGCGTCGTAGAGGCCGTTAATCAGGTGAATTGCGCCCGGCCCGGCCGATGCCACGCAAACACCCACGTCGCCGGTGAATTTGGCGTGGGCACAGGCCATAAACGCCGCCATTTCTTCATGGCGCACCGGGATAAATTCCATGGCGTCATCATTAGAGCCCTGCTGGTCCCGATCCAGCGCACTCATCAGGGGGTTAATGGAATCGCCGGAGTAGCCGTAAATCCGGTAAACACCCCACTGCTTCAGGCGCTCCAGAATAAAATCGCTGACCAACGCTGTCATAAAAATCGACTCCTTCGTACTTAACGCCGGCCGGGTTATTGGGTTTGGGCGTGGGCTTTGGGCACCCAAACATCGCCGCTTTTTTCGTATTTGGCTTCCACGGCCGACCAGGCGACTTTGTGGGCAACCGTCTCCCGGGATTCATTCCCCCGGCGCTTGTCGGCGTCAGCATATTCGTCCCAGGCGTGGTTAAAGGCGGCCCGGTAAATTTCTTGGGCATGGGGCGGCAAATGCTGGGTAACGCGCTCGGGCAGGTCCGCAACGGTTTTGTAAGGCATGGCTGCTTCTCCTCGGGCGTGGGGCGTATATTCCAAAAAAGCAGTCTAGCAGCCTTATCGCCATAAATCACTCCGCCAAGTGGCTAGCCGCCTGGGCTAAAGGCCTTCGCAGCGCAACGGCGCCTTGGACCGATACTGAATAGCCGGCGGCTTTGGGGCGTTTCTGCCCCAAGGTTGCTTGTGCATCCATCGTTTCAGCATTTCGCGGGCCGGGGTTTCTACCCGGTGAAACATACACTCCCCGGCCAGCCAGCTTAACACCAGATAGCTTGCGATAACGCCGATTCCGGTTGGCCAGCCGGGCTCCAGGTTGAGAGGTTTCAGCCCGCTCCCCAGCAAATAGGCGATAAAACCATGCACCATATAAAGCGAGTACGAGACTTCGCCCAGGTGAACCATCGGCCGGCTTCCCAGCAGGCGATGAACCGGCCCGTGGGCTTGGGCCAGCCCGTACAGCCCCAGGGCCAGCAGGGCAATGATGAGTACATCGTTCCAGCCGGCCATTAATCCCACCAGCAGGGTAATGGCCGTTCCCGCCAAAACCGGATTCCAGTCCAGTCGCGGGGTTTCATCGTGTCGATACAGAGTATAAAGCAGGCACCCGACGGGGAATTCCACCAGAATGCGGATGAGGCCGAAGTCGGCCGTCCAATCCACCGTACTCGACCCGGTCAAGTAATAGGTCACCGCGAAAATCGCCATAAACGCGGCAATCCACAGCAGCGTTTGCCTAAGCGGCCTGGCCTTGGCGAAAAACCCTACGCACAGCGGAAAAATCAGGTAAGCAAACCACTCGCAGCTCACCGACCACGAAACCCGGTTCCACGACGTAACGGCAGAGATGCCCCAGCCGTGAATATTCAGCAGATTATAAATAAACTGTAGCGCCGTATAACGCTCGGGCTCCGAAATAGCTTGGTGCAGGCCATAAACCTTGGTCAGGTAAAACAAGGCCGTAATTAATAGCATGCACCCATGCACCGGGTAAATCCGGGCGAATCTTAAAAACAGGTAGCGAAAAATACCGCTTTTGTCGGTATTCAGCAGCTTATCCTGGTAATTGTAGGCAATAATAAACCCGCTCAGCAGAAAAAACAAATCGACGCCCAGATACCCCTTGGCAATCACGGGCGCCAGAAGGCCCCAATCGAGGGTGTTAACATAATCGAGCTGCACCGCGTGGTAAAGAAACACCCAAAAAAACGCAACCGCCCGAATCCCGGTCAACACCGCCAGATGTGGCATAGAAACGATTACCTTTATGCAGAAGATGCATTGCCTTCCGGATCAGCCTAGGGTCAACCTGCCGGGGAATCAATTCGACACCCGGCTATTTTGCTAGCCAGGTGGCTATTAATCCGCCCCTGGGTAAAACAGCGCGCCCGGCGCTGACCTAACCGCATTATCTATCCACGATAATAGCACTGTCGTTCTTATTTACGCGAAACGCACCCCGGGCAAGGCTCCCTCCAGGCCGATTTTTTACGTGTGGCCTCAACCCCGCGCGGGTCGCCTATCTTAGTTATTCAGATAGTCTGGGAACTTTGCTTGCCCTTGTCGTTGCGGTGACTCGTCCTGTTGTGTTGCATAGGTAATGTCTTGCTCGGTAACCTTTACCCCCGCGTTTTTTAAGTCCTCAAGGGCGCTAATGCACGTTTCTCCCGTACCATGGCCCGGATTAATCCCTACCCTTCCATCCTCGTCTCGAGAAATCGTGAAGCCAGCCGGTTGTCGGCGATACGGAAAGAGCCCCCTGGGGGGAAGAACATCGACATCGATTTGAGGGCCGAATTCTAATCTGATTGTAGGGTCATAACCCACATCGGAGCGGGTTCGAACGGTTATCCTAGTATTTTTTCTATGTATTTCTGTCGGTACCCGTTGACTCTCTAGCTTCGCAGTTAGAGCCTGGGTCGCATTCTGTAAAAACCTGTCTTCTTTGGAGCCAGGATCTATCAAGGGTCGATTTTGTATGGCCAGCCTAATAAAAGCGCCGAATCTAGGCTGATGAGGAATACCGAGCATGGGTGGAGGCTCCTGCGTTACGGTCTGATTTATCTCCCCTCTTTAAAACCAAACCGGTGAGAGAATTGCTGACGGAATAATTTCTCCCTATCTCTTTAAAAACACGTTTTAACACAACATTTTACGCAGGCAGGTGACAAACCCGAGGATTCCTTTACAATGAAACATTCGGGCTTGCTTTCGACCCCATGCAATGGTTAGCCTGTTCCTATCCAATCGAAGACAAGGGGCAAGCAAAACAGAAATACATTTCTGAACGCCCCGAAGAGAGACCCACCGTGGGGAAACACCGATTCTTTTGTCATTATCCTATTTTTGGAGGAACCTCCCAGTGCCTCAAAACACGCAAACCACCCGCTTGATGCGCTTGATGATCATCGGTCTGGCTTCAACCCTGGCGTTAAGCATTCCCTCAGAAGCCCTGGCCAAGCGCTACCGCATTCAAACCTCGATTGTGCACGATATGTACGCCGCCGACGGCTCCATGCAGAACGGGCTGTTTCACAAGGCCGAAGCTCGCTATCTGAGCCAGCTTAAGCAGAACCCCAACAACCTCGAAGCCCGCGCCGGCCTGTCGCTGGCCCAGGCCGAACTCTACAAGCTGGATGTCGCCGAGAAAAACGCCCAGCGCGTGCTGGGGCAGGATACCCGCAATCCGCTGGCCCACATGGCCCTGGGCGCGGTCTATCGCAACCGCACCTCGTCGCAGGATATGACCTACCGCACCCAGCGCGACAACCTGCTGCAACTCTCGGCCAGCGAGCTCGAGAAAGCCGTGCGCGCCCTGCCCGGCTCCGCGGTGGCTCATAACCAGCTCGGCATCACCTACCGCTTTCAGGGGCGGATGGATGAGGCACTGAGCGAGTTCCAGAAAGCCTCCCAGTTGGATCCCAAATACGCCGAGCCCACCCTGAACGAAGGCATCGTCAAAATGAGCATGGGCGACGTGGCCGGTGCCAAGGCCCAGTTTCAGGAGGCCATCAAGCTCAACAGCAAGAACGACATGGCCCACTATCGCATGGGCGAGGCCCTGGCCGCCGAAGGCAACACCCACGATGCGCTGACGCACCTGAACACCGCGCTTTCGCTCAACCGGGGCAACGCCGCCGTGCTCAACAAAATGGCCGAAGTCTACGACAAGCAGGGCAATACGGCGGCGGCCATTGCCAATTACCGCAAAGCCATTGCCTCCAACCCCACGTTCATGCCCTCTTACGTCGGCCTGTCTCAGATTCTCGATAGCCGGGGCGATGGCGAGCTGGCTATGGCCGAGCTGCGCAACGCCCTGAACGTGAATCCCAAGTACAATGTGGCGCGCAACCAGTTGGGTCGCCTGGCACTGACCGTCGACAAGCCGGATCAAGCCCTGCAGTTCTACAAAGAGGCGCTGCAAGTGAATCCGCAGGACCCGGACGCGTTACAGGGCATGACCCAGGCTCTCACCGTGGTCGCGCAGAAAACCGCGACTTCGGCCCAGGCCATGGGCAACGACAGTCAGTTGGTAGATGCCGAGCAGGCCATCGATCAGGCGCTGCAAATCAACCCCAACGACCTGCGCCTGCACCTGGCCAAGCTGCGGATTTCTCAACTGACCGGCAAACCGTCGGACTCCGAGGCCGAGTTGCGCCGCATCGTCAGCCGCCCGCCGACCACCGACGTGGATGCGATGATTCAAGGCCAGGCCTACATGGCCCTGGGCCAGTTCGATACCTCGGATCGCCTGTTCCGCAACTTGATTCAGCGTGATGCTGCTGACCCGGACAAGCTGCTGGCTATTGCCGATACGCTGAAGGCCGGCAACAACCTGGCCATCGCCAAAGAGGCCTACCAGGCCGCGTTACTGCGTGAGCCCGGCAACATCAAGGCGCAACGGGGCATTCAGCGGGTCGAAGCCGCCGAGGCAGACTCCCAGCGGACCTTGCGGCTGGCCAAGGCGTTGAACAACTTCCTGCAACGTCGCAGTTCCATCGACTTCTACGAGCAGACCCTGGCGCAGAACCCGCGTCAGCCCGACGCCTGGATGATCGTGGCTAAGATGTACGAGAAGAAGAAACTCTACCCCAAGGCCATCCACGCTTACCAGAGCTACATGGGGCTCAGCCCGAACCTTTCGCAGCGTGACCGCGAGCACTGGGAGCGTAAAATCCAGCACCTGCAAGAGCTGGCCGCCCAAAACCCGTCCAGCAGCAACACCGCTGCCGATACTACCGCGCCCAGCGCAGCCCAGGCTGCGGCTACAACAGGTCGGTAGTTCGTTCCAAGCGACACACCAATAAACAACCGGGGCAGGCTAATAAGTTAGCCTGCCCCGCTCGCTTTCAAGAAACTTATTTATTAAAAATTGTTACACCCCTATCGGTTATAACAATTCTTCCATTGGTGTTATTGGTATATTCCAAATCAATTGCTTTAAAGGCTTCAAGCTGACCAGCTCGTCCTCCCCACTCACTAGGGTTTTGACCAATTTCTAGTCTACGTTGAGTATAATCTGTACGGTCCGTATCATTTGGCCCATTAAAGAATAGTATCTGAGCATTTTTCGTCGGATGTTCAATAAGGCTTGTAACACCACTATGGACCCGTATACCTTCTCTGGGATTGCTAAATAAAAGTGTTTAACTTGTCGTTGAGAAGCAGTAGTGACAAGGCAAGCATCCGGGTGGACTTTGAGTAGCAGAGCGTTCGTCTTTTTAGCCTTGCCAGGTAATGCCGAAGCTGGCAGTTCTTGCTTTCGACGGTATAGGTATGGGCTTTGCCCTGAATATGGCGACATCCGGCAAGCACAACCGGATAGACCGGCCAATAATCGGTAAAAAACAAAGCATTGGGAGGAAGCCGCTGAATTAATGCCCAGGCGTCTTTGAGACCACGAGTACCGAGCCTGGCGGTAAGGATGGCTCGGCTTGCACGGTCAACAGCCAGCCAAACCCAGCATTTACGCTCTTTTTTTGAATATAAGTGCACAGCTCATCCAGTTCAATCTGCTCTGCCTTGGCAGCAGGCTTGGCTAAAAGGGCTTCGCCCATTTCGCGAATCCAATACAGCACCGTAACATTACTCACACCGATTATTCGGCCAATGGCCCGAAACCCCAGGCCTTCCAGGTATAGTTTCCTCGCCAGTTCACGCTTCTCAGGCGGATATTGCTTGGTTTCAACCGCGACAAAATCCCGTTTGCACGCCTTACAGCGTAACCGCTGCTTTCCGTTGGGATGAAAACCCGCTTTTACAAAGTCTTTCGAAGCGCAACGCGGGCAAGCTTTTCGCTGCATAACAGCCTCTCCATCTTACTAAACGAAGAGTATTATACACCTTTATCTAGCAACTCCCCTTCTCTATCACTCAGCTTATGATACATTGTCTGCCATAGGGGATTACTTTTCGTTTCTCTATTTTTTCTTTTATCTTCTAAAATGTATCTGCTGGAAAAGAAGGGGGGGTAATTCCATTCATTCTCTAAGGATCCTTCAATTTTGCTGGGCATTAATAAAGAGATTATCTTTCCTTGATAGAAACGGTCTGCCTTATAAAATTGCTTTCATTGTAAAGGCTTCTGAAATCAGCTTGATGATATCGGGGGAGCAGGGCTTGTCGCAATAAAGCGTCGCAACGGTGTCTTGGGGTTGAACCGATGTTCCCGCCTTGCCATTCAGCACAACGCCTGTGCCGTGGTGAATGGCGTCGCCTTTGGCCTTGCGGCCGGCGCCCACGGCCAGCGCGGCTTCGGCGATAGCCAGCGGATCGATGGCGGTGATGACACCCGCCTGCTCGGCCAGGATTGGAACCTGGTATTGGGCCTGGGGCAGACGCGAGGGGTCGTTGATAATGCCGGCATCTCCGCCCTGGGCGTGAATCCAGGTGCGAAAGCACGCCAGGGCGGCGCCGTTCTCGATTAACCCGCGTAAATAGGCTTCGGCCGGCGCCGTTGCTGTGTAACGACCGGCTTCCACCAGCACGCGGGCGCCGAGTGCCAGCGTCGCCTCGGTAAGGTCTTGGGGGCCGCGGCCTTTCAGGGTTTCGATGGCCTCGGCGACCTCCAGCGCGTTGCCCACGGCGTAGCCCAGGGGCTCATCCATGGGCGAAATCACCGTGCCGATGGCGCGCCCCAGCCGCCGGCCCACGTACTGGCACAGTTCGGCTAGCGCCAGGGCGTCTTCCATGGTCTTCATAAAGGCACCACGGCCCACTTTAATATCCAGCACAATCACGTGGGCGCCAGCGGCAATCTTTTTGCTGACCACCGAGGCCGCAATCAGCGGAATGCTCTCCACCGTGGCGGTCACGTCGCGCAGGGCGTAGGTTTTGGCGTCGGCCGGAGCGAGGTCCGCCGTCTGGCTCGAAAGCGCAATGCCGATGTCTTTCAGTTGCCGTGTAAACGCCGCATTATCCAAACTGACCCGGAAACCGGGAATCGATTCCAGTTTGTCGATGGTGCCGCCGGTGAATCCCAGCCCCCGCCCGGAGAGTTTGGCTACCTTGAGCCCCGCCGCCGCCAGCAGCGGCAGCAAAACCAGTGTCACCTTGTCTCCCACGCCGCCGGTGCTGTGCTTATCTACAACCAGCGCGGGCGCGTCGCCGAAAACCGCGTCGTAGCAAAGCCGCGTACCGGATTCCACGTAGGCGCGGGTGAGTGCCACGGTTTCGTCGGGCGTCATGCCGTTAATACAAACGGCCATCAGCCAGGCGCTGAGCTGATAATCGGGTAGCTCACCCGCCATCATGGCGGCCACCAGCCACGCAATCTCGGCATCGGCATGTGCCCCGCCCCGGCGTTTTTTATCTATAATCGAAACCATGGCCATGCGCGCGATCGTCCTTGCTGATAAGATACACCCGGTGGTGTCCCCCTATTCTAGTGCGGATACGCCGCCGTGTGCGCCGAGGAATTGCCGGGGGGCCGATGCCGGACAATAAGAGAAGAGTAGCGCCTGAAATGCCGAGTCCGTCGGGTGGGGCTGCGTTGAAGCTGGCCGAAACCCTGGAATACTTGAATAAATGCTACCCTCACCCCATTAAGGTTGGCCTGGTGATGGGATCCGGTCTGGGCCAATGGGTGGAGAGCCTCAATAACCCGGTGGTGCTGCCGTTCGATGCGATTCCCCACTTCCCGGTCGCCACGGTGCCGGGGCATCGCGGCAACCTGATCTTCAGCGAATGGGCGCCCGGCGTGGCCATTGCCTGCCTGCAAGGCCGCTTTCACTACTACGAAGGCTACCCGATGGAAGACGTCACCTACCCGATTCGGGTGCTGGCAGGCCTGGGTAGCCAAGCCGTGCTGCTGAGCAACGCGGCGGGCGGGCTCAACACCGGTTTTTCTCCGGGAGACCTGATGCTGATTGACGATCACCTCAACCTGATGGGCGAGAATCCATTGCGTGGCTTGATTCCCGACGACCCGGGCAGGCGTTTCGTGGATATGACCGAAGCCTACGATGGCGAACTCCGCGGGCAGGCCCTGCGCGTGGCCCGAAAGGCCAATATCGGCTTAAAGAGCGGTGTTTACGTCGGATTGAGCGGTCCGTCTTACGAAACCCCGGCGGAAATTCGCATGCTCCAGCGCCTGGGTGGCGACGCCGTGGGGATGTCTACCGTGCCGGAAGTGATTGTGGCGCGCCAATGCGGCATGCGCGTGCTGGGCGTCTCCTGCATTACCAACCTGGCCGCGGGCATGTCGGGCAACCGGTTGAGCCACCAAGAGGTGGTGGATACCGCCTGGCAAGCGCAAACTGGCCTGGCCACGCTGTTTATGGGCCTGCTGGAGACCCTGCTGGGGCCGGCCCAGATGGCTTTGCCGTCATCGACGGCCCCGTTATGACCGAATCCGCCCTCGAAACCAGCCCGGCAACCCGGTCTCTGCTCCAGCAGTTCCCTTTCGCGCTGGATGCGTTTCAGATTGAGGCGATCAATCACATTGCCGAAGGCCACAGCGTAGTGGTTTGCGCCCCCACCGGCAGCGGTAAGACGGTTATTGCCGAGTTTGCCGCGCTGCTGGCCACCGAGAACGGCCGCCGGCTCTTCTACACCACGCCCCTCAAGGCGCTGAGCAACCAGAAATTCCTCGATTTGAAAACCCGCTTCGGCGAAGACAACGTGGGGTTGCTCACCGGCGATATCTCCATCAACCGCGAAGCCCGACTGGTGGTGATGACCACCGAAGTCTTCCGCAATATGCTCTACGGTATCGACGTGGAACAGGGTGCCATGGAGCGCCTGGGCTACGTGGTGCTGGACGAGTGCCACTTCATGAACGATTCTGAGCGGGGCACCGTTTGGGAGGAGAGCATCATCCACTGCCCGCAGCACGTGCAGATGGTCGCCCTGAGCGCCACTGTGGCCAACGCCGAAGAGCTCACCGACTGGATGAACAGCATTCACCCGGTAACTAAGCTCATCAAAACCGACTTTCGCCCGGTGCCACTGCGGTTTTCGTTCTTCAACCGAGAAAAACTCCTGCCCCTGTTTGAAGGCGCCGAAAACCCGAAGGAAGCCCGGCTCAATAAGAAGCTCAAGGGCGATCTCAAGGGCAACGCCCTCAACAAGAAACTCCGCCAGTTTGCCCCCAACGACCTGCTTGCCGAGATGAGCGCGCGGGAGATGCTGCCGGCGATTCTCTTTACCTTCAGCCGCAAGGGCTGCGACCGCTCCCTGCGCGATACCCGTAACCTCGCGCTGCTCACCGACGAAGAGCGGCGCACCATTAAGGCCCGGGTCGACCAGTTTCTGATGCAGAACCCGTTTTTTGAGAAACACCCGATGATCCACAGCATCCGCAACGGGTTTGCGAGCCACCACGCGGGCCTGTTGCCCGGTATCAAGCTGTTGGTGGAATCCCTCTTTCAGCAGGGGCTCATCAAGGCGGTTTTCGCCACCGAAACCCTGGCTGCCGGCATCAACATGCCGGCGCGCTCCACCGTCATCACCTCGCTGACCAAGCCCACCGGCGCGGGTCACCGCATGCTCAACGGCAGCGAGTTTTTGCAGATGGCGGGCCGCGCCGGCCGGCGCGGTATGGACGCCGTGGGCTACGTGGTGATTGTCAGTTCGCAGCATTATGGCGCGCCCGACGCCGCCCGCCTCGCCAGCAGCGATGCCGACCCCCTCAACAGCCAGTTCACACCGACGTACGGCATGGTGCTCAACCTGTTACAGCGACACACGCTGACCGAAGCCCGGACCCTGCTCAGTCGCAGCTTCGGTCAGTTCACCTCCGAGCGCCGCATTCAGCCCATTAAAGACGAAATGGATGAGAAAACCGCGGCCCTGACCCAGGCCATGGGGTTTGAATGCCCCTACGGCGTCTCTGATGCAGACTTTCACCAGTTTTTAAAAACCCATGCGCTGCGCAGCGATACCAGCCGGTTTGTGCGCACCCTGCAACACCAGCTCAAGCGCCACGGCGATTCGCCCGAAATCCGTGCCGAGCTGGAGAAACAGCGCGAGCTCAAGCAAACCCAGCACGATTTTATCGCCGCCATCGCCTGCTACGATTGCAAGCTGCTGCACAAGCATCAGAATGTGGAGAAGAAAATCACCCAGTTGCAAAAACACCTCAAGCTGCTGAATTTTCAGTACGACGAGGCCAAGAACGTCTATTGGCAGAGCTTTTTGAACCACTACGAGCTGCTGAAAGAATGCGGCCACCTCGACGCCGACGATAAGCCCACCGCCAAGGGCCAGCTCACCAGCCAGCTTCGCTGCGATAACGAACTGCTGATGACGGAAATCATCAGCCGCGGGATTTTTGACCCGCTGCAACCCCAGCAACTGGCCGCCGTGCTCTGCTGCCTCATCAACGATTCCAACCGCGAGAACGTGTACAGCGCGCTGCGCTACTCGCCCAACACCCGCACCGCCCTCGATGCCAGCCTGAAGGTCATCAAGCAGGTGCGGCGCTGGCAGGAGGCGCACCACATCGAGACCCCGATCCTCTACGAACCGGTAGCCAGCGGCCTCGTCGAAGCCTGGTCCGTGGGCCTGACGTGGGAGGAGACCCTTACCGGCACCAACCTCGACCCCGGCGATATCGTGCGCCTCATCCGCCGCACCAACGACCTGCTACGCCAGTTCTCCCGCATCGCCGAGCTGCCCGATGCCTTGCGCCGAACCGCCAAGCAGGCCATTGCCATGCTCTACCGCGACCCCATCACCGAGATCGACCCGATTGCAGGCTAGGGCGTGTCTCCGTTAGGCCCATGAGGCGCCTCTGCATCTCGGTTGCGGTGATAACCCGCGCCTAGCCGGCCCCCTCGACACGGCCTGGCTTTTGGCCTTGAAGCGCTTTTAGGAGCGCAGTGTAAGGAAGGGAAAAGGCATCCATATCATTTTGCGTAAAGCCCGGCCCTGCTCTATGTTCCGTTACCATACTGGTTTGCGAGTCAACAAAGTAAACGTAAGCCCCGTAGGGTCCATATTCATTACCTCGCCCTGTGATCTCCTTGGGCTCGGTTGAGCGCGCATCGGCCTCGGGTAAAAAAATGAAGCAGATCCGCCGCCCTTTTGGCTCTAAGGTCACTTCCAATAGATAGCGCCGGCCTGCCAGTGTCACCTCACTCCTTTCGATGCTGGGGGTGATGGAGGAGTAAAGCGCGATTTGGTATTTCCGGCTTGCGATTAGATTGGCCAATAGTCGGGTTACGGCGGCCTGTGCGGTTTCTTCTGAAGCGAATCGGGCCTTTCTTTGGTTCAATTGGTAAACTGCCAGGCCAACGTAGGCAGAAAGCCCCAGCGCGCAGAGTGTTACCGCCTTGCGCTTCGAGGATGCCGCCGGTGGCCGGCTTTTAAAGTGAAGGGATTGCGCAGGGGGGGCCATTGGTTGAATAGGCGCCTGAGCCTGGAAGCGCTGGGGCATCTGGGTCGGTGGTAAGGCAATTCGCATCGTAGTCAACCTTTAAAAAGACAGATACCCTTTATCAACACCGAGCCATACCCGAAAATGCTTGCCCGGCCCGTGTCTCCAAAGTTTAGCTGGATGGGGTATGCCCATGGCGGCTGGGTCTGGTTTATGCTAACGAATTGTCACACAAGCATAAACAAAGGGGGTAGACACCATGGCAATGAATACACTGGGCCCGGCGACGGTGCGTTATGCGGGTGGGGCCGCTGGTACCCGAGTTGCCCGTAAACTCTACGAAGAGGTGTTTCAGGACGCCGGTAGGCAAATCCAGCAAAGCATTGAGGCTGGAGCAGACATACTGGAAACCAAGGCTCAAAACGTAGTAACTGAGTTTACCAGCGGGGCGCCGGCAGTAATTCGAAGTACCGAGGCATGGGCCCGCCGAGCCATGGACTGGATGCGCCATAATCTTGTTCCGATGGCGGTGAATACGGCAGGCGATATTGTTGGTGCAACCGCCGCAGAGAATCTGCTATTCGGCCCTGCAAGGCCTAGTCTGAAACAATCCGCGCGGACCCTGCGCTGGGCTATTCAAGGGCCGTCTGCGGCCGCGCTGACGGAAGGGCTGGTTAAAGCTTACGAGGCCGGCTCCCGTAATACAGCGGTCCGTCAAATCGTCAACCAGGCTGTGGCCCGGCTTTTTGGTAAAGACCTGCTGCGTCTGGCTAAGTTTTAATACGGTTCTGAATTTTTACTAAGCCAAAGGCTGTAACAACCGCCGGTCAACTCAAGTTGGCCGGCGGTTTGCCGATAAGAAACCCAGCAGGCACTGTTGGGTAGCGGAATTCGGAGCGGTTGGTTCAGCCATGGTTGCCCGGTTTTTCATCGGTCACGTTATCTTATCGGCAAGTGTCTCGGCTCTGTTTTCATGGCAGCTCCATCCTTCTCGGAGCGGCCGGCTATGACGGTATTGCTGGCTACGCCGCCGGAGTTCTCGTTCCTGGCCCTGGAGTCGTCGTCCACTCTGGAATCCGAGGGGGTGACGCTAGACCCCTATCCCGAACTGCCACCCTGGATGCTGCATTGCGCGCTGGTTCTTTCTGAGAGCCGGTTGGCCCAAGGGTTGAAGCGTATTCTGGACTGCGTTGCGGCGCTCGGATTGCTGGCGTTACTGTCGCCCCTGTTATTGCTCACTGCCCTGGCTGTAAAACTTGCCTACGGCAACACGCTATTCACCCGGCAAGACTGCGTGGGCCTGCACTGCCGGGTTTTTGGCCGGTATCGGTTTCGTACCGCCACGCTGCTCGACGATGGGCAGGCCAATGCGTTTGATTCCTATGCGCCTGGTGCCTGCCAGAATCGCCTGGGCCGGTTTCTGTGTCGCACCCGGCTGCACCGGCTGCCCGAACTTTTTAACCTGCTCAAAGGCGATATTGCCCTCATCGGCCCCTCGGCCGAAACGCCCTACTGGGTACGGCATTACCGCGGCCAGCGGCTGTATGGCTATAGCCACCGTCACACGGTCCGCCCGGGGCTCACCGGATACGCCCAGACCGTCTGCCCCAAAGGCACCCGCCTGGGCCTGAAAGACCGCACCCTGCTCGACAACGACTACATTACCCACTGGTCGCCTCTGCTCGACGCGTGGATTGCCTTGCGCAGCCTGAAGCGCCTGCTCACCAGCGCGCCGTAATCACGGCGCGGCCCCCCGGTGACTTGATAGCAGGCCCGTCTGCCCCAACAAAAATGCCACAAGGCGCGCAGCGCTTTGTGCATTGTCGAGAACTTAACGCCCTAAGATTGGGGGTCCAGGGGGCCATGTGGCCCCCTGGCAGGGGTTTGGGGACAGCGTCCCCATTTATTGGATGGGCGATGGGATAAAGCCTTCCTGCCACTCCCGTACAAACCATGGGGACGCCGTCCCCAAACCCCTGCCAGGGGGCCACATGGCCCCCTGGACCCCCAATCTTAATCCCGCGAGAATGCACTAGCCGCTGCGCGGCTATTGGCATTTTTTGTTGGGGAGATGGCAGACGGGCCTGCTACCTGTGATTTACAAAAAGGCTTCGATGGCCCTGATGCTATCTTGGGCGCGTTGCTTAAAGAGGTCGAGTTCGGGGTTGAGGTAGTTGTAGAAGTAATCGCGCACCCGCTCGATGTTGAGTTCTTCGAACTTGCCCACGTCGATGCCTTGCAGGCCCAGGCTGTGGATAAGGTGCCAGACCTTGGGGTCGTAAGCGAGCCCCAGCACGGGAATTTTGGCAAGCAGGCCCAGCACCAGGCTGTGGAAGCGCATGCCGAACAGCACATGGCAGCGCTGAATCTGCATGGGGATTTCGCGGTTTTCGACGACTTCGAAGTTTTCGAAGTTTTCTCGTTGCAGGTAGCGCTTGAAGCGGTTCAGCACCGGGTTATCGTCGGTAGGTTGAAACGAGAGCAGGAGGAAGTGCACGTTTTTTGCCGAGCCCTGAGTCAGGCGGCTGAAAAACCGGGCGAGGTAGGCCAACTGCACATCGGTCAGGCTGGGCCAGTTGCGCAGCGAAATGCCGATAATCCAGCGCCCGCCGTCTTCCAGCGGAATCGCCGGGGGGGGGAGCTCCAGCAGCCACACGGGGTCGGCAGTGACGGGGACCCGCCGCTTGATGAGCTTGCCCAGCAGGTCGGCGCTCTCTTCGTCGCGCACGGTGATGCCCTGGGTCATTTTAAAGGCGATACCCGTCAGGGCGCGGGAATACCAGTGCTTAAGGGGCCCGACGCCCTGGTTCCAGACCATCACGGGCAGTTGCATCATGCGGGCCATGCCGATGAGCCCGCCGTAATACGCCACGCTGCCCGCGCCGGTCACATCCTGAAACAGGCCGCCGCCGCCACTGATAAACAGCTGTGCCTGGCCCATCAGGTCCAGAATCTTGAACACGTTGAGCCGATGCACGGCATCGACGCCATAGCGCTGGGTGGTTTGCTTGGGGTTTTGCGATAGCACGGTGATATCGCACTGATACTGGGAGAGCTGGGAGAGTAGAACCTCGAGAATCAGCTCGTCGCCCAGGTTATCGAAGCCGTAGTAGCCCGAAATGATGATTTGGGGCACGATATCCATCTCGTCCGACTCCACGATGAAGTCGTCGTTGAATTCGGGGTCGAGCACCTCGACGGCTTTCAACGGCCCAGGGATCGACTCCGGCGGGGGATCGTGGGGAGCGCTCATCGCGGATAGGAAAGCAGGGGCATGATCCGGCTCGGCGGAGTCGGTGGTGGTGGGAGGCATTTTAACATCGTGCGGCATTCAGGTAGAGTTCCAGATAGGCTTGCAAGGCGGTTCGCCACGGGGTCGCTAATAACGGGGAGGAATCCATCACCGAGTATACCGGACGTTTGGCGGGGGCTGCAAACGCGGCGCTGGTGGTCGGCCGGATGTGGTCGGTCGACAGCCCTGCCGCCTCGCAGATGACTTTCGCCTGGTCGTAGCGCGACACGGCCCCGGCATCGCAGGCATGGTATATGCCGTAAGCGCCAGAGGTGACGACCTGCTCGATCATGCCGCACAGGCTGCCCGTCCAGGTGGGTGAGCCAATCTGGTCACGCACGATGGAAACCGAACGTCCCTGCTTTGCGGCTTCGATCACAAACGAAACGAAATTGCGTTTGTGCAAGCCGTAAAGCCAGCTGGTTCGTATTATATAGTAGGTCTCCAGAAGCTCGGTGACCATCAGCTCGCCGTAGTATTTTGAGTGCCCGTATACGCCAATCGGACGGGTTCGATCGGCGGGCGTATAGGGCGAGCCCTTAGTGCCGTCGAACACGTAGTCGGTACTGATGAGCGCGAAGATAATGCCCAGCTCGTGGCACAGCAGGGCCAGCTTCTGGGTGCCGTCTTTATTTACGGCCATGGCCATCTCCGGGTCGCGCTCGGCGCCGTCTACATCGGTAAACGCCGCGCAATGAATAATCAAATCCGGCTGGATCGCTTCCAGCGTGTCTCGCAGCGACTCGATACTATCCAGCACATTGAGTTGGCTGCGGGTGAGGCCGACTACCGGGTAGCCTTTGGCTTGCAAATAAGGCACCAGGTCCTGCCCCAGCATGCCGTTCGCTCCTTTCCAGCACATTGGGATCCTAAGCTTAGAATTCCACGTGGACAAGTTGTCGCG
>JADMIO011200155.1_pt1 | contig 30421 bp, 42 predicted proteins | sample 8958161 | NCBI WGS metagenome assembly JADMIO01 (sample SAMN16585339, study PRJNA669376) | soil metagenome | isolation source: Crop rotation soil | place: USA: Cullars Rotation, Alabama | collected 2011 | reverse complement strand
GCGACAACTTGTCCACGTGGAATTCTAAGCTTAGGATCCCAATGTGCTGGAAAGCCCGCAGGCTGGCGGCGATGCGCTCCTCGCCGGCGCGGTCCAGGGGACACAGGGGCAGGCGCAGCTCGCCGGTGTCCCGGCCGAGGAGCTTGAGGGCGGCCTTGACCGGGATGGGGTTGGTGGCCACGGAGAGCAGGTCGCGGCACAGGGCGAACAGGCGGCGGTGCCAGTGCAGGGCCTCCTGGGTGCGGCCGGCCTCGAAGGCGCCGACCAGGGCCTTGAGGTCGCGCGGCACCAGGTTGCCCACCACCGAGACGACGCCCCGGCCGCCCACGCTGAGCAGCGGCAGGGTCAGGCTGTCGTCGCCGCTGAGCAAGGTGAGGTCGCACAGGGAGGCGATGTGCGAGGCCTGGTCCAGTGAGCCGGTGGCCTCCTTGATGGCCACGATGGTGGGGATGGCGGCCAGCCGGGCCACGGTCTCGGGCAGGATGTTGGAGCCGGTCCGGCCGGGGATGTTGTAGAGGACGACGGGCAGGTCGCAGGCGTCGGCGACGGCGGCGAAGTGACGGTAGTAGCCCTCCTGGGTCGGCTTGTTGTAGTAGGGCCCGACCATCAGGGCGCCGTCGGCCCCGGCCCGGCGGGCGAAGCGCGTCAGGCGGATGGCCTCGCGCGTGCTGTTGGAGCCGGTCCCGGCCAGGACCCGGAGCCGGCCCGCTGCCTGCTCGACGACGGCGGCGATGACCCGCTCGTGCTCGTCATGGTCCAGCGTCGGGGACTCGCCCGTGGTGCCGACCGGGACCAGGCCGTCGGTCCCCTGGGCCACGTGCCAGTCCACGAGCCCCCGCAGGGCCGCGAAATCAACCTCCCCGTCACGGAAGGGTGTGATGAGGGCGACGCTCACCCCCGCGAACTGTTCCCCCTTGGTCTTGTCCATGCGCGGTCTCCGCAAGGCCGGACGGGCCCTGGCCAGCCGGAGGCGGACCCACCCCCGTCCGTTCTTCCTGGGAAGGTATCGCCCGGCGAGGCCGGAGGCAAACGAAAATCGGGGCCGGGGCAGGGGTTGACAGATTTTTTTCCCCAGGACAGGCAAGAAGGTTTCGCCGCGGGCGAATAGAATGACAGGGGGCGATGCAGCCACCGCCTCGCCGGGCAACCGGGCGAGGCGGCCGTCACCAGGGCGGGGGTGTGGGAGATGAGCCTCGAACAGCTGGTACACCACGTCGAGTCGCGCCTGCTGGGCCTGGGCCGCCTGCTGCTGCGGCCGGACCCGCGCACCCAGTTGCGGGAAGAGATCGATGAGCTGCTCGACGAGCTGCGCCAGCGCCGCCAGGCCCTGGCCCGGTCCGTGGAGGAGCGCGACGCGGCCCGGCGCCGGCTGAGTGACAACCAGACCGCCGCGGCCCTGCTGCCCGCGCAGATTGCGTCCTGCGTCCGCCGGGGCCTGCCCGACCAGGCGTGGAAGTATGCCCTGGAGCTGGACGGGCTGCGCCGGGCCCTGGCCGAGGACCGGGACGCCCTGCCGCGACTGGACCAGACCTGCTGGAGTCTTGCTTTCCTCGTCCGCCAGCTCGAACGCCGCCTGGCCCGGCTGCGGGACAAACTCCCCCCCCGCGGCTGACCGCCTCCCCCACCGCCGGCGCGTCCGGGACCAGCCCATGGCGCAGGCCACCCTCATCCCCAGCGGCGTCCGTGCGGTCTTCTTCGACGCGGTCGGAACGCTCCTCCATCCCGACCCGCCCGCCGCCGCCGTGTACGCGGAGGTGGGGCAGCGCTTCGGCAGCCGGTTGGCCCAGGCCCTGGTCGAGGGCCGCTTCCGGGCCGCCTACCGGCGCCAGGAAGAAGAGGACCACGGCCGGGACCTCCGCACCGGCGAGGCCCGCGAGGTCGCCCGGTGGCGGGCCATTGTCGCCGAGGTCCTTGACGACGTGGCCGACCCCGAGGCGTGCTTCCTGACCCTCTACCGGCATTTCGCCCGGCCCGAGGCCTGGCGTTGTGACGCCGAGGTCGGGGGCACCCTGCAAACCCTGGCCGGCAGGGGCTACCAGCTGGGCATCGCCTCGAACTTCGACGAACGGCTGCGCGGCCTGGTGAGGGCCTTGCCGGCCCTGGCGCCGGTGCAGCACCTGGTGATCAGCTCGGAGGTGGGCTGGCGCAAGCCGGCGCTGGGGTTCTTCGGCGCAATGTGCCGCCAGGCCGGGCTGCCCCCGGCCCAAATCCTCCTGGTAGGCGACGACGCCGCCAACGACTACGCGGGGGCGCGGGCGGCCGGGGTACATGCCGTCCTCCTCGACCCCCGGCGGCGAGAACCGGTCCCGGAGGGCGCCCGGATCACGCGCCTGGGCGAGCTGAGGTAATTCGATGACCCCCGACGAGTTCCGCTCCCACGCCCATCGGCTGATCGACTGGATCGCCGACTACCGGACCCGGCTGGCAGACCGTCCGGTGATGGCCCGTACCGCACCGGGCGAGGTGATGGGGCAGCTGCCGCCCTCACCCCCCGAACAGGCCGAGGACTTCGAGGGCGTGTTCCGCGACCTCGAACAGATCATCCTGCCCGGCCTGTCCCACTGGCAGCACCCGCAGTTCTTCGGCTACTTCCCGGCAAACGCCTCGCTCGCCAGCGTGCTCGGGGACTACCTCAGCACCGGGCTGGGTGTCCTGGGCCTCTCCTGGCAGGCCAGCCCCGCCCTCACGGAGCTGGAGGAGGTGGTGACAGATTGGCTCCGGCAGATGCTGGGCCTGTCCGACGCCTGGAGCGGGGTGATCCAGGACACGGCCTCGACGAGCACGCTCATCGCCCTGTTGTCGGCCCGCGAGCGGTCCACGGGTTACAGCATGAGCCGGGGAGGGTTGCAGGCTCGGGAGCGGCCCCTGGTCGTCTACGCGTCGGGTCAGAGCCACAGCTCGGTCGAAAAAGCAGCACTTCTGGCCGGCTTCGGGAGGGCCAATGTGCGGCTCATCGCCCACGACACCGACTACGCCCTGAAGCCCGACGCCCTGGAAGAAGCGATCCGCCGAGATTTGGCCGAGGGCCTCCAGCCCTGTGCGGTCGTCGCCACCACAGGCACCACCGCGTCCACGGCCCTCGACCCGATCGCGGCCATCGCCGCCGTTGCTCGCGAGCAGGGGCTGTGGCTGCACGTGGATTCGGCGATGGCGGGGGCAGCCATGATCCTGCCCGAGTGCCGCTGGATGTGGCAGGGAGTCGAGGGGGCCGATTCGCTCGTGCTCAACGCCCACAAATGGCTCGGTGCCGCCTTCGACTGCTCCGTTTATTATGTCAAGGACGCCGAGCACCTGGTCCGGGTCATGTCCACCAATCCCAGCTACTTGCAGTCCGCGGCGGATCATCGGGTCAAGAACCTGCGAGACTGGGGCATCCCGCTGGGCCGACGGTTCCGGGCGTTGAAGCTGTGGTGCCTGATCCGGTCCGAGGGGGTCGGCGGCTTGCAGAGCCGGTTACGCCGCGACCTGGACAACGCCCGCTGGCTGGCCGGGCAAGTGCGAGCAACGCCCAACTGGAAGGTTCTGGCTCCCGTGCCGTTGCAAACGGTGTGTGTGCGGCATGAGCCCCCGGGGGTCCGGGGTGAGGACCTGGACCGTCACACGCGGGCCTGGGCCGAGCGGGTGAACCACTCCGGGGCGGCTTACCTCACCCCGGCCACCCTCGACGGGCGGTGGCTGGTGCGGGTGTCCATCGGGGCCGAGCCGACCGAGCGGGAACACGTCGAAGCGCTGTGGCGGCTGATGCGTCAGGAGGCCGAAGGTGTCTGAAGCGGTCCGGGAGGGCAGTGTCCGAGGCCCTCCCGGGCCCCGGCCGCTGCCGCCCCTGCCGGACGTAGGCACGCCAGAAAGCGAGCCGGCCCGCGAGCGTGCATTCCACAATAATGACGCAACCCGAAGCAATGCTGCGGGTTGCCAGTAGCGGCGGCTGGGATCGAACCATCGCCACGCGCCCTCACAACTATTTGGCGGCGCCGGGAGCACGCCGCTGTTCGCGCCTACCACGCTGCCGAAGTTCCCTCTCACCCTCGACAGGCGTTGGCTGGTGCGGGTGTCCAGGGCCAGCGTGAAGCAGGCCGGTAAGTGGTACGCGCCAGGCGATTCTAGAGGCCGGGCTCGCCGAGAGCCCTGGCAGAAAAGTTGGCCAGGTCGTCTTGCCCGTCCCGTGGGATGGCGCCGGCCGTGGCAGGGGGCCAGACGTGGGCCGCGCTATCGCTGCCGGGGCCGAACTTGCCGTCGCGGCCGGCCGAGATGATCTGGAATCCCTTCGGGTTGATGAAGCAGGGTGACGGGCCCAGGGAATAGGCGTAAGGCCAGACCCCCAGCGAGGGGCAGTCCGTACGCCCGTAACGGTTGTACCCGTTCACCTGGCCGTAGGCGCTGAAATAGGCGTAGGGCTGGGTGCTGAAACCGTCCAGGTAGGAGAAGAACCCCCGGCCGCGGAGGTCACGGAGGCGGGACGACTTGAACTCAAAGAAGGGGGCAGAGTAGCCGGCATTCGGGTCGGCGGGGTTCCGGGGGTTGACCGCGAAGCCATTACACCCGGGCAGCCCTTCCCCCCTGGCGGGGATGCCCCCGAGGAAGAAGACCAGGCACTCGTCCCCTTCGAGGACCCAGTCCCCCTGGATCTGGCCGTCCCCGTTCCAGTCGATCCGGGTCCCGGGGGCCAGTTTGATCCTCGGCCACAGCTGACGCAGATACTGGACCGAGTCGGAGTCGAGCGAGTTGGGTAGGTCCCGCTGGGGGTAGTTGCAGGTCTCGCTCAGCTTGATCCGACTCGGGACGTGGGAGACGCCAAAGGTTTCCTGGCAGGCATCCAGGGCGACCCCCAGCTCCCTGATCTCCATGCAGGTCCTGGTTTCGGGGCCCCGGCCGGCGCCCGGAAAGTTAAAGATGCCAGACAGGAGGCTGAAAAGAGCGAGGCATCCGCCCAAGCCGAACAGGAGAACGAGCGGCAGGAGCCGCCGCAGATCGGACGCCAGGGACATCAGCTGCCAGCTCCCTCCGCGCTGCGCCGATGGTGGATGACCAGCCGCCCGCGCCTGCTCCCAGGCCCGCCGCCAGGCTTCCTCCCGGCTCTCGCCCTCACCGCGCAGCGTGATGCCCCCGCAAGTGCCGGACACGCTCCAGGCGCCGGCAGCGGCCTTCTCGCTCATCTCCCAGCCCGTTCGGCGCAACTCGTCGAACAGCTCATCAACGCTCGGGTAGCCGGACATGGTCCCCTCCTCTTGGGGCAGAGGTTGAGCCCCCCAGACGGGCTGACCTGTGTCCCACCTGCAGTTAGCCTACACCCCGGAAGGGTGGAAAAGCAAGCGGCCCAACGGCCGAACGCCTCGGGACCTGGAAGACGAGAAAAGGTGGCTCACGAGCCCGGGCCCTGGGGAAAAAAGGGCATCTCCACCTTCCGGCCCGGCGGGGCGCACAGGTACAGGTCCCAGCGGGTCGCGCAACCGACCCCGTAATCGCGCGGCTGCGTGAACCACGACACGCAGCCGACGACCTGCCGGCCGAATGGCCGCACCCACGCCCCGATCAGGTCGCGCCGCGGCGCCGCGTTCGGCCCCCGGCGGTGGTCGCAGACCCACAGGCAGCCGTCCTCCCCCAGCCGGGCCCGGTCGATCCGTCCGCCCCACACGACCGGGTAGTTCTGCGTGCCCAGGTACCACCACAGGACCGCCCGGTCGTACTCCTTCTCGCAGAGCACAACCACCTGGTCGCCGGGCCGCACGCGGCCCGTCAGCTCCCGGACAATCCCGCGGGTCCAGGGCGCGTCGTCGTCATCCCGGTGCGGGCGGTGGGCCTGGAACACGGCGACCGCCACCGCCAGGACCAGGAACGTCGCCGCCCAGCACCGCGCGTACCACAGGCGGTCGTGCAGCGACCGGGAGAAGCGCTCGATCAGGCGGGCCAGCCCGGTCCCGGCCAGCAAGCAACACGCCGGCGCCAGGTGCTGCGCCAGACGCCCGCTGGCCCCGTAGGGATACCTGTGCAGGGCGGCCGCCAGGAGGTTGAGCGCGAACGGGGCCGCCATCAGCCTCAGCAGGGCGCGCCGCCCCGTCCGCCACCACACGACAGCGCCGACCAGGGACAGGGCGAAGGTGATGACGCTGCCGCCGTGCGCCGAGCCGCACGGGTAGGCCATCATCTGCCCGGTCTGGAGGTCGAGCCACCACAGCGGCCACCTCAGCGGGTTCGCAGGCGGGAACCCGCCGTCCCAGTAATACTGCAAGAAGGCGCCAATTTCGCTCGTCGCGGGGTTGATCTGCTCCCGCCCGACGAGGGTGTAATGGCCGGCGAAGCTGCCGATCAGCAAGAGGTTGTAGAGGACGAACAACGCCTTCCCCCGCCCTCCCGCCCGGCGGCACACGGCCGGCAGGAGCGCCAGACTGACTCCCCCGCCGACGAAGACCGCCGGGTAGGAGGCCGTCACGGCCAAGGGGGCCGCCAGCGCCAGCAGCAGCATCCGCCCCCACCGTTCGGGGCGCCGCAGCCAGCTGGCGGCGACGGCCGCCAGGAGCAAGGAACAAAACAGGTCGGCGCTGTACGGCTTCACCGAGCAGGACATGGAGATCGGCCACATCGACACGGCCAGGATGCCGACGCTCAGCAGCGCCGCCAGGGGCGGGCCCGCCTGCCGTGCCAGCCGCCACAGCAGCCACAACGACGCACAACCCAGGGTGAACGGCAGCAGCCGCATCGCCCACTCGGAGGCGCCGAGCAGCAGGTAGGCCGTGCGTTCGCCCCAGAGGAACAGCACCGGCACGACTTGCCCAAAGGTGAGCGCCCCGGTCAGGCCGCGGTAGTCCCGCTCCGCGCAATTAATGGCGACAAACGCCTCGTCGGCCCAGAGGGGGAAGCTCAACGCGGAGCGTTCGGCCCGGACGAGCAGCCCGACGAGCAGGAGCAGCCACCCCAGGCGTCGCAGCGACCGGCGGTAACTCCCGGCCGAAAGGTCGAAGGCCGGCCGGGGGGGTTGGGGCCTGACAACCGGGGCCGGCCGGGCCGGCCGGGCCCGCGGGTGTGACACCGCTTCCATGCGGCCGTTCCTCCGCTCCAACTTGAGGGCGAGGACACTTCGTCGTCAAGAATCCGGAAAAACCGCGCCGGCCCCCTTACATTTGCCCCGCGCGTCGTGTAGAATTGATAAAGAAGACGCAAGGCCGTCTTTAAATCGCTGGATGTGGGTTCATCCTCCGCCACATAAAAAACAAGGAGCCTTCCTTGCACGACATCATCGACGAGATCACCCAGCTCAAGCTCAAGAAGAACGCCACGATCCTCGCCCACTACTACCAGGAGGGCGAGATCCAGGAGCTGGCCGACTTCACCGGCGACAGCCTCAAGCTGGCCCGCGCCGCCACCCAGGTGGACACCCCCACCATTGTCTTCTGCGGCGTCCACTTCATGGCCGAGACGGCGAAGATCCTCAACCCCGCCAAGCGCGTGCTGCTGCCCGACCTCCAGGCCGGCTGTAGCCTCGCCGACAGCTGCCCCGCGCCTAAGCTCGCCCGCTACCAGGAGATGCTGCGCATCAACGGCCGGCGCTTCCAGACCGTAACCTACATCAACAGCACCGCGGCGGTCAAGGCCCTGTCCGACTGGGTGGTCACCTCCGGCAACGCCGAGGCCATCATCCGCCGCGTGCCCCCTGAATACGAGATCCTCTTTGTTCCGGACCGGCACCTCGGCCAGTACCTCCAGGAGGTCACCGGCCGGAAGATGATCCTGTGGGACGGCGCCTGCATGGTGCACGAGATCTTCAGCGTCGGCGACCTGCTGGCCCTCAAGCGCAAGCTGCCCCACGCCGTCACCCTGGCCCACCCCGAGTGCCCCGCCAACATCCGCGAGCACAGCGAGTTTGTCGGCGGCACCGAGGCCATGCTCCGCCACGTGGCCGGCTACCAGGAGCCCACCGACTTCCTGGTGGCCACCGAGCCCAACATGATGTGGCAGCTCCAGAGCAAGTTCCCCCGGCACCGCTACCACCCCGTGCCCGGCATCACCTGCGCCTGCAACAAGTGCCCGCACATGGCCCGCAACACCCTGGAAAAGCTGCGCGACTGCCTGGCCAACGACAGCCCCGAGGTCCCCTGGCAGCCCGCCTTCGACCGGGCCCGCGCCGTCCTCCAGCGCAGCCTGCTCGACCCGACGCCCGCCCCGGCCCCGGCGCCCGCCACGGCCTGACCCCGGCCCCGGAAGGGGCCCGTCCGCCCCGAGGAAGGAGTCTCGCCGCCATGCCCCTGGTGCCCCACCGCTTCCTGTTCCGCGTCGCCCACCCCTGCCCTTACCTCGCCGGCCTGCCGCGCGAGGGGGACGACGACCTCCTCGACCTGCCGGAGGCCTGCCGCATCGACAACTTCGCCGACATGGACGAGCGCCGCAACTTCGCCGACGTCCGCCTGGCCTGGAACGAGAACGGCCTGGCCCTCCAGGTGGAGGTGCGCGGCAAGGACCAGCCCCCGGTCGGGGACGCGGCCCGGCCGCGCCACTCCGACGGGGTGTCCCTCTGGGTCGATACGCGGGACGCCCGCACCAGCCACCGCGCCAGCCGTTACTGCCACCAGCTCCACTTCCTTGCCGCCGGCGGCGGGCCCGAGCGCGACCAGCCCGCCTTCGTCCAGGCCCGCATCAACCGGGCCCTTGCCGACGCCCCCCTGGCCGGGCCCGGCGCGGTGCCCTTCCAGTGCCTCCGCCGGGCCGGCGGCTACCGCCTGGAGGCCTTCCTCCCCGCTGCCGTCCTCAACGGCTTCGACTCCGACCAGAACCCGCGCATGGGCTTCACCTACGCGGTCCGGGACGCCGAACGGGGCGAGCAAACCCTGTGCGTCGGGAGCGATTTTCCCTACGCCGAGGACCCGAGCCTCTGGAGCGTCCTGGTTCTGGTGCCGCGAAAGGGGGAAAGCGAAGGGAAGAGGGGGCAGAAACCGCGACGGCCCCGGAAGGGAGAGTGACGGCGGTATTTCCTTCCGCCGCTGCCGGCAGCGGCGAACCGTCCGCGCCCGCTCTCGACACGTCTTCGGGGGAGCGCCTCCGGCCGTCCCGGGCGTGGCCCGGGTGCCCCGCACGCCGCCGGCGCCTCACTCCGTGGTGGTGGCGTCGGCCGGCCGCTGCCGCAGGGGACCGCGGTAGGTGATGCGGCCCTTGTTCAGGTCATAGGGAGAGATGGCCACGGTCACCGTGTCCCCGGGCAGGATACGGATGAAGTTCTTGCGGATCTTCCCCGCGATGTGGGCGATGATCTCGTGCCCATTTTCCAGCCGGACCCGGAACTGCGTGTTGGCCAGGGCGGCAACGACCTTGCCCTGGACCTGGATCGATTCCTCTTTGGACATACCGTCTCCTCGAAACGCAACCAGGCAACCCCGGCCCCTCGTCCCGAGGGGCCACCCGACCACCGGACGGCGCCGACTTGCCTGGATCGCCTGCCGTCCGGCCTCCCCAACCGACCGGGAGAGAGAGTAAACGAAGGATGAGGGCCAGGCCGCTGCCGACGTCCCTTCGGCCGGACCGAGCGATTCATCCTTACTTGTGAATCTTACTACCCGGCGCGCACCCCCGCCAGAGGGAATTGCCCTCCCCTGGCCGGGGCGCGTGCCGGCCGGGGCCGTGACTGGGAGGGGGTGGGGGGAAGTACCCCCGCTCCCGGTCACAGCCTCCGGTCCTTCCACTGGGGGAGCTCTAGCGGGTGGCCACCGCCTCCAGCTCGGCGCGCTTGTCGGCGATCAGCTTCAGCAGGGCCTTCTGGGGGTCGGCGAACTTGGCCAGCCCCTCCTCCATCAGGGTCGTCTCCAACTTGTGCATGTCCACCTTCTGGTCGATCTCGGCCAGGACCTCCGGGGGCGGGAGTTGGTCCACCTGGCGGGTGAACGTCTTGCCGCTCTCCTGGACGGCGCGGTTGGTGTCCGGCGGGTTGGTCTCGATGTCCGAGCCGGCGAACGCGGCCACGTAGGACCAGACCGGGACGCCCTTCTTGAGCTGCGGCGGCTTGACGCCGGTGCTGGCGAAGATCATCTCCTGCTTGATCGGCAGGCGCTTGTCGGCCCAGAAGTCGCGGTTCATCTTCCAGATGCGTTTGGCGTTGACGATGCCTACCTGGCCCTGGGCGGCAGGCGACAGCTCGGGCACCTTCGTCTCGGTGTAGACGTCGAGCCGGCTGACGAAGATGCTGTAGACCGACTTGAAGTGCTCCAGCGAGGAGCGGCGCTGGGCCCCGCGCCAGATGGCGTCGCGGGCGGCCTTGTACTGCCGGTCCGAGAAGATCAGCGTGACGTTGAGCGTGACCCCCGCGGCGGCCAGCTCCTCCAGGGCGCCCAGCCCGCCCGGCGTGGCCGGCACCTTGATCATGCGGTTGCGGTGGCCCTTCGCCCAGTGCTTGCCCAGCTCGATGTAGCGCTGGCTGCGCTGCTCGGTGGACAGGGTGCAGCTGCTGTCCTCCAGCAGCGGGTCCAGCTCAAAGCTGACGTAGCCGTCGTCACCCCGGGTCGATTCCCAAACGGGGAGGAAGACCTCCTGGGCCTGGCGGACCAGTTTGTCGGTCATGCGCCAGGCCAGGGTTTCGTCGTCCAGGCCGTCGCGGATCAACTGGGCCAGGTCGTCGTCGAAGCGGCCGGTCTTGATCAGGTCGGAGATGATGATGGGGTTGGAGGTGGCGCCGGTCGCCCCGGCGGCGCGGTTGGCCGCGACCTCCTTGGGGTCGATCGAATCCAGCCACAGTTTGGTACCGGTGGCGACCAGGGACTGAAGGGGGGTAAGTGCGGCCATGGCTCGGCTCCCAGGGTCAAGGGTGATGGATTGACAACGGCCCCATTCTAACCGCCGGGCGCCCGCATGCCAGAGAAATTCCTGATCTCTTGAAGAAGACGGGGCTGGCGCAGGCGGACGGCGGTTCCTCGTCTCCAGCCGGTCGAGGTGGCCCCGGCCCTCGGGCCGGGAAAGAGAGCAGGGGGTGGAAAAAAAATCCCAAGCCCGGGGGCCTGGGATTCATGGCGAGTGCCGAAGAGAGGACTCGAACCTCCACTCCCTAAACGGGAACCAGGTCCTGAACCTGACTCGGCCGTCTTGGGTCGGCATTGGCTTCGCGTTGGAACCCATTGGTCCATCAATGGGTTATGACCTTCCAGCGTTGTTCTGGTTTGGTGCCCGCGTTGGCTTCACGGTGCCAACGCTGTTACAGAAATGTTACACGTCGAGAGGAGCCAGGACAAGCCCGTCAGCGGATCCTGGCTCCTGCCGGGAACGCATCAGCCTGTGCTTGACCGTCGCTGGGTGCTGCCCCATGCCGCCGCGGACGGCCCGGAAGCAGGACCACGGCCACACCGCAGCGGGACGGTGCCAGCAGCGGGGATGCTGACCCCTCGGCTTAGATGAGTTCACCGACCAGGGCCGGCATCCAGCCGCTCCGGGTCATCACCTGGTAGTAGTGGCTGGCCGGCTCGACCAGGACGTACACGACCGGCTGCCCCCGCTCGTCGCGGACCACCACGCCCCGCACGCCCTCGCGGACCCGGAACCAGACGCCCCGGTCCAGCCCCATCGTCGCCGGGATGACAACCGGCACCGCCCCCCGGTCGCCCCACCCGCCCCCTTCCAGCGTGGCCAGCCAGGTCCAGGCGGTGCAGGGCAGCACCCGGCTCTGCCCCCGCCGGTTCCCCCACCGGACCACTTGCAGCCTCCCGTCCAGCCACACCGGCAGGACCCGCTCGCCGTCCCGCAGCAGGAACTGGACCTCGGCCTCGCCGCCCCGCTCGTAGACCCGCCGCCGCAGCCCGTGCTGCTCGACCAGTTCCACCGGCACCTCGCTCAGCGTCAACGCCACCCCCGCGAACATCGTCAGCCCCGCCCCGTTAGAAGCACATCTTGCCCCGCACGTCGCAGACGTCGTAGCCCTGGGCCTCGTCCCGGTACACGTCGGCCAGCGGCAGCGTGGCCCCGCTCCGCACCGTGAACCGCCCCAGCCGGGCGTTGACCTCCCGCTTGACCTTGGCCACCGCACGGGCCCGCCCCTCCGGCGGGTCGAACAGGCCGAGTTGGACGAAACCGGGCCGCCTCAGCTGCGAGGCGGTGACGTGCAGGCGGGAGGCCGCCAGCCCCGGCACCCAGGCCCTCTCGAAGCACCCGCGGGCCGCCTCCAGCAGCAGGTCGAAGCGGTCGGTCGGGGAGGGTAACTCCGTCCGGGACAGCCCCTCGGTCCCGTCCCGGTGCATCACGTACACGGACAGGGTGCCGGCCCGGACGACGTGGAACTCCAACTCCTCGACCAGCCGCTCGACGTTGCGGGCCAGCCAGGCGTACACCCGCCAGGGGTCGGCCGTGGCCCCGCCCAGGCTGCCACCCCGGGAGAGCAACTTGTGCGGGGGCCGCTCGGTGTGCAGCGGCAGCACGGGGTCGCCGTTGAGTTCGTACCACAGGGCCTCGCCCGCGGCCGTGATGAGGGACCGGACCAGGCGGCGGTCGGCGAAGGCCAGGTCCAGGCAGGTGTGGATGCCGTGGGGGGCCAGGCGGGCGGCCCGCCGCTGGGCGATGCCGCTGACCTCCGTGACCGGGGTGCGGTCCAGCAGCGACCACTCGGCGTCCCGGTCGAGTAGGGCCAGGGCCCCGAACGGCTTGGCGGTGTCGCTGACCAGCTTGGCCAGGGTGCGGGTGCGGGCGATGCCCACGGTGACGGGGATGTGGACGGCCCGGAGGAGGTGGTCCCGCATGGCCTCTGCGGTCGCCTGCAAGGACAGGCCGCGGTGCGGGACGGCCCGGAAGAAGAACTCGTCGATGGAGTAGTATTCGACGGCGGGGGAGAACTCACGGACGGCGGCGAGCATTTGGTGGGAGAGGACCTCGTACCAGCGGAAGTCCCGCTTGAGGTAGACGCCCTCGGGGCACAGGCGGACGGCGTCCCAGATGGGGGTGCCGGTCTTCACGCCGGCGGCCTTCATCTCGTAGGACTTGGCGATGACGCAGGCACCCTGGTTGCCGAGCACGCCGACGGGCTTGCCCAGCAGGAAGTGGTCCCGGACCCGCTCGGCGGAGACGTAGAAGCAGTCGGCGTCGAGGTGGCCGAACGCCGGGGGGGGTCCGCATGGCCGCACCGTGCCGCCCGCCTGCCGCTGGGGGGAGCAGGCAAAGACAGACTAGCATGGACATCGGTACACTGGCAAGGGTAAAAAAGGGTGGCCGCCCACGGGCGGACCGGCCACCGCAATGACCGGCGGCCGGCAGCGAAGAAGAGGGGCATGTGCCCCGGCCCGAAAGGAGGCTGCGTGATGTCTCTGCACTTCCGCCCTGACCTGCTGCGAGTTGAGGTGGCGGGCGACGTGACCGTGGTCAAGCTGACCACCCCCCGCTTGGAGGACGGCAACGCCGAGCCCATCGGCCGGCAGCTGGCCGACCTGGTGGACCTGCTGGGGCGGAACAAGCTGCATCTGGACCTGGGCGAGGTGGAGTTCCTGTCCAGCGTGGGGCTGGCCAAGCTGGTGGCCCTGCACAAGAAGGTGCGGGCAGTCGGCGGCGAACTGCGGCTCGACAACGTCCGGCCGGAGGTCTACCAGGTCTTCGCGGCCACGCACCTGACCAAGCTGCTGGACATCCGCACCGCGTAGCTCAGACCCCGGGTGCCCCTGCTCGACCTGGCCTCCAGTCTGCCGGGGTGCTACAACTCCTCCGGATAGGTGAGGCAATGTCGGCAGGAGGACCGGACATGGCACGCCTCTCGCAGGAGGAGCGGATGGAAATCTTCCTGGCCCTGGTCAAGGCCCAGGACGAGATGCCGGTGGTCCGGTCGAGGAAGGTGGTGGCCGAGCGGTTCGGGGTCAGCGAGCAGCAGCTCCGCCAGATCGAGCGGGAGGGGCTGGAGGGGAACTGGCCCCCGCTGGGGTAGCACCAGGGGTCAGCCCTGCTGGTCCCCAACTCTCGGCGTCGGCCGCAACAGGTCCGCCAGCGTCGGCATCTCCCCCGCCAGCGGCAGGGCGTAGTACCGGGTCCGGCCCACCCGCTCGAACCCCAGCCGCCGGAAGTACCGCCTCAACTTCAGCACCGCCTGCCCCCGGGCTTCCCTGGTCCGGTGCCGGGGCAACCAGGACGGGGGCACGTTGAGCAGGTCATACGCTTCGGGGTCCAACGGCAGCACCTCGGAGACGGCCAGCCCGCAGCCGCCGCCCAGCAGGTCGAGCAGGTTCCGCACGGCCAGCAGGCCCAGCCTCAGCCCCCGCCACCTCGGGTGCAGCACCACGTAGTCCACCACCAGGCAGTCGCACTCGGTCGCGTCGAAGCGGTCGAGGAGGGGCTCGCGGAAGTGGTACTGGCCGGGCTCGTAGAACAGGGCGTGGACCTCGTGCAGGGCGTGGGAGTGGGAGTCGCACAGGTCGAAGAGGGGCTCCCCGTGCCGGGCCGCGAGGCCGGCGTGGATGCGTTGGGCGTGGACCTTGCCCACCCGCCGGGGCCGGCCGTCATCCCCCTCGGCCAGGATGAGGCCCGTGTACTCGGAGATAACGCGGTCCGGCCCCCCGTCCGGGTGCAAGCTGCACTCCGTCTGCAAGACCAGGTCGAAGAAGGTCATGGCCCCTCCCAGCCGACGTGAAGCGTGAGGGGGCATTCTACCGGGGTGGGCCGGCTCGTGGAACGGCGGTAGGCGGGGCTTCCTGCTGGGGTTGCCGTCCGGCCCTGGACGGGCTCGGTTGTCCCCCCGGCCCACGCCGAGAGCCCGACCCTGGGTGTCCCGGGCCGCCCGGACCAATGATCGTTTGAAACATTAGGTTGATTCTGTCGATCCCTTTAGCTATAATATGTTAGTGGCTGCTAACGACAGGCAGCGACTTCCTTTCCCCCCCCCTCGCCCTGCTGGCCGGGCGTGCGGGGCGGTCCCTGACGGACCTCACCTACTCAATCCACTGTGACCCCGAGGAGTCGGTCGGGCGATGCCCGCCGGCACCCGGGCCTGACGCGAGGCCAGAGATGGAACCTGACAAGCACATCCTGTTCGTGGAGGACCAGAGCGACTTCCGCGAGGGCCTGAGCACCCTGCTGGAGCTGAAGGGCTTCCGCGTGGGCTGGGCCCAGAACGGCCGCGAGGCCCTGGACTACCTGCGGCAGGGCGAGCGGCCCGACCTCATCCTGCTGGACCTGAAGCTGCCCGGCATGGACGGCTGGCAGTTCCGCCGCGAGCAGCAGCACGACCCGGCCCTGGCCACCATCCCGGTGGTGGTGGTTTCGGGCACGAGGAACGCCGCCCGGAGTGCGGCCGCCCTGGGGGCCGCCGCCTGCCTGGAGAAGCCGGTCGGGTTCGATGAGCTGGTCGAGGCGGTACGCCAGCACTGCTGACCCGCCCCAATCGTTTGCAACGGGAGCATGTCAACGGTTGCATGAAATTTCCGTTTGACTTTCCTCGGTCCTCCTGTATCATGCGGGTACCCTGTGTTTTTCCCCGTGGGTGAAAGGAAATGGTCATGGTGAGTGCGGTGTGCAACGGCGGCACATCGGGGCAGTGGCGTCTCGACCTGCTGGCGAGGTCCCTGGGTTGTGACGCGGCCAAGGCGGCCCCGATGGCGGACAAGCTGTCCGGGCTGAGCGACGAGGCGTTCCGGGCCCAAGCCGAGTACCTGTCCCGACAGTTGGCAGGCTATCTGAAGGCCACCCGCAGCAGGTAACCACGTTCAATTTTGGCCCCGCCGGTTCGCTTCTGCGGACGGCGGGGTTTCCCATTTCCGGCAAGGCCGCTCCCGCAGGAGGCCCCGCCCCATACCCGTACGCAGGTCCCGACCGGTGCCGCGGCCCTTTTACTTTTTTTCTCCCGCGTGATTGACACGGCTGGCTGGCCCGGGTAATCTCCTGCTATCTTCGGCCTCTCTTCTGTTCCGCTCCCGTGGCCGCCGGGACAGGTCTTGCTCACGTCTGGCAAGCTATCTCTCCTTCGACAATCTGCCGTCCACCTCGTGCGGGGGCTCAGCCATGCCGCGGGTCCTGGTGGTTGAGGACATCCCGGAGGTCCGCCTGCTGCTCCGCCTGCTGCTGGAGGTGAAGGGCTTCCAGGTCGAGGAGGCCGGGGACGGCCGGGAGGGGGTGCGGAAGGCCATCGACTGGCGGCCGGAGGTGGCCGTGATGGACATCGGCCTGCCCGGGTTCGACGGCTACGAGGTGGCCCGCCGGGTGTCCGCCCTCGACGGCAACATCCGCCTGATCGCCCTGACCGTCTACGGCAGCCCCGAGGACAGGCGGCGGGCATTCGAGGCCGGCTTTGACGTCCACCTGACCAAGCCGGCTGATCCGGACGAACTTTGCCGCCACCTCCGACAGGCGTAACAGGCCAGCCCCGTGCCGGGGGCGGCCCTCATCGGCCACGCTGCCGCCTTGCGGTGGCCCGGAGGACTGATAGGCCGCCGCAATGGCCGGTCCTCGGCAGCGAAGAAGAGAGGGATGTGCCCCGGCCCCAAAGGAGGATGCCTGATGTCCCTGCACTTCCGTCCTGACCTCCTGCGAGTGGAGGTGGCGGGCGACGTGACCGTGGTCAGCCTGACCACCCCCCGCCTCGAGGACGCCGACGCCGAGGCCATCGGCCGGCAGCTGGCCGACCTGGTGGACCGGCTGGGCCGGCACAAGTTGCACCTGGACCTGGCGGAGGTGCAGTTTGTCTGCAGCGTGGGGCTGGCCCAGCTCATCGCCCTGAACCGGAAGGTGCGGGCGGCCGGCGGTGAACTGCGGCTCGGCAACGTGCGGCCGGAGGTCTTCCAGGTCTTCGCGGCCTCACACCTGACCAAACTGCTGGACGTCCGCCCCGCGTAAGCCCAAGGGGCCCGCGGGGCAGAATGCACCGCCTCACGAGTCCGGCAGGGCTGCTTGCCGGTCGGGGCAGATGCGGAAGAACTGGTGCAGCCGTGTGGTCTGGAAGTCCTGGTACAAGTCCGGGGTCAGCGAGCAGAGGGTGAGGTCACCCCCCGCCTGCTTGACCCGCTTGTTCAGGCCGATGAGCATGCCCAGCAGGGTGCTGCTCATCCTGCGAACCTCGCCGAAGTCCAGCACCAACCGGGGGTGGCCCTGGCTCTCCAGTAGCTCGAATACCTGCTCCCGGATTCCCCGGACGGTCTCCTCGTTACCGATGTCGGCCTGAGTGAACGTGAGCACAGTGGCCCCACCGACCCGCTCGGCCACGAACCAGCGTGAACCCACCGGCAGTGATTGACTTCTGAGCATATCGTCCCCTTACTCGCTGATGGGCGAATGAAAAGGGGCAGTCCTCACAACAGTGGCAAGTTTGGTGCCGCCCTCTGCCCAACCCATACTTGCGGGGCGATGGCAGGGGTGTCGTCCGCCGGCTCCAGCCACGCTGGCCCGCCCTCCCTTCCCCTGCGGGATGAGCGAGGGCCTTGCCACGACCTCCCCGCCCGGACCTCCGTGTCAACTAGACCTCGGCTCGCTGCTCGGCTCCACCCGCCACCGGGTCAAGCACCTCCCACACCGCGAGCAGCCCCGGACCGCCGGGGTGTTGCCAGCGGCACGGTTGTTGCAACTTAACTCCCCGCGTTCCTCCTGCCCCCAGGGCCGTGGACGACCGGCAGCGGGCTGGGGCAACTGGTCGGGCTGCACAGGCGGTTGCAGGCCGCGGAAGGGGGGCTGACCATCTCCAACGTGGACGCGAACGTCTACCGGGTGTTCCAGGAGACCGGCCTGACCACCCTTCTGGACGTCCGGCCCACTTAGACCCGGAGGGCCTGGCACGAGGCGTCCTGCGAGAACCCGGGCCGCCGTCGCCACCGGCTGCGTCCCTTTTCTCGGAGGCCCAGATGGGCAAGAAGTTGTACGTCGGCAACCTGTCCTACGACACCACCGACGGCCTGCTGGAGCAGCTGTTCACGGAGTACGGCACGGTGCAGTTGGCCCAGGTCATCATGGACCGGGACGCCGGCCGCTCCAGGGGGTTCGGCTTCGTGGAGATGGGCAGCGACCAGGAGGCCCAGGCCGCCATCGCGGGGCTCAGCGGCAAGCAGGTGGGGGGCCGCAGCCTGACCGTCAACGAGGCCAAGCCTCGGGAGGACCGGGGCGACGGACGCGGAGGCTACGGCGGCGGTGGCGGGCGGGGCGGTTACGGCGGCCGACGCCGCTATTAGGCCGGTCCCCCGGGTCGCCTCCAGACGGCGGTGGGCGGTGCCGCACTTGCCCCCTCTGGACCGGGTCGCCCGGGGCGGGGTCGTGTTGCCCTGGCGACGAGGAGTCGAGCCATGACTCAGGCCCTCGTCGTCCTTGCGTTGCTGGGCAGGTTTCCAGGGGTTTGCCCCTGACGGCAGGGCGGACACACGACCGCCACCGCGGAAAGAGCGGGCCGACAGCAAGAGGGCGTGTCGCCCGACAGGGCCGGGTGCCCCCAGGAGGTGCCATGCACCAGAACCAAGCCAACCACCTTCTCTCGGAGCCACGCCGGCGGGAAATCTTCCTGGCCCTGGTCGAGGGCCAGGACCAGGGCATGGGTGTGGCGGAGTCCAGGAAGGCAACGGCGGAACGCTTCCGGGTGAGCGAGAAGCAGGTGCGGGAGATCGAGAGGGAGGGCCTGGACAATCGCTGGCCCCCGCTGGGGGAGTGAGGTGGCCGCTCTTCTGTTCGGCCCCCAGCCCCCCATGCCCCCGCCGGTGCCCGGAGCTACGGCTGCCCCCCGGCCCTCGGCGTCGGCCGCAACAGGTCCGCCAGCGTCGGCGTCTTCCCCTCCGGCGGCAGGTCGAAGCGGTCGATGAGGGACTTGCTGTGGCGGGCCCCCAGGCCGGCGTGGACGCGGTGGGCGTGGACCTTGCCCACCCGCCGGGCCGTGCCGTCCTCCCCCTCGGCCAGGATGAAGCCCGTGTAGTGGGAGATGAAGTTGCTTTAAGTGGAATCACGAGTACAATAGTCGGTGAAGAGCCTGGCCGGATGGCCATCTTTCCTACCTGACTGCCCCTCGTCGGGTGTCGTCACCTATCCAACCTGACCATCCACTTCAAAGACGGCTTTGCCGATGGCAAGTCTCGTCCTGCTGGGGGCCAGCATCCTGGCCCTCGTGATAGCCGTGGTCTGCCGCCGCCGGCGAACCAGGTGGACAGCCTCCCAGATGACGCCCGAGGACGTAGAGCGGGTGCGACAGCGTCTGTGCGACTGGGCGTTCCGCCAGGGGCAGGAGCAAGGCCCGGCCCTCGCCGCCGCCCCCGTCGCCGTCGTCCCTGCCGCTGCTGAGTTGCCCACCCCGCCTCTGCCTCTGCACGACATCCTGCTCGACCTGAAGCTGCCTGACGTGGGCGGCGGGCAGTTCCGGCGGGAGCGGCAGCACGACCCGGCCCTGGCACCCATCCCGGTCGTAGTGGTCTCGGGGGCTTGTCATGACCCCAAGCGTATCCCGACCAGGGGGGACCACCGATGAGCGTCCGCATTCGCCGCCTGTTCCCCGAACGCCCCCTCAACCGGAAGGACTACCCGGGCGGGGTGCTCCGAGCCCCTCGGCAGGCGAGGGCTTTGCTCTCCAGGACGGTTGCCCGGCTGCTGCCGGTGGCCTCCCGCCGGGTCCTGGTCGTGGAGGACAACCCGGACAGCCGCCTGTCCCTCCTCCTCCTGCTGGAGATGCGGGGCTACGACGTGGAGGTGGCCGAGGACGGCCTCCGGGGGGTGCGGAAGGCTTTCGACTGACAGCCCGCCGTGGCTGTAGTGGACATCGGCTTGCCGGTGTTCGACGGCTACGCGGTGGCCCGCCAGGTCAAGGCGGCCCTCGGCGGCGGCATCCGCCTGATCGCCCTGACCGCCTACGGAAGCCCCGAGGACAGGCAGCGGGCGTTCGCGGCCGGCTTCGACGTCCACCTCACCAAGCCGGCCGACCCCGACGAACTCTGCCGCCACCTCCGTCCGGCGTAACCGGACCTGGGCGGGCGTCCTCGACGGGTGAAGTGGCGACCGAGGACGCGACGGCCGGACAGGGTAACCGCTACGCTGCCACGGTTAGCGACAATTGGCCCCACCTCTTGCCCGTGCCGCACCGCCTCGGCCGGAAGGCGTTCAGATGCAGTTCCTCGACCGAGTGGCCGGCCCAGCATGCCCAGGGCCGCCATCGCCATGTAGTCGTGGTCTCGGGCACCAAGGACGCGGCCCGGAGTGCCGCCGACCTGGAGGCTGCCGCCTGCCTGGAGGAGCCGGTCGGGTTCGATGAACTGGTCGAGGCGGTCCGCCAGAACTGCTGACCCGCTTCACCCCCGACCGGGCGTGTTCAGCCGTGCCCTCCCGCACCACCACCCCGCCGCTTGGTGTGGCAGGCCGCCGGGCCCCATCTCTGTTTCACTCCTCTGAGGCCGCCTCGCGGGAACACCCCTCCCTCTTCCGGATCATCTCCTCCTTGTCGAACTCGATCCGAATGACCTGCCGTCCCTGGCTTTCGCAGTAGATGGTCAGCGTCAAAGATGGGGCCGGGCAGCACGGCACGACTTGGTGGCCGTGGGCGGAGTCTGCCCTCGCCCTCACACACCATTCGGCGACAAAAAGCTGCATCGGCCATCCTGGGTGCACGGGGCGGAGGGCCCTCGAAGGGCTAGCTCCTCGACCTCTGACCTGATGTTTGATTCCAGGAGTATGAACGCGTCTTTCGCGGTAGCCGTGCCCCGGTTGACGAGTTCTACCTTGCAGGACATGGCAGCAACATGATCTCCGTTCGGAAGACACCCTCGATTCAGGTCCCACGACAGGTCGGCCTTGGCCCTGAAAACCACCTGGGACCGGGGGTAAAAGAGGGACTGGAGAACCGACCGGCTCATGATGACGAAGTTGTCGCCGGCCCGGATGTAGTATTGCGACTTGCGACCGTCCTCGGCCCGGTAGGGCTTGAACGGCCCCTCGGGGACGAGGCAGACCACAAACCCGGCCTGGATGTCATTGTCGGAACCCGCCCGGCCGATTGACCAGAAGGCGGGAGGCCCTCGAAGGGCTAGCTCCTCGACCTCTGACCTGATGTTTGATTCCAGGAGTATGAACGCGTCTTTCGCGGTAGCCGTGCCCCGGTTGACGAGTTCTACCTTGCAGGACATGGCAGCAACATGATCTCCGTTCGGAAGACACCCTCGATTCAGGTCCCACGACAGGTCGGCCTTGGCCCTGAAAACCACCTGGGACCGGGGGTAAAAGAGGGACTGGAGAACCGACCGGCTCATGATGACGAAGTTGTCGCCGGCCCGGATGTAGTATTGCGACTTGCGACCGTCCTCGGCCCGGTAGGGCTTGAACGGCCCCTCGGGGACGAGGCAGACCACAAACCCGGTCCCAGGTGCAGAGGCGATCTCATAGGCATCGATCTCCACGTTTGCCAGGGGCGGGTCGGTGGCCTGCCGCTGTAGTTCGATCAGCCTGGACTTCACACCGGCGGGGTTGGCCACCGGCTTCTCGCCTGAAGCAGCATCGACGTTGGTGGCAGGGTCCTTGCGGGCGTCGATGCCCCAGATGATGACGCCGCCCTGGTTATTGGCGAAAGCGGCCAAGGCCTCGACCCACATGTCCCGCCACTTGGCATGCTTGAGGTCGGTGCTGGGCTGCCGCTTGAAGTCGAGCCAGTCTGTCTCGTAAGTCGGGAGGGTTGGGTTGACCAGACTGCGGATAAAGGCAATCGGGTCGGCTGCGGTGCGGATTTGGTCGAAGAAGGCTCGTGCCATCGACGGGGGCGGCATGGGATGGTCCTCGGCTCAGGGAGCAGGAGTACAGCTTCGAGATGGACAAGCAGGACGGTAGGGAAGTTCACGCCCGGTGCCCCTGTGGCCCTGACTGACCTCACGCGGAGTGCCGGGTGATGAACCCGCGAACGCCCTCGATCAGCATCCGCACCTGGTCGGCCGTGTACTTGGCGTAGTCCGCGTGGGCGGCGGCGTTGCGGATGGCAGCCCAGGCCGTGACGGACTGCTGCTCGATCTTGCCATAGGCCCCTGCCTTGGCCAAGTCCGCGTTCATGGTGTCCAACTTCTTCGGACGGGTGTTGCCCGAGCCGTCCGTAAACGTCGTCGGGACCGCATGCAGCCCGCACAGCTTGCGAATGTGCTCCTCCAGCACGGCCCCGGCAGTGACCTCCGCAGCGTCCTTGTACCCCTGCTCCAACAGGTGGCTCGCCATCTCCAAGAAGTCCGCGAAGAGGTCGGCATGGACGAGTTCGCGGAAAGACTGAAGGCGACCGGCCTGGTACTCGGCCCGCAGGGAGGTGAGAATCCCGGCCAGGGCCCGCATCCTGTACCACGAGCCACGCTCCTGGGCCGACACCACCCTGGCGAGGGCTTCGTCCCCGTAGGCCATCGTCCGTAGCGGCCTGAAGCGTTCGATGGTGTGGGTGAGTAGGGCGACCATCTCGGCCTCCACATCTGAAGCGACTTCTATCCAAGAGGAAGAGGCTTCCATCCAAGAGGCTTGAGATTCCTCATCGCCTCGCTGGTGGTCCAGTTCGACCTCCCTGAACCTGTTCAGCACCTCGTCCATTTGGAGGATGGCGGTCGATGTGTCCACGGGCATGTTGGACCCTCCGCGGGTGATTTTGGTTTGTACGATTGTATACGGGGAGTCAAGCCGGTGGGTAGACCAGGAGGCGTGTGCCGGCTGCTTGCCCTTCGGCGGTCGGGTAGACGCCCTGCTCCCGGCGGGTCGTGTAGGACTGGCTGTGCCCGGTCGTCTCCACCTCCTGTCCGTGCCAGACCGCCTCGGCCTCCTCCCGGTCAGGACCACGGCCGCACGGCAACGGCCGGTGCCATGAGCTGGAGCCCGGGGCGTCCTCCTGCTGGGAGCACTTCAGCCTGTGCTTGACCCCCGCCGGATGCTGACCTACCCTTGTTTGCCTGCCAGCTTGCCCTCGCCCCCCCGCCGTCAACGGAGACGATATGAGCGACCCCCACCTCCGCGTCCTGGTCGTGGCCTCCTGCCCCCACACCGCCCACGGCCTGACCTACCTGCTGCGGCTCTGGGGCTACCCGGCCCATGCCGTCGCGGACGGCCCGGGGGCCCTGGACGCGGCCCGCTCCTTCCAGCCGAACGTGGTCCTCCTGGCCCTGCCCGGCGGTGAGGAGGTCGGCCGGGCCATCCGGCGGCAGCAGGCCCGCCCGGTGCTGCTGGTGGGCCTGACCGAGGACGGGGCGGGGTTCGACGCGGCCGTCACCCGGAGGAACTCGCAGCAGCTTCGACTCCTGCTGGCGTCCGCCTCGGTCGGGGTCTACAACCGCTGAGTTCGGCCGGCCCGCTCTTCGAGACCGGGGAAGTTACCTCCCCACGGGGAGGAACAAGTAGCCCCGGGCTCGCAGCTGCCCCTTGCACCTCCTGCCCGAGCCGCCATCGCCACCCGCTGCGTGGGCCGCTTCCTGCCCCTGGAAGACATCGCCCCACCTTGGTGGGCCTGGTGAAGAAGTAGGCGGCACGTCTGTCGCTCCGGATGACTCCTCTGTGCCTACGCACTACAGGCGTTCGCGGCCGAACTCTAGCTCAGCCATGAAAATGTGAAGCTTTCTTTTTGACTCAGGCCCGCAGTCCTGGTAGAAAGGCTGGACGCTCAGGATGGGCTGGCCTGCCTCACGGACGAGGTTTACAGCCACGGAGAGGCCGAACCCTCAAGGACTGGGGGACGATGGGCCGGGCGTGACGGCTGCGTGCCCCGGCCACCTACCCTCTGCCGTCAAGGGGGACGGACATGCCGCGGCACTCCCCTGCCCGCGTGCTGGTCGTGGACTCCTACCCGGACGCCGCCGACAGCATCGCCCTGCTGCTGGGGCTGTGGGGCTATGACGTGCGGGTGGCCTACACCGGCCCCGCCGCCCTGGACCTGGCCCGCACCTTCCTCCCCGACGTGGTCCTGACGGAGTTGTCCCTGCGGGGGACACCGTTCTCCCAGGTCGCTCGCCACCTCCCCGTGCAGGCTGTCCTGGTGGCCCTGACGGGGCTGAGCGATGCGGCCCACCGCCGCCGTGCCCGGGAGGCCGGCTGCTCCCACTTCCTGGTTAAGCCGGCGGACCCCGACGAACTGCGAGAAGTGCTGGAGGCGTCGGGGCCGTGCCTGCCTGCGTGCGTTGTGACCGTGCCCTCGTGAGTCTCAGGGAGGAGCTATGGTCGGCCCCCTGCACGTCCTCGCCGCCGACGACGACCCCGACGTTGCGGACTTCTACCGGGACGCCTTGCCCCGCCTGGGGCACCGGGTCACCCTGACCGGGACCGGCCCGACCCTGGCCGAACTCTGCCGTGACCTGCGGCCCGACCTCATCGTGGCGGACCTGGCCGGCCTCCCCGCCCTGGAGCAGGTCTGGCGGGAGAGGGCCGTGCCGGTCGTCCTGGCGTCCCACGCCTTCCCCCCTGACCTGCTGGACCACCTCCCCCCGGCCCAGGTCGTGTCCTACCTGGTCAAGCCGGTCCGCCTCAGCAACCTGCAAGCAGCCCTGGCCCTTGCCGTCGGGCACTCGCTTCAGCTGCAAGCGTTGTCGCGGGAGGTGGACAGCCTCCGCCAGCGGGTTTAGGGTGCTTTCCCGGGCCAGGGCAGGGTTGCCTGACGTGACCATCCGCATCCGCCGCTTCTTCCCCGAGCACCCCCTCAGCGGGCAGGACTACCCCGGCGGCACCCTCAAAATCACCTTCCGCTGGGACCGGCTGCCTGAGCCCGGCTGGGTCCGCTTTACCGACCGGCCGCTCGACCTCATCCCGCCCGAGCAGCGGGACCTCTCCGCCTCCCTGCATGTGGCGGAGCGGGATGGGGAGCCGGTGGGCCGGATGTACGTCCAGTCTCACTAGGCTGCTGCACATCAGCCACGTCCAGGGCGAGGGGGGGGTGCTGGCGGCCCTCATCAGGCACGCCGTCGCGGAGGCCGGGGAGAGGCCGCTCATCGGCTACGCCCCGGACACCTGCGAGTGCCGCCGACTGCTGCGGTCCTTCCGCCTGCACGTCATCGAGGGGGCGGGGTCCGGCCGGTGCCTGTTCTACACCTACCTGCCGCCCGAGATGGAGCCACCCCAGGGTTGACCGTCCCGCTGGGCTGCCTTACGATGCACCACGAGCAGTCGGAACCTGCCCCCACCTCGCCACCCTCCTGCCGGCACCGCCGCGAGGCCCTGGACTACCTGCGGCACGGCGACCGGCCCGACCTCATCCTGCGCGACATGGACGGCCGGCAGTTCCGCCGCCAGCAGCGGCGAGACCCGGCCCTGGCCCCCATCCCGGTCGTCGTGGTCTCGGGCACCAAGGACGCGGCCCGCAGTGCGGCCGACCTGGGGGCGGTCGCCTGCCTGGAGAAGCCGGTCGGGTTCGATGAACCGGTCGAGGCGGTCCGCCAGCACTGCTGACGCGAGTTTGTGCCCCCGTCCCGCTCGGCTGGGTGGAGTCGCGAGGCGTCCCGGCCGATAAGACGGTTGCTTCTCCAGCCGCCCTGGCCCCATTCCTTGCGGGATGGCACCGGAGTTGCCGTATTGATTCGTGCATCGGTGAGTGGAACTGAAGGGCCGGAACAGGGGCTTGGCGATGGACGACACACGGACCCCGGTCGAGGACCGGCCGGTAGAGGTCATCAACACGGGCGAGGAGTTGCTCCTCCGGGCTAAAGTGGTTGCCCGCCAGATTGAGGAGCGGGTCTGGCGGGCGATGGAGGGGCACGGCCTGCCGCCCCCGCACCCCAGTCTGACAGGTCCGCCCGGCAGCAACTCCGCAACCTACCCTGACCGGGCTGGCGGCCTGATAGGCCGGGCCAGCAGGCAGTAGAGCCGGTCCACCTCGGCGGGCTTCCGCAGGTGGGCGTCGAACCCCGACTCCCGCACCTGGTCCTCGGCCTGGACGAGCCCCGTCAGGGCGATGAGCAGAACGGCCTCCCCCAGGCCGTCACGCAGCCGGCGGGCCACTTCCAGCCCGCCCAGGAGGGGCAGGTCCAGGTCGATAATGCCGGCCTCGGGGTGCCACTCCAGCCCCAGGCGGACGCCGGCCAGCCCGTCCCCAGCCGCCTCGACCCGGTGACCCCACAGTTGCAGCAGCACGCGGAGGGACTCCCGGAGGGCCGGGCTGTCCTCCACGAGGAGCACGCGGCGGCAGGGGGGAGGCTGGTACGGGATGAAGGGCTCGTGGGGCATGGCCGGCTCCTGCATCACGCCACGGCCCGGAGGGCGGCCAGCAGCTCCTCGGGCTGGAACGGCTTCTGGACGTGGCCGCTGGCCCGGAGGCAGGACGCCCGGTCGGCCGCAGACACCACGACGACCGGGATGCCCGCGAGGGCCGGGTCCCGCTGCTGCTCCCGGCGGAACTGCCAGCCGTCGAGCACGGGCAGCATCAGGTCGAGCAGGATGCAGGAGGGCCGCTCACCCGAGCGGAGCAGGTCGAGGGCCTCCCGGCCGTTGGCGGCACAGGCCACGCGGTAACCCTCCCACTCCAGGACCATCTGCATCGCCCCCCGGATGAGGGGGTCATCCTCGACCACCAGGACGCTCTTGCTCATGGGCACCTCCTGCGAGCAACAGTCATTCGGCCCCGGCCACCACCGGGGCGGGTGAGCGGTCCCGGCCGAGGACGCGGAGGGCGGCGAGGAGCTGGGCGAAATCGACCGGCTTGGTGAAGTAGCCCGGGACCCCGAGGGAGTGGGCCACCTGGGGCAGGTCGCTCTCGCCGGAGAGGACCAGCACCGGGATGCTGTCGTCAATGATGAGGATGTGGTGGCCGGACCCCATGTGCCCACGCTCCCCTCGGCGGCGTTGAGGGGGCACCGCGAAGCAGACTCAGCAAGGAGTCCGACCAGGAGATGTGGCGGCCGTGACCACAAGGAACCAGCTGGCCCTCCCTGAGCCGTTCCGCAAGCCCGCCCAACAAGCGTGGGAGGGAGACCCCACCCCTCCCCAGGGACACCCGCCCGCCCTGAGCGAGTCTCCGAGTCAACTTCCAGCAAAACCCCAGTCGGGAGAGCCGTCAAGCGAAAAAAGCTGTCGATGATGTCGCGGCGGACGGTGCCGCCCAGCACAACCGTCAAGGACGCCCGGCCGGGATGGCCCTTGCCGAGCAGCAAAATAGGATGAGGACAAGCGGGAGACCGAACCAGGCTCGTTGCGGAGGTTACTCCAAATGTCGAGGCACCCCTGGCTGATCCGGCTGGTTGGCCTGTTGCTGACGGTGATGGGCACCGACCCGCAGGCCGGTCCACGTCTGCTGGGTGAGCCGCCGAAGGTCCGGGCCACCTTGACAGGCGTTGACGCCTCTTTCCTGAGCCTGGCGTTCAGTCCAGACGGCAAGACCCTGGCCGGGGTGGACGACGAAGGGAGGGTGGTGAGGCTCTGGGACGTGCGGGCTGGCAAGGTGCTAGTCGATCCCGACTTCGATGACGAGGCGGCAAGGGTGATGGTGGTGGCGTTCACACCCGGCGGCAAGGCCCTGATCGGGGGGCGTAGCCGTGACAGGAGGACGATCTTCCTGTGGGAGATGACCCAGAAAGAACTCAAGCTGATCACTACCCTCCGGGGCCACGCAGACCAGGTCTGGGTCGTGGCGTTCAGTTCGGACTGCAAGACCCTGGCCTCGGGCAGCACCGACAAGACGATCAAGCTCTGGGACGTGGCCAGCGGCAGGGAGAAAGCCACCCTCCGGGGTTACAGCCCGGGTTGGTGCCTGAAGTTCAGCCGGGATGGCAAGAACTTGGCGTCGGGGGGCCACGATGGGGCCATCAAGCTCTGGGACGTGACCAGCGGCCAGCACACCGCCACCTTCAAGGGGGATTCCAAGCCGGTCAGTTCCGTGGCCTTCAGCCCGGACGGGAAGGATCTGGCGGGGAGTTCGGATACGAGCATCAAGCTCTGGGACGTGGCCAGCGGCAAGGAGAGTGCTACTCTCAAGGGGCATGCTCATCAGGTCAGTTCGGTCGCCTTCAGTCCAGACGGCAAGGCCCTGGCCTCCGGGAGTTACGACCAGACGATCAAGGTGTGGGAGGTGGCCACGGGGAAGGACATTGCCACCCTCCGGGGGCCCCCTCGTTGGGTCACATCCGTGGCCTTCAGCCCGGACGGGAAGACGCTCGCCTCCGCATGCCACGGAGAGGTGAAGTTGTGGGACGTGTCAGTCACCAGGCAGGCGGGTAAGGCGGGGGGCACCCTCAAGGGACACATAGACCCGGTGCTGTCCGTGAAGTTCACCCCAGATGGCAAGACGCTGTCCAGGCCCAATACGGTCAAGTTGTGGGACGTGCCAGCCGTCAAGCAGGCGGGCAAGTGAGCGAACGTCATCCGGGTCCTCTGTTAGTCGAGCGGGGCGGGCCACGTAGACCCGCCCCGCACCTGCCCTGCACGTTCTTCTTCACCCGGCCTCCTGCATGGACGACTTCTCCCGCCGCTCGGCGGCGAAGACCCGGATGGTGTCCAACTGGTAGGCCCCACTCTCCAGCCGGTGCCGCCCAGCCAGGTATCCAATCACCTTGCGAGGGCTCCTCACCCCGAGCCGGTCCGCCAGCTCCAGGGCTCGGTCGGCCCAGACCGGCCGCCCCCCGGGGATGCGTGCCACCTTGTCAAGAAGAACCCGCCTCAAGGTCTCGCGGTCGGGAAGCGGGCAGTACGACTGGTTGGTGAAGCGGTCCCACAGGAAGCCGCGGCGGAACGCCTTGAGAACCTCCTCGTCGTTGCACGTCGCCAGGACGAGGAACTTGCAGGGGACCTGGACGCGGCCGATCCGGGCGTTCGTCTTCAGTAAATACCCGCTGGCCATCACTGACCCCAGGCACATCAGGTTGTCCTTGCTCTCGACCTTCTCCAGTTCCTCAAAGACCATGATCTCCGGCAGGGACTTCGTCTCGATCTGCTCCAGCAGCCAGTTCTCCAGTCCCGCCTTGGTCAATTCGGGCGGCCGGAACGGCGGGCGGGGATTTGCAGGGGACCTGGACGCGGCCGATCCGGGCGTTCGTCTTCAGTAAATACCCGCTGGCCATCACTGACCCCAGGCACATCAGGTTGTCCTTGCTCTCGACCTTCTCCAGTTCCTCAAAGACCATCCGCTCATGGTCGTCGTCGTAGAGATGTTTGAGTCGCTCAAGTACGGTCGATTTGCAACCGCCTGGCAGGCCATAGAGGACCGTGTGAGCACGAATCTCACCATTGGTGATGATGTGCGTTTGCACGGCATCATTGATGAGGCGTAGCTGTGCGTCTCGGTCGTAAACGTCCCTGAAGTGGGAGGCCAGAACCTCCGGGGTCAATTCGGGCGGCCGGAACGGCGGGCGGGGGCCAGCCGGCACCGGGCCCAAGGTGTCCGCTCCCTGCTCGTCACGTTCGCTGAGGACGGTCCAGCCCTTCGAGTGGGCACACTTCTCGACCACGGCCTTGATGTGGGCGAACCGCTCCTCCGCGACCTCTGGGCTGCGGGCCTTCGACTCCTCCAGCCGCAGCCTGACGACGTATCGCTTCTTCTCCTTGCCATCCTCCAGCACCGTCTCCGGCTCGCCCAGCTTGCCGGCCCTGCTGGTGAATCCCAGACTCTTGTTCCTCTCTGCACTGGAGGCGATGAACCTCAGATGCTTTCGGGCGATGTCAGGATTGAGTGCGTTCTCCGTTTTTCGTTCCAATAACAGTGTCCATCGCATGGTTAGTGTCTCCAAGTTTGTGACGAACTGTTGGGTGAAGTGATTGGAGATGTGAGATTACGGGTGGGCGGGCCGCAACAGGTCAGGCATGGCGTCTGAGGCCGAGAAAGTGGTCACGACCACCTCCCGGTTGAGACCGGCCTGGCCCGCCTGAACAACTTCGGGCCCCGCACCACCCGACCGTCCCCGCTGATTCGGAACGTGCCCACCCGGCGACACATCTCATTGGGCAGGCACCGGTAGATGGTCCCGGCGATGCCGCCGTCCACCTGGTCCCGCCGGCTCGTCTCGTAGAAGTACCTCTTCCCGCCGACGAAGAACGTGTTCGAGCACGTCTCGCCGTGGGGCTCCCGCGTCTGCTTGCACGCCGCCTCGATGGCGTCCATCGTGCGGCCCGCGTCGGACCTGTAGCTCCAACCCATGACTCAGCCCTCCGTTGGTGTGCCAAAACGAGCGGGGGGGGCCCGTTGCCTCCCCCGCACCAGCCGCGTGGCCGCCCCTACTTCCTCACCTCGACCGTGATGACCGACTTGCCGGCCCGCCGGCCCCCCGCCGCCAGGAAGTCCCGCACCGTGGCCACACAGGCGTCGGCGTTGGGCGGGTAGGCCACCGTCTCGCCGTCCTGGCCCTCCGCGTGCTTGAACGTCACCTTGAACCGGGGGCCCGAGCCGACCAGGCCGGCGAGGAAGTCCGCGAACCCCTCCCGCTCCTGCCTGGCCTTCGCCTGCTCGTCCCGGTACTCGGGGTCAAACAGCACACGCACCTCGTCGGGGACCTCCGGCCCCTTCGACCAGTCCCCGTCCACCGCGTGCGAGGAGAGCGTCCGGCCGCCCGGCCCGGTCCACACGAAGCCCTCGCTTTCCAGCACAGTGGGATCCGAAGCTTGGAATTCACGTGACTTGAAGTCGCGG
>JADMIO010806517.1_pt1 | contig 30423 bp, 14 predicted proteins | sample 8958161 | NCBI WGS metagenome assembly JADMIO01 (sample SAMN16585339, study PRJNA669376) | soil metagenome | isolation source: Crop rotation soil | place: USA: Cullars Rotation, Alabama | collected 2011 | reverse complement strand
CCCGGCCACTGATGCCTTCGTGGCGGATGCGCTGGATAGCCCTTGTGTGGACACAGGGAATCCAGCGGACTTGATAGGGGATGAGGTTGCCCCCAATGGCGCTCGCATCAATATGGGTGCCTATGGCGGAACCGCCTTCGCCTCAAAAAGCCGGCTCAGCCGGCGCCTCGTCCTCCTGGCTCCCAACGGTGGCGAGGTCTGGCAGGCAACTCGTACCATCCGTTGGGACACTACCGGGCAAGGCTGGATCGCTGGTGATTTGGTGACGATAGAGTATTCGGCGGATGGTGGCGGCACCTGGCAGGGTCTCGAAACGACAGGCGTGCCTTTCCAATGGGGCCAGTTGGTGTGGGACACCACCACCGTGCCCGATGGCACCCAATACCGGGTGCGCGTGGCGCTGAAAAGTGCGCCGGGCACCAATGCCGCCAGCGCTGCCAACTTCGAGATTAAGAACGGTGTCCCACTTTCCTGGCTGTCGGTGAGTGATGTGCTGGTGACAGAGGGCAATAGCGGTACGAAGAACGCCACCTTCACGGTCACGCTTAATCCTGCGAATAACCAGACGGTGACAGTGGACTTTGCCACGGCGGACGGGACAACCTTCCCGGCCACGGCGGGCAGCGATTATACCGCCACCAACGGCACGCTCAGTTTTGGCGTCGGAGAAAGCACAAAAACCGTAATTGTGCCGATTTTAGGCGACACCTTGGACGAAGAAAACGAAACCTTTTTAGTCAACCTTACTAACCCAACCAATGCTGCTATCTCCGACGCGCAGGGATTGGGCAGCATCACCGACGATGATGCCGTTCCCAGCCTCGCCATCAACGATATCAGCGTCAACGAAGGCGATGCTGGCACTTCCGATGCCACCTTTAATGTGACACTCAGCAAAGCCAGTGGGCGCGTAGTCACCGTGCAGTGGAAAACTGTGAACGGCGCCACCAATCCCGCCACAGCGGATGTGGACTTTACTTCGGTGCCGCTTACTACTCTGACTTTCAATCCCGGCGAAACCAGCAAAACGGTTACCGTGCCGGTCATTAATGATTTGCTGAACGAATTTACCGAAAGCTTCCGTGTCCAGCTATCAAGTGCGGTGAATGCTAAGATAGGCGATACCAGTGGCCTGTGCAATATCCTCGATAACGATCCTTTGCCATCCTTTAGCATTAATGACGTCACCATCAGCGAAGGCAATGCCTTAGTCGATGCGAGTTTCACAGTGACGCTTTCGGTGCCCAGTGGCAAGGCGGTCAGTGTGCAATACAAAACCGTCGAAGCTGGTTCACCCCAAGCCACCGCAGGTGTGGATTATACCCCTGTGCCGCTGACAACTTTGACCTTCTCGCCGGGCACCACAAGTAAAACCGTCAAAGTAACGATTCTGCCCGACACCATCGCGGAACTGAGCGAGCAGTTTGAAGTGGTTCTCTCCAGTAGCAGCTATGCTGCGATAGCGGATGGCATTGGTCTGGGCACTATCACCGATAACGATCCGACGCCAACCATCAACGTAAGCGATGCCACTGTCACCGAAGGCAATACTGGCACAGTGTTGCTGAATTACACAGTGAGTTTGAGCAATCCCAGTAGCCGCAACATCGGCGTGAAATATCAGACCGCCAATAGCGCCACACTGCCCGCTACAGCCGGCACCGATTATGTGGCGCGCGGCTTGACGAACCTATCGTTTCTGGCCGGTGAGACCACTAAGACCGTGAGTGTCACCGTGAATGGTGATGTGCTGGACGAGGACAATGAGCATGTCGCCCTGGTTTTGAGTGGCCCGAGCAACGCAGTGATTGGAGATGGCACAGGAGAGGGCATTATCAATGACGACGATGCCCTGCCTAACCTGGTGATTGGCGATGCCTCTGTCAGCGAAGGCAATAGCGGCACCAAAACGCTGGCATTTACTGTGACCTTGGATGCACCCAGTGGCCGCACGGTAAGCGTTGATTACAAGACAGTCAATGGCGGCAGCCCGCAGGCCACCGCCGGTGTGGATTATGTGGCAGCCGTGTTGACTACAGTAACCTTCACACCAGGCCAGACCAGCAAAACCATTACTATCACGATTAATGGAGATACGGCTGTAGAAAGCAACGAACAGTTCCAGGTCAGCTTATCGAATCGCGTGAATTGCACCATCGCTGATGGCGTGGGGCTGGGCACCATCCTCAACGACGATGTTTCGGCGCTGATCTTCCCAGAAGATGAGCCATCAAGCGAGCAGGGCCATTCTTGACAAGGGAACGTCTACTCACTTGTCCGTGGCAATTCGGTTTTGTGCTCAAAGTTAGGTGTACCTTGTTCGTCTTTTTTTCAGTTCAATCGGCGTCCTCTATGTATAACATAGAAAATTTGCTGTCAAGTCAAAAACGTCCCGGCGTGCTGGGAGTTGTCCAGTGGTAAACCAAATTGCCGGAGCCTATCTGGTACCCATTAAAAGCCCGCTTTGAGGTCATGCCAGTTTTTGATGAGAACTCCGTTCACGCCAAGGGCGCCGAAAGCAAATAGCAATATAGCGCACACTTGAAACATCGAATCGAGTTCCGGCAACACCACCATTATAATGAATGCAATGACCCAGGACAGCACACAGGTGAGGAAGCAGGCCCAACGATGCAAAAGGTAGCAGCGCCACAAAATGAGGAGGAAAATGATGTCAGGAATAACGCGAGGCGCGATCTCGTTCACCCAGTCTTGCGTCGTGACAGGCCAATCAATCACGTCGCCGCCATTCCTGCTTTCCCATCTTTGATACACGTCCCATAATTGAATCGTGACGACCAAATTGAGGACAACAGCAGTGAAAAGCGCGAAGCAGCGCAGCAGCAGCGCTCCAAGAAAGAACGGCGGACGCGGCGCTAATAAATCGGCTTTTTTCATCGCAGCGTATTTTATCCCATCAGCAGCGTTTAAACGTGTGCAATCAGGGCAATCGAATTGGAAAAACACCGGATAGGTTTCATTGCCTTAACTATACTGGCAAGGCGTGGCGAGTGTTTGGCTATTCTAGATTTCGCGTTTTTGGCAATTATAGATTTAAAGTTTAGACTCAAACAGAAACTGGTCTCATGCGATTGCCCTTTACACAGAGGCAACTAACGAAATCGAAGCTACCCCTAAAAAATGTCAAAATAACAACCATGCATGCGTCTCACTTCTTTCTTACCTTTTTCCTTCTCTCATGCGTGTCTATTGGCCCGCTCTCTGCGGCACCAGTAGAAACGCCAACTCCGGATGGAACCAAAACATCCGTGCAAGAGCAACAGCAGAAAGAGCAAGAGCAGCAACAGCAAGAGCAACAGCGGCAGCAAGAGCAAGAATTACAAAATGGCATCGCCGAGAATGCGATCCGTGCACCGTTCCAAAGATTCCTACTCATTCGTCAGGGCAAGCGATGTGTCGCGTTACAAATCACGGAACATCCGGAGCACAAACCGGATCGAGCGTGCTACGAATGGTATGAGCAGAGCGATGGCTCCCTCGATTTCACCAGGGCCAATGTCACCAAAGGCACAGGTGAGGTCTATGAGAAAACCGCCATGCCTGATGGCAGCCAAAAGCTGATTATCAAAGCCGGTTCATTCCGTTTTTGTTGGTCAGCGGGCGACTGGATTTATTATCCGGAGTGGAATCTTGATACTCTGGTCAGTATGGCCCGCACCAACTGGGCGCACCTGAGCGATGTGAAAGCAAACAGCAAATCATTGCAATGGATTTCTCGCGGAAAGCTGGTGGCGTGGGGGCCGGCCAGCGCGGGATTGCAACTGGGAGCCATTGAAGGATTAGGGTCGGAGCCCTTTCCTGGCGGCGATGTCTCCTGGGTTTTGCTCGTGCGCAACGTGAGTCAGAAACCGATAAATTTAGTTTATTATGTCCCGGCTCAATTTGAGGCTCACGCTGTCATTACCGATGCACAGGGGCGCAAAATACAGGTGATGAAACGCTACATTGCCTTTCCTGTCTCGCGCACCACTCACCTCCTAAAGCCGGGCGACACCTTTCAAATCTGCGAATACAATTTACACCTCGGCCCTGACAAAGGCTCTTGGGCAGAAGGCATTGATGTGCCGCCGGGAAAATACTCAGTGACGCTGACTTACACTTTTAACGATTACAAGACCGAAAGTTGGAAAGGCACCTTGCAAAGCGGCACTGTTCCTTTGCACGTCCAAGCCAAGGATAAAACGTTGATAATGATGAGAATGACAGCCCTTAGGGTGATTATTCCACCAAGAATGCAAGCGTTCCCACCAATGGCATTTATCAGACTCTATTCAAAGCTAGATCCAATATGGAAACCGTTTGGTTAGGTGTTGAAGATTTCACGGTGTGAAAAGCCAACCTGTCACTATCAACCCTTGAGAGTAACGAATTAACCACCCAATAACACCGCCATGACCATGAAACGTAAGGGAAGGCCACAAAACATAAATCCTCCCCGGCTTAACATAGGCTCTTTACTTCTAGTAGGAGTCTGTTGGTATTGGTTAAGCCTGAGTGTGGGTTTGGCTCAAGAGAACCGGCCCGAGGCAGGGGCAATTTATGACCAGCCCACTATCACCCAGTGGATTGGGAACGTGGGCGAGCCGAAAAACGCGGCGGCCTTGAAGGAGTATTTTCGGGGACGTGGCACGCCGCCGTATGCCAAGCGGGACGCCTATCCGCTGCTAAAAAGCAAGCTGGTGACGGTAACCGAGGGCTCCAAACCGTGGTTTGCACTGCAATCCTTGGTAGCATTTGCCGCCTTTCGCAGCGCCTCGAACTTGCGGGGGGAAGGTTACGACTGTTACAAGGCACTATTCAACAAATCCGAGGAAGCCATAAAAGCTGGAGCCAATGAAGAGTTCTGTCAAGCCCTCTGTGATTTTACGGAGATGCAAGTTGGTTCTTATGGTCGCCTGGGCTACGGTGTCGAACAACGGGCCGAAGAAGTGCTGGTGAAAGCTCTGAAAGGCTACCTCGCCCTCTTAAAACAAAACCAGGCCTGCACTCAAGAACCTAACTGGATCAGTGCTATTTACGAACATCCCACTCGGGAATTTACCAAATTAGTAGATGTGGCTTTGCAAGACGCAACTTTTCCAAAAAGCTACCGGCTGTTGAAGACGGCAGCCGTTATCTACTCGCTCGTGAACCGAGAGCAAGCCCTCAAATATTTTGAGGCAGCCAAACCCTTATTGCCTCGGGATGATGTGCCCTTGATTGAATCTCATTATCGGCTCGTCGTGAATCTATGGGGATGGGAACGAAAGCTTAAAGAGGCTATTGAAGCCCAAAAGGAATTGGTTGCTCTGGTGGGGCGCGGTTATGGCAAGTTGGCCGATATGTATGCTAAAGCCGGCAATATGGCGGCCATTGAGAGCATCCTGGAGAAAGTAAAGGCACCGGATGCCGACGAAGAAGACATTAAAACGGTGGCCTCGATATTAGCATTTGGCAGTGCAGAGGAAAAATATCATGATCAGGCTTTATCCGTTTGGTTGTCGTATTTGAAAGCTCCGCGTAGACGGGATCTCACCTATGAACTTATAGCGCGTAACTCGGTAGGTTACATCTACTTGAATCGGCAGGATTGGAAAGCAGCCCAGGAAGTGCTTGATGTGAGTCAGTTGCCAAAACCCCTGCCCGGAACACAGGCAGCAGATTTTTACGGGTTTGTACAGGAGAAATTTGCAACGGCAGCCAAGAAACTGGCGGCTACTCCACACGGCAATTGAACACGGTAAGTGCAAAGTTTGCATTAAGCACAAATTGGTTCCGAAGAGTAGCGCTGTGCAAAAGCTTTTGTGACCCACCAGTAAAACCCTCGGTGCGATACTGCCCGTCGGTCTATCCCTGCAACCGTTCGCTTTGGAATAAGCCCTGGGCGGGGGGAGCTTGCTCAACGTCAAGGTGTTGAGTTAACGGGGTCTACATTATAAAGCAATAGCGTAAAGATCTTTCGCTTCCCCTCGTCGGCAGCGCTTTCCAGCATTATCGCTAACGTTTTACTGTCTGCCGACAATAGGTACCGGCTGCGCACATCCTTCGCATCCCATGCGATATTACAACTCCAAATGCGTCGTCCGGCAGCATTGAACACCGACGTGCCAAGGTCACCAGCCAGAGGAATAACTAAACAGGGCGGAGCATCGGAGGCGCCGGCCATAGCGTTCGCTTCAACGACCAGCCTTTTGCCATCCAGTAAGTCAATCACGTCATTACTGCCGCGCAGAAACAGACTTTCTCCATTTTGCCAGTTGACCAGGCCAAAGCGTTGCCTGTGGTTGACGGCGGCTAATTGCCCCTTTGGAGAGAGATGCAAGGGCAGTGGAAATAGCTTATGCTGCCAAATGGCGCCGTTTGAGGTGCCATCTTTTACATTTAACAGTTCCACACTGCTATCTTTTTCATATTGGATGGGCACGTAAATGCCCCGTCCGAGCGGATCGATATCCGGCTCAATTATGCGCGCGAAACGTATTTCTGCCGGCAGGGCATAGCGCCATTGCACTTGCCCGCCATAGTTGATTGTCACCACTTCTCGCTCTTCCCAGGCCAGCAAAAGCTGTTGAGCCGGCAGTAAGCGGAGATGCCCGCGATAGGGCATTCTTTGGCCGGGAGTAAAAACCGATGGTATCTCCGTAATGAGATGACCATCCGCAGCAAAAAATTGGAGCGAAAGTGGCTCATCCTCCGGGCTGCGCCCGATGACAGTGCCGGTTTCCGTCACTAAGGCCGCCACCGGGCCATTTTCTTTCTGCCAGAGAAGTTTCCCTTGCCGGTTAAAGTCGATACGTTTGCTGTAGCGTGGTATCTCTTCGCTATGGCGTGGTGAAATTACAACCATATACTCGCCCTGCGCAGAGGGATAGTTCGGAAAATGCTCCATTTCGGGGAACGCACGCATAACCGCATCGGTGGGATTGACCACCCAGTAGTTATTGATCTGAAATGGTGCGAGTGGCAGGAATTGCTTCACCTTTTCATAATTGTTGCGCAATTTATCTGCGGAATCAATCACCAAAAACGGATCGACCGGGGCCGAGCGGACGGTTTGCTTAACGCCGTTGATTTGCACTTCAACGTCGGCCTTTGCCGGGCACAAACCGTCCAAACACAAACCGCTTGCGCACAGTCCTGCCCAAACTAGCAAGGTTGGAACGCGACAGAGAACATGACTTTTCAGCATGGGCACTTTTACCAGTAGCTTTACTAATAGTTTTACCAGTAGCTGGCTGTGAATCCGGCCATTTCACCCAGGGGATTAATGTGAAATACCCACAACCCGTTCGAATCAATGGCTTTCGTTTTACCGTCCCAGTCCCAGGAGTTCCCCGCCACATCCTGCACATAGGGATCACTCTGGGTGAGGGTTAAGTTGTATTTGATAGCCGGCACATCGCTGGTGTTGGTCGGGCAGGTGTAGAAGAGATACCAGAGAGAGCTATCCTTCTTCAAATCCAGTTCGGCATCCCAACCCTCATTACCTGTATCCGGTGTGACACCGAAATAGGGAATGGTTTCGTAATCTCCCTCAGTGGCATATACACCGACATGCAGGTTTTTCGGGGTTCCGTTCTCCGCCAGGGTTTCCTCATCCACGCCGGATTCAAAAGTTGTGGTGTTGCTGGAACGATCCATGATAGTCAGCGAGATGCCCCATTCCTTTACCTTACGGTTGCTAATGGTAGCCGTAAACTCCTGCGCACTTTGGGTGTAAGTGATTTTGAGAATGTAAGGCCCATTGTTTTCCGTTAAAGGATTTCCTGCGTCGTCCTTACCATCCCAGTCGATATAGGAGTACTCCCCGTCCTGCTTGATGGCATCTAGATCAATGCTACGCACTGACGTACGCGGATCGCTTTCTTTATAGACCTTCAATTTGGCCTCATCACTTGCAAGCGGGCCGGGCACCTTGAACTCCACGCGATTTTTGCGAGAGCCGGGCACGATATAATCGCCAGCTTTAAGGGCGGTGATCTTGTAATCGTCCGTTGTGACCGCCAACTCTGTTTCCCACACCTGATTATTCTGATCGGTAACCAGCAATTTATAGTGATACGTGGTATTGGGCATTAAAACAGAGTGCCTTAGCGACTTTGCACCCTGCGAGGTTGTTTCGTATATCAGCGTGTTCTGGACAGGCGTGTAAGTCGGTACCGTGGAACAGTGAAGCTCTATCTTCTTTATGTCGGACTCAAAGTTGATTACCCAGCCTAAAAAGACACTGTTATAGGTGGCGGCCTGGGTAGTAAATAAGGCCACAGGCTCTGCAAGTCGGTCGGTTACCCGCACGGTTTTCGAGGTAGATAGCAATAGAGCAGAGGACGCTATCGTTGCAGGCACAGAAGAAGCGAAGCGATTATAGGTCGGAGTTGATTGAGCTTCTCTTACTTCGCCGAATGCGTGACTGTGGTGCCTCAAGTTAACACCGGGCACCTTCGTGTCTTGTATAATCGACACACTTGAACGCGGAGCTGCCTGAGAGAAGCCAGCCAGTAATCCTATAACCTGTAATATACCGAAGGACAGAACTAATGCTACCTGTCGCCTGAGAGTTTCAGGTGTATGACCTAACCCAGCCGATTTTGAGCTAGCAACTCTTGAGCTAGCAACTCTTGAGCTAGCAACTCTTGAGCTAGCAACTCTTGAGTGAGCAACACGCGTGAAATAGCTTTTAGTTAGATTAGGCATAGACCCTGTTCTCCATATTGCCCTTAACTAACGCGGCCCCTAAGCGTGACCGACAAATAACTTTGATGAGTTTTATGTGCCAATATCTCGATTTGCATGACAACAACCAATCCAAAGCGAAAATATATAACAATTATTCGCGGTTAACAATAATAAATCGGCTCCTGAGAGGATTGTTTTTTCTCTCCTCAAAGGGGAATTTCAACCTGAGCTGTCGCGGCAACTTACGCCGCTGCGCGTTTTCCCGGCATTGCTGGTTTATGGCTTGAAAGCAAAGGGAGTCCTTTCATACCCCCGACTAAAACCAGGCGGGAACTATTTCTACTGGAGTAGTTTGTTAAAAGGCTTGACGGCCATTTTCTGAGACAGGGGCTGCCTTACCAGAAGCTTTGGCTCCCCGCGCGAGCAGCATGTCAGCGATCCCTTTAAATCCTCGGCTGACGGCTATATCTAAAGCCGTATAACCTCGACCAGAAGTGCCGTTGACATCGGCACCAGCATTCAGCAACAGAGCCACGATCTCAGTTCTACCACCCGAGGAATAAACCGCGTTCATCAGCGGCGTTAAAGAATACTTGCCTCGGGCGTTGAGGTCGAGATGTTGCTTGATCACATAGGCCACCATTTCTTGGTTGCCTGATAAGATGACCCGCTGCACCAAGTCATGTTCGGCAGCCAACTGAGGATCGGCGGCTATGTTTTCCACCAGCACTTTGCCAAGAGGCCGGAACGGTAACACCTGGAGAGAGTAGTCCAGTAGTTCCTGATCGGAGCCGGTGGCCCTGGCCGGGACAAAGGGTGAGGCGCCTTTGGCTAAGAGAAGCCGCGCTATCTCCGCCGCCAACTCATTCTTTTCCGGGTTCTGGCCTCGAATGCGAATCACACACGCCAGGGGCGTTTCCCTGGTCTTGTTTTTCACATTGACATCCGCGCCCGCTTCCAGCAGGGCGGCCACCAAATCTTTATTGCCCGCCGCCACCGCGTTCATTAAAAAGGTGTTGCCGTTCTTGTCAACCTGCTGGGTGTCGGCACCCTTAGCCACCAACAACCTAAAAATAGCCTGCTTATCACTACCGGCTCCCTCGTCCTCCGCTGGGAAGGGGTCTAGCGCATCGAATTCTTGAGATTCATTGGGCGGAAATAAGAGATTGAGGGGGGTTAGCTTTCTTTTATTGCGTGCCTTGGGGCTTAAACCTTTGGACAGCAATAAGGACACCAAATCTTTATCACCCCGCAGGACAGCGGTGTGGAGCAGCGTATTGTCATCCTCATCCACTCCCGCAACATCAGCTCCCTTTTCCACCAGAAAAGCCACCATCTCATGAAACCGCTGCCCACTCGTCTTCTCATCGTTCACAATGTCATCTTGAGGCTCTCTATCTTGGTCGTGGGAGACTCTACCTGCTCGGCCCGCTCTACCCGTCAGGCCGGTATTGTCGTGGATGATACGAGCCAGGGGCGTATACGCATCGGCGTCGCGCGCGTTAACATCAGCGGCCCTCTCCAACAATAAAGCCGCAGTCTCTTTCGCATGCCACAGCGCTGCGATATGCAAGGGGGTAAAGCCATTGGGCAAACGTATCGCGGTCAAGTAGGGCTTTTCATCGAGTTGTTTTTGCAAAGCCGTGACATCATTACTCGCGGCAGCCGCGAAGGCCGCTGTGACACTATCCAATTTTGGTTTGAGTGCCACGATAGCATCGCGGGCAGAAATGTCTCGATTAATGAGGGCCGCTTGCAAGGGTGTAAAGCCATAATGATCCTTGCTGTTAAGATCGGTATGCTTTAATAGCGCCACACAAAACGCTTGGGCGGCGGCACTGCCACGAGTTAAAAGGTCGGGGCGCTGGCGCAGCAAAACATGGAGCGGCAAATCCCCGCGATTATTACGCACATTGGCATCTTCGCCGGCTTCGAGCAACACATTGCCGACTGCCGGTGCGCTGAGCGCCGCGAGGTGCAAGGCTGTGTCGCCCTCCGGGGTTTTGGCCTCTAGAGCCGCTTTATTGTGGAGGAGCCAGGCGACATTGGCACTGGCACCACTTTGTACGGCCACATGCAGCGGGGTCAGACCATCGCCATTGGGCGCATTAACGTCGGCGCCGTTGGCCAGGAGCAGTGTCGCCAGGCTCGCGCCATCTTGGCTGCGGGTTAAGGCCCGGTGCAGCAGCGTTTGGCCGTCCGCATCGGGGCGGTTAATCTTATCGGTTTTACCGATCATGGCCGCGACTAAATCTTTGCGACCGAGCGCAATGGCCTGCATCAGGGGCGCTGCGTTTTTGTCTTTGCCGTCGCCAATGGCGATTAACGGGTCGGCACCCCACTTAATAAGCAGGGCTACGACTTGTTCATCGCCGAGTTCCAGGGCGGCATGGAGGGGGGCACTCTGAAAGGTGCCAATGATTTCTTTAATGCGCTGTGGATTGGGGCTTACCCCTTTATTCAAGAGCAACTCCATAATGTCGGGGCGTTTACGATAGATGGCCGTCGTGATGGGCCCAGGCCCCTGTGAGCCCTTTCCCGTTGGGTCAGCGCCCCTGGCCAGGAGAAGCTTCACCATCTCACGATTATCCGATTCAACCGCTGCATTTAAAGGGCTGATGCCCTGAGGGTTGGCAATATCCAAACCTTTATCTAATAAGAATCGCACCACTTCTTTATCGCCTGACCACACAGCCTCGTTAAGGAGACTGTGCGGGCCGGGCACAGCAGCTTGTAAATCCGCGCCATGATCCAGCAGGAATTGAATCATGGCCTTATCGCCGATGCGCGCGGCTATTCCCAGGGCGCTATACCCGTACGGCAAACGGGTATTAACCAGCGTCTTGTTCCACTTGAGTTCGTTCTCCACAGCCGCCTGGTCACCATGTGCCACGGCAATATGAAAGGCGCTGCCCTTTAAGTTATCGGGCGGAAAAAGGCGCCGAAAGCGAACTTCCGGGTCAGGAAAGTAGATCGCCAGGGGCTGTCTTAAAACAGGGTCAGGATCAGGTATGGTAGATTCTAGAGCCGGTTGCGCCTGCCCATAGTAGGGAGTAGAGGCGCACAAAATGCCTACCATGATGGCGGGCCTTAGCACCTGCGGCCAGTAGTTTAATTTTGCCCAGCCAGCTAGATAAGAATGAGATTTTATGGGTTGAGATTTCATGGATTGTTGGAATAAATCATACCTCCTTGTGCGAGCGTTGGCCGGTTATCCACGAATCGGCAGGCGATTTATTCGACGACAAACTTTGAGAATTCCGTGACATTGGATACCCTAGATTCAACTGGGGCTTAACGAGACGTGACAGCTTTAAGGGATACCGTCAAACTCTGCGTGATCAACACCTAAACTTGAGCAATGCCATCTTATTAAAATCACTGATGACCACATACAAGAGAGGTTTATCATGCGACCACAGAACATTAAGCAAATCCTTTATATGGACAAACAGGATGGCCGGATGCTGACATTTGCACAGTTCAAGGAGAAGTATCATTTTGAGCCTGAGGGAGTGAACTTTTATTACAGGATTAATCCACTCAATGAATCTTACTGGCGCACCCGCGGTAAGGCTCTCCACCCTGAACGCCATCGGGATCAACTTAATTGGGTTCTCGCAAGCCTTAACTCGCCAGCCATTAGTCGGAAGCGGTTGGATATGCTCTTGGAACCCCCACGGCCCGGCGACTATAATTCGCCGGCGCCTCCGCCAAATTTCGCACCATTTCGCTACGTCGCTCAAATGACTTGGAATACGACATGGCTGCATAAACTAGCCGAAGAACTTCAAGACTATGTAAATCGGGCACAGCAAATGGGCAAGGTCTTAGACATTGTAATTCGCTACGGCTCAGAGATGAACGATGTTTTGAAGATGGACCGGATCGGTGACAGAGACTATTTGAGATGGGGAGAGATTAGCCGACCAAACCATATCGACGGCTACAAACGGACATTTCGTCAGATTCGTGAGATTTTTCGCCGGCGTGCCCCAGGCATCAAATTTACTTTCTCTCCTGCGCTACGCAGGGATTTGCTTGATAATTACAACCAGATAGCTACCTACTGGCCCGGTGACCAGGTAGTAGATGTAATTTCATGCACATGGTACTGCGGGGACGACCTAGATTTGGACGGTGCTATCGACATTATGCGGCGTTATTACCTGCACAGACAGGGGCGCCATTTACCTTTCGGAATCGACGAAATGGGTGGCGTAGATACCGTCCATAGAATCGTTCATGGGCAAGCAATGACAATCTACGAGCACAATGATGTTTTTTTGGAAGCAATGTTTGACGCTCTGGGTGATTTAAGGCGACAATCAATTCGCTTCGATTATGTTTCAATCTTTTTGGAAAGCAAGTGGGGCACAGATGCGACTTTGCAGTTTTTAGTGACGGAGTGAGATATCAGGGGCAAGCGATGTGTTGCCCCAAACTTCGACACTGTGGCCGTAACGCTGGCCCTGCCACAGCGGCACGGTACAGGTACGGCGGCGCAGATTCTTCCAGATCTGAGCGTTGGCAAAGGTTTCTTCATCGGCGCTAAACACATCAAAGACCGAGCGGGACGCCACCAGGATCATTTTCTGCTTGGCACGCGACAGGGCCACCGTGAGGCGGCGCGGATCAAGCAAAAACTGCCCCGATACAATCAAATACTCAGGGTCGCTTTCGGTGGCGCCTACCAAGATAGCATCGCGTTCGCCGCCTTGAAACCGTTCGACGGTGTCCACGGCTGAGCCGATAGCCTCACCGCTTTGCGGATCAATGACTCGCAAGTTAGGCACGGCCTCCTGCAAGGCGGCGCGCTGAGCACGATGGGGCACCACGACACCCAATCCCTCGTGTGCCCCCAAACCGTGCATCCCCATAAGCGCCTCCAAGATCGGCGCAATCAGATTACGCTCAAACGGGTTGGCTAATAAGCTATTGGCCTCGGAATGCACGATGACGATGATAGGATGCTGGGGCAGCAGGACGCTGTGCACAAAGTCATCAGCGTGTTCATACGCTACCAGGGTTTTACGGCGCTTTGAATGATAATGGATGCCATCGCGGCAATAGATTTCCTGTCGGAGAAACTCGGCCATATCGGCGTGCAAGCGGAAGCTTTCTTCGAAGTTTATTTTCAGTGGTTGCAGCGCCAGCAATGTTTCAAAGAGCGAAGCGTAAGATTTGAATTCGGCAAAAGTGCGACGAGGCTCGAACTGCCATTTATGTTTGACAATTGGCGGCATCTGGCGATGGTCACCTACCACAATTAACTGCCCATCGCTGGCCAAAGCCAGCGCCGCCATGACAGCTTCGGGCAGATTCATTTGTGAGGCTTCATCCAGCACCAGGCACTGGTAAAATTCCTGGCCACATAACGTCCCACCCTTGTCTTTCACCATACGATAGACACCACCGGGTGTGGTGCCAACGATACACCACGTCTGCCCGGCAACGACCTTGGCTGCATAAGGCTGGCCTTTTTCTAGATCAGCTTTTTTCGGGAGCGGAATGATGCCTTCTGCCGCCTTGGTTACACCGGCACGGTACAGCGGCACCTGCAACAAACGAGCATCAAAATATTGTTCAAAAAGTGCAGGATGCTTTTCCTGAATGGCGCGCAAACGCTTTTGCACACCGGCGATGTTTTCCAGCAGTACATCCGTGGCGGCGTGCGTTTTACAGCCGGCAAAGATACGCCACTCCATACCGGCAGCCATCGCGCCCTGCATTCGCGCCCACAGAGCAAAAGCGGTCGCATAACTCTTCCCGGTGCCGGGCGGGCCTTGCACCAGCAGTACTGGTGCGTTGCCATGTTCGCCGATATAGGCCCGCTTACCTGGCTCAAATCCATACTCTGGATCAAGCTGGCTCAAAGCAATCAGCCCTGCCAGAAAGAGAGCCTGCCCTACCACGGCTGGCATAGGCCATTTCGTCTGGGCGTTCTGCGGATCACTTAAACGTTGAAACAGCGCATTGTCGGCTCCGGTGCATAATTCCTCCGTCACCTTTGAGCCAAAATAGCCATACCAATCGTTCGGGTCACTATCGAGGGTATAGAGAACACCCTCGTGCAACGGCTCGCTAAAAGCGCCAAAGATAAAACCGCGCGAAGCAAACCCGCCCATTGGCGACGGGATTTCAATTTCTGCCCAGGCGCGCTCGGCCCGGCCTTCTGCATTACGCTCGACGGGCAGAGCCACTATGTCAGCACGCATACCATAAAGCATTTGCTTCGGCGTGGGCGTGAAGAATGTCTGTTCTGTAGTCGCCAACCTCTTATCTACCGTCAGGCGGGGACAAAGCACAACGCGGTCACCAGCGCGCAAAGACGCCAGCGCCAACAACTCATCCAGATCACAATCCACATCAGCGCAATCAAGCCGCAGGCGGAACCGCAAGCCGGTGTTCGACCAGCCCATTTCGGCTTTCTGCTCCTTATTCATCTTTACGCCAGGATTCGAAGCTCGCCACAGCCGCTCTTTTTCATAGCGCTGCTCGTTATCCCGATTACGTTCTCTCGTCTCTTCGTCTTGATCCTCGGGCAGATAACGAACTATCAGGGTATCTCCCGCTAAAACACGACGTTCGGGTGGTGTTAGGCGCGCTTTTTTCCAGGCCCCCAATTCCACATGGCGTTCAATCGTCACAAACTCATCCAGCGCCTGCGCTAAATCAGTGGCCTTACTTTGGAAAGTTGCTAAATCCGGTAGACGAAAGCTACTTTTCTCAGTCTGATGATTGCCTTTAAAATCTAAAGCAATACACTCCATCGCCTCAAGCCGGCGCTTGTGAAAACCGATAAGATTGGCCGGCGTCGCACCTCGATAGGATTCAAAAGGATCACTACCCTGTTTCGGAATAGCTAAAGTTCCCCAGGCGGCATAGGCATATTCAAGCGGAATCTGTGAATTGAAGCGGGAGCGACTAGAATACCAGGTGTGTGCATCTGTCATATTCCCTTCTTCTACGATAGGATCTAGACCCCTGGCCAGAATCTCCTCCTTGAGCGCTGGATCGGTTGTAATCTCATCGGTAACAGGTTCCTCTTCAAGTTTGTTCCATCCGTCAAACAAACGGGTGCGAAATATCTCGCGGTAAGGTTCGGGTGAATTCCAGTCAAAGCGTAAATAGGCAGCAACAGTTTGGAGGGACTGACAAACCATTGGATAGTTTTTGAGCTCACGAATCTCCTGATCGAGAAAGGAGACGTTGGACGAATCAAAAGCTGGCATTTGCGTTACTAAATCATAAAGTGGTGTGGCCAATGCCTCGCTGCTGTGCCGCCCCAGGCACTCAAGCAATAATCGCTGCTCGAAGCCATTGAAAAAGATGAGGTGCAGGGGCGCGTTGGCCTCGCCATCGACGTCAAGGGCCGCGACTTCGCCAACGGCCCGCAACGTGGCGTTGATCCACTCTATGAGCAACGCCCGCTCTTTTTCTGGGGTATCGGGCGGGCCATCGCACAAACGAACAACGCTGCTTCTCCGGACGATGGCCCCGTCTTCGCAGGCCACCACCAAAGCGCCCAGCATATAGATGCGGTCATACAAATAATCGTGCTGTGCATCTATGTAAATGCGCACGAGATTCGGATTGTGCCTCGCATCACAGTAAGGCAGTGAGCCATAGCCTTTGGACGGGATATACGAGAGAGCGGCCACCTTGTCACCCTTCCACTGGCGATAGCGCCGGGCGCGATGTACCAGTTCATCCAAGTGTGGCCCGACTGGCCAGGTCGTCGCCAGGCGACGTACCAGAGTGTCCTGGCCGGGTGCGGTGGCGAGTTCACTGAGATGCTTCTCGCTGGCTTCGCGGGGGCGTAATTCTTTTAAGGCCGCCAGTTGTGTGGTCGTCATCACGCCGCCACGCTGCAAGGCGGTTTTTTCGGACACTGATAAGTGCGGCAGCAATGAAAGGTCATCGTGCTGGGCGATCCACTTCATGCAGAACTCGTTGAAGAGACAACCATCGCACTTGTAGGTCAGGTGATAGGGTACCTCTTCAAAAGGCTTTGCTAAAATGGAGGCGACGCGCGAATCGGCATCGGTGACCAGAGCATCAACTTCGGCCAGAAAGGCGTCCGGGTCTGCCACGATTTCCAGGGGGCCGGAGCGCACTCCAAAATAGGACTCCGCCGCCTCCAATTGGGCGGCACGCAGGGCCAAGGCGGCGGTGTCACCGGCATCGGTTAGCTCGGCTCCACGATACAATACCCCGGTCTGAATGAAAAATGGCGCCAACCCGGCCTGCTCGAAAAGCGCGGCCACCATCTTATGGTAGAACGCCACCTGCAAGCGGTGTTCGTTTTTGGCGCTGGTCGAACTCTTCATATCCGCGATGAGAACGTGCAGCCCATCCTCGCGCCGTTCCAAGCGCAGAATGTCCAGATCACCGCGTATCAGCCAGCCACTGATCTCGACAGCCAAGCGAGGCTGAAACAGCACACACACTTCTCCCACAACGAGGCTCCGCGCCGTTTCCACAACCTGCTCGTTCTGCTCTCGACGCTGCCCGTCCTTGGGCAAATCGGTGGCGAAATTCACCTTGCGGAATTGAGAGGCCACCCCATCTTCAATCACCGTCTCGAACTGCGCGCCTGAGCGTGTCAGCAAGGGAGGGATGGACTGCGGCACCACACCATAATCGGTCATTAAGCCAGAACTAACATTGCGCTCATGGAGCCGCAACCGCAAATAGCGCTCACATTGCTCCAAGCGAATGAACTGGGATACGTCAGTCGGTGAAATCGAGCGCGGCTTATGGCCGTCGTGGGGCAGTAGTGGAATATCCATAATCAACCTATATGCCAAAAATCATATTCACAGAAGCTGATGGGATTATAATTCATTCGCTTCAACGTCTCAGATTCAGTTTTAAGGTTAGATACGGAGTCTTGCACTGGGAGATTGTTACTTCACAGGCCGGCGTTTTCTCCCGGTAGACACTGAATTCATTGATATTTGAGCGCAAATAAGGCGATTATAGTTAAGTGCGGGTTTGTCGTCGTTTTCCTCTTGATTGACCAAAAACCTCATACTAACCCTGCCCGTCAATTCTCAGCCTTGCCAATTTCCTCCAGGGCGACAACAATTAAAACGTGAATTCGGCCTCGACATCTGGCATTCGTGATAACAACAAGCGTGGCACTGTTGGCGATTTTCTGCAAAAAAACGTCGCTCAGGATGCACGGATCTCGGTGGTTTCAGCGTATTTCACGATTTACGCATACCACGAACTGCGGCCCCAACTCGACAATATTCACTCGATGCGCTTTCTGTTTGGCGAGCCACGTTTTCTGAAACGTCTCGACCCAACTAAAATAGATCGTAAGTTTTTTGACATTGAAGACAGTGGCTTAAATCTAAAGAATCGCCTTCATCAGGGTGCTATTGCAAAGGCTTGTGCGGATTGGATTAGAGAAAAAGTTGAAGTTCGCTCAATTATTAAGCCCGGTTTTTTGCATGGCAAGCTGTACCACATTGGGGATGGTGGCGAGAATCCAACTATTTTAGGTAGTTCCAATTTCACGAGCGCCGGCCTGGGGTTAACGCCGCGCCCCAATCTGGAACTGAACATGGTTGTCGATTCCTCGCGTGACCGTAAGGATTTGCTGGCCTGGTTTGATGAACTCTGGGAAGATAAAAAGTTAGTTGAGGATGTCAAAGACGAAGTCCTGCAATATTTGGCCCAAATCTACGAGAATCATAATCCCGAATGGATTTACTTCAAGACTCTCTATCACGTTTTCGAGCGTTTCGTTCACGAAACGGGACGGGATTCACCATTCGAGGCCGAAAAGCACCTTTACGATACCGGCATTTGGAACGCGTTATTTGAGTTTCAAAAACACGGAGTTTCCGGTCTGATCAATCGAATCAGGAACCATAACGGTGCGATCTTGGCCGACGCTGTCGGTTTGGGCAAGACCTACGAAGCTTTGGCCGTCATCAAGTATTTCGAGAACCTTAACGGGCGTGTACTGGTGTTGTGCCCCAAGAAACTGCGCGAGAACTGGACGGTATATCAGGCCGCAAATAATTCTGCTCTTAATCCCTTCGTCACCGACCGCTTCGGCTATTCGGTGCTTTCGCATACCGATCTGTCACGCGATGGGGGTAAGGTCGGCGACCTTGATCTCCAAACCTTCAACTGGGGCGCGTTCGATCTGGTCGTGATCGATGAGAGCCACAATTTCCGCAACAACGCACGCGGCAAGCGCGATGAAACCGGCCTGATCGTGCGCAAGACACGCTATGCGCGTTTAATGGACGACATCATCAAGAGTGGTGCCAAAACCAAAGTCCTGCTACTCTCGGCCACGCCGGTCAATAACGATCTCAAAGACCTGCGCAACCAGATATACCTGCTTACCGGGGATGACAACGCCGCCTTTGCCGAATCTCTGGGTATCGCTTCGTTGAAAGATACGCTGGCCGCTGCGCAGCGAGCCTTTACGGATTGGGCGGGACAAGACAACACGCGGCATGCCGGAGCATTGATGGCTAAGTTGCCTTCGGCGTTTTTCAAGTTGATGGACGAACTGACCATCGCACGCTCACGGCGTCATATTGTGCGCCATTATCAACACTCCTTGGCCGAAATTGGTGCCTTCCCCAAGCGCTTGCCACCGGTGCCGATTTTCCCTGAAATTGACTCACAGGGGGAGTTCCTTTCCTATGACGCGCTCAACCGTGAGATTTCCGATTACAGGTTGGCTTTGTTTTCCCCATTTACCTTTGTGAAGGAAGAGTTCAAACCGCTTTACGAAGAAAAGCAGGTTGCTAACTTCTCGCAGACCAATCGCGAAAAATTCTTGGTCGGTATGATGAAGGTCAACTTTCTCAAACGGCTGGAAAGCTCGGTCGCCTCATTCGCGATTACGCTCCGGCGCACACTGGATAAGTTGGAAAAGCTGGATGATGAGATCGTGCGCTTTGAAAAGCTGCCTCCGGCTGCTACACCTCCCCGCAGTCTGTTTGATTCACAGGTCGAAGATGAAACCGACGAAGAAACGCAGGAAGCCTTTCAAATAGGCGCCAAAGGTTATGAATTTAGCCACTTCCGTCTGTCGGATTGGAAAGCGGCGTTACAAGATGACTGGGCACGCCTGCACCCGTTGTGGGAAAGCGCTACCGCTGTCACGCCAGGACGTGACCAAAAACTCGCTGAGTTGAAAACCATTATCCGCCAGAAGGCGGAAAATCCCACGCTAAATGCGAAAGGCGAGGCCAACCGTAAAGTGCTGGTGTTTACTGCGTTCGCCGACACGGCGCGCTATCTCTACGAAAACCTGCACCAGTGGGCCGAAGATGAATTGGACGTTAAAAGCGCTCTGGTAGTCGGAGGCGGTATTTGCCACACCAATTTCGGGGGGGCGAGCTTTGGTGAAATCTTGGTAAATTTTTCGCCGCGCGCCAAGCAGCGGCACAAAATGCCGGGACTTCCACAGATTGGCGAGATTGATCTCATCGTTGCTACCGATTGCATTTCGGAAGGGCAAAACCTGCAAGATTGTGATCTGGTTGTCAACTACGACATTCACTGGAATCCAGTGCGCATCATTCAGCGATTCGGGCGCATTGATCGCATCGGATCACAAAACACCGCTGTGCAACTGGTGAACTTCTGGCCGACGCCAAACCTGAATCAATACATCAACCTGAAAGAACGTGTTGAGGCGCGCATGGCGCTTGTGGATGTGGCAGCCACCACCGAGGATAATTTGCTGTCGGGCCAAAACGACGCCGGGCAGCCCCTCGAAGAGCTTATCCGTGACGATCTGCGTTACCGCGACAAACAACTGCTGCGTCTCAAAGACGAAATCCTCGATCTTGAGGACATGAACGAGACGGTTTCGTTGGATGAGTTTTCGCTGGATGATTTCCGACAAGAATTACTGGCCTATCTGGAAGCCAATCGTCGTGATCTGGCAGACGCACCATTGGGATTATATGCTGTTGTGCCCACCCAGATTGGAAATCCGCACCTGGCGCCTGGCGTGATTTGGTGTTTACGCCGGAAAAGCCAGGAGGACGCACCAAAAAGCACCGCCACAGCGGAGCGAGTAAATCCGCTTGACCCGTATTTTCTGGTTTACGTGCGCGATGGTGGTGAAGTGCGTTTAGCCTTTCCACAGGCAAAGTTGGTTCTGGAAGCACTGCGAACATTGTGCGCCGGCTATAAAACGCCCTATGAGGATTTATGCGCCTTATTTGATTATGAGACCAGCAATGGTACCGATATGACCTTTTATGACGACTTGCTGCATACAGCTGCGGCATCCATTGCGCAGACATTCCAGAAGCGCAACGAACGGCAAATCTCATTATTGGCCGGGCGAGGTGGCACATTGGTGGATGCATCACAGGCTGTAGCCAATACCACCGATTTTGAACTAGTGACGTGGATCATCCTGAAAAAAGCAGGATCTTCTACATTGCCTTTATCTAGTTTTAATGGTGCGCCAACGGCAACTCCCACCTTGTTTGACTGGACGAGCTAACCGATAAAGAGGAAACCCCAAATGACTATGCACAAATCAGATTCGTTGGAACAGAGGTCGGCGGAGGACTTGGCAAGGGAATGGCTTAGTTCTCAACTTGGGCAATCTCTTACTTACGGTGCTGTCAAGCTATCCAAATGTTCTGTTCAAATTGATGGTTACAATGAGCAAGCGAAAATCGCCTGTGAAATATACTGCCGCGTCGGTAAGTTAAAAGGCTCCCAACCAGATAAAATCGCCAGTGATATTCTCAAACTCGTTCTGGTCGAAAGAGAAATAGGTGGGGAGTGGACGAAGGTCATCTGTTTCGTTGATAATGAAGCCGCCAAGGTTTTGAACAAACTATCTTGGTTATCAACTATTGCTGCCGATCTTGGCGTGCAGTGTCTTGTGGCGCCGATTAGTGATGAAGTCAAACAAAAAATCCTGCTCGCACAAAATCGCCAGAAGATGGTCAATGCCAGGGAAGAACTCAACGATCTACCAGCGAACTGAACCTACTAAACACAATTATGGCCGTTGATCTAAAACATCAAATCAAATCTGCATTGTACGAATTGCGCTCCGGAGATTTGTCAGAGCGCGCCTCCTCACTACTTTCCACGCTGGGTTACCGCAGCCAGAAAACTGCTCCGCTGTTGCCTAAAACCGGAGAGGAATTGCTGCAACGATACGATATTGAAAACCAGTTCGACCCCATCAAAACGCTTCTTAACAGGTGGATTAGTGCGGATCTGTTATTTCAGTTGACTGATGCCGAAGTTAAGAATTCGTTATCGGGACAAGCAGGCTTTGATTTTCAATCACCTGCCACAGCCATTGACGACAAAATCATCCAATCATATTTGTTTTTTGCTATCGAATTACCGGGTGCCGATTGGAATCGTAGTCATTTAGCAGCTATTACCCGCGAGGTTAATCGTCTTTTCCCAATGCCTGTCATGATGATATTCCGTCATGGTGATCGGGCAAGCATAGGAGTAATAAACCGCCGCCTAAATAAAAAAGACGAGGCGCGCGATGTCCTTGAAAGAGTGACCTTGATCAAGGACATTCGTTTGTCGCAGCCCCATCGTGCGCACATAGAGATATTGAATGATCTGGCTCTCCCATGTTTAAGAGAGTCACATAAAGTGCAGAATTTTGTTGAATTGCACGACGCGTGGCGGGAGATCCTAAACGTGTCGGAACTAAACCGGCGCTTTTTCCGGGAATTGGCGAACTGGTTTTTCTATGCCCGAGGACAGGTTTTCTTCCCCAATTGCACAACAAATGATGACCGCTCCGTCGCCTTAATTCGTCTGGTTACACGCTTGATGTTCACATGGTTCTTGCGCGAGAAAGACCTTGTGCCCCACGAGTTTTTTGATCAATCGGAATTGGCAAATGTAATCCTCAACGAATTGCCGCTCGACAGCAAAGACAACGGTAACTACTATCGAGCCATTTTACAGAATCTTTTTTTCGCTACGCTTAATACGTCTATGGAAGGCGCCACGCGTGAAGTTGAGGGAAGGCGTTGGATTGGCGAACGCAAGTTTCAAGGCATAGCTGACAATCACGGAGAAAACCGGCTTTTGCGATTCAGAGAGGAATTTCGTCACCCCGATGAGGCACTGGGACTCTTTCGCAGCGTTCCGTTCCTCAACGGCGGCTTGTTCGAGTGTCTGGATAAGGCACCCAAAAAGGACTCTAAGATTGTGCGACGTGATGGTTTTACCCGCGATGGCAATGAGGCCGCGCAGGTGCCAAACGACCTGTTCTTTGGGCCAGAGCGCGAAGCTAATCTCAATGAGGTTTTCGGCACCAAAAATAAAACGTATCAAGTCAAAAGCCTGATACCCCTTTTACTCGAATACAAATGGACCGTGGCGGAGAATACACCTATTGAAGAAGAACTCGCTCTTGATCCTGAACTGCTGGGTAAAGTCTTCGAAAATCTATTGGCTGCCTACGTTCCCGAAACGGGATTGACGGCGCGTAAGCAAACCGGAAGTTTCTACACGCCCCGCGAAATCGTGGATTATATCGTGGACGAAACATTGATATGCCGTCTCGAAAGTGATCTGATTAAGCGTGGTGTGCCGGATGCCACTGAGCGGTTGCGTTACCTCTTTGCCTACGGGGATTACGACAATCCGAAAAAAATCTTTACGCATGGCGAAGCCGACTTATTGGTGCCGTTGTTGGACAGTTTGAAAATTCTCGATCCCGCGTGTGGTTCGGGTGCGTTTCCTATGGGCGTATTACACAAGATGACTTTTGTGCTGGGGCGCCTCGATCCCAACAACCGACGGTGGAAACAAACACAGTTGGAGCGCGCCCAACGAGATTTGCTTCGAGTGGAAAAACTCGAAGACGAAGAAATTCGAGTCAATTCAGTGAAGAGTGCCCGCAAGCGCATTGAAGAGATTGAAACCTCATTCGATGATCCCGATCACGAACTTGATTACCTTCGCAAACTCTATCTTATTGAGAACTGTCTTCATGGATTGGATATTCAGCCCATTGCCTGTCAGATTTCCAAACTCCGCTTTTTCATTTCGCTGGTGATTGACCAAACACCAGTTCCTAACAAAAAGAACCTTGGCATTCGCCCTTTGCCCAACCTTGAAACCAAATTTGTGGCTGCTAACACATTGATCTCGCTTCGCGAAGTTGGACAGATGACCTTGCCCGACCAAGAAGTCGAGGCCAAGAAACTCGAACTCAAAGAAGTTCGTCGCAAGCATTTCCATGCCTTGTTGCCGGAAACGAAAGAGCACTGGCGGCAAGAGGACGAGCGCATTCGAGGTGAAATCGCGGTACTTCTCAAAGCCGATGGCTGGGAGGGAGGCGCTGCCGACAAAATCGCAGCATGGAATCCATATGACCAAAATGCCAAGGCCGATTTCTTCGATGCTGAATGGATGTTCGGCTTAAAAATCGAAGGCGGCGAGGGCTTCGACATCGTGCTGGGAAATCCACCTTACTTGCGCGTGCAGGGCTTGCAGGAAACTCAGCCTGAGTTCATGAGCTATTACCGCGATCATTATGATTCGGCACACGGTAATTTCGACCTATATGCGCTTTTCATTGAGGCCGGTTATAAGTTATTGGCGCCTAACGGTTTCTTAGGCTATATCGTGCCACACAAGTTTTTTCAGGCACAGTTTGGGGTGGGTTTGCGCGAGATGCTGACCCAGGCGCAAGCCTTGCGCGAAGTAGTGCGTTTCGGTGCCGCACAGGTATTTGATGAAGCAACGACTTACACCTGTCTGCTATTGCTCGCGCGGGGTGGCAGTTCGGAATTCGATCTTGTTGAAGTCACCTCACTGGCTGATGCCCACGAAATGCTGCCATCCATTCGCGCCGGGCATGCACATCCTGATTACGCTAAAAAGACTCGTGACGCACCGAGCAGCACCGAATGGAATTTCGCATTGGATGCAGGTGAAGCTATTCTTACTCGCATTAAACAGCATCCCTATACACTCGGCGAAAAGAACACCGGTATTACCAAAAGAATTTTTCAAGGGTTTGCTACCAGCGCGAACAATATTTATGTGCTTGCAGAACATAAACGATTTACAGATGACAATGGTGTGGAGGTGATAACCTGCATCCAAAAAGTCGATGGAGAGGAAAAATTCGTAGAGATCGAAGCGGCTTTAGTCAAACCATTCCTAATGGGTAAAGACATTCATCGCTATGCCCCACCGCGTGCACGTAATGTCGTAATTTTCCCATATCATCTGACGATAGACATTAAAGGTGACCGCAAAGCAGAAATCATGGCGCCGGAATGGATTGCCGAATTCTGCCCGCGAGGATGGACTTACCTGCAACAAAACAAATCTGCTTTAGAGAATCGGGAAAAAGGCAAGATGAGGCGTCCCGACTTTTACGCCTATATCTACCCGAAGAGTTTGGCGAATTTTGCTGATCCTAAAATCCTGACTCCTGATATTGCCTTTGGCTGTCAAATGACAGTTGATCCTGATGGCATTTTCTACCATCCAACTGCTGCCTATTCTATTACTTTTAATCAAAAATTCCCAGCATCTGAAAAGTTTCTGCTTGGTCTTTTGAACTCACGAGTTCTCTGGTTCTTTCTGACTAAAAAAGGCGGAGTGCTGCGTGGAGGTTACTTCCGTTTCTTTCCAATGTTCCTCAATCCATTTTCTCTGCCCGAACCGCCACCTCGCACGGAACAATGGCCTTTGGAACGTTTGGTAGATTACCTATTGTATTTGAAAGCTGAAAGTGTGACAGGGCGAGCCAAATTGGTGTCGGGATTTGAACGATTGGCCGACTCTCTGGTTTACGAATTGTATTTCCCCGAAGAATGGGAAGGCAAAGCACGTTTGTGGGAGCGCCTGACGCCCGAAGATTTACCTGCCGAATTTGATGTTCCTATTCTGAACACGGTTTATGACCGGCTTTTCTCTGGCGAGGGCTTGGGCAAATTAGCACTGTGGCAGCTGGGCGAAATAGAGGTAGCCCGGATCATAGATGAAGCCGCAACACCAAAAACAGGAGTTAGTAAATGAGTTTGCTTCCTTCCTCCGAGCCACTACGAGTCTGGGAGTTGGAGATGCACAACTTCCGCGCCTTTCGCGGCGCCTCACTTCCGCTAAAAATCGAGGGCCAGAACATTCTTATTTTCGGAGAAAATGGATCGGGAAAAACCTCGGTTTGGGCGGCCTTCGAGCAGTTCTTTGATGCATCCATCAATAGAAATCGTAAGTTTGAAAACTCCAAAAACCAACGTCCTTTTGACGAAGTATTCGGCGTTTTTTTGACACTTTCGCAATTAGATGGCAGCGGTTTCATTCCTTTGAAATGGTCGGATGAAGATACGCCATCTGGCAATACGGACTGTGAGAACATCGCGCGTTCATGTTTCTGTTTGGATTACCGGGCGCTCTGGAAGACTTACTTCAATCAGCGTGGTTCGACACATCTCGATTTGTGGAAACCGCTTATTGAGACACTTTTGGCACATGCGCGGGCCGAACCACATCTGCATGATTTTGAGGGCGGATTCGGCGCGTGGTGGCAGCAATTAAAAGCTAATGCAGCAACACAGATTCCAGCTAAGCGAAGCGAGAGGGAAGATACACGAGAAAAACGACAGCAGGTTCTTGAAGAGGAGTGGGCTCAATTTCAAACAGCATGGGATGAAACATTCGATCAGGTCAAGCAACTCGCTAGATTGTTCCTAAATGAGCTATCGCGTGGCCTAAACCTTAGCTGCGAGCTTCAAAGGCCCGAATTGACTGAAACTTCGCTCGGCAGTGCGATTTCCTTTTCATGGAGTGAACCCCAGCTAATTTTAAATGTTGATTGGGAAACTTGGAAAAAGCCATTTGAAAATTACCCTGAATTTCTCAATGAATCGCGGCTTTGTGCGCTCTCACTATCCATTTATTTGGCAGCAGCCTACGTTAGCGCCCAGAACGCTCCCACACGCCTTAAAATTCTGGCTCTCGATGATGTGCTCATCGGTTTCGACATGTCCAATCGAATGCCAGTGCTGGAAATTCTGGATGCATTTTTTGATGATTTCCAGATAGTGCTTACCACTTATGATAGAGCTTGGTTTGACTTGGCTCGAATGCGTCTTAACAAGGAGCGGTGGAAGACCTTTGAATGCCGCGCCCAAATCGAAGGGGATGAGGAAATCTTAGTAGTGAGAGATGGCCAAGGCCCGCTTGAACGCGCTAAAAATTACTTGAATCTGCGGGATAACAAAGCTGCCGCTGTTTATGTCCGCTCGCATTTTGAAGTTTTAATCAAACAGTTCTGCAACGACAACGGATTTCTCGTCCCTTTTGCACTACCGGGGAAGCACCTAACCACAAAACCATTTTGGGACAATGTCATACTGGCTCGATTTGATGAAGGTGATAGGTTGGTTGTTGAACCCAATCTTCAAGAACGCGTAAACAAAAACAAAAATCGGGTGTTAAATCCGCTGGCTCATTCCTCCAATCCTTACTTCCCATTGAATGAAATTCAGGAAGCAATTGACGCAGTCACCTTGTTAGAAGAAAGATTCCAGGCAGCAAAGGGCAAAAAGCTGCATCTTGGTAGTGCACTGCCTCCCAAGACGCTGAACGAGTTGAAGCAAGCGCATAACAATACTGGCTTGCCACTTCGAGGGGTCACAATTGCCTTGGATAAATTGATTCAAGTCCTCGAAAAAAGAGTCAGAGATCCACGAACTCCCATGTAAAGGGAAAAGTAATCATCGAAACTATTCCTCGAATTCAAAAATGGAATAGAAAATTTACCTGTAACATCCGAAGAAAAGAAACTGATTCTACACATAAGTCTGTTCACCCCAAAAAACTTAATTATAGAGGCAAGGATTTAAAATCATGCAAGTCCAATTCTTTTCCAGTAATCCACGTCAAAAAGCGCGCCCCGAATTAGACGAAGTTCTAAGCCACGGCGTTGACCAATTGGTGGTAGCGTGCGCCTACTGCACGGCAGCCGGTGTCGCCGTGCTGAAAAGGCACGCTGACAAATTCAAGAGGCCCGATTCGTTCGCCGTTTTGTCTGCCACGCCGCCCACCGATTACGAAGAACTTGCCCATCTCCACAACTTAATTCCGGGGCATCTCTTTATGCACTGGGGCACTATCTACCCCTATGAAAAAGAAAATGGTGCCGCACTGATGCATTCCAAAGTCTTCTACGCACGCAGCGGCAAGGAGTGTTGGCTCTGGACAGGCAGCCATAATTTAACGGCCAACGCCACACAGGGCGCCAACTGCGAAGCCGCCGTGCTGTTACACGGTGACGCCAGCGAACAACCGTTTATTGATGCGTTAGCTCACCTTATGGCCTGCCGTGACGAGGCGAAACCTTACGATCCGTCGCTGCTGCCTATGGGGTCCGTGGAACAAGCCGATGTTTTAGTTATTCACGCCGAAATTGAACCTTCGATAGAAGGGGAAATCAAATCGCAGTCTGGGAATGTGTCCTGGTATATTCACCTCTGTCTAGCTACTCCGGAATATGACGATTGGTTAAGGCCACCCTTGCCGGTGCAACTCTTCTTGTATGACGAGAACGGCTTGCTGCGAGGCTGGCAATACGCTAACCCTGTTGCTGCCTATTCCGGCGCGCTCACAGGGTTGAATTTGACCGAAAATAATCCTTCCGCACGCAGAGAGGGCACGCCGGCCCAATGGCGAGCCGCCAATTATAGTATCACGGAAACACGAGGTGTTCTTGCCCTTGGGCCTGATGGCCCGCTTTCGCCACAGGCCACTACACAGGCTGTCATTCACATCGATGAGAGAGCCAAGCTCGGAGAAAGTCACTTTTCGAGAGAGCCAAAGCTTGGCATCGAAAACGAAAAAGGCCCTGCGCGAGTTTTAGAAGTCGATCCTGATGTAGCCGAGTTTTACACCAGGAATTCAATAAGGGGGCATTACCTGGTTTTGCAACCTATTACTGGCAAACATCGCGTTATTCGTGTTCCCGACGATGAAACCAGAGAACGCGACATGGAAAAAATTATCTCCCGTCTGACACCCAGCAACGAAAGCTTCAATCGGGCAGAGCTTAAAATCATAAGAATCCCTCTCGACCCACGCCAAAAGCGCCACCCCTTCATACAACTTGCCAGATACCGCTTTCGCAATGAGTTATAAGCACTGTAGTTTTCAAAAAGAAGCCAGATCACAGCCCCAACATTAGATGTGAGAGGATACTTTAATGACTGACACCAACCGCTTGGTTCACAGCAAAAACCTGCCTTGTTTTGAAGAAACACTCTGGGAGTGGGTTCACCTGTGTGAGCGTGATGCGCGATTGGAAGAGTGGAAAGATGCACCGTGGTGGTACAACGAGACGACCTCGGTCAGTGTCTTTGCTGGTGCTATCTGGCGCACCGGCGGAACGGCTTTGAGCGACTTCGCCACTAAGCGTTTTGATGTCGAATCGCCAGAGCGAAAAGAAACCGATAAGTCACGGCATGGCCGTTGTGATTTGTATTTTCGCTCGGGAGGCGAAGAATACTACGCGGAGGCCAAGCAAGTCTGGTCACCGTTTGGCTTGCAAGCTGATACCCATAAAGCTAAAGAAATGATCAACGCGAATTTTATCCGCGCTAATTCACAGTTGGATCGCCTTGATGAAGTAGAAACAGAGACGAAAATCGCTTTGGTTTTCATAGCGCCTTACATTAGCACAAGCTACCTAAATCAAGCAGATCGGCTTCTGGAAAAGTGGAAGCAGGCGCTCAGGGAGATGGAATACGATGCGCTGGCGTGGACATTTCCTCTTGAGACGCGCCAGTTGGAAGACAAAGGCCGAGATAGGTATTTTCCCGGCGTAGCATTGATGATCAGAGAATTCAAACAACAGCACACCATTTAAAAGCCACAACCATGCCTGTCACTAACCAACAAAGAGAATTGATCCTACAAACTTTGCGGAATAGGTTTCCTTCATGGAACAGCTTCGATGACGCTGATTTCGTCGCCGAAGAAATTGCTTACAAACAAGCCGCTGTACAAAAAGCGCAAACTTTACTGGGTCAGGAAACGCTGCAAAAGTTGCTGGTTGCTGGTGACTACGACGAGATCATCCAAAACTTGGACAAAATTGGGAATAGCACCAATTTGCTGTATCTTAGCACGCCTCATACGGGCGATTTGAATATTCTGTTTTACGAAGGTTTAAACAAGGCATCGTTTTCCCAAGCGATTTTTTCTCTATTATGGGACGAAGACACTTCGCCGAATCGGTTTAAACATTATCTGGATTACGTTGTTCAAAACGACCTACCCAACAAGTGGACATTTCCGACTTATTTTCTTTTTTTCTGCCACCCTGAATCCGAATTATTTATCAAACCGGAGGGTGTCATTCGCCCTTTTCTCAAACTAATCGGCAGCCAGGTAGTCTTACCAGACAAGCCGGACGCCGATAGTTATGCAGCGATTTTGCAATTGGCTCAAGAAATCAAAGAGGCTCTGGCCGAATACGATCCGCGTAATTTCGTGCATATTCAATCATTGATGTGGGTTTGTGCCAAAGAGAAACCAGTTCCACCCAACAATGTTATTCCACCAATCACACCCCAGACACGATTTTGGAAGATCGCACCGGGCGAGAACGCGCACCTGTGGAATCGCTGCCGCAGCGGTAACTACATGGCCATAGGCTGGCCTTCTCTGGGCGATGTGCGGACTATACCGCGCGCAGAATTCGAGGACAGGCGCGAAATAGCAATGGGAAAG
>JADMIO011478687.1_pt1 | contig 30428 bp, 27 predicted proteins | sample 8958161 | NCBI WGS metagenome assembly JADMIO01 (sample SAMN16585339, study PRJNA669376) | soil metagenome | isolation source: Crop rotation soil | place: USA: Cullars Rotation, Alabama | collected 2011 | reverse complement strand
CCGCCATAGCGACAATTGAACGTTTGCGTACGCGCCAACACCCTCCTCAGAAGCGATCTGCGCGAGGGCATCCTCTGCCTGCTTCGCGCGTCCCGAAAGACGCCACCATTGCGCCTGCTCGACGGCCACCAATGGATCTCCACTCTTGCGCCGAACATCGAGATACTTCTGGAAGTACTGGTCAGCGCCCGGCAGATCGCCGCGCATCATCCGAGCTTGCGCGACTTTCAACAGCTCGATGCCTCCGCGGGCGCCCGGAGCGATTTTCTCAACCTCGAGAAACGACTTCTCGGCCTCGTCAAACTTGCCCAGAAAGAAATAGGCCTCGCCCATCGAGTCCCGGGGATTTGGCTGGTTGGGCAGCGCATCCCGATACCGATCAAACGCGGCTCGAGCGCCCTCCAGATTTCCCCGGTACGCCTCCGCGTAACCCAGCTCGTTCAACACTTCGCTGCGGGACGGTTCCAGCACCAGCGCGCTTTTATAGAGATCCACGGCCGCTGCGAAGCGCCGGCCCTGCAGTTCGATCTGCGCCAGCGCGAGCATCGTCGCTGGATCGGTGCTGATGAGCCGAGAGAGCGCTACCAACGCGGTACGGCGTTCATCGGGCCGGTCTTTCAAGGTCGCGTCCATCAACTCGAGGCGTGCTCGATCGACATCGCCGAAGGATGCCAATCGCTGCTTTGCATCCGCCAGCAAAGCGTCGGCGGCCGGCCGGTCGTTCACCTGCAGCAGCGTCTGCACGAGGTCTACGTACGCGGCGCCGAAACCGCGGTCGGCAGCAATCGCTTTCCGCAATGACTCGATACGCGCCGCGGGAGTATCCGCGACCATCGACTTCCCCCATGCCTCGATGGCGGCTCCGCTTTGCGTGCCGAGCGGCCGCATCCGCCGGTCCATGGCTCGGGCAATGGATTCGGATGCCGGAACGACGCCCTGGAGCCCGGCGCTCGCCTGCATCGACTGTTCGAGCTTGCGCGTCGACCCGTTTTCGAGAGACGCATGATATTCAATCCGGTCGCCGATTTTCGTAAAGTAGCCGGACAAAACGAGGTCGGCGCGGCCCAGCCACGCGTCGCGGAAGGTACTGACTAAAAAAATGGATTTGTGCACCGACGCGCTAGCCTCGTAGGCGAGAGCGCGGGACATCGCTGCGCCGATCCAATCGTTGGACCGGTCGCCTGTGAGGTTTTCAAATGGAAGTATCGCGAGGCGTTGGACATCGCGCGTCTCCGTTCGCCGGCACGCAGTTGCCGCCCCGAGGAGACACGCGACGATCGCTACAACCGTTCGGTAGCCGGCGCGGGAAGATCCGCTCAGAGCACCCTCGGCTGCGAAGTCAGCAGTTCTTTGAATTCCGGCAACTCGCGCAATGCGGCGAAGTCTGGCTCGTCCTTGATCTTCTCGCGCTCTTTATAGCCCTCTTCCAGAGCTTTGCGAAGACACAGGAGAGCGCGATCGTTCATACCGGTTTTTGCGTACAGCTTCGCCTGATAGTAGTGAAACTTGGCGCGTTCCTCAACCGTTCGCTCTTGCAGCAGTACGCCCGCCGAACTGTGGCGTTCGAACACTTCTGGATCGATTTTCAACGCCATCTGGTAATTCGTCATCGCCTCGTCGTAGTTCTTTCGCGCGAAGAACGCCGTTCCCAGGTTGCTGTAGATCGAAGCCGAGTTCGGACTGTACTTTAGAGCTTTCCGGTATTGACCGATGGCGCGGCGATAGCTTTTCTGAACGTAGTACACCGTCCCGAGGTTGTTCAACGCCTCCGCGTATTCCGGATTGAGTTTGATCGCGCGTTCGTAGTGTTTCTTCGCGAGATTGAACTCCTGCATCTGGTGATAGGCGATCCCGGTCTTGTTCACTACGATTGCGTTCTGCGGAGCCTGCTTGTAGGCGTCGATCGCCTCGCGGTACATCTTCCGGGCCATGAAGATGTCGCCCCGCATCTCTGACGTGATGGTATCGCCGTCTTTCGCCTTCGCCGGATCAGACGGAGCCGAGCGAGTGTCTCCCCGAAACCCACTCGCGGTCGGAGTGTTCGATGACGGAGCCTGTGGATTCTGACCAGGTCCCGGAAACCAAAGAGCTAGCGTGACTAACAATGGCGCTACGGAAACCATAAACGCCTCCTTGCTTTATATACACTATAGCTCCGGGCGGACTGAAGCGAGGTTGCTGCAATCCCACCGGTAATCTATTCGACACCAGACGACCTTCACAAGTGCCGAAGCGGAACGACCGCGCTATTTGAAGATACTTCGGATGCGATCGAGAATGCCTTTATGCTTGGGCGGCTCGGGTTGAGCCGGAGTGATCGGAATGGACCGTACAGGTTGTTGGGGAGCGCCGTTCCCGTTAGGATCGCCGGGCTGCCGGGAGGCAACTACTGGATGTTGCGGCGCCGACGGTTCCCAGCTGGCGACCTGGGTCCCACCACCGCCGTGCAGCCGGCAAAGCTCGATCGGCTGGGAACCGGCGATAAACACCTCGTTTTTGAAGTTGGGGCACCGGGTAGTGGCGAGTTGGCCGGAGTCTGGGTCGATCTCAGCGCTCACGATCCCGTCTGGCGCGTCGAACCCGCTAATGTTGCGGTACTCCCTGTGCTGATGCGCTCGCTTCATGAAAGCTGTCCAGATGGGCAGGGCTGCCTTCGCGCCCTCCAGTTTGACGTCGCGATAATCGTCGAAACCAACCCACACGATGCAGATCAACTTGGAGGTGAAGCCGGCAAACCAAGCGTCGCGCGACGTTCCGGTTTTGCCCGCCGCCAGTAACCGGAAGCCGCGCTGCCGCACTCCGTAGCCGGTGCCGTGATTCAGAACGTCCTCCATCAGGTTCACCATCAGGTACGCGACGCGAGGATCGATCACAGGCCGTGTCTCCGGCTTGGCCTCGAAAATCGGAGTCCCGTGCTGATCCCGAATCTGCTCAAGGAAATTCGGCTTCACCCACACGCCCCGATTAGCGAAGATCGTATATGCGCCCGCCACCTCGATGGGGGTAACGCCGGCCGAACCGAGTGCGATCGCCGGGGTAGGCGGAGCGTCGATCGTCATGCCGGCCCGTCTGGCCAGGTCCAGCACCGCGCCATAGCCCACCCGCTCCGCGATCTTCACGGTGGGGATGTTCAGGGACTTCATCAGCGCCGTGCGGACGGACACGTTGCCGTAGAATTTGTCGTGGAAGTTGCCCGGCTCGTACGTGCGGTTATTGTCGTAAACGAAGGTGGTTGGTTCGTCGGCGAACTGGGTGACCGGGGTGATCGCCGACGCGCTGTCGACCAGGGCCGTGTTCATCGCGGCGGTGTAGACAAACGGCTTAAAGACGGATCCCGGCGGTCTCCTGGATAAGGCCCGGTTCAGTTGGCTGGCTCCGTAATTCCGCCCGCCGATCAGTGCTTTAATGGCGCCGGTGTGAGGATCGATCGCGACCAGCGCCGCCTGCGCTTCGGGGCCGGCAGTTCCGTAGCCTTTGAACTTTCGTTTGAGGAGCGGGTCCACCTCGGCCAGCCCTTCGTGAATCGCCGCCGAGGCGTCGCGCTGCAGGTCCATGTCGATCGAGGTGTAGACCTTATAGGAATTGTTCTGGAAGTCCTTGTCTTGGAACTGCGACTGCAGTTGCTCGTTCACCAGGTCCACGAAGTACGGCGCGTCGGTGGATTCGGCCTCCTCGCCAACTACCCGCAGCGGAGCAACCGACGCCGTGTCGTACTCCTCCTGGCTGATGAACCCAGCCTCCTTCATCATCCCGAGGACCGTGTTTCTACGGGATTTGGCACGATCGGGTGAACGGAACGGATTCCTGGCATTGGGCGACTGGATCAAGCCGGCCAGTAACGCCGCCTCCTCCAGTTTGATCTGCTTCAAGTCCTTGCCAAAGTACACCTGGGCGCCTTCACCAAAGCCGTGGATGCTGAAACTGCCTCGCTGACCGAGGTAGATCATGTTGGCGTAATACTCGAAGATCTGCTTCTTGTTCAGCTTTTGTTCCAGGTGGAAGGTGATCATCACCTCGGGGAACTTTCGTTTCCACGACCGGTCCGTCGGATCCAGCCCCATCAGCGTTCGAGCCAGCTGCATGGTGATCGTGGAAGCACCCTGTCCGTGCCGGCCTTCCCGCATATCCACCCAGGCCGACCGGAGAATGCCGATCGGATCGAATCCCGAATGGCTGAAGAATCTCTTATCTTCCGCGGCTAATACCGCGTTCACCATCACCGGGGGGATATCGTCGAAATTGACCACCCGCCGCTTTTCGCGGTTCTTGTCGAACAGGTTCGTCACCAGTTCGGGTTCGAGCATATACTGCGTGGATTCCGTGTTGTCCTGCAGCAGTATGATCTGGGAGACTTTGCCGCCAGCGAACTTGATAACCCCCGGCTCCCGCCGGAAATACGATTCAGGTCCGGGATAGATCTCGATCGCGTCGGGCCGCAGGTTGTAGTAGCCCATCGCCGAGTTGTGCGATTCCGAATAGCCGGCCCGGCGCAATAACGAGACAATTTCAGCCGGAGTTCCTTCGTCGCCCAGTCCGATGGCGTGCGGCGCCGCAAAAACCATCGAAGTGCTGGCGAACGCGCCTGCCTTCAGCTTTTCTTCCACCAGGCGCGAGTACTTCACGTAGAAGTACGTCAAAACCGCGAGTCCGATGGTGAAAAGTGCGACCGTCGTGGCGAGGAAGATTTTTCCCCAACGGCTTAAGAAGAATCGAACCAGCAGCGCTCTGCGAGGAACCTGTACCTTTACCGACAATCAAACTCCATTCAGGTGGTAAACGCCCGGAACACCTTCATCTTCTCATGATTCACCGGGCAAGGCGCCTTCAGCGTCAGTTCTCAGCGGAGGGATGGAAGTGCAAGTCCACGGTATACAAGGGAAGATCCACCCTGATCACATAGACGATCTCCACGCGAAGGCCGTTCCCTTGACGGGTGACGTGAACGTCCTCGGCCCGGACCGGCAGGCCCAATTCGGCTGCTTTATTCAGGATGGCTGCCTGGAGCATCTCAGGTGGGCGGCGCTCAGCCACCGCGCCCGTGAGGTATTGCTGGAAACGCATGTTTTCGAAATACGGCGGAATGAGAAATGCAGCCATTACGCCGAGGAGCCCAAGGACGGCAATCCCCGCCGCTAGCCGAACCCTGCGGTTCGCCGGACTTACTTCTTCGTCTCCTCCACGGACAGCAGCTCTTTCCAAAAGTCCTCGTGTTTCTGCCAATCGGGCGGATGCGGCCCGCCTACCTGTAGATCCGGAACGCGGAGAGTTCCGTGACCATACGGGCAAATATACTCCGTCCGAGGCGGACCCAGCAGCACGTGCGTCCACGATCCCGTCGCGATCGGCATTCTTAGACGCCGTAGACAGGTCCGGCAGCGATACTTTTGATCGAGGATGACCAGATACAGCAGTCCGAGGCAAAAGAGGAAGTACAGGAGCATCACGAAGGTCAGACCCAGATCGTGATTGAACTTGTTGAGCATGAACGGACGTTCCGGCGGAAACGTCGCTCGTATCGCACACAGGACGCCAAATGCGACGCCCGTGGCGGCCACGAGCTTCGCGGCCAGGTAGCCCCAATACCTCATATGCAATTGGACTCCAGCGTATCGCTAAGGGTTCCGATCCTGATGACCGTATTATCGCGCACGCGCTGGATGTGCGCTGGCTAACTGAGTTTCGGGTAGGGAACGCCGCCATGCGAATCTTCCGATAACAGGCGCCAGTCCTTACAAACTTTTACAGAAGCCTATTCACTTATGGTTAACACTGTTAAGAGCAGGAGCACTGTTTAGTCCAAGCGGCTCTCTGCGACTGGGATTCGGCGCGAAAATTAGATCAAACCTTTTCTTGGCCATAATCGTATTCCTTTGAGAACTGGGAATCTGGGAGGTTCCACATGCGCTCACTCGCACTGGGCCTGATCTTTGCGGCGGCGGGGTTGGCTGCAAATACCGGCACTACTTCGGTCACATTCTACAAGGATGTGTTACCTGTCCTCCAAAAAAACTGTCAGAATTGCCACCGTCCGGGTGAAGCTGGCCCGATGTCGTTCCTGAGCTACGAGTCAACTCGGCCGTACGCGAAAGCCATCAAGGCCGCTGTTTTGACCAAGAAGATGCCGCCATGGTTTGCGGACCCGCACTACGGGAAATTCGCGAACGATCGAACCATGGCTCAGTCCGACATCGCGACGTTGGTGTCGTGGGTGGATAACGGCGCGAAGCCCGGAAATCCGAAGGATGCGCCCGCGCCCGTCGCGTTCGTGGATGGCTGGGGAATCGGCAAGCCGGACCTGGTCATCGAGATGCCCCAGGCCTTCGAAATCCCCGCCAGCGGCACGATCGATTACCAGTACATGGTGATCCCGACCGGTTTCACTGAAGACAAGTACGTTCAATTCGCCGAAGCCCGTCCTCAGGACCGCGAGCGCGTGCATCACATTATTGCGTTCATCCGCGAACCTGGTTCGCCCTGGATGAAGGATGCCAAGCCAGGCGTTCCGTTCGTACCTGCTGAGTTGATCCGCGAGGCGCAGAAGAAGGCGCGTGAGCAGGGGAACAATGGAGAGGCGCAGCCGCAGGGCAACCGTCGCCGGCAGCAGGTCGGTGAAGATGGCGGTGGCATGGGCGACTTCCTCGCCGGATATGCTCCTGGTGTTCCACCTCAGGCGCTGAAGCCGGGCCAGGCAAAGCTGATCAAAGCCGGATCGGACATTATCCTGCAGATGCACTACACCGCAAATGGCAAGGCCAGCACCGACCGGTCCCGAGTGGGCATCATCTTCGCCAAAGAAAAGCCGACCGAGCGGGTGCTGACTCTGGCTGCCGCGAATCCGAAGTTTGCGATTCCTCCCGGAGACCCGAACTACCAGGTGGATTCGAAGATCCAGCTCCAGACGGAAACGACCCTTGTGAGCCTGTTGCCGCATATGCACCTCCGTGGTAAGGACTTCGAATACCGCATCGTGTACCCCTCGGGCGAGACAGAGACCCTGTTGAAGGTCCCCCACTACTCGTTCAGCTGGCAACTTTGGTACGTCCTCGACAAACCGAAGACGCTGCCCGCGGGCACGGTCATCGAGTGCACCGCCCACTTCGACAACTCGCCGAACAATCCGGCGAACCCCGATCCGAGCAAGGAAATTCATTTCGGCGAGCAGAGCTGGGACGAAATGATGATTGGGTTCTTTGACGTAGCGGTCAGCTTCGATACAAATCCCATGGATATTCTCCGGCCGAAGAAGAAGGCGACCGGGGACGACTAAATCGCGAGTCGCGACAGCGGCTCCCACGTTGGAGGGCATCCGATGCTTCGCGTAGTATCAGTGAGTTTGTTCGCAGGGCTGGCGGCTTCGGCCGCCAGCACCGGTTCTGGGGCAGTCACGTTCAACAAAGACGTGCTGCCGATTTTGCAGAAGAGCTGCCAGGGCTGTCATCGTCCCGGCGAAGTTGGGCCGATGTCATTCCTTTCGTATAAGGACACGCGGCCATACGCAAAGGCCATCAAGGCCGCCGTGCTGACCAAGAAGATGCCGCCATGGCTGGCGGATTCGCATTACGGCGCTTTCTCGAACGAACGCAAGCTCAGTGAAAGCGAAGTCAAAACGCTGGTTGCCTGGGCCGACACCGGAGCCGCCGAGGGTAAAGCCTCCGATGCGCCCCCACCGGTCAACTTCCTAAGCGGATGGCAGATCTCGAAGCCGGACAAGGTTCTCGAGATGCCCACGCCTTTCGAAGTCCCGGCGTCTGGCACCCTAGACTACAACTACCTGGTACTTCCGACGGGATTCACGCAGGATATGTGGATCGAACAGGCGGAGGTCCGCCCCGGAAATCGCGCGGTCGTGCACCACGTAATTGCATTTATCCGTCCTCCGGGTTCGAAATGGTTGAAAGACGCGCAGCCGGGCGTTCCTTTCGTTCCGAAGCGCGGGGAACGGTCTCGCCGGAATAATAACGAAGGCGAGGGCGGGAATGAGATGGCCGGCACGGAGTTGCTGGTCGGTTACGCTCCTGGGCTGCAGGAACAGAAGTTTGTGGCCGGGCAAGGACGGCTCGTTCCGGCCGGGTCGGACATTGTTCTGCAACTGCACTATACGGCCAATGGCAAGGCTGCCACCGACCAGACGAAAGTCGGAATGGTGTTCTGCAAAACGCCGCCTAGCCAGCGGATCGTGACTTTGACCGCAACCAACGCCCGCTTCGCGATTCCTCCTGGCGATCCGAATTACGAAGTCACCTCCCAATTCACGTTGCAGGACTCCTCGGAGTTGGTGTGGCTGATGCCCCACATGCATCTTCGCGGCAAGGACTTCGAATACCGGGCGGTTTATCCGACCGGTGAGACCCAGGTCCTGTTGAAAGTTCCGAAGTACGATTTCAGCTGGCAGTTGGCGTATGAGGAGGCGAAACCGGTCCTGTTGCCGAAAGGCACGCGGATCGAGTGCACGGCGCACTTCGACAATTCCCCAAATAATCCTGCCAATCCCGATCCGTCGAAGGAAGTGCGCTGGGGCGATCAGAGCTGGGAAGAGATGATGATCGGGTGGTTCGGGGTGGCGATCGATGCGAAAGCAGATCCCATGAAGCTGTATGTTGGCGACCGGAAGCGCCCGAGCGGAGACTAGATTACACACAACCGCTCCGGCTGTGCCCTGCATTCGGAGCGGTTTTAGGATTTCTTTTGATGCGAAACGTATTGGGATTGATCTGTTTTGCGGCGGCTGCGACTGCGGCCACGCCTACCTTTAACAAAGACGTACTCCCCATCCTGCAGAACAAGTGCCAGGGATGCCATCGCTCGGGCGAGATCGGCCCCATGGCATTCAGCAACTATGAACAGACTCGGCCCTGGGCCAAGTCGATCAAGTCGGCGGTGCTCACGCACAAGATGCCGCCATGGTTCGCGGATCCGCACTACGGGAAGTTTGCCAATGACCGCTCACTGAACGAGGGCGAGGTGAAAACGCTCGTCGCATGGGTGGACGGCGGCGCGCCCGAGGGCGACCGGAAGGACGCGCCTCCAGCGAAGCATTGGGTTGCCGGCTGGAATATTCCGACGCCCGACCGGGTAATCGAGCTGCCGGTGCAGATGAAGATCCCCGCGCAAGGCGAAGTGGATTACCAGTACGTCCTCGTACCCCTGGAATTGAAGGAAGATGCATGGATCCAGATGGTCGAAGTGAGGCCGTCCGTCCCCGCCGTGGTGCATCACGTGGTTGTGTTCATCCGCGAACCGGATTCCAAGTGGCTGCGTGGCGAAATCGAGGCCGGCAAGGCCTGGACAGCGCCGCCCAAAAGGCGCACACAGGAGACATTCGGCGGAAACAGCGAAGTGTTGACCATCTACACTCCAGGAATGGTGCCCGATGTGTGGAAACCGGGCGTCGCAAAGAAGATCGCTGCTGGATCGGACCTCATCTTCCAAATGCACTATACGGCCAACGGCAAGGAAGCCGTGGACCAGACGAAGATCGGATTAGTCTTCGCCAAGGAGCCGCCGACCCAGCGGGTGATCACGCTCGCCGCCGTGAACACGAACTTCCAGATTCCGCCGGGAGATCCGAACTATAAGGTGGACTCCAAGGCTCCCCACGCCAATGAGGCGGAGGTGATCAGCTTCTTCCCGCACATGCACTTGCGCGGCAAGTCGTTCGAGTACCGCCTGGTACAGCCGTCCGGCGAGACGGAGACGCTGCTGAAGGTCCCGAACTATGCGTTCAACTGGCAGTTGGCGTATAAGCCGGAAAAACCGATCAAGCTGGTCCCGGGCTCCCGCATGGAATGCACCGCCTATTTCGATAACTCGCCGAATAATCCGGTCAACCCGGACCCCAAGGCGACGGTTCGCTGGGGCGAGCAAAGCTGGGAAGAGATGATGATCGGGTTCTACGACGTCGCCGTCGATGCCAAGATGGATCGCCGGAGCTTTTTCCAGCGCCGAGCGTCTAATTGATTTGAGAGTGCGTTGTATTCTCCTTGTGACGATGGGCCTGAGCGGAGTCGTTCAGGCCCATGATGTTATTTCCACTAAAATCACTTGGTCCCGCGAAGTATCCCGTATCATCTTCAAGAGTTGCGTATCCTGCCATCATGATGGCGGCTCGGCGTTTTCCCTCCTGAACTTCGACGAGGCTCGACCGTGGGCCAAGGCGATCAAGGAGGAAGTGCTCGCGCGCCGTATGCCTCCATGGAATGCCGTAAAGGGCTTCGGCGAGTTCAAGGACGACCGGGGACTCACCCAGGAACAGATCGAAATCATTGCGGATTGGGTGGAAGGAGGCTCCCCGCAAGGTAATCCCGCTTATCTGCCTCCGAAACCTGTGGTCTACGACTCCGTTCCCAAGGCGCCCAAGACGCCGAAGATTGATATCACCGGAAACCTGACTTTGAGCCAATCGGGCGAGTTCGTCGCAATTCAAGCCGTTGGCCCCGTTCAGGTGACAGCCGAGTTTCCCGACGGTACCATCGAACCGGTCGCATGGATTCGCCGTTTCAACCCCGATTTCGACGGAGTCTACTTCTTCAAGTCACCGCTGAAGTTGCCGCCGGGCTCCAAGATTCAAATCACTCCGGCCGCCGGCGGGTCCGTTGCGCTGTACGCGGCAAAGTAATTCCCGGATAGACAGGCGTTCGCCCCCGTACGTACACTCATAGATTGGCCGTTTCACCGCCGGGCGTTGTTCCAACAAAGATCGTAGAGTCCTCCTCACGCGCGTTTCGCCGGCCGGAATGGATCCTGTTGGCGGTTTGCATCGCCGCCTACATTGCCATGCGATTGTGGGGACTGGCGGCTTGGTGTCTCGACGGCGATGAGATCTTCAGCCTGGGACTGGCGCGCCAAGGCTGGGGCGAGATGACCAGCAGTGCGATTCGGGACACGGTCCATCCTCCCCTGCTCTACTATTTCCTGAAAGTCTGGATCAGCATCGGCGGACAATCGCTTTTCTGGTTCCGGCTGTTCCCGATGATCGCGTGCACCCTCGCGCTCTGGCCGATCATCCTGCTGGCGCGCCGTTGCGGACTGAAGGCTCTCGAAATCTGCCTTGTCGTCGCTCTTGCAGCGCCGCACCCGTATCTCGTTTATTACTCGCAGCACGTCCGTATGTATGCGCTGCTGTTGATGTTCGGGATGTGGTCGCTCTATATCTTTAGCAAAGTTGCCCTTACCGAGAATGAGACCCGTCGGCGGCGCCTGATCGCGTTTACCATCGTCAACATCGTTCTGTTGTACTCGCATTACTACGGCATCGTCGTGATCGCGTTTGAATGCCTGTTTGCGCTGATCTGGAAGCGGCGCTTGCTTCTTTCGATGATTACGTCCGCGCTGGTAACGCTGATCGCATTCGCGCCGTGGATCTACGGGGCGGTGAAATCGGCTCAGGCCAAGGGTGGATTGGACAGCAATCTCGGATGGATCCAAAAACCCTCGTTTCCGGATCTCATGTGGTACTACGTCGACCTGAGCGGGGCAGGCTCTGTGCCGCGTTACAACTTCGCCGCGCCGGTGCTGATCGTCCTGGGCGTGGCGGCGCTATTCTTCTTCAGGCGCAACCAGACCCGCGTGATTTTTTTCCTGGCGTTGTTTGCTTATGCGCCGGCCGTGTTCTCATTTGCCGTCTCGCAGTTCACGCATAATTCGATTTGGGGACACCGGCATCTGATCTTCTGTGTGCCTCCTTTCCTGATGCTCGCCACGCTCTGCATGACGCGCCTGGCGACTCCGGTTGGGCTTGGTTTGGGCGCACTGGCGGTCCTTTGGGCCGGATTGATGGTGCACCAGCGAACGCTCGGGATTCATGAAAAGGTGCCTTGGGACTCGTTGGTGTTGACAATCCTGGACCAGGAGCGCGGTGCGACTCAGCCGGTCGAGTTCTATTCGCTCGACCAGTATCTGCACTATCCCGTGTGGTTCTTCCTGGAGAATCTGAAGGCCGGAGACTCCGCCGGTTTTGCGCAGGTTCCGCCGCGATCCGAGATGCCCAGGTTGTCGCGCGATGCGGCGATGATCAAGGTCCGCCGTCAGACCGCGGTCGCGGATTTACCGCAAACGGGTCACTTCTGGGTAGCGTTCAGTTCTTCCTGGGCAGGGGAACCTGTGCGCTCGACGCTAAAGATCCAACGCGGATGCCGCGTGGGAGACCCGGTGGTGATCTGGGACAAGTTCCACTGGATTACCGCTTTCCCCGCGTGGTGCGGGACCTAGGACTACTTGCGGAAAGGCGCCCAATCTTCGTCAGGCGCGGGCGGCTCGCTGCGGCCACCGAGATACTGCGCGAGGAACTGCTCCGTGGCAGCGAAAAATCGCAGGTTATTCTCCGGCCGCACGAACCCGTGTCCTTCATCGGGAAATACGATGTACTCCACGGGCTTCCCGTTCTCGCGCATAGCAGCCACAATCTGATCGCTTTCCGCCTGCGGTACGCGAGGATCGTTCGCGCCCTGTCCGATCAGTAACGGCGCTTTAATCTGGTGCGCCCGGAATAGCGGTGAGCGGGCTCTCAGGAACTCTTCTTCCGTGTCCAGGTGCCCAACGCGCTTGTCGAAGATCGCCTTCATCGGAACCCAGTACGGCGGAATCGACTTCAACAGGGTGAAGAGATTGGACGGGCCCACGATGTCGACGCCGCAGGCGAATTCGTCCGGTGTAAAGGCGAGCGCAACCAGCGTCGCGTAGCCTCCATAACTACCGCCCATCACCGCGACACGCTTCGAATCGGCGTACCCGTTGTCGACCGCCCATTGTTTTGCGTCCAGCAGATCGTCGTGCATCTTCGCGGCCCATTCGCGATCGCCGGCATTCAGGAAATCTTTCCCGTATCCGGTCGAGCCACGGAAGTTGACCTGCAGCACTGCGTAACCGCGATTTGCAAGCAATTGTACGAGACCGTTGTAACCCCAAACGTCGCGCGCCCAGGGACCGCCATGAACCAGCAGGACCATCGGAGCGGGCCTTTCGACTCCCTCCGGCATCGTAAGATACGCCGGCAGCATTAGCCCATCGCGGGCTCGAATCGTAACCGGCTCCATGCGGGCGAGCTGATAATTCGCCAGCTCCGGCCGCGCCGCGAACAGAAATGATGTCGTCTTGGCGGCTCGGTCGTACAGATAGTATGTGGACGGCGCGGTGTCCGCGGCGTAGGCAACCACCCAATAGCCGTCATCGTATGACCGGCTCACGATGCTCAATTCACCTTCGTGCTGTCGAGCCAGCGTCTCGAAGTCTTGCTGAATCTCCGGATCGAGGAATTGCCACTCCACCTTCGCGCGAACGAAAGCGATGGCTTCCAGGCGATGCGTGCGCGGGTTCTCGAGCGCGCCGGCGACATCGTGATGGGGGTCTTCCGCGATGACCCGTCCGTGATTCGTGGCGATGTCGACTTCGAGAAGGCGCGCCGTGTTTGCGTCCACGCTGGAGATCAACCAGAGCGCCGAATTGTCGGGCGAAAACCCGGCGATCCCACCCATCACTTCATCCGGCCCCCACTTCTGGAACGGTTTCCAGTCGGAGTCTACGTCGTTGCGGACTCGGATCTCCTGAAAACCGCCCGTCGTCACACACGTGGAGGCGCGGACTTGAAAATTGTTGTCAGCGCTCCAGGCCGCAACATCCCCGGGATTCTCCGTATCGAGTTCGAGTTCACCGGTTTTGAAGTCTAGACGGAAGACATCGAACAGCTGCGGGTTGCGCCGGTTCAACGCTACCAGCATGAAATCGGGATGCGAAGGATGAACCGCGATGATTTGTGCGCGGACGTTCTCGAAGGGAGTCAGATCACGGGTTGTCCGCGTCTCCAGGTCGGTTTGAAACAAATGGAAGTTTTCGTTCCCACCAACATCCTGCGCATAGAGGATATGCGTGCTGTCGGGCTGCCAACGGTAGGAGTGAATTCCTCGTTTGCGGTCAGAGGTCAGAACGTGATCGTCATCCTGATCGATCGTTCGGACCCATACGTTCAGAACGCCTTCATCAGGGGCCAGGTAGGCGAGCCGGCGGCCATCGGGAGAAACCTGCGCATTGGCCCTTTCAGGATTCCCAAAAAGGGTTTTGCGAGGGATTAAAGAGGCGCCAGCCCAGCGAGCGGATTGCATCTAAGCCGAGGATAGCAGGGTGCAGCAAGCCTGAGTGCGAAGGATGATGAAAAGAGGCTCTTCTCCCGCAAAAAGGCCGCCGCTCAACTCGCCGCCCTCTTTGTAGCCGCCCGCTTCGGCGCGTGCTTTGATGGCGCTTTCCGCGATGCCGGCTTTCCTGCCTGTCCGAGGCTTTTCTGCAGGGCCTGCATCAAGTCGATCACTGGCGCCATCTTCTTGTGCGGAGTTGCGCGCACAGTCTTCCCGCCTTCCTTGGCTTCGATCAACTCGATCAGCTTCTCCTGATACTCGTCCTTGAACTTCTGCGGCTCAAACGGACCCGACAGGCTTTTGATCAGTTGCTCAGCCAGTTGAACCTCCTGCGCTTTCAACGTGGCCGGCTCGATCTTTGTGAACTCCGGCACCGCCCGCACTTCGTTCGGATAGTAGACGGTGTGAAGAATCAGGCCCTGTTCACGCGGCCGGATAATCACGATGTACTCCCGCTGATGCATCGCCACTTTCGCGACGGCCGCGTAGCCCGTCTTTTTCATCGTCTCCAGCAAAAGGGAATACGCTCGTCTCCCCGGCTCTTCTGGAACGATATAGTACGAGGTGTCGTAATAGATCGGATCGACGTCCTGTAACTCGACGAACTCGAGAATATCCATAGTGTCCGACGATGCGGGAGCGATTTTCTTTATTTCCTGATCCTCCACAACGACGAACTCGCCTTTGTTGACCTCGTATCCTTTCACAATCTCCGATCGTTCGACAGTGCGCTCGCAATGCGGACAATACAGCTGCTGCTTGATGCGCGTGTTACATACTTCGTGGATTTGATGGAAGCTGACGCGCTCGTCGCGCGCTGCCACAAACAAACGAATCGGTACCGAGATTAGGCCAAAGGTGATATACCCCTTCCAAACAGTCGCAGCCATTACGTTCCTCCGCACCTGAGTAAGCAAGCTGAAAACCATTCGCGCTGGGGAAAACCTGTAATTTCGGCGGCTTGCCGCGAGTCACGTTTGCCAAAACTTACAGACCTCGGCGGCGTTGTAACCGCAACTCTGTGAATTCTATGAAGATCCAGCTTGGCCCCCCGCTTGCACCATGAACGCACGAGACGGCGATGCAAAAGACCGTCGAAGTCAAATTGAACAAAGGAGTTTGGAGAAATGTTGAATTGGGCGTTAGTTTTCTTTTTAGTAGCGATTCTGGCCGCGATTTTCGGCTTCACTGGCGTTGCAGTTGCGAGCGCCGGCATTGCAAAGATCCTGTTCTTCCTGTTCCTGGTCGTGTTCCTGGTGACGCTGGTACTTGGCGTCGCCCGCAGGGCCTGACGGGAGTGCGAACCACTAATGCCGCCGCTCTGACGGACGTGCAAAAAATGCGCGTGGCGGTAAGAAGCACCGATATAGAGCGGCGCCGTTTCAAGGCAAGTAACTGATCGCAAACACTCAGATGCTTTGGAATCGGCCGTGCTCTCAGGGCGGCGGCGGAAAGAAGTTAACGATGAAGAAATTATTTACTGCGCTGACTCTAGTAACCGGCCTTGCGGTAACCGGGACCGGAGCCTTTGCCGGCGATGACGCCGCCAAGAAACCGACAGCAGACAATCAGGCGATGAATAAGTCGGATGCGGCCGTGACGGCCAATATCCGGCGCGCAATCGTAAAAGACAAGACTCTTTCTACTCTGCCCACAACGTGAAGGTCATCACGAAGGACGGCATGGTGACGCTGAGAGGTCCTGTCAAATCGGAAGAAGAAAAAGCGGCGGTCGCAGCCAAAGCCGAAGCCGTAGCAGGCTCCGGTAAGGTCACGAATGAATTGACCGTCGGCGAAACGAAAACCAAGTAACGTTTGAGCAATCAGAGGGAGGATGCATGGCTGGAAAGAATACAGCGGTATACGGAATTTACCCGAGTAGGGTGTCGGTAGAAGATGCGGTGGACCAACTGAGAAACGCGGGCTTCCGCAATACCGATATCTCGGTGCTGTTCCCCGAGAATCAGGGCACGAAAGACTTTGCCCATGAGAAGAACACAAAAGCTCCGGAAGGCGCGACCACTGGTGGAGTGACCGGCGGCGTCATCGGAGGCACGCTCGGATGGCTCGCCGGAATCGGCGCGCTCGCGATTCCGGGCCTGGGACCGTTCATCGCCGCTGGCCCGATTATGGGTCTGCTCGGCGGAGTCGGAGTCGGAGGCGCGATCGGTGGTATCGCTGGCGCCCTGATCGGTATGGGGATCCCCGAATACGAAGCCAAGCGCTTTGAAGGGCGTATCCGCGAAGGTGGCATTCTCCTGTCCGTCCACGCCGATAATTCCGATTGGTCGCGCAGAGCGAAACAGATCATGGAACAGACCGGCGCTCACGACATCGGTTCGGCGGGAGAAGCGGGCGCAGACTTCGCGACAACGGATAAGCCAATGCCGCGATCGACCACAACCACACCGCCGCGCGAACGCTATTAAGGTTCGAGCGGAAACGGGCCAGGCTGAGGAGCAAGAGGAGAGAGGAAATGGCAGGAAAAAACACGGCAGCATTCGGCATCTATCCCGACCAACAGACCGTGAACGAAGCGATCGAAGCGTTGAAACGGGCCGGTTTTCGAAACACCGATATCTCAGTGCTGTTCCCGGAGAACATCGGAACTAAGGATTTCGGCCACGAAAAACATACCAAGGCGCCGGAGGGCGCCGTGGCTGGCGCGAGCACGGGGGCGATCATCGGGGGAGCCCTCGGCTGGCTTGCCGGAATCGGAGCCCTGGCCATTCCAGGAATTGGCCCCTTTATCGCGGCTGGACCTATCGTGGCGATGCTTAGCGGTATCGGCGCCGGCGGAGCGGTCGGCGGATTCGCCGGAGCGCTGATCGGCATCGGCATACCGGAGTATGAAGCGAAACGGTATGAAGGCCGCATTCGCAACGGCGGCATCCTCCTTTCTGTTCATTGCGATAATTCGGATTGGACGAAGCGTGCGAAGGAGGTCCTGGAACAGACCGGCGCAACGGATATCTCAACCAGTAGCGAGGCGAAAGCCGATTTCGCTGCCGCTGAGAAGCCGTGGCCCCGTAACAATGCCAGCGGAATCGTGGAAGGTTAGCAGCAGTAATCCACTAAACTCTAAATGTCCTCAGCGATAACGCCGCCACCCCGTCGGGTCTTGATGACAACCGACGCGATTGGCGGCGTTTGGACGTATGCGCTCGATCTATCGAGGGCCCTCCGCAGCTTCGGGGTCGAAGTGACCTTGGCGAGTATGGGTGGTCCATTGAACGACGCCCAGCGCCGGCAAGCGCAGGGCTTTCGAGTCCACGAAAGCACGTTCCGGCTTGAATGGATGCAGGACCCCTGGGAAGACGTCCAAGAAGCAGGGGAATGGCTCCTGTCGCTGGCAAAAGCGATCCAGCCGGATTTGATTCACCTGAACGGCTACACGCACGCACAGCTTTCCTGGTCTGCGCCGTGCATCGTCGTGGGCCACTCGTGCGTGTTGTCCTGGTGGAGCGCCGTGAAACGCGAGACTGCTCCATTCGAGTGGCGCGAGTATCGAAAACGCGTCGCCGAAGGGCTCCAGGCCGCCGACTTTGTTGTGGCCCCCTCCTGGGCCATGCTCTCGGAACTAAACCACTACTACGGCCCACTTCCGAAGGCGCTGGCGATCGCGAATGGCCGCGACCACAAGCTCTATAGCGTGGCGGCGAAAGAGGAATTCATCCTTAGCGCTGGCCGAGTTTGGGACGAGGCAAAAAATCTCTCGATCTTCGACGAAATCTCAACAGAATGGCCCATTTACATCGCTGGTGACGCGCGCCATCCTTCCGGTGTTATGCGCGCTCCCCGCCAGGCTCGACTTTTGGGACCGCTCAACCAGGAGGACCTGGCTGGTTTCTACTCCCGCGCCTCCATCTATTGCTCGCCGGCGCTCTATGAGCCTTTTGGACTTTCGGTGCTCGAAGCTGCGATGTCTGGATGCGCCCTGGTCCTCGCGGACATTCCAAGCCTGCGCGAGAACTGGCGTGAGGCTGCATTGTTCGTTCCTCCGGACGACCCGGTTGCGATCCAAACGGGATTAGATAACCTCATCCACCATCAGGACTTACGTCACTCGTTGGCGGCCGCCGCGCTGGAGCGGTCGAAGAACTTTACCATCGAACGTATGGTGGAGGCTTATCTTTGCATCTATAGGAAAGTACTGGCCGGCATGCCGGCTGCTGCAACTCAATAGATCGATGCGCATCGTCCTCTTCTGTCATTCGCTCGTTTCTGACTGGAACCATGGAAACGCGCACTTCCTGCGTGGAATCACCACGGAATTAATCGAACGCGGTCACGATGTGCAGGTCCTGGAGCCGGTTGATGCGTGGAGCCGTCGCAATCTCTTGACGGACCATGGACCCGCCCCCATCCGTGAATTTCACGCTGCGTATCCGCGCTTATCCAGCCGCCAGTACCGCTTGGACTCCTTGGACCTGGACCGCGAACTCGACGGCGTCGACCTCGTCCTGGTACACGAATGGAACGATCACGAACTGGTGGCCCGCGTTGGACGGTATCGCGCCAGTCGCCCTGGGTTTCTGCTGCTTTTCCACGACACGCATCACCGCTCAATCACCGATCCGGAGAGTATGGGGCGGTACGATCTCGAGCACTATGACGGGGTCCTGGCGTTCGGCGAATCGATCCGCGAAGTATACGAGCGGCGCGGCTGGGGACGCCGCGTCTGGACCTGGCACGAAGCCGCCGATACCCGCATATTCCGCCCGCTGTCCACCGATGGTCCAAAAGACGACCTCGCATGGATCGGCAACTGGGGCGATGAAGAACGCACGGGCGAATTGTCGGAGTTTCTGTTGAATCCCGCTCGCGAATTGGGGCTGCGAACCCACATTCACGGCGTGCGATACCCCGAACCAGCCTTGGCCGCCCTACAACAGGCAGGCATACGTTACCGGGGCTGGCTGCCTAATTATCGGGTGCCGGAAACGTTCGCCCGGCACCGCGTCACGATTCATGTGCCGCGTCGTCCGTATGTCCGGGCTTTGCCAGGAATACCTACCATCCGTCCCTTCGAGGCGATGGCGTGTGGGATTCCCCTGATCTCAGCGCCATGGAATGATACCGAAGGTCTTTTTCGCGCTGGCCAGGATTACTTGGTGGCTCACGACGGAGCACACATGTGTCGAAGCCTGCGCGCGCTTCTAGCGGATGAGGCGATGGCGGCTGAAATCGCCTCCAATGGTCTGCAGCGGGTCTTAGCGAGGCATACCTGCTCACACCGCGTCGATGAGCTCCTTACGAAGTACCACCTACTGTCAAACGGGATGAACTGATACATGAACATTGGATTTTTTGGATCCAGCCTTGTGTCCGCTTACTGGAACGGGGCCGCGACCTACTATCGAGGCATCATCAAGAATCTGCACGCCCTCGGACATCGCATCACGTTCTATGAACCCGATGCCTACGATCGCCAGAAACATCGAGACATCGAGAATCCTCCATGGGCTGAGATCGTGGTCTATTCCGCGAGCGGATTTGAGGGAGTCTACGAAGCTCTGGAACAGGCGGAAAGCTCTGACCTGATCATCAAGGCCAGCGGCGTTGGCGTGCTCGACGAGTTCCTCGAAAAATCGGTGCTGGAGATTCGCCGTCCAAATTCATTGGTTGCCTTCTGGGACGTCGACGCCCCGGCAACTCTTGACAGGGTACAGAGCGATCCAACCGACGTCTTCAACGAACTGATCCCGCGGTACGACTTCATCTTCACCTACGGTGGCGGAGCGCCCGTGGTGAATGCATACCAGCAACTCGGCGCCCGGAAATGCGTGCCGGTATACAATGCGCTCGAACCGTCGACGCACTACCCCGTCGCGCCCGATCCGAGATTTGAGGGCGATTTGGGACTCCTCGCGAATCGTTTGCCGGACCGTGAGGCGCGATTCGAGGAGTTCTTCACGAAACCAGCCCGCAAGCTGGGTGATCGAAAGTTTGTGTTAGGCGGCAATGGCTGGGAGGCAAAGCAACTTCCGGAGAACGTAAACTACGTTGGCCATGTCTACACGTCCGATCACAATGCCTTCAACTGCACGCCTCGAGCCGTGCTCAACGTGAGCCGCGAGAGCATGGCCCGTTACGGATATTCACCCGCTACGCGCGTTTTCGAAGCCGCCGGCGCGGCAGCCTGCATCATCACGGATGCCTGGGAAGGCATCGAACTGTTCCTCGAACCCGGGCGCGAGACACTCGTGGCCCATAGCGGCGAGGAAGTGGCCGCGATTCTGGAGGGATTATCCACGCAGCAGGCCAGAGCACTCGGATGGCGCGCGCAAGCCCGTGTACTTGCGGAGCATACTTATGCACACCGGGCTCGCCAAGTCGACGCTTTACTGCGAGGCGCCGACGTTCCAATGCCGCAAACGCGCCGCTCCGGCGCACAAACGGCTGAGGCGCGGCTCTGATGGCCCAGCTGAAATTTGTTTTTTTTGGACTCTCGATTACGTCATCGTGGGGAAATGGGCACGCCACCACCTATCGAGCGCTGCTCCGCGGCCTTGCTGCACGCGGCCACGATATCCTTTTCCTGGAACGCGACGTGCCCTGGTACGCCGCGCATCGCGATCAGCCGGATCCCTCCTTCGCGCGCACCCGGCTATATTCATCGCTTGAGGAATGCCGCGAGTTGTTCGACCGCGAGGTCCGCGAAGCGGATGTGGTCGTCCAGGGTTCGTACGTTCCCGAAGGCGTTGCCCTGGGAAAGTGGATCACGGAAACCTCCCGTGGATTGACGGCCTTCTATGACATCGACACGCCGGTCACAATGGCCAAACTCGCCGCCGGCGACTACGAGTACCTCACGCCTGCCCTGATCCCACGTTTCGATTTGTATCTTTCCTTCACGGGCGGTCCGCTGCTCCGTGAAATTGAACAGCGTTACGGCGCGAGCAGAGCACGGCCTCTCTACTGTTCCGTCGATCCGGATTTATATTTCGAGGAGCCAGGACCGATTCGCTGGGATATGGGATACCTCGGCACATACAGCGCGGATCGGCAGCCGGGAATCGAGCATTTGCTCTGCCGTCCAGCGAAACTGTGGCCTGAGGGTCGCTTTGCCGTTGCAGGGTCGCTCTACCCCGACAACCTGTCATGGCCTTCGAATGTTGAACGGATAGAGCATCTCCCGCCGGCGGAACATCGGGCCTTCTACAACTCGCAGCGCTTCACCCTGAACATCACTCGCACCGATATGGCCCGCGCAGGTTACTCACCCAGCGTTCGCCTATTCGAGGCGGGCGCCTGCGGCACGGCGATCATGTCCGACCACTGGCCCGGCATTGAGACCCTTCTGCGTCCCGGCTTCGAGATCCTGATTGTGCGCTCTACCGGAGACGCGTTGCGGTTATTGAAGGACCTGCACGAAGAAGAATGGCGCCAGATCGGCCAGAACGGCCGTCGCCGCGTGCTGGCGTGTCACACTGGCTGCCACCGCGCCCTGGAACTCGAGCAATACGCCCTCGAAGCGATCGCCGAACGAGCCGTCAGGGCCTGAGTTCGAAACGATCGATCGGTTTCAAGGCGCCTTCTGCAAATCCAGGAAGGCGGTGTAGCCCTGCTCCCTTTGCTGGTTTATCCGAAATCCCGCCGTTTCCGCCAGCCCGGCATAGTATGCCCGATCGTGTGGACGGTCCGGAAAGAAGGTCCCATAGCCGGTCTCTACTTGTTCCTTCGGGAGTTCGAATCGAAAGCGGAATACGATCACATCGCGTTTCGGGTCGCTGCGGGAAGGGATGAGCGAGTCCCAAAGCAATAACCGGCCGCCGGGAGTCAACACCCGGTGCATCTCGCGCATCGCCTTCTCCTGGTCGGCTGGCTTCATGTACATCAACGTGAAGAAGCACGTGGCCGTCGAAAAGCTCTGGTCGAGGAACTTCATCTCCGTTGCATCCATGACGATCTTCAACGGTCCCGGAGGCGCTTCGGCCAGTTCCCGGCGGTTCAGGTCGATCGCAACCACCTGCGGTCCTTTGATGCGTCCGATGATGCCCTCTCCGCCACCGCCGATATCCAGGATCAAGCCGGATGCCGTGAAGTCCTCGACTCGATACGATTGGCGTTCGAGCTTTTGTATCCGATCCTCCGAGATCGGCTGGTGTGGCGCGTCCTGATCGAACGCGAGTGCGCCCCCTGCGCCCAACAGCGCGGCGACAACTCCCCTGCGGGTTGGCTGGTTCAACATTCTGCCCTCATTGATTTCAGACTCTCATATCTGAATACGAACGAAGAAGACAGTGAGTACGCAATCAGAACGCTATAATGTCCCGCAGGATGGCCCGCAAAAAGCGGTTGGATAAACGCAAACTGGTGCGGGGTCTCGCCCGGGAACGGGTCGGCACGGTTCCCTCCACCAAGGTGATTGTGCCGAAGTCCGCCAAAAAGCCGAAGTACAAGATCGATCCGGCAGCCGAAGCGACGCAGGAATAGCCGTCACTTCTTGGTCACGGAGTCGATCAGGTCCATCAGCCCTTTGCCCTTGTCCTTGCCGCCCAGCACTTGTTGAATTTTGCTGACCATTCCGCCCGGATTGTCAGCGGTGGGCAGAAGGCCCTTGAGCTTCATCTGCGCGAACCGCGCGGCATCGGGAGCAAAGCGGGGTTTGGCAAACGTCCCCGTAACCGTCGCCGGAATCACCCAATCACCGTTGTTGTTGGCGAGTACCGTCGACATCAGTCCGCTTGCTTGTCCGCCCAGCAACTCCACCTGCCTTTTTGAAAGGACGGCCGTCACATGCATGTTGAGAACCTGGTCCGACAATCCTGCGCTTCCTACCGCCGAAAGCGAGGCGCCGTCCATGTCCATGCGCAGGTCGTCGGTATTGGCGACGCCGTTCAGGACTTTCAAAGTCCCGCTGAGCTTCAGAAAGTTCGTGTAGGGTTCGCTCCTCCTCGCGTACCCGAGAATATTGGCGATGCTCGCCACCTCGTTCAGAATGTGCATTCCGGCCAACTTGCCGTTATTCAACTGAATCTGCAGCGTGCCATTCAACCCCTTAGCCATATCCTGCGAAGGCCCATGGAGGAGGCGCATATCGACGTTGCCCGACAAAGACCCGTACACGATTTCCTTCACCGAAGTCGCGGCAGTCATGAGTTGATTGGCATCGACCTTGTCGAGTTTCGACTGTAACACCAGCGAGGTCTGTTTCGACTTGGTATCCACCGTCAGGCTGCCTGTCTGCTGGCCGCCAAAAAGCTGGGCGGAAAGAGGATCCAGGTGAATAACCCCGTTATCCGCTTTGCAGGTAGCCCGAACATTCTTCAGTACGATCAGGTTGTACCCGAGCGAGCTGATCTGAACGCCGCCGGAAAGCGATGGAGAACTGCTGGTCCCTTGCGCATGCAATTGCGCGGTGATCGTGCCATCGCTGGTGATATTATCCGGCGCTCCGAAGAGTCGCCCGATTCGCAGAGCTTCCGCCATCGGCGCGCTGTTCAAGCGCAGGTCTGCGGTGACGGCTGGCGGCGTAGAGGATGCTCGCAGCTCTCCCTTGCCGTCCAACGTGAAGGCGCCCAGCTTTGCCACCAGCGAAGGAACCGAGAGTACGCCGTCTCGGAGGTTATGTTGAACGCTGTAGGTCAACGTCAGAGGTTCTTTGAAGTCCGGCGATTGGATCTTCACAGATCCTTTTCCGGCCAACGTTCCGCTATGCGCCTCAAAGTCGCATCCGCCGTCGAACACTGCGTCGGGGGTTCCGGCAGCTGCCGTGCCTAGAAATGCTCGCAGCGCTCCCAGCGATACGGCATCCAGGGAAAGTTTTCCATTCAGATCCGCCGTCTCGAGCCCACCGGCCCCGGGTGGCAGTCCATTGGCTTCGAGCGTTATCTTTTGTTTCCCGGCTCCTGGAAGATGCGCTTGCGCCTCCAGGGTGAACCGCTCGCCTGGCTTGAAGTTCTTCAAGCTGATATCGATGTGGTCGTAAACGGAACGCTTTCCGGTGGCTTGATCGGTGACGGCGATTTTGCCATCGTCGATCCGGAGTTCGGCGATGGAAATGGCGGTTCCGTTATTCGCCTTTCCATCGTTTTCGCCACCGCTTGGAGACGGCTCCCCGATCGTGCTTGCGTTCCATTTCCCCTCCTTGCTTTTGATCAGCTCAATCGACGGCTGCTCGATGATCAGGGAGTCGACTTGAACCTGCCCTTTCAACAATGCGAAGAGGCCTACCCGCACCGATAACGCATTTGAAGTAACGAAGGGATGCTGGCTGCCGAACTCCGGCGCATCGGCAACCGTCACGTTGTCGACGCGCACGGACAGCGGAATCACTTTCAAATGGAGCGAACCCAGGTTCACGCTGCGATGAAGTGTTTTTTCCAGCTGGCTCTGAATCGCGGGCCGGAACTTGTTTACATCGACAAAGACCAGCAGCGCAATCACGAGCAGGATCGGTAGCGCGACGATGCAACCGGCGATGATCAGGACTTTACGCATGTATCCTCGGCAGATACATCGTAGAACACCGCGAACTCGATTCGTCAGTACCAGCGGAAGGCGACGAACGGTCCCCAAAGAGTTCCTTTGAGGTATTCATCTGCCTTCGGCGTCGTCTTGAAATAGAAAGCTTTGCCTCCGAAGCGGATCTCGGCTTTCTTGACCCGCACGCCGAACGCAGCCTCGCCGTCCCAGATGGCCGAACGATGCGGAAACCCCATTCCCGCCAGGCGAGCCTCAAAGCGGAGGTTCCGGGAAATGGACTCTTCGATTCCGATCCCCAGCGTCGGCAGAATAATCGCTTTACTGTGCGTCGCCGTAACCGGGGAGATATTGCCGTTCGAATCGGTAGTCGTGGAATCCACGTTCACGGTTGTGTTGATGTAATTAATTTCCCACAGCGTTTTCAGGCGGAACCGCGACCCCTTCAGAGGGTATGGCCAAGACAGATAGTCGAAGGACACCTTCACTGCGTCCAATTGGTACCGCGACCGGATCGAAGCATTTGCGTCGAATGCCTGGTTGTAGATCGTGAGGTCCTGCGTAGGGATGAAGTCTGAGGTTCGCTTGGCCCGAAACCAGGAAATCCGCAGAGTATTCGATTTACCGGCCGGGATGCTGACCATGATGCCAGGGGTGGGATAGTGATTCTGGTTGAAATCGAGATTCGACGGATTCGCGTTGAAATTGGTTTTGCCGGTGCGCAGTACCGGACTGGCCGTCGTATACCAACCGAACAGTTCGATCGAAAAGTGCCCGTCAGCCGTGTTTCTCGGAGGTTCCGGCTGAGGCGGTTGAGGCTGTGGAGCCGGCGGCGAGCCCGGCTGTTGCGTCTCCGTCGTGCGTGTGGGAGGCTGCGGAACGGTTGGTGTACCGGGCGATGTAGGCGTTGCCTGCGGCGTCGCCGGTGGGGCCTGGGGAGTCGCTGTCTGGCCGTCTATCCGTAAGGCGCCGGTGAGTGCCAATAGACACAAAAACACCACGCCGCTCTGTGAGTTTGACTTCACGCGTTATTTCTCCGCTGATACGAGATTCCGAGACGATCGAACACTCCCCGAAGGTACGGGGACCCTGGCGAGACGATAGCAAGCATCGGTTCAGGGCCGGACTCGGATCGCTGGACCTTTCTTCTGCGCTTATATATACGCTTAACACATTGCACGGGGGTACGACTGCCGGTAATACGCCACGGCCGTCACCATCGTTCACAAATGAGGATGGCAAACATGGCACACCGGGCTGTTGGATACCTGCTAATCGCAATTGGAGCGCTGCTCTGCGCTCTGCCGGCTCTATTTCCGGACTATGGCCGGATTCCTCCGCAGGACTTCGGACCGCCCTCATTCGACGCCTACCGCGCTATCTGCCTGACGGCGGCATTCGTTGCGATTCCCTCGGGGATCCTGCAGATCGTGCTGAGCCTGCGCACCGCCGGTTCGCGCGAGACTAACGGCCCCAGCGAAAGCTGATCAGAACGTCCACTCCGCGGCTCCGCTCTTGTTCAGGCGCAGAATCCCGGTCCCGGAGAACCGGATTTGGCGGTCAGAGGCCGGAGCGTGCCGTAAACGGAGCGTCACCTGTCGAATACCTCGTGTTCCGCCATTTACCGGGACGATGTGAATACGGACATCCGCGGTTTCCACATCGCTCCCATTGACTGAGAGCCCCAGTCCACGCGCATATTCCCGAAAATGCTCTCCGGTCGCTGCATCGAGAGCAACTGTAATGGACTCGACATCGCTTAACGCCGGCTGCGCCGGATGGGTTGCTAGTACATCGACATAACGTTCGAGAATCGAATCGCGCCCGATTCCGTGATTGGACTTGCTTGTACTCGGACGCCAACTCGCCAGGAACCGCGGATCGTACTCCATGAGCCAGCTTCGAAACCAGCCTTCCTTAAGTGCAGAAGCGTAGACCGCGTGAAACCATGGCTGCTGCTTACCCTGCCATTCGCGCGTGATGTCCAGGGGAGAGGCCAAACCGCCCAGTTTCTGGGTTAGGCCGGCCGCGATGCCGGGCTCGTCCACGCCGAACGCGATGGCGCTGTCGCCGGCCGCATGCGCCGCTCCCGCCTCGAAAAACTCCCAGTAAGTCTTTCGGCCATAGAAGTACAGTCCGGTGTACGTGGAATCGGTTCGCACGGTGGTCCGCTCTTCCGATGGCGCAAACTCCTGACGCAAGTAGGGGTCGGCTCGAATGGCGCGATAGGTGGGCGAGTCCACTGTGACGTAGAAGTGATTCAGTCCGATGTGTTGCGTCATCGCTTGGCTCACTGCAATCAGGAGCAGGAAGAGAACTCGGGTCATGGCCAAACCGGAGTCACCTGCATATTTTCTTTCAGGGGTCGTTCGGACGGGAGCGCGACGCTGTCCCCCTCTTTCACTCCCGAAACTTCAGTGCGAGTCACGCTTGAGGTCCCGAGTTGAACGTTCCGCCAGTGGATCCGGTCGCCTTCGAGGATATACACGCCAGTCTTGCCATTCTCTCTCCGGATGGCGCCTTTCGGTATGGTCACCGCGTTCTCCACGGTCTTCGAGCGGATTTCGGCCGTGACATTCGCCCCGGGCGTCAAATCATGATCCGGGTTTTCGATCACACAACCAACCTCACCGACCTGTCGCGTACCTAGTGCGACGACCTGGGTCGGGACCCGCTCAACCGAACCTCGCCACTCGCGGCCGGTGATTGCATCCCACGTGATGTTTACAGGCATCCCTTCCGCGACGCGGCCCAGGTCCGGTTCATCGACGTAGACAATGATGCGAACCCTGTCCAGTTGGCCGATACTCGCAACCAGGTCGCCGGGATTCAGATACGCTCCTTGCTTCAAATCGAATTGATAAACGGTGCCCGCGATCGGTGATCGGATGACCGCCATCGAGATGCGCTGACGTGCGGCATTCGCAGTCGCCTGCGCTTCGCGAACCCGGGCTTCGGCAGCGGCAAGGTCGGGCGCGTTCACCAGAGCGGCGCGCTTTTGCTCGAGCGCACGCATGGTGGCGTGTACGCGATCTACGCGATCCTTCGCCGCGGTGACTTCGACTCCGGTCGCGGCGCTCTTCGCCTGAAGCCGCCGGAGCTGATCGTACTCGCGTTGCGCAATCTCGAGTTCCTGGCGCGCACTCGCTTGTTCGGCCGCGATCGCAGCAGTATCTGCCGAGCGCCCGCCAGCTTTCAAAGTTTGAATTTCCGCCTGCGCCTGCTCGATTCGCGCCTGCGCTGCCGCCAGATCCGCCTGTGCCTGCTTGGAATCGAGTTCGACGAGCGTCGCGCCCGACCCAACGGTATCCCCCTTCCGTATCAGGATCCTCTCCACCAGGCCGGAGACTTCAGCCCGCGCCGATGCCCAGTGGATCGGCTCGACGCGTCCATTGGTGCTGAGCACGCTCACCACGGTTTCTCGCGTAACTCGTGTGAACGGAACCTCCGGGGGAGTAGATCGGCGAGCAATCAGGAAGTAAAGAATGACGGCGCACAAGATCGCTATAACGATCAGAAGGAAGCGTCTCAAATAGGGATCTCCATAATTTATGACGCGTCAACTCTTCGGCCGGGCGCAGTAATCAAACAGGAGCTGCCATTCGGCGCGTTGGATTTCAAGGGCGGCCTGCTCGGAGGGGGAGCCCGGCTGCTGCCGTGCTCGCTCACAGAATAGGATGAAACCAAACGGGTCCCAGCGAGCCGAGGGCCGGAACTCGGCCTCCGGATGGCGCGCCACAATCTCGAGCGATTCTTTCACCAACTCGTTGAAAATCGGGTGTGCGCCCGCCTTCCGGAACCAGTACGCCGAGTTCCCCGAATCCGGCTCCTGGCGGTGAACAATCGCGTGCCAGAGGCTGCCCTCCGCTGACGAATCTTCCTGGGCTTCGTGATGAGCCTCGTCGAAGCACGAGAAGTAGAGCCACATCCCAGCCATCGCGCCGGAGGGTGATCCCGCCTTTGGAAACAATTCACGCGGTTTTCGCTTTTTGAGCAGGTCGTGGGCCGGCGGCGACGAGCAGGCCTCCGCCACCAGCGGCAAGAGTCGCATTCCGCTCCCGTCCAACGCCAGGATACGCTGGACCTCGCCGCCATACGTAGCCGGGTCGAAGAGCATGCAGAAACTACTATTTTGACATGCCCGGCAGGAGTTACAGTCCTTGGTTAAAGACGAACTTGCCGAAATCCGGGACCATCTTCTCGGGACGGACCAGTTCCAGGCCCGTCTTCTCCATGTCGTACATCTGCAGACGCATCAGCTTAAGCCAGCCACGCATCGCCGGATCCTTCAGTAAAGCGTCGTCCGCTTTGGGATGCATCAGAATGTCATCGATCTTCTGCCAGGAATACGCTCCCTTGTATACGCGGTCCTGGCGCCACGCGGCGATCAGGTCCACCGCGGATTCGGACTTGTAAACTCCCGCATCCTTCAACCCGCTCAGCGGCGCGAGCGGATGATGGTGATCGTTGAAGATGTTGTGCAGGTCGACGCGGTCGGCGACGATCGGGTCACTGAATTTGCTGCCCGGCAGCGCCAACCCGCGCGCCACCTGCGTGTTCGTTTTCCCACCGCGGCTCAACAAATCGTGATAGGTGAAGTGGACCTCGTCCGGCATGCCCTTCAGTTCCGCCGCCAGTGCTTCGGCTTCGTCGTGCGTGAGAGCCAGGCCCTTGGAAGTCTCTTCTGCAGCGAGGCGAGCTTCGTGGGGAGTCATACGGCGCACTGCGCCGCTGGCGAGCTTCACCTGGCCGTTCCGGAGATAATCTTCAGTCAAAGCGCGCTGGAACTTCGGCCCGTTCATCTCTTCCATCAACTCCTCCGGCGCCATCTTCTTCAGATTCGGCAAGAGCTGGCTGATGCGTTCCCCGCCCGACGAGACCACGGCGTGATGCCCCTGCAACTCGCGGATTCCCGTCGCCAGGCGTTGTGCCCCTTTCCGGTCCCCGCTCGCGACCAGAGACTTCAGTGCGTTCGGCCAGTTCATCTGATCCAGAACCTGGTTGCGTCTCAAATCCGCTCCCAGTTTCAGGATTCTCGCTTCCTCTTCGGAGATTAGCGCCACGCCGCCCTCGCCGATCCTGCTCATCTTTTCCAGCTCTTTGACTTTGATTCCGGCGAGATTCCGGTCGTCTTCGAGGACCTTCCGGAGGTTATTCGCGGCCTGTGACGTGTTCCCTGCAAGGCGCGTCAGCACAGTCATTCGCAACGCGTCCGACTGAGCCGACTTGAGAGCGATCTGCCCGGGAAGTTTGGCCGCGTAAATAAGTTGCTCCGCCTCTTCCACCGTGATACCGATGCGCCCCCCGTCTTTCGATATCTCCGACAGCGCTTTAGGCGTCATCTTCGCAACCAGTTCCGGATCCTTGAAGATCTTGGTAAACGCGCTGCTGGTCTGCCCTAGACTGAACGCGCGATAGCCGATCTGGAACATCGAGAGTGCCATGCCACCGCCGACGGTGAACATCGCCTGGTCCCAGTAGCTGTCCATGCAGGTCTTCAACGCGCCCATGTTGTGCTGCATCCGCAGGTTGTTCCATTGCAGATTGCGGTCAATGTGTCCTCGCGCGACCTTTTGCATTTCCAGGCCAATCTGGTAGCGCTCCAGAGCTTCCTGAGGACGACCTTCTTCGAGCGAAGTGCGCGATGCTTCGAATGCGGCCTGCGCCTGGTTCAAGTAGAACGAGGCAAGCTCATTATGGTCGTCGAAAGCACGGACCATTGGGTGCTGGTTAGCAACGCCCAGTTCCGGGGTCGCCTCCAGCCCCATCGTGTTTCGGACGAAAAGTTGCCGGAAAGGTTCTGGCCATTTCGGCAGGTTCTGAAGATCGTGGCGGACCGAAGACATCTCGCGACCGAGGTCATGCGGTGTCAGTTGCC